>SKEM01000201.1_pt1 | contig 46991 bp, 40 predicted proteins | sample 4826731 | NCBI WGS metagenome assembly SKEM01 (sample SAMN11008809, study PRJNA524170) | human gut metagenome | biome: Human fecal sample; material: Feces; isolation source: fecal sample from pouch patient p37 | host: Homo sapiens | place: Israel: Tel-Aviv | collected 2015-07-27 | reverse complement strand
AATTCGGCTTCATAGATTTTATGCTTTTGCAGTTTGATTGATTTATAAAAATAATCTTTAAAAACAATATTTTCGTCTTTAACATCAAGCTCGAATTTAATACAATGATTAAGAGAGGACATAGAAATCACCTTTATTTATAAGAATTTGTGTGGAAACGATTTTTATTGAAGAGGACTATGTTCTCTTTTTTTGCAATAAAAAAACCTGTTAACAGCTTATCATATAGATAAGTCATCAACAGAAAAAATTATAGAGCCATAAAAATAGCTGTTGACTTCTTAGTCAACAGCTATTTTATTTTGAATCCATTTCTTTTAAAAGAACAATTAAGGACTTACAAATCCGTTCAGCCTTAACAGTAGGTAACTTGCGTAATTCATTTGTAACTTTTTGAACAAAAATTGGCGTATTGTTAGTAGGATTTTCAGATCTAATCTTTTTAACTCGATAAGCGTTATTAACAATATCAGGAGTAGTAGTATTCAAAGCACGTGCAATTGAATCAAGCTTCTGAATACTAATATTTTGATCCTTAGTCCTTTCCAAACGTGAAATAAAGTTCACAGATAAATCACTTAATTCAGCTAGATCTTCTTGCGTAAGTTTTTGTTCACGTCTTCTACGAGAAATCTCTTCCCCTAAATTAATATTCACAAAGCATTCGATCCTTTCAAAGTACTTATATTCTTATAGTTATAGACTATAAAACATTTTAGGTAAAATGAATAAACTATTTTAATATTATAAACTTGCCATTATATTAAATATTAATATTATTTTATATACTTATGAAGTGTAATTTACCAGTCTTGTATGCAATTCTACCTCAAAAAAATTTGAATTTAAATAATTTGACTATTTATCAAAAAATGATACTAAAACTTTATAAAAATAAAATTAACCATATTTTTTATAAAGTTTATAATAAATTTAATTGTATATTTTATAAAGATTGGGGATTGAAATGAGTTTAAAAGACATTATTAATAGCAATCGGCCTTCAGAATCACGTCAGTTAGCCTGTGCTTTAACTTTTTGTGGAGGCTTCATTGATGCTTACACATATATTCAAAGGGGTCACACACTGTCTGCTGGACAAACTGGAAATGTTATATTCTTTAGTTCGGCATTAGCAGATCATAATATACCCGGCATGATTAATAGAGCTAGTACATTTATTGCTTTTTCTTTAGGATTACTATTAGTAGGCTTATTTCATAAATATGTAAAAAGTCATTATTGGCGAGTATTCTGTTTATTTCCCATTTTAGTAATTTGTATTGTAGTTGGTTTTTTGCCCAAAAGTGTACCCAATTATTATATTGTTCCAGCAATTGCTTTTGGTTTAGCAGTTCAAAATGCATCTTTTAGTAAAATTGAAGGAATGGGCTACAATAATGTTTTTACAACTGGTAATTTAAAAAAATCTATAGTTGCATGGAGTGCATTTTTCTTTGGGGAAGATAAAAGTAAATATACTGCTGCAGTAAACTATATGATGCTAGTTATTTCATTTGGACTCGGAGCAATTGTATCAGCATTGCTACAAAAAATTTGGGTATTAAAAACTATTTGGATTGCAGTCATATTTTTAGCAATAATTAATTGTATTTATATTATTGCAATAAGAAAACATAAAAAGTTAGACTTATCCGGAAAAAATGATGCTTAAATAAATTCATATTAATCCTAGAACTATTATTTAAATTCTAGGATTTTATTTTTTCTAAATTAAGAAAAAGAGAATAGGTAAAGGTTAACAAATTATTTCTAAATGAATCTGCGCATAATTTATATTATGTAAAGTAAAATGATAAAAATAAGCAATAGATGAAATACCTTTAAAATTAGCCCACAGATTTTGAGCTTTTATTATTTTGATTAATTATGTTTTTAGTTTAAAGATTTACATTCTTAACTAATTAACTTATTCCATTTCGGTTGTTTAACTTTAGCTAGTTGTACTTCCATATTATCTTTATTGTCTTTTAGTTTAAAAGTCAAATGCTGCGATCACGATTCTATAATCAAGTTCATTTATTTTGATCAATAACTAATTAATTTAGGTTAACTCTATTTTGATTTTATATTTAGTCAAAGTAACTAATTCTGATAATGAATAATTATATGTAAAAGCATTTGAAATCGTCGATCCATAAATCCATCAAATTCTAATAATTAGGACTTATTTGTAAAATAGCATTTTATAAATACTACGGCAATTATGCTTTTTAGCAAGCAATGATTGATGCTTGACGACTGATTTTAAACATACATTTTGAAGACCTTATGCATTAACTAACTTGCATAATAGAGAACTCTGAATTTGCTGATTAAATCATTATTGATATTAAGGTGTCTCAAATGAAATTAGTAAAAAATTAGATATTTCATCATTCAAGCAAACTCAGCAAAACACATAATTTTACTGAATATTTTTGTTATTGCTTTCTATAAAACAATAATTTTAATGCTAGCTAGTTGAATCTCTCTCGAAAATCATTGAATTTTTGGCTTTTTAGTATCTAGATATTTTTTAGCTTAAACTATTTATATCTAATTATTTATCTGACACATTCAAGCCAAATTTTCTTTTCAATTAACTTTTATAACCTTACAATCCATTTTTAGCATACATTTGTTTGTGCGTTTAATATTTCTTCCCTGCTATTTGTACTTATCTGCTTATATCCTCCAAAATTTCATTATATTCTTAACCTATTTAGCTGATTACTTATAGCAATGATCTCAAACCGGTATTTTTTATTCTTTAAATTTAAAGATCACCAAATAAAATGATTCTTAATGCAAAAAGCACAGTATTTTAGTTGATATAGCCTATATATTTTAGTTTTATAATACATAATTTGCTAGTTTTGACGTTATATTTAACTAAATCTCCCCTCCTCTACGACTAGGGAGCAGGAAAGTAGCCAATAAAAAGAGCTCAAAACCCCTACAAACAAAGTTTCGAGCCTAATTTCTAATCCAGTTATATATCTTCAATTTTAATAAGGCTGGTTATTTCATGCACATCGGCATTATTTAATGCCTGTATCAGGCCATTATCAGTTAGAGGATAAACGATACATTGACCATGATTTGCTGCATAACAATGTAAAAATAAGCGTGTACTACGCCCATTACCTTCTCTAAAAGGGAGCATATAATTTAGCAAATCCATCAATTGAGCATAATCTTCGGCATCTAGCTTCTTCTTTTTCCTTTATGTAGTTAATACATGATCAATATCTTCTTCAGCATAGTTAAAGCGATTGCAATCAAGAAAAACTGTATTGCCTTTATAGAAATCACCTTGTCGATACTCGCCTGCCCAATCATATAATGGCGTAAATAAAAACTCATTTATTTTAGCAAATGCACTGATATCTTTGACTTTAACTCCTCGCTTTAAAAGAACCAGCTCTCTTTGCGCGGTGATTTCGAATTCTTTTTTAGCGAGTTCCTGTGCATCCCTAATCCCTAACTTATTAATCAGCGTACCATTGTCATACAAAGTATCTTGAATCCAATCGCTCATTTCTTCGCTCCAAAAATCTTATAATAATCTTCACTTAAGTCTGCTTTATCATGAATCAAACTATTGATCTCCTCTTCCGTTGGCTGCCATCCCTCTAGATGATTATTCTGCACCACAAAGCGAACTTGTTTATCAAAACCGAATCAGATATCTTAACTCCTTGAATTATTTGCTCTTGATCGTCTATCTTTAATTCTTCATCGCTCATTCTTCTGCACTTTCTTTACTTATAGATTAATTATAGCAACTAAAAAGACACTTATGCGTAATAACACAAGTGTCTTTATTGGTTTATATCTTAATTAAATATTCAGCCCAGAATAAACATGTAGACAACCAGCCAAATTACCACTAGGGCAAACGAAATAGCAATGACAGCTGCTTGAGACATCTTAGATCTAGTAGATATAATTTTGTAGAAAAACATTGCCGAAACTACACCCACTATGCTTGAAGCAATGTTGTAAATATAATCGACTTTAAAAGCAACTATTAAGAGAAACAGTAGACAAATCACACCCTATGCAATTCCTGTCCATTTTATAGAAATTAAGCGACCGTATCTAACCAAAACAAATATTACTAGAGCACTAATAATTTCTTGCACTCATATAGGCACTAATGGACCGTAGCTTTCCATAAAGCACTTCTCCTTTAAATTATTTATCCCTTTACCAAATGAATTTCACGATCAAACAACTTATGCATCCCTTCATTGAAGTTATGTGCAATAAAGACGATTGTCGCTTTACTCTTAACTAGATTCCTCAAGATATCCATTGTAGCATCTGATCAATGGCACTAGTACATTCATCAATTAGAATAATGTCACTGTCATGAACTTTAGCTCTAGCTAAAACAATCTTCTGTCTTTGACCACCCAAGATATTTAACTTATCCAAATCTAGCTCTTCATTTAAACCATCTTTAAATTCAGCAATATCTGCATCAAAGTTAACTTCTTTAACTACAGCTTTAACTTTACCATCAAGTTGATCATTAAACATTGTCTTTAATTATGGCTGGGAAAACTACTGGATCTTGCGGTATATAGCCAATCTTACTTAAATCAGGAGTAATCTCATTACCGCTTTTATCTTTATACACTACATTACCTTCACTAGGCTTCAATTCTCCCAGAATCAATTTAAATAAGGATTATCAGTACTTTTAAATATACTCTCCGGCAATGAAACAAATAGTTGACTAGCTACAATTAATACAGCTATTCCTTTAACCCAATCTCGCCAATTAGTTTTTACCTTAATAGCAGCCAACATATAATAGCAGTAATTAATCCTGGTGCATAAAATGCCACCTGCCCTTTACTTACAAAGACATTTTGTGACTGTATTGCAAAAAGATACTGAAAATATGGTATCTGAATACGGTTCACTAAAAGATATTGCTCCGATCGAGCAGAAATACTTTTTAAGTGTAAGAATTGGCTTTATTTTAAGTATTATCCTAACTTGGATTGAAAATGGGCGTCGTGAAAGTCTTCTTCAATTACAGGCTATCACTCAACATCAGTTAGAATATTTAATGAATACTTTCGAATAATGCATCCCTCATACTAGGAAAAATTACGTTCAAAGTTGTAAACGTCTTTAATGAACTTATCTACTATCGTTAATTCATTCTCAGAGTATTTTTCTATAAAGTATTGCGATATTCTTTGATTAATCTGCTCATGCATCTTGTCATGAACAATCGCGATCTTTTTACCTGAATCTAAAAGATGATAGTATATCTTCTTACGATCGCCTTGCTTTTGCAGAGAAGATATTAAATCATACTGCATTAGTTTTTTAGCTGCTCTAGTAATTCCACCGCGAGTGACTTGAAGCTGTTCAGACAATTCTATTCCTGTTTTATCGTCACTTTCTAAGCTAGACAATATATGTAAGGCAATAATAGACAAGCTAGGAACAATGTCACGCAAACTTTCATTTGATAAGTGCTCTTCGATCCAAAGCTGCTCCTTAGATCCATGATGCCCTTCATTCTCTGCTTTAATATCTTCAATCGTCTTGTAGATATTATCTATAGTAGTATTTTTAATCATATTGACTTTCTCCATAATAACTTAAGTCAATTATATACTACCAATTTAGAATTCTTTAGCCTTTTTCTCTGCTTCGTTCATTGCAGCATTAACAATATCGTCACGTTTAGTTGGATCAGCATCTACTCCTTCAATATAAACACTATTTATATTATCAATACCATAAAATTTCATAGTATTGTCTAAATATATACTACCTAAATCTGGTAAAGTTGGTTTAATACCCTCACCATGATACAAACCACCTGCAGCTTGAATATGCATTTCCTTTTTGTCTTTTAATAAACCTACGGCTCCCTTTTCTGTATACTTGAAGGGTCTTGTGTGCAACAGCAGTTAAATCTAAGTATTGCTTTAATTTTGCTGGTAAGAAGTGATTGTACATTGGATTAATGAAGATGTACTTATCAGCACTCATAAACTCATCAAGCCATTCTGCATGACGATTTAAAAGGTTCCTTTCTTCATTGGTCATTGGCTCATTAAATTTTTGCTTGCGCCAAGCTTCAATTGTCACATCGTTTAATGGTGGAACGCCTTCGCCTGCATAAAGATCACGGATAATAACCTCATCATTAGAATGTGTTTCCTTATATATATCAATAAATTTCTGCCTACCATAAGTGACAAACTCTTACTAGTGTGTGGATGTGCTTTGATTACTAATAGTTTACTCATTATTATCATTATCTTTTTGTTGCTTATCAACCATTTGCAAATATTATATACTAATTTTGTTGCTTGTCAACAATAAAGATAGATTTTTATTTTGAAATTCTATAAGAAATACACAGCTTATGTATCAATAATATTTCAAATGTTTCTATCTCATTAACACTTCGTTAACATTTAATCTCCAGCATTGTCTTTTTCTTATTATATCTGTATTCTATAAAGTATAGATTTTATATAAAGTGAGAGATATAGTTATTAACTCTCTCCACCAATTATGGAGGAATTAATTTGTTTAAAAAGAAAACTATTATCAAATTGGCATGTACAACAATGCTACTAAACTCAGGAATAGCTTTTATGCCACGCGTAATCTCAACTAGTCAAACAGTTCAGGCTTCATCAACCTCTGTTGCTGCCAAAGTATTAGGAATAGATGTTGCTAGCTACCAAAGTGCAGATTTAACCGCTCACGCTAAAGCGGGTTCACAATTTGCTATCGTAAAAGTTAGTGAAGGTACCAGTTATCGCAATCCTAAAGGAGCTAGCCAAATTAAATCAGCAATTGCCAATGAAATGATGCCAATGGGGTATCATTTCGCTACATTTAGTTCTAATGCATCCACAGCCAAGAAAGAAGCACAATATGCTATCTCTTCTGCACAAGCATTAGGTTTACCTAAAGGCTCGTATCTTGCTTGTGACTATGAAACTGGACAAGGTAATATTATTACCAATGGGAAAACAGTAACTGCTAAAGCAATTATCGCCTTCATGGATCAAATTAAGGCAGCTGGCTACCAACCTCTTCTTTATGCTAGTTCATCAGTCCTTCAAAATAATATCGATACCCCATCTGTTGTTAAAAAGTATCCTAACTCTTTGTGGGTCGCAGCTTATGCTATTTCTGGTAGGGTTGATAAACCTAACTTTAAGTATTTTCCATCTATGGATGGTGTAGCAATTTGGCAATTTACCGATAATTGGAAAGGTATGTCAACTGATGGTAATATTACAATCTTACCGCTTTCCATCTCTGGCTCTGCCGTTTCTCAAGCTCCTACTAATTCAAATGTTGAACATACTGGCACAGTAATGTATAAGTCATATGTTTATGATTCTAGTGGTAACCGTACGGGCGAAAGTTATAAAGCATACACATCAATTAAATATTATGGCAATAAAACTAAATTAAACGGTAAGTCTGTAATTAAGATTGGTGAAAATAAGTATGTTATGGCAAGTAATGTTTTAGGGAATGCACGTACTTTTAAACAAGATGCTGATGTTTATAGAAACGATGGTTCAATTAACTCTGAATGGAAGACATACAAACAAGGCTCACCAGTTAAAACTTATGGTCCTAAGCATTCAATTAACAATGAATCTTATTATCGAGTAGGTAAAAATGCCTATGTAAAAGCTAATAGTTTTAAATAATAGATTATAAAAAGCGCTATTTAACGTAGCGCTTTTTATATGCTTTTATATCGTGATAAAATTAATTGAACTAGATAATAATGGAGAATAATACTATGAAATTACTAAAAAAAATAACGCTAATTTTAAGTCTTAGTGCAGTAATGATTACCCTATCTTCTTGTAGTAGTAACATAGCTAATTGGGAATTATCAATGCGTTCCAAAATTGGAGCGTTACCATTAACAGTATCAACTTATGATTCTAACGGTCAAAAAATCGATCAAATTAAGGCTAAATCAGTCGATATTCATACTGATAAAAAGATGTCCCAAAAAGACGACAAAGGTAATGAAGGCTCTAGTGTTATCGATGTAGATTATGGTAACAATAGAATGATTCATGTAGGCTCTACCTTAATTGCATATGAAGGTATAAAAAACTATATTGATACTTATAATAAGCATACCAATATTAATGACCAAAATCATTCCATACCACTGTTGAATACAATGTATCAAAATTTTAAAAATGCTTGGAGTGGTGATTCCAAGGTAGTAATGATTAGAAGTCAGCTTGGTATGCCTGTTGCAGTATTTACCGGTAGAAATGTTTCTATTCATAAAAGTGATATGAAAAATACTACGCAATTTGTGATAGATGGTCATAGATTATTTGTTTATCGTGCAGACTATACAATATATCCTATTGCCAGTTTAAAAAATTAGTATAACCAAAAAAAGTGTCCCAATTATGAGACACTTTTTAATTTAGTTTATTCAAAAAAACTAGAGCTTCTTCCCTATCTTTAAAATGATAAACTTTTATATCGGGATGCATAGCTAACATATTCATAATTTTAGGCTTTTGCCTTTGGGGAAATACTCTAATATAATCCATAAAAGCTTTATCTTCATGTTTTTCAATCCATGGCATATCAGGGCGTTTCTTTCCTCGTCTTTGACGAACACCTTTCAAACAGGCATGTACATCATAATCTAAAAAGAACACAGTATCACATGCACTGAGTCTTTCATCAAACATATACTTACTATAATTACCATCCATTATCCAAGTATCAGTTTGCATTTTAGATTTTAATCGGGAAGTAAATTCTTCTGGTGATACAGTAGTTTTATCAGATTTCCAAAATAATTGATCTAAATATACAATTGGCAAATTAGTCTTTTTTTGAAGTCTTCTTGAAAAGGTGCTTTTCCCGGCTCCCGGAGAGCCAATAACCATAACCTTTTTCATTTTATTCTTTAATTAAAGTATTAAAGGCCTCATTAGTAGCCACAATATCATTCATTAATTGGTTAACCCAATCATTGAGTTTATCATTATCGTAATTTTCTAATCCACCTTCAGTATCACCAATATCAGCAATCCCATTATTAAAATCTACTAACTCGGTAATTAAAGCTTCAGCAAAACTTTGAGTTGCTCCTGCAAAATTATCAGCAAAATTATTAACATCCCCATAGGCATCAGTGATATCAGTAAATGTATCTACCATTTTACCAAAAGTATCACTTAAATTATTAACATCTTCTTGAGTAGGGACTGTTAATTCCTCTTCATTTCTTAATTGTTCGTCCAAACGAACACCAATATCATTTAATACTAAGTGTCCATCATACAAACGATTTAATAATTTAATTCCACTAGGATTTTTTGCTTGAAAATTTACATCAATTTCTTCCATAAACGTACCTCATAATAATATACTCTTAATTTATTGTACAATTTTTATTAGTAAATTACGATAAACATACTAATATCTTATACAATATTATTAAATTTCAATAAATTGTTATTTTTATCTTGATCGTTACTAAAAAATAGATTAAAATAAAAAATTGAAAGGTAATGTTGTACCATACAAACAGCATATATTTATCTTTGCTGATTAATCTGCTTTATGTAGATTATCCGGATTGAAAATAGACAATCAAAGTTACTATAACTGAAATGCTATAAAGCGTTGCTAGTATCTCAGTTATAGTAACATGATTTTTCTAGGTTTTATTTCCTAATAAATTGTATTTTATGATAATTACTATAGATATTGTTGTTAATATGAGGCGTTAAGAAATTTAATTTAGGTCATTTATCACCTATCTAACAAGATAGGTGATTTTTTGATTGTATTAATCTGGAAATGTAAATAATATCTAAAAGGAGTCATATATGGAGACAGCTAAATACCTAGAATTAATCGACATCGAGCTGAAAAATATGCCAGATTATGTTAAGCAATATAACCTAGGCACTCATCATTCATTAGCTACTACGTATCAATATTTAACAGAAATACGCCGTTTTTTTAATTGGTTACGTGCAGAAGGAATATCTACTGCTGCAGATAATCGAAATATTTCCACGACTACATTAGAAAATTTACGGCGTAATGATATTATGTTGTATATTGATCACCTAGGCCACACTAAGAATAAACAAGGTCGTTTAAATTCACCTACAACAATTAATAGATCAATTAATGCCTTAAGATCATTATTTAAGTTTTTAACTATTACGGCCGACAATAATAATGGGATGCCTTACTTTGACAGAAATGTAATGCTTAAAATTAACTCATTAAATGATACTCAGACTTTGAATTATCGTGCTCACGTACTCGAATCTCATATGTACACAGGAGATCTAAAATTTAAGTTTTTAGAATTTATAGATCATGATTATGAAAATAAATGTAATAAGCATGCCAAACCTGGATTCAAAAGAAACAAAGAAAGAGATATGGCTATTATTGCATTAATATTAGGAACCGGTATTCGTGTATCTGAATGTGCTGGCGTCGATCTACAAGATTTGAATCTAAAAGAAGCCGTCTTAGATGTTACTCGTAAAGGTGGACAAAAAGATAGTGTCCCAATTGCAGAATGGACATTAAGCTATATTAAGCAATATAAAGATATCCGGACTGATCGTTATATGGCTGATCAAAAACAGACTGCATTTTTTCTCACTAGATGGCATAATCAAACTCGAAGAATAACTGCGAATGCTATTGAAAAAATGGTTAATAAATATTCCGCTTCTTTTGGGCATCCCTTAACCCCACATAAATTAAGACATACACTTGCTTCAGAATTATATGAAGTTACAAAAGATCAAGTTTTAGTTGCACAACAACTTGGACAAAAAGGCACTACGGCTACCGACTTATATACACATGTCGATCAAAGAAAACAACGTGATGCCTTAAACCAGATTTCAAATAGCCATAATAAAAATCGTAAATAGTAATCCATATTTATACATAAAAAAGAAGCTATAGTACTAGCTTCTTTTTTATGTATTTATTTTGAAAAATCTAATTTATCTATATCTATCATCCATGCAATAGCAATAGACTTTTCACCCAAGTGTGTAGCAATAACTGGACTAAATTCTGCTATATCAACCGGTTTATTTGGGAAGTTTTCATTAATGAATTGTTTTATTTCTTCAGCTTGCTTATGATCATTAGAATGGAACACGAATAGACGTAATTTATCCCTATATGGTAATTCTGCCGTCTTCTCAAGTGCTAACTTCTCAACTTTAGATACTGCTCGTTTCATTGATCTAATCTTGTCAAATGCAACAATCTTACCTTCATCATTGAAAGTCAAAATTGGTTTAATTTGTAACATAGTACCTATGAAAGCACTAGCATTACTTAATCGTCCTCCACGACTAAGGTTTTTTAGATCGTCTACTACAAAAAGTTCTTGTATAGTATCACGAATTTTATCTAAATTGTTAATAATTGCTTCTGGTTCTAATCCCTTCTTGATCATCTTAGCTGCAGCTAGTACCAAATATCCTTGTAGTTTAACTGTCATCTTAGAATCATACGGATATAAATTATATTCTGGATTATTATGTGCCATATTTACCAAGTTTTGGTAGAAACCAGAGATACCGCTAGATAAGGTAATAGCGATAATTGCTTCATATCCTTCATCATGAAGTTTATTAAATAGTTCTAGCATTTGACCCATGCTAGGTTGTGAAGTTTTAGGAAAAGCAGCACCTTGTCTTTGCATTTCAAAAAGTTGCTCAGACGTAATATTAACGCCTTCCAAATATTCTTTATCTCCAACAATAACGGGGATTGGAACTACATTAATATTATTGTCTTTTACTTCTTGTTCAGTTAAGACACTAGTACTGTCAGTGACTAATGCGATTTTCAATTTATTAATCCTTCCCATTTATCAAGTTTATATATAGAAGAATTATAGCATAAAATCATTTGCTGTATGCTATAATTCTATCTTCCAAGGGATGCAGAATTATGTGCAATCTCTGTCAATTGTCTAATGAATACTGATTTAGCATCTTGGTCGAGACACATAAATAACAAGTTTTCAATCTGTTTAAGTGATTGCTTTAGAATTTGAGCTTTTTGTAATCCGTCTGAATTTAGATTGATAATTTTGCTCGAATCTTTTTCAGAACGAATCACTTTTATAAGAGATTGGGTCTTTTTTTGTTGGAGTTGTCGACTTAAGGTAGAAAGTGAAATGTTAAGGGCATCTGCCAACTTCCCCATTGCTAAAGGCTCATTGTTAGTTTCATCAAAAAATAAAAGGATTCTAGTTTGTGAGATATTTAAGCCACATTCGTAATTTATTTCCTTTTTGATTTGCTCTGCAATCGTGCTAAAAAATAATACATCCATATACGTTTCCTTTTCCAAAAAGTAGATTAAACTATATTTGTATTTTATCATTTAATAAGGTGTTTGATAATAGCATTCAATAATTAAGTTGATTGCTATATTTTATCTATTAAATAAAGAAATGATTGCTAAATTTAAAAAATCAATAGTAACAACGATGCATTTAAAGTAAAAAAATACAATTGATTTTAGAATATACAAAAATATTGTTATAATATTAAACGTGTTTTGAGGTGATATACATGGCATTTGACGGATTATTTATCCATAGTTTACTACAAGATTTGACCCCTACCTTAGTAGATGGTCGATTATCAAAAATTTACCAACCATTTGAACAAGATCTAATATTAACTTTTAGAAAAAATAGAAAGAATTATCAACTATTAATTTCAGCCAACGCTCAATATCCTAGAATGTATTTAACTGAGCAGACTATTGCTAATCCAGACAAAGCACCTATTTTTGTTATGGTTTTAAGAAAGTATTTGGAAGGTTCAGTCTTACAATCTATTGAACAAATTGGTGTGAACCGAATTATAAACCTTCATTTCAGTAATCGAAACGAATTAGGTGATCAAGTAAAATTAGTATTATCCATTGAATTAATGGGACGACATAGTAATGTAATTCTCTATGATCAACAGAATGGTCATATTATTGATCTATTGAAGCGAATAAATCCTGATGAAAATAGAGCTCGTATTTTATTACCTAAGGCAAAATATGAGCTTCCCCCTCTTAAACCTGGTATAAATGGTTTAGTAGTAACTGAAAATCAATTTGAAAAGTTAAGCAATGAAAAGAACATTCCAGATTTAGTGAAATCAATGGATGGTTTAGACAGAGACGATCGTGAAGAATTAACTGGTTATCTTGAAGATGATTTTAGCTATTCTTCATTTAAGACTTTTTTCGATCAGTTTAACAATCCAAGAGCTTTCGTTTTAAAAACTCCAAGAAATAAACGTAAGATTTTCTGTTATCTTCCCTATCATTTAGATTTAGAGAAAGAAAGCTCTAATCCTGATTTAAATAAAGGTTTAGATGAATTTTATGAATACCAAGCAACACGTGATTGGGTTAAACAACGTGCTAGTCAGGTTGAACGTGTCGTCAAAAACGAACAGAACAAACTAAGTAAGAAGATTAAGAAATTAGAAAAGCAATTAAACTTAGCAGAAAATTCTGAGGGCTATCGTATCAAGGGTGAAATATTAAATGCTAATTTAGGACAAGTAAAACCAGGAATGACTGAGGTTTCCTTACCTAACTATTATGAAAATAATAAACCTATAAGCATTAAACTTGATCCAGCTTTATCTCCGGCTCGAAATGCACAAAAATATTTCACTCGCTATAAAAAATTACGTGATTCTATCAAACACGTTAACGAACAAATTAAAATCGCTAAAGAAAATCTTCGCTATTTTGATTCGATCCAAATAGCTATTGATAATGCTGATCCACAAGATATTGATCAAATAACTGATGAATTGATTAATCAAAGTTATATTAGAAAGCAACAAAAAAATAGACGTAAGAAGAAAATTACTGAACGCAATCTAAATGAATTCCAGCTTTCTTCTGGAAAACATGTCTTAGTGGGTAAAAATAATTACCAAAATGACTGGCTTACTTTAAAAAAAGCTAATAAATCAGATTATTGGTTCCACGTTAAAAATATGCCTGGTTCACATGTTATTTTGCGAGATGATCAACCTACCGATCAAGATATTAAAGAAGCTGCAGAAATTGCTGCATTTTTCTCTAAAGCCAAAAATTCTGCCCACATTCAAGTTGACTACGTTCAAGATAAGCGTGTAAAGAAGCCTAATAGGGCTAAGCCAGGATTCGTAATTTACACAGGACAGAATTCAATCGAAGTTACACCTAAAGAAGACGAAATTATGGCTAAAAAAATCAATAAATAAAAAAGCATATCTCAAAAGGTATGCTTTCAAAAAAGAAGTTAAACTCGTTATGAGTTTAACTTCTTTTTTATATTAAATTGGTTGAGTCGTTAATGCTAATGACTCTAATACATCTAGAATTAACTCTGCTGTTTCAATACTTGAAAATACCGGTATATGTGTATACAGTGCCTGATCTCTAATCCTCAATGCATCTTCACTGGCAGCATCTGACAGATTAGTAATATTTACCACCATTACTATCTTATGTTGGCGAATTTTTTCAAGTAAATTACGAGGATTATTATGTACTTTTTCAACTATACCAGTGGTGATACCGGCTTCTGCAAAAATATTTGCTGTACCTTCAGTGGCTACCAATTTAAAGCCTAAGCGGTCAAATCTTCTAGCTAATTGAGTAACCTTTTCTTTATCTTCATCTCTAACAGAAATAAAGATTGTACCATAGCTTGGTATATGCAAGTCACTTGCTTCATACCCCTTATATAACGCTTTAGCTAGTTGTGTATCACGCCCCATAACTGAACCGGACGATTTCATATTAGAATCAAATGTATTTCCGCTTGTATAATTCAAAAATGAAAATACCGGCATCTTGATATGAATAAAATTACTAGTTTGCCATAGGCCGTCGGGATACCCCATATCTATTAAATTTTTACCTATTAACACTTCAGTAGCGCATGCCGTGATATCTTTATTCAAAGATTTAGATAAAAATGCTACATTGTGGCCTGCATAAGGTTTAATTTGTAAAAGATACAAATCATCATTTACAAATAAGTAATGTAAATTAAAAATACCTCTAGTTTTTAGCCGTTTAATTATTTTTATTGATTCTTTTTCAATTCTATTTTGTTGCTTAATCGTTAGATTCTGTGGTTGAATTACCGCAATAGAGTCTGATGCATGAGAACCAGTTTGTTCTAAGTGTTCTATAATTCCCGGTAAAGTAACATTTTCACCGTCTGAAATAGCAGTTACTTCATACTTATTTCCTTCTATAAATTGAGAGACTGCTATTTGATCTAGTTGATTTTCCGTTAAATATTTTTCAATTGCTGGAATATCATAAACTACCGCTGATTTTTGCTTATTATCCTTATTCATTCCACCAATTAAAATTGGAAAGCCATGTTGATCGGCAAATTCAAATACATCATCTTCTTGCGTAGTTTTCAAAGCAGGTACACGATCTAAGTTTGCAAGGTTTTCTTTCAATAAATTATCGATCTTATCATGAACATCATTAGTTGGTACTTGGCCAATTACATGCAATCCACACTCTTCAAGTCGTTTGCTTAATGCGCTAACTTTTTTTCCTGAGAATTGCAAAAGAACATCTTTAATATTCTCTCTATTAGCAACTGTTAAAATATTTTCTAAGGTAATTGATTCAAAATATACACGATCAATATCTTTATATCTAGACGAAACAGATTCATCATTATTTGACAGCAGCACTGTTACATAGCCATTATTATGTAAAGTTTTGGCTGCATGTGCAATCATATAATCAAATTCACTAGTAACAGAAACTTGTAATGGTAGCATCCCTAAAATAAGTATTTTTTTATCTGCTGCTAAAGTATTAGCCTCATTTTGTACATTATAGGCACTATAATATGCACAAACATTAGGTTTATATACTCCTGCTGACCCATCAATCTTTAAAAACGATGGAGTTAAATTATATTGTTCTATGATCTCTTGAACATCTTGCACTGATTTATTTAAAATTTTGGCCAATAAAGTATTAAAAAAGCCATATACTTTTGCTTCTTCTAATAAATTAAATGATAAATTATCTTTATCAGATATTAATCTATTCGCAATATTTATTATGTGTAAAAGCTTTTGATAGTAAATAGGATGTAGACCAGTAACCTTCTGTAACTCAGCAAAAGTAATTCCTTGTTTTATAGCTGCCAATAACTTAACTAAATGTAATTCGTCCGGATTAGCAAGATCTTCTAAGATTTTATCTTTATTTTTTTGTGTTTCTTGAATAAATGTATTCCAGCCCAACTCTAGATCAATGGTTGCATGTAGTCCCTTTAAAAAAGCTGTTTCAAAGTTTCGGCCCACTCCCATTGCTTCACCACTGGCTTGCATTCTGTTACTTAATCGGTAATGATTATATCCCGATTCTGCAAATGACCAATATGGCATCTTTATTGCAATAGCATCAAGTGTAGGTTCAATTGACGCATTTAATCCGGATAAAGGATCTATTATTTCGTTTAATCTATAGCCAATTGCTACTTTACTTACTATATATCCCACATCATATAAACCGATTCGTTGTGTCCACACAGAACTTCTTGTCAAACGAGGACGAATAGTTAACAATTTTAATTTGATCTGTGTTCCATGATGTTTTATTGCAAAATGAAAGCTAGAAAATCCTATTAAATTAAGATTATTAATAATCTTTTTAACAGATTCACGTAATTCCTGAATATGATCATTATTCAAAGTTAAAGCTGGCATTGTGACAGCTGAGTCTCCTGAATTAATTTTTACCGGTTCAATTGATCCAGCAAAATTAATAAAAACAGTATTACCATCTTTATCACGAATCACATCTACGATAACTTCTTCCCAACTAGAAAGATCTTCAGTTAATCGGTAATTTTTCCAATTAAAGTTATCATTTTGCTTTTCTTTTTTAAAAAAATCAATCAAATCTGGAGCGTTATCAAAATGTAGGTGTTCATTATGAACATAACGATTATATTTAGTAACAAAAACTGGAAATGTGATTTTTTCAGTTAGTTCATTTGAATTTATACTATCTGGTATCCCTTGATTTAACTCCCAAGACTTACCAGTATCAATTCCCAATTTTTTTAATAGCTCATTTCTTTTTTGCTGATTCCCCATTTGTAACATACGTGAATTTAATGTTAACAATTGGATACCCATCTGCTCTAAAATACCATCTTGTAATAATTTATGAGCTACTTTTAATCCATTGGTTGAACCATATTCTGTAATTATGGCATCTGGTTCCTCCATACGCAGAATTCTTTTTAGAAAATCTAGTGTCATTGGTTCCAAATAAACAGTTACATCTGGTCTTTTATCAGTAGAGATCGTTGCTGGATTAGGATTTACTAGAACTACCTGTATTCCTTCTTCAGTTAATGCATCAATTGCCTCAGTTGCCATGAGATCCATTTCAGCTACACTACCAATTAAAGTAGGCCCTGAGCCGATAATTAATACTTTATCTAAATCGTTTTCTAATGGCATAATCTACTCCATCATTTGTACAAAATAATCAAAAATTTCGTCTGCATCACGAGTTCCAGGTGCACCCTCAGGGTTAAAGGCAGTAGCAATTAACTTATCTTGAGTATTCCAAAAACCAGCTATCAATTCGCTATGAAGGTCAAAATACTCTCGATTCATATTCATCTGTATACTATCTGGTAAAACAAGTTGATCAATGTTCATTGATGTCTGCCAAATAGTATTAGTATTTTGTTCAATCACAGGATAATTAATACCATTAAATTCCTGTGGTAAATCTACTAACTCAAAATCTAAGTAACTACTTAATATTAGAAAACCTAAACCTATTCCAAGTATCGGATATTTTCCATAAAAATGATCTAATACAGGGGCTAATTTATCTATTAATTCTTCCGGTCTTCCTGGTCCGTTTGAAATAATAATTCCTTCTGGTCGTAAATTTTCTATATCTACTGGACTAGCATTATAGGGTAAAACTGTTGCATTAACTTTTCTTAGTGATAAAGCTCTAAGCATTGAGTGTTTTAACCCTAAGTCTAAAACAGCAACAGTTTTACCGACATTTGGGGATGCATATGCATTTTTAGTTGAAACCATTGCAGATTTATTTTTAGGTAAGACTAATGCTTTAATCTGATCAAAGGCATGCTCATCGTTAGTATCCATAATTGATGCTTTTATGGTTCCTTCTTCCATTAATCGATGAACTAATGCCCGCGTATCAACATTAAAAATTGCTGGAATATTCTTTTCCTTTAAAAAAGAACTAAGATCTTCAAAATTTTCACTATCTGAAATATTTAATGCAATATCATTAGCGATTATTCCTTTAACCGTAGGATCAATACTCTCATAATCAATAGCATTAATTCCATTATTACCAATCATTGGAGAAGTAAAAACTAAAATCTTGCCAGCATTAGTTGGATCAGTTAAAGCTTCCTGATAGCCAAAATTGGTTGTTTGAATTGCAAGTTCACCGGTTGAAATAATACTGGCACCTATTCCTTCACCTGAAAAAGAGCTACCATCTTCTAAAATCAAATAACGCTTCATTATATCACTTGCTTTTTTCTAATTGTATTAACATATTTTGGAAAATCTTAGGTGGTTCTACACTAAATTCCAACCATTTACCTGTTTTAGGATGTTTAAATCCTAAAATTTTTGCATGTAAAAATTGACCATTGCCCTTTAAAGTTTTACGTGGACCGTACAAAGGATCTCCTGCTACAGCATGGCCAATATAATCGAGATGCACTCTAATTTGATGGGTTCGACCGGTTTCTAACTGACATTCAATTAAACTATAGCCTTTAAATTGTTTTAAAACTTTAAAGTGAGTAATAGCTTTTTTACCGTTTTCTACAACCGCCATTTTTTTGCGATCATATGGGTTACGACCAATTGGTGCATCAATGCTTCCTTGCTCTTCACTAAAATTGCCATGGACAATTGCCCAATATATCCTTTTATTGGTCTTATTAGCCAATTGCTGTTCAAGTGATTCACGAGCTGTAGCATTTTTAGCAATCATTAATAAACCGGATGTGTCTTTATCAATTCGGTGAACGATACCCGGTCTAAAGCCTTCAGGAGACTGATCTAAATCTTGGGTATGATAAAGAAGTGCATTTACTAATGTATGATCTGGATGTCCTGGAGCCGGGTGCACTACCATCCCTTGAGGCTTATTTACTACAATCACATCATCGTCTTCATAAACAATGTCTAAGGGAATATTTTCAGCAACAATATCTAAAGGTTTAACTGCAGGAACAGTAATTTCAATTTTATCTCCATCTTGAATTTTGTAAGATACTTTTTCTACCTTTTCATTTACCAAAATGTTTTGATCTTGAACTAACTCTTTAACCCTAGTTCTGGATAAATCTGACAATTGCTCTGAAATAAATTTATCTAAGCGACCACGTTGGTTCGTTACTTCAAGTGAATATTTTTTAGGCATGTTTTTCATCCTTGTCTGCAAAAATTATTAAGTAAATAAAAATAAGAATTACGCCAATAGTAATTGCTGAATCTGCGATATTAAAAATGTTGAAATGAATAAAATCTAACTGCAACATATCGACTACATATTTTAGTCTGAGTCTATCGATAAAATTACCAATAATACCACCAAGTACAAAAGATAATCCTATATCAAATAAAACATTCTTATACTTTTTATTAAAAAGAAAGTATAAACAAACACCAATTGCAATAATACTAATAAAATAAAATAGCCACATTTGATTAGTTAAAATATTCCAAGCTGCACCATTATTTTGCAAATAATTAAATGACAAGATTCCTGGAATAATCTGGTGAACCTCACCAACTGAATAATTACTTACTATATAATTCTTTAACCCCTGATCTGCTAAAATAACAAATAATGTAATAATTAAATATAAAAATTGCATATAATTTTTTCTAAAATAATCCACTAATCTTACCATCATTATCTACGTCAATATCTAAAGCAGCTGGATGCTTAGGTAAGCCCGGCATATCTAAGACATTTCCTGTAGTTACTACAATAAAGCGAGCACCATTTTTTAAGCTTACGCCTTTCACATGGAGATTAAAACCATCTGGGGCTCCTAGCTTCTTTTTATCATCACTAAATGAATATTGAGTTTTAGCAATAATTACAGGTAATTTATCCTTACCAATTTTTGCTAATTCTTTGATCTGTTCTTCAGCCTTATCTGTATACTTAACACCATCAGCATGGTAAATTTTTGTTGCTATTTTTTTAATTTTGCTCTTAATATCATCATCTTCGTTATACGTTGAGATTAATTCGGCTTTACCCGAATCAGCTAGATTAATAACTTCTTGCGCTGCTCGACTTCCACCCTTGGAGCCTTCATTATGGTAAGTAACCACTTCAGCCTTAATTCCTTGTTTTTCAACCAATTCTTTAAGAAGTTCTAACTCTTTATCTGTATCCGTGTCAAAACGATTAATTAACACAATTACTGGCACATTATATGAACGCATGTTATTCATATGACGTTCTAGATTCTTAAACCCAGTTTTTAATGCATCTAAGTTTTCTTCATCTAATTTATCAGTAGATCTTAATGCTTGATATTTAAGAGCACGTACAGTTGCAACCACCACAGCAGCATCTGGTGTTTTATCTAGATGCTGAGAAACAAAATCCATAAACTTTTGTCCACCAAGGTCACTACCAAAACCAGCTTCGGTCAATACATAATCACTAAGATGTAAGGCTAAATTAGTTGCCATTACAGAGTTAGCGCCATGAGCAATATTAGCAAAAGGTCCGCCGTGCACTAATGCTGGAGTATGTTCAAGTGTTTGAACTAAATTAGGCTTCAATGCATTAGATAATAATGCTGCGATAGCACCTTGGAAGCCAAGTTGTTTTACATAAACTGGTTGATCATCTTGAGTATAACCAACAAGCATATCACCAATTCTAGCTTTTAAATCGTTAATATCATTAGCTAAGCATAAAATAGCCATTAGCTCGTTGGCTACAGTAATTGCAAAACTAGCCTTGTGTTCAATTCCATTAAACTTAGAGCCTTGACCAACTGTAATTTTTCTAAGAGCACGATCATTTACATCAAGTCCACGTTTTAACAAAATCCTTTCAGGATCTATGTTTAAACTATTATCTTGATAAATATAATTGTCTACTAATGCTGCCAAAGTATCTATAGCTGCTGTTAATGCATGCATATCACCTGTAAAATGTAGGTTAATATCTTCCATAGGAATGATTTGAGCTCTACCACCACCAGTAGCACCACCCTTAAGACCGAATACCGGACCCATTGAAGGCTCACGAAGAGCAATGAGTGTATTTTTATGTAGTTGATTGTGGATAGCATCGCCTAATCCAATAGTAATTGTCGATTTTCCTTCACCAGCAGGTGTAGGTGAAATTGAAGTTACTAAAATTAATTTGCCTAATTTATCATTTTTACGAATACGATTTATTGCTTTCCAATTAATTTTTGCTTCATCTTGTCCATATGGCTCTAGCTCTTCTTTTTTTAAATTAACCTTTGCGGCAATTTCTTCAATTGGTAATTCTTTAGTTTCTTGTGCAATTTCAATATCTGATTTCATTAAATTAATTCCTCTTTCTCAAAATTATTAAAATAGAATAACTTTGAAACTCACCTTTTAATCGATAGAATTGAAAATTTCGCCATTTTTTATATAAAACCGGCTGACTTACTTTTTGTCTTGTGCGATATGGCAGTTTGAAGATAATTTGATTTTCTCGTTTTTCAAAATAAGAAAAACGCCAAGTATATATTGCTAACAATATAAAGATGAGGCCAACTATTATTCCAGGAACACTAATTGCTTTATTCCCTTCGTAGCCTAAAATAATGGCTATAAAAAGAACTATTAGAAGCCAAGAATAATAAATTAATCCTGCAGCTCCTAAAAATATAAAATGCCGTTTAGATTTTAGAATTTAGATCACACCCTGTTTATTATTTACCCTTATTGTAACAAATATATATAAATTAAGAGAGGCTGTTTTTTCTACTACCATCTTTCATCTTTTTAATCAAGAGTAATATTTGTTGCAAATAAAAAGGCCATTGCCTGCGGCAATAGCCTAGTATTTAATTTTAACTTGTAAATTACTATGTGCACTAGTATCGTATAAAGTCTTTAAATATAGTCTATATTCTGGATGATGTTCGATTAGTGTCTTATATGCTTTAGAAGCATAAATTTTTTTAAGCTCACTTTGTTTAATATAATTATGACCAGTAAAGAAATGGTAGTTCATCCATCCAAAAAGTTTTCCCATTTCTCTGACCAAGTTAACATCACCATGATATTTATTAAGTTCACTTTGCATCATATCAGCAGAAATACTACCTAACTGTAAATTTTTTAAATACTTGTGAAAATGCTCTAAAGTATAATTTTGTTTGTCTTTTTCAGTTAGATATCTCGTCATATCAAAATTTCGTCTAACATACGTTATATGACGTGAATGTACTCTAACTACTCCGTATCCTTGATCGTTTGAGCAGAAACTTGAAGTAACTATTTCAGTAGTTGGTGTGAAATCTTGTGGTCCCAAGATATTTTGTGCATGGATATGACCAGAAAAAGCTAATTTGACATTATATCTCGTACATAATCTACGTAATTTAGCCGCATCATCAACAACATACCCTCTGTTTACTGCCGGATTATGTACATATAAGTTATGATGCATAAATAATATTGGACGAAGTTGGTTATCTTGAGCGTACCGGAACTGCTTTTCAATCCATTTTAATTGCTCATCTCCAATAATGCCTCTGGTATATGGTGCAGCAGTAGTCTCTTCTTTACCATATAAATTTGAATCAGCTAATACTAAAAAATATTGTGGATTCAATTGTACACTGTAAGCTAATGAACTAGGATCTGTATCTTCTGCTTCACGATATGATTTATCAAAAATTGAGCGCCAAAACATGGGACTAATCTCGCCAGCATAAAACTGCTTTTTACCGCGAAATTCTCTTGCTCATCCATCAAAGATATCGTGATTACCCGGCAAAACCAATAATTTAGTTTCTTTCAACGGTTTGAAAATTTGAGCAAATTTTTCTGCAGATACTCGTTCACCATTAAATGTTACATCACCGGTTACAATAATTGCAGCTGGTTTCTTACGTTGTGCCATTCGCATAAAAGCAGTTAAAGCTACTTCTTGATAATATAAGTCCTTGCCTTGACTTGTTTTTTGCATACGTGAAAAAGCTGGACCTTCATCATGTAAGCTGTCTGCAATTAGATGAGTATCAGAAATTACCCAAAACTCCGTATTACGCTCTTTTGTAATCATTTTTACCTTCTGTTAGCCCAATATTGATAGAAATCAACTCTTAAATTACCATTAAATAATTTACGTTTCTTTGTGGCTTTAGCACCAAAGAATTTTTCAAAATTAGGATCTGCAGTTAAATAATATTGGCTAAATAAATCTAACGGTCTTAACACCTCTCCCATTTGTTTATACAATTCTTCCGCAGATTCACGATCTTTCAGTCTTTTACCATATGGTGGATTGGCTATAATAATCCCATTTTCTAAATCAGTGGTGAAATCTTTTACTGCAACTTGTTTAAAGCGGATATCTTGTAAAACTCCAGCATTATGTGCATTAAGTTTAGCAATTTCAAGAACTGATTGATCAATATCACTAGCCCAAATGGGTGCCTCTAAAGATTTGACCTCTGCTTTTGCTTTAGCTAATGCTTCTTTATGAAGATTGGTATTAAACCAATCGAAGCCATCAAAAGCAAATTTGCGCCAGGTACCAGGTGCAATATTTTTGGCAATCAATGCAGCCTCAATTGCTAAAGTACCTGATCCAGTCATTGGATCTATCAAGGGATGCGTGCCGTTATAAGGAGTGAGCTTTAATAAACCTGCAGCAAAATTTTCTTTCATCGGAGCTCCACCATGTTCAATTCTATAACCACGCTTAAATAAACTAGCTCCAGTAGTATCCAATGATAATCTAGCTAAATTTTTGTAAATATGGATATCTAATGGATATTCGTTACCAGTTTCTGGTAAAAAACCACGGCGATGATATTGATCAATCATCTTATTAACAATTGCTTTTTTTACGATAGATTGTACATCAGGCTCTGAATGCAACTTGGATTTTACTGCTCTACCTTGAACTGGAAATTTTGCATCAACTGGCAATAATTCTGCCCAATCATAAGCATAAACTTCATCAAACAAAGTGCTAAAATCTGTTGCCTTAAATTCCTTTAATAAAATCTTGATTCGATCAGCTGTTCTTGACCATAGATTTACTTTTACAATGTCTTCTTGTGTACCTTCAAAAAATACACGACCATTTTCAACCTTGGTTTTATAGCCCATACTTTGTAATTCTTTATTTACGACGCTTTCGAACCCTGCGCCCATTGTTGCGTAAAGTTGATATTTTTTCATTATTTCTCTTTCATATTATTTGATTAAAATAAAAAAGTTGGACTAAAAAGCCCAACTCTGCCTGTGTGAATTTCTATAAGCCACGTTTTGTTCCAGTGATTCTTGGCAAAATCACTATTAGTAGTCATCTATCTTTATTGCTAATGCAATAACCCGATCTTTAGTTCATTTCCTTAGATCGAAACTCCCCCACCAAATTTGGGTTTCACGCTCGCAGGGTTTACCTCGTTCCACCAAAATCATTTCTGATTTTGCTACGTCACTGTGGCACTTTCAGGATAGTAATGCATGTCCGAAGATTTAGCACTTTTTCCGCCGTAAAAGTTAAATAACTTTCCTCCAGCTTATTGAGCTGAATACGATCACTACAAGCATCGCAGCTTGTGCGTGCGTGGACTTTCCTCAGCTAGCAAAAGCTAGCCGCGCCTACTCGAAATTCACACTGTTAATTATTATAACAAAAATTAATGCTTTAAGCCATAAACATGTTGTTCAAGATTATAAACTTTTCTCTCTAAAGTAGAGATTCTTTGAATAATAGCCATATTAGTTGATATTTCTCCCTGGTTATTATCATCTTCTGCAAAACTGGCTACTGAAGATGTTCGTCTATGAGTTGGTGTATAAGTTTTAACATGTTCATCTTCTGATGAATTGCTTACCTTATTTTCTTTTTGCTTTTCATCCATTAACTGTCTTTGAAGAGTACCAATTTGGCCATATAAATCTTCTACAATTTGTTGAAAAGTTTCATAATCTGAAATTACCTGATCCAAGTATGCGTCTACTTCATCTGGATCATATCCTTTTACCTTACTTCTAAATTGCTTTTTTAGTATATCTTGTGCAGATAATTTTATATCATTTAAATTTGCCATCTTATCTGACAACTCCTTTACATTCCTTTTTATTTTAGCAAAAAGAGCTATTACTTAAAACAAAGAATTAGATTTTAATAAAACCTTTACATTATTTAATACATATCATTTTTTCTATTTTCTTGATATTCTTCTGCCATGTCTTGTAATTCATAAAAATCAATTAAATCTAGGGGATATTCTTTTGTCTCTTGATACTTTTGGATTAAATTATAATCATATTTCGGTTTGCCTGGATGCTCTAAGTCATAGATCATTATTGCTCTATCGGTATGCTGAATCATAAAATTTTGATAGTTGCGTAGTTGCACTGAATTATAATATGGTCTATCAGATGTTGACGCAAAAAAATCAACATTTTCCTTTAAATTCAAAAATTTTGATTGATTATTTTCATTCCAACGGTCAGCAAAGTTTTCATATGGTACCATAATCGAAGTCCTAATAGGATACCTTTGACTCAATTCTAGTCCTACTTCTGCTGCCCATTGCTCAACACCTAAGTTTGCCCCAGTAATGATCCAATCTAATTGGCCTTCTTCTATCAAATCGACGAATCGTCTTTTTAATACATATTTAACTACGGCAATTTTAGGATCATTATCGCTAAAAGTATTTAATTCATAACTGCGATAACCCGTTACCCATAATCGCTGCATTAAGTTGAAGCTCCCTAATATTCAAAAATGTAGTCTTTATTGCTATAATGCTAACAGGAGTGAGGTTAATGGTCAAATATCCAAGCGGTAGTTTAGCCGCATTTAGAAAAACAGTGACAACACAAAAAAAGATGCGCACTGGTAAACGTTCATATACACATAAAAAAGGCGTTAACTTTTCTGATCGTGGTATGACACTTGAACAACAGATTAATGAATCTAATAAATATTATTTAACTGAAGAAATTGCAGTAGTTCATAAAAAACCAACGCCAATTCAAATCGTAAAGGTTGATTACCCTAAGCGATCTAAAGCAGTTATCCGTGAAGCTTATTTCAGACAAGCTTCTACAACTGATTATAATGGCGTTTATAAGGGATATTATCTTGACTTTGAAGCAAAAGAAACAAAGAATAAGACAAACTTCCCGTTAAAAAATTTTCATGAACATCAAATTTTTCATTTAGCTGAATGCTTAAAGCAACAGGGGATTTGTTTTACGATTATTAGATTTGCTAGCTTGGAGCGATATTTTGTTACACCAGCTAGTTTTGTAATTAATGCTTGGAGAAAAGCAGAAAAAAGTTCTATGACTTTAAAAGAGATTGAAAGCCATTCTTATGAGATCAAAAGCGGTTTTCGACCTACCCTACCTTATCTTAAGGCAGTGGATAATTTTATTGCAGATAGGAAAAGAGAATAATGGCAGATAATACAAATAATATGAAACGTGAATTACGACGAAACTATCACGGACGAAGGTCGAGTGGTGGCCATTTATGGATAAAAATAATAAAATGGCTATTTCTTGCTGCACTATTAGTGGTAGTTTCTGGTATTGGGCTTTTTGCTTTCTATGCAAAGGATGCTCCTAATATTAGTCAAAGCCAACTTCAAAGTGGTGGTACTTCTAGCCTTTATACCAATGATGGTAAATTTTTATTATCACTTGGATCTGAAAAAAGAATCTACGTTAAGAATAAAGATATTCCTCGACAGTTAAAAGACGCAATTGTTTCTGTTGAAGATAAAAGATTCTACAAAGATAGACTTGGAGTAGATCCAATTAGAATTGTGGGATCAATGCTTACTAATGCTAAGAGTAATAGTATTGCTGCAGGTGGATCAACTATTACTCAACAATTGGTTAAGTTAACTGTATTTTCAACTGCGGCTTCACAACGTACTTTAAAAAGAAAAGCCCAAGAAGCTTGGTTAGCAATGAAAGTGCAACATGAATTTAGTAAAGACCAAATTTTAGAATTCTATGTTAATAAAGTCTTTATGAATTATGGTAATTACGGTATGGGAACAGCCGCTAATTATTATTACAATAAATCTCTAAAGGATCTCGATTTAGCACAAACTGCTTTAATTGCAGGGATGCCTAATGCTCCTGTAATGTATGATCCATATCTATACCCTCAAAAAGCTCGCTATCGTAGAAATATTGTTTTAAAGACAATGCTTGAAAATGATAAGATTACGAAGGCTCAATATAATCAAGCAATTAATGAACCTATTACCAAAGGATTACGCCCTAGACACACTAATAATGAATCTAAGATTAGACAAATCGATGATCCATATATTAAGGAGGTAATTTCTGAAGTTAAAAGTAAAGGTTTTGATCCATATAATGATAATTTGAAGATTACAATAAATATTGATCAAAAAGCTCAAAACAAGTTATATCAATTAGCAAACAATGGTGAAATACCATTTACTAATGACAAAATGCAGATTGGTGCAACTGTAGTTGATCCTAATAATGGTCATGTAGTAGCAATTTTAGGTGGTCGACATTTACCTTCTGTTCAATTAGGTCTTGATCGTGCAGTTCAAACTGGTCGTTCTACCGGATCGTCAATTAAACCTGTTCTTGATTATGCACCAGCGATTCAATATTTGAATTGGTCAACAGCTAAAATGTTAGATGATAGTAAATATGTTTATCCAGGAACCAATATTCAATTATATGATTGGGATAACAAATATGATGGCATGATGACAATGCGTAAAGCATTGGAACAATCACGTAACGTTCCAGCAGTTAAAACCCTTGCTGATGTAGGAGTAAAACGTGCTTCCGCATTTGCTAGACGTATGGGTGTAGATGTTCCTGCAAATTCAGGCTTATCAGTGGCAATTGGTGCTAATGCATCAAGTTTACAAATGGCTGGTGCATACAGTGCATTTGCTACCATGGGTGTTTATCATAAACCACAATTTGTATCTAAAATTGAAACTCCAGATGGTTTAACTAGAAATTATGATTCAAATGGTGTGCGTGTAATGAAGAAATCTACTGCATATATGATTACTGATATGTTAAAAGGAGTTATTAAAAGAGGTTCTGGTACAAACGCTAAAATAGCTGATCTTTATCAAGCTGGTAAAACAGGTACTGTTAAATACTCCGATGAAGATTTAGCCAAGTATCCAGGCTATAATTCAACTCCTAAGGATTCATGGTTTGTAGGTTACACTAGATCGTATGTTATGGGTGTGTGGACAGGATATGATAATCTAAAAGATGGTACTATCTCTGGAATTGGTCAGCAATCTGCTCAATTAATTTATAAGAGTATGATGACCTACTTAATGAGAAATAGGCCTAATTTGGATTGGAAGCAACCTAATTCAGTAGTTAGAGCAAGAATTGTTAATAATTCTAATCCTCCAGAAGTTGCTACTAGTGGCGGAACTTGGCAATTGTTTGTTCGTGGACATGCTCCTGCAGGTATCGTAAATAGTGCTGCAAGTTATGATGAAGAAGATGAAGAAACAGATACTACTAGTAACAATACTGATAACACTACCTCATCCAGTTCTTCAGCAACCGTAGAGAGTCGTGTTTCTTCTAGAAGAGAAAATGGTACTACTACTCAATCAAGTAGCAGTCAAAGAGCCTCTTCTTCAAGTGAAAGTCGAGAGCAATCTTCATCGCGTGAACAAAGTAGCAGTGAACAGCAATCTAGACCCGATAATACAGAACGAGATCAGGAAAATACTGATAGAAATAATGATTAATAAATTATTATAATATAAAACGTCAATTATCATTAAAAGATGTAATTGACGTTTTTTGTTTGCTATTTGTATTTAGGCTCGAACGAAGTGAGAGCTTTTTTTATAGAATTGAATATTTAGTAACAACTAACTTTGTAAAAATATACAAATAAAAAAAGCAATTAAAATTGCTTTTCAAAATTAATTATTTAAATCTAAATATGAATATGGATCACCTTTTGCACGTGAAGGCATTGTATAACGACCAAATAGTATCATTGCATGATGTGTCTTGATCCATTCATCTTTTGGCAAAATAGCTTCCAATCGTTGCTCTACTTCATGTGGGGTAGCATTTTGACCAACAATATGGAACTTTTTAGAAATTCTAGAAACATGTGTATCAACAGCAATTGCTGGTACACCATATCCTTCAGCTAAAACAACGTTGGCCGTCTTTTCTCCTACTCCAGGTAAAGTCATCAGACTTTTTTTATCTTTTGGAATTTGACTATTATATTTTTCAACCAAAATTTTAGCTGTTTCTTTTAAATGTTTAGCTTTTGATCGATATAATCCTATTGTTCTAATATCTTCTTCAATCTTTTCAATAGGAGCATCTGCTAAATTTTCGGGTGTAGGAAAATCTTTACTGAATTTTGGCATTACACGATTAACCATTTTATCAGTTGTTTGTGCACTCATAACAACTGCACAAAGCAAATGAAATTTATTATCCCATTGCAATTCACCCTTTGCGTCTGGGTATAACTCTAATATTCTTTTTAATACATTACGTGCTTCTTCATCGCTTAATAATTTTTCTGTCATGCTATCTGTTCCTCTTTAAAAATCTCTCTACTTCATCGGTTGTTTTTAAATTGTGTCTCTGCCAATTAAGTAAGATTCGATCAATATATTTTAATGAATATGCTTGAGACAAAACAGCTTCACGCAATGCTAATTCTATTATTTCCGGTGTATAGTGGTCAATACTAAGCCATTGAGCAATCTCTTCTCTTTCAATTGGACTCAAGTATCTCCCAAATTCCACTTCTACTTTTCGGGATAAATAATCTATAGGATTATTTTCCAAATTATTAGTAACCGCAATAGTTTCGTTATGGCGACTATCTTTAATTAAGATATTTTTATCAATATATTTATCTAATTCATCATATAAATTATCTAAGCTATATTTATTGCCAATTTTATCCTGACTATCTGTTGTCTGTTCAATAGTTAAATAATTTTTATCAATTAAACGTTGAATTAAATTTCCTACATCAGTAATCGATAAATTAGTATTAGCTGCTATCTTTTCATTAGATGGAAACGACTCTCCTCGTTGACTGAACGCTTCCAATTGGATAATTAATAATAATTCTGCATCACTAATATTTAAACGAGGATAATATGCTATTAACCCATTTTGCAAGATAGTAAAACCTAATATACGATAATCTTTAAACTGCAAAATTATAAATCCTTTCCAAAATAAAAGTTGAACTAGTATCTAGTTCAACTTTTCAAATATTCAATTCTCAATCCTTAATTATTAAGGTTGCATTCTGTTGATCAATCTTGGGAATGGAATAGCTTCACGAATATGGTCAAGGTGACAAACCCAAGCAATAGTACGTTCAAATCCCATACCAAATCCAGAGTGAGGAACACCACCAAATTTACGTAAATCAAGATACCATTGGTAATCTTCAAGGTTAAGACCGGCAGCTTCAATTTGTTGTTTCAAAACTTCATAGTTACCTTCACGTTCTGAACCACCAAAAATTTCACCATAGCCTTCTGGTGCAATAACATCAGCACATAAGTATTCCTTAGGATTATCTGGATTCTTCTTCATGTAAAATGGCTTGATAGAAGTTGGATAGTTAACAATAAAGACAGGACGATCATATTGCTCAGAAATATATCCTTCATCAGGTGCTCCGAAATCATCACCCCACTTGATATCACGTCCAGCATCTTGAAGCATTTTAATAGCATCATCGTATGAAAGACGCGTAAAGTTACCTTCAGTAGTTGGGCGAAGCTTTTCTGGATCTCTACCTAAAATCTTAAGTTCATATTCATTCTTATCTAAAACTTGCTTAACCATATAAGCTAAGTATCTTTCTTGAATATCAAGTGATTCATCTTGGTGCATCCAAGCCATTTCAGGTTCCATCATCCAGAATTCAGTCATATGACGACGACCTTTTGATTCTTCAGCTCTAAATGTTGGTCCAAATGTAAAGATCTTACCATAAGCCATAGCTCCAGCTTCACCATACAATTGACCTGATTGTGACAAGTATGCATCATTGTTAAAGTAATCTACATGGAATAATTGAGTAGTACCTTCAGGAGCTGAATGCATAAAGATTGGAGCATCAAACTTAATGAAACCTTCTTTTTCAAAGAAGTCTACAGTTGCCTTAAACATAGTATTTCTAATTTGCATAATTGCAAACGGCTTCTTTGATCTTAACCATAAATGACGGTGATCAAGCAAGAAATCTACACCATGTTCCTTATTACCAATTGGGTAACCTTCATTATTTGAAACTACTTTTAAATCAGTAATTTGAATTTCGTAACCAAAATGAGAACGTGCATCTTCATGAACAGTACCAGTAATGTAAAAACTGGCTTCTTGTCTAAGTGACTTAGCAGCTTGAAATACCTCATCTGTTACATCATTTTTACGAACTACCCCTTGGAAAAATGCAGTACCATCACGTAATTGCAAAAAGATAATCTTTCCGCTTGATCTTTTATCTGTCAACCAAACATGCATCTTAACTTCTTCATCAACATGTTTAGAAGAATCCTTAATTGAAATCAATTCTGTCATAAAATTCCTATCCACCTTTTTATCAATTATACAATGTCCATAATACCAAAGTTTCTATAAATTATCGACTTCAGATATATCATTTCCATTTTTAAATTCATATAAAGTATAACCTAGATTGCCATTTTGTTTTTTATAGGCGACTTCCCAAACAGCTTCACCCTTATACCAACCAAGATTAATATGATTTATTGTAGCATCTGAATGAGAGGATTTAAACTTATTTTTAATGTTTGACTCACTTACTCCTCTTCTTTCAGGATACAAATATGCTTTTTTAGTATTAGGTAAATATACAAAATAGTAACTTTGTCCCTTTTTATTGGTACCATTAACAGCATAACTACTTGTACCACGATCTAAATGGTAATACTTTTTAATATTGGTAATTGGTGTCTTGGTAGTCGCTAACTGTGCGACTTTTTGATCATTTCCTCTGCTTTTTGATCCAGCATAATAAAAGATTGTAATACTGGCAAAAAAAGCAATAATGATAATTCCAATTACCCAGGCTACAAACTTAATCGTTTGTCTTGTATCATCTTGTATCATAATTAATTATTTCTTAACTTCTTTTTTAGTTCTTTCTTAGTAACCTTTTCTACTTTAACTGGGATAGACTGTAAAAATTCTTTACCATAATTTTTCGTCCACAGTCTTGGATCTAGAATAACAAATTGTCCATGATCTTGTTCTCCGCGAATTAAACGCCCCATTCCTTGTCTAAAACGAATAACTGCTCTAGGCAAACTATCTTTTTCGAACACATCCACGCCTTGATCTTCTATTTTCTTCTGTCTTAAACGAACTTCAGGCTGATCAGGAGATTCAAATGGTATTTTGGTAGCAAATACAGTATCAATACCGCAATCATGAAAATCAATGCCTTCCCAGAAGCTATCTGCTCCTATAATAATTGATTTTTTAGCAATTACAAACCTTTTTGCAATTCTATTATTAGATCCAGATAAACCTTGAGCTAAAATTTCAAAATCCTTCAATTCTGGTGTGTTCGTAATCGCCGCAAACACACTACGGATTTTTTCCAGATTAGTCATTAAAACCAAAACATGATTTTTATCTTTCAAATCATCAATTAATATTTGCTCAATGCTTTCTTCATATAAATCACTATCTGGATTAGGCATATCCTTTACAGCCAATACTTCTAAATGATTCTTCATATTAAAAGTACTTTTACCAATATATTCTACAGGATCTAAATTATTTAGCTCTAATTGGTTAATTGCATAGTCAAAACTATGATTGCTAGTCAAAGTTGCACTAACAAATGCAATATGATCAAATCTACTATAAATTTGCTTTAACACCTCGGATGGATCTAACATTAACCAATCCAAATTTGTACTGAGTGGATCTTCCGGATTAGTTATCATTAGGATAAATCCATCTTGTTCTAAATTAGTTTGATCAGACAATAAATCTGCCAATTGGTAACCTTTTTCCGAATAATAATCTAAACGATCGATTTGATCTGTAATTTCACTAAGTAATGACTCAACGTTAGCTAACATTCGTTCTTGTTCATGATATAACTCAAATAAAACTTGATTAGTTAATTCGCGTACTCCCTCTAATTTTTGCTGAAAACGTGGCAAAATACGCTTAAAATTGCTATTTGGACCAAATAAGCCTTTACCTTGAAAACTTAATTCTAACGTTCCATTAGGCAAAGTTATACGGTTAACTGCATTTTCGTGTTGAGCATATAGTTCTCTTTGCAATTCATTGATTAATTGAATCAGCTCCAAAATTTCAGGATCAATTTTTTTCAGCAAAAAGTTAAGTTGGACATTGTCATTAAACTGACTTTCTATACTTTCATTTGAATAATAAAGCAAATTACGTAAATGACTTAATACACCCCACAATGCTTCAAATCGTAAAGAATCATTACGTGAAGTTATTACATTATCAGCAAATCTATGTGCTTCATCAATTACCAAATAAGGATTTTGTCCCCATATTGTATCCATATAGTGATTTGCAAGATATGCATGGTTAGTTACTAAGATATCGGCTTCTTCTTGTCGCCGACGAGCCAAATTCCAAAAATCTACTTCTGCAAAATTACTACCGACTCTTGCATCCCCTGGATGCTGAATTTGTGTAAAAAGAGGTGCATTATAATTAGTCAAATTTAACTCATCTAAATCACCAGTTTTAGTTTTAGTTAACCAAACTAAAATTTGCATCTGTAGAACAAGCGTTTGCTTATTAGGAGTTCCTTGAAAAATGGTTTGTACAAAGCCATCCAAATCTAGATAATGACTGCTGGCCTTAACCACTTCAGCCATCAAATCTAATTTAGTAACTCTTAACATTTTAGGTATTTCTTGCTTAATTATTTGCTCTTGTAAAACCTTCGTAGGTGCAGCAACCACCAATTTTCTACCAGAATATAATTGATAGGCATACGAGAATAAATAAGAAAAAGTCTTTCCAGTTCCATTAGGTGCTTCAACTAATATTGCTTTTTCTTCAGGATTATTAATAAACTGATGCAAGTGATTAATTAAATCAATTTGAGCTATACGAAAATACATCTTCCCTTTAAATAATTTCTTTTTATCATTATCATTTTCTGGAAAATGTGCATTCCTACCATGACCAACTACATTAATATTATTTTGCTTTTGCAAAATAATATTACGCACTTGCATATATTCCGTACCTAATGGTCTTTTTTCTTTACGCAAATCATCTGCAATCGTCGTTATAATCCATGAAGTATCACGAATTAAGCCATGTGACAATGAGCTAAGTGTATTCAATGTAGCCTGTGGTAAATTAGTTAATTTTTTTATAATTTCAATTAATAAAACTGCTGTACCATATGCGTCTGAATCTGCTTTATGAGGATTTAGATGTTTTATTTTTAATTGTGAAGTCAGATCACCTAGTTTATATGATGGTAATGTTGGGAAAGCAATTTTAGCTAGTTCTACGGTATCTATCGCCTTATTTGTTAATGCATCATAGCCATGCTGAGTCAATTCATAATTCAAAAATGGTAAATCGAAATCCACATTATGGGCTACAAAAACCGTATCTTGTAAGATACTTACAATTTTAGGTGCATAATAGTCAAAATCTTTTTGTTTTTGGACATCTTCATTGCTAATACCCGTCAAGTTAACTACCGATTTGGGAATTTCTCTATGTGGATTCATTAAAAAAGAATATGTTTTTACTACTTTCATATTTTTAATAATTGCACATCCAAATTGAATAATATGATGCCCATTCTCTCGCTGAGTCCCCGTAGTTTCTAAATCTACTACAGCAAAGGTATCTTTATTAAAAATTTTCGCCATTTTATTCCTCCTTCCTTAATTCTTTACTTAACTTCAACAACCTGTTTAGCATCAAGTAAAATCAAATACTTTCCGATAACTTTCTCTTTGCCAAATTCATTTATTGCTTGCTCATACAAACAAAGCTGACCTGTATATTTCTCCTTGATTACATTAATAGATTTATCTAAGTAGGATTTATTCACATGATCAGTTTTGTAATCAAACAAAATGATACCATCATTTGAGACAAAATAGCCATCAATTGTCCCATGAACCAAAATTTTAGCATTAGCATCACTAAAATCTTTAAATAGATTTTTCGCAGAAATCAAACTAGAAAAATCAACTTCTCGCTGTAAATTCTCTGGATTTTTCCAAAAAGACTTTGCAAAACTACTATGAACAAACCACTGAATTTGATCTTTATGTAAACTAGTCACAATATCAGGATTTAGTTTTTTTTGCTTAATTAATTCTTCAATTTCATAATCAAGTTGTTTCTCACTACCATCACCAGTATAGTCGTAATACTGTAAAATCAAGTGTGTAGCAGTACCAATTTCTGCACCAGTAAATTTAGTTTGATAAAGAAAATTAGGTTTAGTATCAATTGGTTGTAAATATCTGTTAGTTGATGATAATAAACGTGAATTTTCTAATTCTGTCTCTATTGGATCATTAAATGCCTTCTTTATCTCAGAAACTGCTTGGTAAGCTGTAGTTTCACTTGCATCCTTAAATGGGTAATCAAATTGATACAGTTTTTTAGTAGTACTTATCAGTTTATCCATCGTATAATTGTCATTTTCAGAGTCTCCTACAATTTTATCTTCATCTTTTTTGAATTCAAAGTTATCTGAGTCTTTATACTCAACATATAATACAGATTGACTCTGGTCTAATGCATTTGAAATATCATTCATGTTAATAACAATATGTTTATCGAATGCTAATGCTGGGCCCATGAATCCTAAAGGATTAGTTACTGATAATTTATCTGCCAGCGATAATTGCCCAGATTGATCTAGTTCGATAGACCAATCCTGAACTTTCTTGTCTAAATTAGCAATATCACCGACTAAAATCAATTTTTGTTTTGCTCTTGTTAAAGCAACATATAAAACACGTGCTTCTTCCTCAAGTAATTGTCTTTTTTTAGTAACATTTCCGATTGCCTTGACTAAAGAATCAACACGATAATGTTCTTGTCTTAAAGTAATTCCCAAACTATCTGGATTAATCACGTAGTTTCCCTTTAGATCACGCAATTGATATTGATGCTGCATTCCCAAATAAAATACTACTGGAAATTCCAATCCCTTTGACCCATGAATTGTCATCAAACGTACTGCATTCCCTGCCTCTTTAGATAAAAGCGGCTGAGCTAAATCTTTTTGGCTACGCCTCATCCGATTAATAAAATTGATAAATTGATATAGCCCTTTAAAACCTGCACTTTCATAAGATGATGCTCTTTCATATAGAGCCTCTAAGTTGATACGACGCTGTTCACCATTTGGCAATCCTGTCATAATTTCCAATAAATTAGTTTGAGCATAAATACTCCAAATTAATTCTGAAATTCGATGAGTTGTAGCAAACTTACGCAATTCATCCAACTTGTTTAAGAAATTTTTACACCTATCGCTAAGCTCATCACCTATTCCTACATATGAAGCAACAGCACTATAAAAACCACTATTTTTACTATTAATTCTAATTTTAGCTAAATCTTTCTCACTAAAATTGAACAATGGTGAGCGCAAAACAGTAACTAATGGAATATCTTGATCTGGATTATCAATAATTTTCAAGTAATTCATGATAACCGTTAATTCAAAAGTTTGAAAATAATTTTCCGCATCAGTAATGAATAAAGGGATATCACGCTTAGCGAATTCCTGCATAATTTCTAAATTATCCCCATGACTTCTAGTTAAAATTGCAATATCACTATATTTAAGAGCACGCATTTCCCCAGTTGTACTATCCAATACTTGAAAATGTTCCTTTTTCAATTGCTTAATTCTAGCTAAGACCATTTCAACTTCAGAGAAATCTATTCCATTATTATCGTTGTCTATATCTTTTTGCTTTTTATGAACAATAATTTCACTAGCTTTAGGTAAAGCATCAGGATAATACTTAGCTCCAAAAATCAATTGTCCTTCTTTAGAATAATCAATTCCACCAAAATCTGAACTTAAAATACTTTTGAATAATTGATTTACCGTTTTAGTTACAGGTTCCGTAGATCGAAAATTGTCAGATAATAAAATTCTCTTTTCATGTTTATTTTCTTCACTGGCAAAACCATGATACTTTTTCAAAAATAAGCTAGGTTCAGCTTGTCTAAATCCATAAATAGATTGCTTAACATCCCCCACCATAAACAAAGTGTTTTTATCAGTATTTTTCACTTGTTGAATGATTCGCTCTTGTAAAGCATTAATATCCTGATATTCATCAATTAAAATTTCTTTGAATTTATTTTGATAAAATTCACGAGCCATTTGTGAATTTGAAGTATCGGCACTCAAAATTTGATATGCTAGTTGTTCCATATCACTATAATCAAGGAAATTTTCATTACGCTTTAACTCATTAAAACGATCAATTAAAGCAAGTTCTGCCTTAGAAATAGCACTCACTATTTTTTGGCTTTCTTGCATTATTCTAGTTTGTTCTTTTTCATCTGTAGCATAAAAAGCTGTAAAAATATCAAAAATTTGACTCTTGGCTTCAGACTTTAGCTTTTGCGTTTCAGCGTAAAATTCTTGAATATCTTCATCCCACTTGGCAGATTTGCGATACTTTACTTCAAATTTACATAGTCTTAATAAATTTCTTTGTTGATCATAATCTTCATCATTTTTAATGGCATCAATAAACTTATCTAAATTTTGAGTAAATAAACTCAAATCTTCTTTAACTTTAACCAACTCTTTAGTCTCAATGGTAGGATTATTTAGATATTCCTCGATCTTTTTCTGTAAACTAACAAAAGTATTTAATAAATGCGACTTAATTTGATTTTGCCAAAGTTTTGACTTAACAATATCGTTATTAACTTCATAAATTTTAGCTAAATTTTTAAGCCATAACCGATATTCAGGTTTAGCCATTGCAAAATTATATAAATCAAGCAATAAATCTCTAGGACTATTAGCATCCCTATCGCCAGCAAAATTATCATAAAAATATCTAATATCTGAATTTTCATCCGTTAACGATTCAGCTTCAATTTCATGTAATGCTCTTTCTTTAATTAAGGCCGCCTGAGTTTCATCAGTTAAAATTTTAAAACTGGGATTCAAGTTAACTGAATAATAAAAACGACGAATCACTTCTAAACAAAATGCATCAATTGTCGAAATATTAGCTGTATCAACTTGATTTAATTGTTCACGTAAATATTTTCGATTTACGCCAGGCTTAGCCAATTCCTTAGTTAGCGCTGTCTTAATCCTAGTCTTCATTTCTTCAGCTGCTGCTTTAGTAAAAGTTACAACAAGTAATTCACTAACTTGTGTTCCTGAAATAATTTCTTTTAAAACGCGTTCAACTAAAACTGTTGTTTTACCACTACCCGCTGAAGCAGAAACTAAAATATCATGACCACGATCATCAATTGCTTGCTGTTGCTCTTTTGTAAATTGTGGCAAAATTAATCCTCTTTTCCTAATCTTTCTTTGATCTTACTTAATAAATCTTTTTTACTTAATCTAGTAATTTCGTGATATTGATTTTGTCTAAGCATTGCATCAAAAAAGAAAATATCTTTATAGTCTGAATAAGTTAAGGCTGACTTAGATTTTCCTTGACGATATGGATTTAATTCAATTTTTCCAGATAATATTTGATTTGATGCCTCTTTGATTAAGAATTCATCATACTCTAGCAGTAACTCTAACTCCTCTTCACTGAAACTACGATCAGTAGGTAAACTAAAAGTACCATTTTTCTTAGTTTTTACCATTGAATATAATTCTGATTGCCTACTGCTATTGTCTAAAAACGGCTCGGCTTCTGTTAAAACTTGAGGATTATTATTTATTAATCCTGTATACATTAATTTAGGATTACCATCAATCACGTTATCACGAATGTTTAACTGACCATCAATCAATTTATTACTATTTAACCGCTCTAGTTGTCTAGTTACTGTCTGATAAAATGCTCCTAAAAGCGACAGCTCATTATTTCCAGCAAAAAATTGATTATTTTTCACTAAAATATCTAAGTATGACACCATTTGCATGGCAATTCCGTTATAAAACATACTCAAGTCAAACTTTTTAGCCGAAGACTTATAATCAATAACTTGTGCTAAAACTTGATTTTTATCTGCCAAATGAGCAATATCCACTCTATCCATTTTTCCACGTAGATCCACTCTATGATTCCCTGATAAATTTGGCACATCTAAACTTAATCCTTTGAGTTTTTCACCAACACCAAAGCTTAATTCAGAATATTTTGCTCTTAAAGGAGTTTTACTTAAATTTTTACACCAATTATGAGCAACCTTAGAAGTAGTATGGTCCAAACATTTAAACAAATACTTATTAAATGGATCATTCATTAATTGAGCATACTTTCCTTCATTTTTTATTACATTTCTAACCGAATTAAGCATTCGTTCTAATTCAAAACTATTTAAGCCTGCTAGATCAATATGCTCTTTATTTAATTGCTTAACTAATCTATCAAAAGTTTCATGGAAATAATTACCTGCTTGGATAACATCAAATTCATTTTCAAGTCGACGATGTAATCTCAAACCATAAGTTAAAAAATACTCATATGAATTCTCATAAAAAGTTTCTAATTGAGAAACAGATGAATTTAGATTCTGACCATATAATTTTTCTGCCAGTTCTTGGCCAATATCCTCCGGTTGATTATTAAATTCATTAGCCTGTAAAACAATCTCAGTCTTTTGAGGAGATTGTTCATGCGTAATTCTTAATAATTCATCAATTTCCTTAGATGAATCAATAGAATTTATATAAGATAAATATCCTAAACTAGCATCTGCACTAGTTATGAAAGAAAGTAGATCATTAAATTGTTCCGGTAGATCATGCTGTTCAAATTCAGAATCAATGTAATCAAAAAGTCGTTTGTAATAAATCGATGAATCTAATCGCTCATTTGACGCATTTAAAATCGGATAAGACACATATACTTTATCTTGTGCTAATGCTAGTGCCAATCCAAATTGATAATTTTGGTCCAAATTATTCAATTGCTGATTGTCTTCTAAATAAGCATCACTAGCAAAACTATCCTGTAATTGATTTATATTTTCAAGAGTTAAAAATCCAGGAGTTTTTTGAATTGCAGGTAAATTACCACTAGTTGCTCCAATAATAAATACCTGTTTATATCCTTCAGTTTGAACCATACCTAATTCAGATAAATTAACTGCATCAAGTGTTGACGGAATCTGAGAAAAATTTGCTTCTCTAAATGCGTTAATCAACATATTAAAAAATTCATCTACATCAAATTTTTCTGGATTGATCATTAAATAATCTTTTAACAATTGAATTAGTAAATCCCACAACTGTTCAGGTTGTTGCGCTTGTTGCAAATCCCCTGCATCATTAGCATCATTACGCCATTGCTCAAGACGTGACGCAATCCCATTATTAGTCAGAAAATCAAAAAACATAGTCAATGCTTTTTGACTGCTTTCTTCTTTTTTTAGTTTTTCCAATAATTCGGTAATCTTATTAATTAAAAATTCACGTAAGCGATCAAGTTTAGCAATTTCTTCATCCATTTTATCTAAACGAATAACTTCTGCATTAACAAAATGACTAAACGGTCTTTGCCATAAATTATGTTCAATTCCATGAGCTAAGACAAAATTTTCCAATTCATCGACGTCGTGAATAAATTCTGCTTCTTCTTTGTACCAAGAAGGGATCATAAGATGTGTCTTCAAAATAGCGATAATACTCTGAGTATTTAAACTGATCGTTTTTTCGTCATACATATTAAATAAACTTTCAATTAAAACGACCAATGGGTGATATTTCATCTCTTGTTGCAAATCATTAAAGAATGGAATTTTATTTTGTCTTAAAATTGGCGTTAAATATGTTTCATATTCTTTTAAATCTGGTGCTAAAATCAAAAAATCATGATAACGATAATTGCCTAAGGCTACTTGTTGATAAATAGAACGTGCAACAAAATATGCTTCTGCATAACGTGAATCTGCTTTCACAAGTTGTACATGCTTTTTAATATTATCAACTTTATTAATACTTTCCGTCCATAAACTATTTAAATTCTCACGATTTGTTGGCTTGGATGAAAGTGGGAAATTATTTACTGTATAATTTATATTTCTCTCTTGCAAAAATGAAGTAAATCGCTTAATCGTTTGCTGAATTACATAATCATAATCTCCTGCTTCAGCTTGAGGATTAATATCACCCAATTTAGTTTTAAAACCCAATGTAACATTTTGGGCTTTACGAATTAATAATTTGATTGTTAAAGTCTCTTGTAAAGAAAAATGCGAGAAATCACAGAAATAAAAACTGGCATTACTCAAATCTTTATTGTTCGCTAAAACTTTATTTAGTTCTACTTGTACTTCATTTTTAGTAGAAAACTTACCGGCTATTTCTTTTATATAAGCATCATAGATAATACGTAAATCATGGATTTTGCTTTTAGTTTCTTGATCTAGATTAGTTTCATCAATATTATCTAAATCGATATTTCCATCATATATCTGTAAAATTGTATTATATAGTTGTTGGACTAAACCAGAATTGATAGTTTCAAAAATTGTAAGGTTATCTTTTTCTTTTTCGATAATATGCGTTAAAAGCATGGCACTTGCGGCATCATCTAATTGCGTTGGTAATCCTTGTTCTGCATCTTTTAAAAAGAACCATGCGAGACGAGAAAAGGACAATACATGCAAATTCTTCACTGCCGTTTCACTTTTATTTTTGCTGGTAGCAAGTTTATTAATTGCCCTAACTTCTGTGGTAAACTTAATATGATTAGGAACAATGATAAAAGTTTCATTTTCTGGATGTTGCTGATAATTTTTTACTGCTTCTTCCAGAATTTTTTCTTGTACTGGGTCGGTTTGTCGTCCTGTTAAAATTTTGATCATTTGTTCGCACTCCTTGTTTATATAATTTTAGCATATCAACATTGATCTTTTAATAAATGGATTGTTAAGGATGATTTAAAAATGAAAAGTAGTTTTTTAGCTCATGGAAAAGTAATTATTATCGGTGAGCATTCTGTAGTTTATGGTTATGATGCATTAGCCATGCCAATTAAAGCTTTGCATATTAAAACCACGGTAGAAGATTACAATCAAATGTGGATGGATACAGCAAGTTATTCTGGTCCTTTTTTTGACGCGCCAAACGAATATGATGGTCTTAAATACGTTGTTAAAACTATACTTGAAAAGACAACTCATAAATCACCATTAAAAATCACATATACAGGAGAAATTCCAATTGAACGCGGATTTGGCTCAAGCGCTACCGTTGCATTAGGAACAACTCAGGCAATGAACCAATTCCTTGATTTAAACATGTCCAAACAAGAAATTATGAATATTACTAATCAAGCTGAAATGATTAATCATGGTAAAGCTTCTGGACTCGATGCAGCGACTGTTAATTCTGATTATTTAGTATTCTTTAATAAAAAAATGGGTCCTAAGACTTTAAAGGAACAATTAGGTGCCACCTTATTAATCATGGATACAGGCGAATTAGGTAACACTAAAGAAGCAGTTACCCAAGTAAGAAAAATTTTAAACGAATCTGATACTGCTAAAAAGAATATGGAACGCTTAGGCGAACTGGCAGATATCACTAAAACTGCCTGGATTAACCATGATCCCCAAACTGTTGGTAACGTTTTTAATGAAGCACAAGAGATATTACGTTCATTTAATATTTCTACAGATAAGATTGATCAACTACAAAACATTGCATTGTCCAACCATGCTTTGGGATTCAAATTATCTGGTGGCGGTCTTGGCGGTATTACAATTACCCTATGCCAAGATAAAGCTATAGCACAAAACATCGCAGAAAAATGTCAAAATTTAATTAGCAACTACTGGATCGAGGAGATATAAATTTAATGAAAAATACCGCGCGTGCACATACCAATATTGCATTAATTAAATACTGGGGAAAGTCAGACCCAATATTACGTTTACCTTTAATGTCTAGTTTATCAATGACACTTGATGCATTTTACACAGATACCTTAATTGAAAAAACTGATGCTAAAAACGAATTTTATTTAAATGGTAAAAGACAGAATGGACAAGCTCAAAAACGTGTTTTTTCATACCTTGACACACTAAAAGAAAAATTTGGTTATACAGACAATTTGATTGTTAAATCAACTAATCATGTGCCAACCTCAGCAGGGCTAGCTTCATCCAGCTCTGCTTTTGCTGCATTAGCTGCATCATTTTGTAAACTCTATAATCTTGATGTAGATAAAGCTGAATTATCTCGTTTAGCAAGACTAGGATCCGGATCCGCTAGTCGTTCCATTTTTGGTGGTTTTGCCATTTGGCAAAAAGGTAATTCTAATCAAAGTTCATATGCTTATGCTCTAGACGAAAAACCAAAAATGGACTTACAACTCCTAGCTGTAGAATTAAACACTGAACAAAAGAAGATTTCTTCTACAAAAGGCATGAAAGACGCTCAATCGTCTCCATTCTTTTCAACTTGGACTAATCGCAATCAGCTTGAACTAGATGAGATGATTAAAGCTATTAAACAAAATGACTTTACCGCATTAGGTAGTCTGGCAGAATTAAATGCTAACGAAATGCATGCCATTAATTTAACAGCTCAGCCGGAATTCACCTACTTCATGCCAGAAACTATTCGTGCTATAAAATTGGTAGAAGATCTACGTACCAAGGGTATTGAATGCTACTACACTATAGACGCTGGGCCTAATATTAAAGTGCTTTGTCAATTAAAAAATATGAAAGAAATCATTGAACACTTTGAGTCCGTATTTAATAATGTTAATATAGTGAGTGCGAGTTTTGGTCCTGGAGTTATTTATTTGGACTAAACTATAATATATAGAAATAATTAGATTCGAGGATTTGGTTCTTTTGATAACAGAAAAAGCGCCCGGAAAGTTATATATTGCCGGGGAATATGCAGTTTTAGAGCAAGATTGTCCTGCTGTTTTGGTTGCTGTAAATCAATTTGTACGTGTTTCGATTACCAAGAGTAATACATCAACTGGTTTAATCCACTCAAAACAATATTCACAAGATTCCATTCATTGGGTTCGTCAAGGTTCCAAAATGGTTATTGACAATCGCGATAACCCATTTGAATACATTTTGTCAGCAATCTCATTCACTGAGCAATATTGTATTGAGCAAAATATTAAAATGAAAGTATATGACTTACATGTCAATTCTGATCTTGACTCAGCTGATGGTAAAAAGTATGGTTTGGGTTCAAGTGCTGCTGTTACTGTAGCAACTGTAAAAGCGATTTTACATTTTTATGGTGTACCATTAAACAATGAATTAATTTATAAATTATCGGCCATTTCTCACTATTCAGTCCAAGGTAATGGTTCTGCCGGTGATATCGCAGCCAGCGTTTATGGAGGATGGCTAGCATACCAAACCTTCGATAAGACTTGGCTTAAACAAGAACTTAAGTCTAAAACTTTATCTGATGTAGTTAATGAAGCTTGGCCGGGGCTTAAAATCGAATTACTTACTCCACCTAAAGATATGAAATTGATGATCGGTTGGAGTCAAAAACCTGCATCTACTTCACGTTTAGTTGATGAAACTAATGCTAACAAGGCAGCACTAAATATAGAATACAAGAACTTTTTAGCCGCTTCTAGAGCTTGCGTTCTAAAGATGATTGCTGGTTTTGAATCAAACAATATTTCAATTATTAAAAAGCAAATTCGGATTAATCGTAAAATCTTACAACACTTTGCTCAAATTAATCAAATTGCAATTGAAATTCCACGATTAACTCAATTAATAAAAATTGCAGAAAACTTTGGTGGAGCTGCTAAAACTTCAGGTGCCGGTAACGGTGATTGTGGTATTGTAATTACTGATTCACATACTGATGTAATGGCTCTTGAAAGTGAATGGCGCCACAATGGTATTATGCCTCTTAATTTTAAGGTTCACCAAATCAACCTTACTCACTAAGTGGAGAAATTTATGTCAATAAGATCTCAAAGAAAAGAGGAACATCTGAAATTAGCTCAGATGTTTTTTAATAAAGAAAAATATAATAGTTTTGATCAATTACATTTACTTCGCCCTGCTCTGCCTGAAACTAAAGTAGACATAAATATCTTAGCTACAAAAATGTTTAACAAAAATGTTTCTGCCCCCTTTTTCATTAATGCAATGACTGGTGGATCTGATAAATCTAAAGTAATCAATCAAGCATTGGGCCGCGTTGCTAATGAAGAAAATATTGCACTTGCCCTTGGTTCCACAAGCATTTTAGCAAAAGAAAAAGAGCAACTAGACAGCTTTTATATTGCTAGAATTGAAGATCCAAATGGTATTCTAATAGCTAACGTCAATCCAGAAACGCCTGTTCAAACAGTTAAAGACATTGTTCACGAATTACATGCAGATGCATTGCAAATTCATATTAATACTATTCAAGAAATTGCAATGCCTGAGGGAGATAGAAATTTCTTTTGGCTAAATAATATTAAAGAGATTCGTGCAGAAATAGATATTCCAATTATTATCAAAGAAGTAGGTTTTGGTCTTGATCAAAATACTATTCACATCTTAAAAAACGAAGGCATTTCATACTTTGATATTGCTGGATCTGGTGGCACTAATTTTGCTCAAATTGAAAATGCCCGCAATAAATATGATGTTTCCTACTTAGAAGATATCGGTTTACCAACGGTTATTTCTGCATTAATGGCACAAAAAGAACAAGTAGATTTCATTGTCTCAGGCGGTGTTCGTAATCCTTTAGATGTATTAAAGGGATTAACCTTAGGCGGACAATATGTTGGCATTTCTAATGTGTTTTTACAAGAATTTAATGATCAGGGTTATAATGGCCTGCAGCAATTAATTGCAGAATGGAAAGAACAATTAGCTGCTTTAATTGCTGTCTATGGTAAAAATGATCTTGTATCTTTACCCGAAATTATAAAATACTACGATTTGCCACTAAAAAATCAAATTGATCAGTTAATTAAATAAAGTAAAAAATTACCCCAGGATTAGACAAAAAATTACGGCTCTTTGTCAAATCCTGTTGATAGAGAGTAAATGAATAGAATCAGGCAGTCATTAAAAGGCTGTTTGGTTCTTTTTCTTTGTACAGATCTTCTTCCAAACGAATTCTAGTTAAGAGATTGGTAAAATTAGAATAGCCAAAAGCTGTTCGTTCGATTTGTTTGATTTTGCGGTTGAAGCCTTCAAGGCAGCCATTGGAGTAAGGTAACTCTGCTCCATTGAGCACTGCTGTTAGATTATGTTTAAAGGTCAATAGTGTTTTATGCATTAAAGTTCCAATTTGATCTTGGCAGTTGATTAACGATTTGAGCTCATGCGTATTGCCAGTTTCAACGGCTTGAATAAAGCTTTGCATCAGGTTATATGAATTCTCTAAAGTAGTGCTGGTGT
>SKEM01000196.1_pt1 | contig 47632 bp, 64 predicted proteins | sample 4826731 | NCBI WGS metagenome assembly SKEM01 (sample SAMN11008809, study PRJNA524170) | human gut metagenome | biome: Human fecal sample; material: Feces; isolation source: fecal sample from pouch patient p37 | host: Homo sapiens | place: Israel: Tel-Aviv | collected 2015-07-27 | reverse complement strand
AGTATAATTTCCAGGGAGATTTGAGCAGCTGATACTGTCTGGATCTTTTATCAAAGGTCTTCATGACTTGGACTCTCAGTGAGTTGAAAGAACGCGTAAGCATTTGAATCATATGAAAACGATCGATGACAATCTGAGCATTAGGGAAACAAGCTCTGACGATATCTTGATAATAAAAATTAAGATCCATCGTGACCGTCTTAACGTTAGCTCTAGCTTGGGGCGAGAAACGACCAAAATACTTAAGCAGAGTCTTCTTGTAGCGAGTTCTAAGAATCTGAACGACCTGATGATTATCACTGTCTAGGCAGATAAAGCGCAACTGACGATCAACGCCTTTGAACTCATCAAAAGCTAAATGAGCTGGCAAGTATTCATAGCTGTCAATAAAGCGGTGCGAACAATTGCCCAGTACTCTTTGGAAGGTATTGATTGAAACGTTGTTTTCTCTGGCAATGCTGGTCATCGAACGATCTTCAGTTAAAGCTGATAATACTTTAAGCTTGGAAGCATTAGAAATAGAACAATATTTATTTACTAATTCAGACTGAGCCATGGACCAGCGATCACAATCACGACATTTAACTCGTTGCTTAGCCAATCTGATAATGACAGGCAAACTTGCATTAGCTGTTGGATAGTGAATGTTGGTAATCAAATGGCCATTATGCAGGAGAGCCAAAGAGCCGCAGAAAGGACAAGCAGGTTGAATTAATTCAGCTTCATAGATTTTATGCTTTTGCAGTTTGATCGATTTATAAAAATAATCTTTAAAAACAATATTTTCGTCTTTAACATCAAGCTCGAATTTAATACAATGATTAAGAGAGGACATAGAAAGCACCTTTATTTATAAAATGTTTAGTGGAATAGATTTTTTATTAAAGAGGACTATGTCCTCCTTTTTTAATGCAATAAAAAACCTGTTAACAGCTTATCATATAGATAAGTCATCAACAGGAAAAATTATAGAGCCAAAAATTCTAATTCTGGGGTTTTATTATATTTTCTGACTTGAGATATATTCTTCATGTTTTTTTATATGTTCTACTCTATCATCATCTTTTGAGATCAAGATTAAAAATATCGCTTCAATCATTGTAAATGCAGCAACTCTTGAAAAATAGTATTGTGATTGTAACAATGTTTGTCTAACAGCTGTCTGTAAATGATAATCAGCCTCTAAAGCAATTGGTGAATCTGCTCGATTAGTAATTGCCACAATCTTTATTCCTTGATTTTTAGCTACTTTTATTTGATTTAGTAATGCTGCTGATTCACCTGAATTAGATATAACTAATAAACAATCATCCTGTCCTAAATTCATACTTTGTGCAATTGCAGTTTCTACATTGCCACCAGAAGCCATAGCTAAAATTCCTATCTGGTTCATTTTATATACTGCATCTGCCGCAACAGGATAAGTATCACCTTCTGCAGAAACTTGTACTACCCTACTTTTAACTAAAAGATTAAGTACATCTTCTAAAGTTTTACTATCTATATTTTCCAGCGTAGCACGAATTTCTGCAATTTTATTTTTATCTATTTGCTTTAAAGCAATTTGTAAATCGTCATTAGCAATATCTTTTAAGGATTGACTTTTTTCATTACTTGAGGCTTGGGCAATTTGAATTTTTAAATTATGAAATCCAGTTAAGCCAAGATTATGACAAAAACGCGTTACTGATGCTCCACTAACTTGAGCTAAATTTGCTATTTCAGAAATAGTGCAATCAACTATTTGCTCTGGATTACGTAAAATCTGTCTAGCAATTTTTTGATCACTTTGAGACATCGTTGGTAATTTACTATAGATATTATTAATAATGTTTGACATATTTTTTCCTTTCTTAGCTGCTCTTTATGAAGTATATCATGTGTAAATATTTTTCACATTAATAAGTTTTATGTAAAAAATTTATTTTTTGTATTTACTGAAATTAATTTTCGTTTTAATATATTTTATGTAAATTGTTTACCAAAGTAAAAAATTAAAAAATAATTTCGAGGTGATATCCATTAATATTAGTAATTTAGCCCTAACCAAGATTAAGCCTAATATGACTATCAGCTTAGGTGGAGGACAGAATGTATTTAAGCTAGCACAAATTATTAAACAAGCTTCTTTAGCAATTAATCTTGTCTCTCCTTCTGAAATGACTAGATATAATTGGCAAAAGATAGGTTTATTTGTTCATTCTTTAAATGAAACTGACCAAATCGATATCGCATTTGATGGATGCGACAGTGTCGATTATTCCCTTAACACCTTAAAAAGTGGTGGCAATATCTATCTTTATGAAAAAATTGCTGCCCAAATGAGTAAAGAATATATATTACTTTTACCTCAAGAACGCATCCAAAAAGAACTATCAACTAAAGTACCATTGAGTATAGAAGTGGCATCCTCTGCTGTTAAACAAATAATGAATTTTTGCCATTCCTTAAATCTTAAAGCAGAGCTACGTCTTGATACTTCTTCTTTTGCGAGAAGTCCTTTAGGCAACTTAATAATCGATATTTATAAACCAAATTGGAACGATATTGCTCAAATTAACGAACAACTTCTTAAACAAAATGGTGTTATAGCAAGTTCTTATTTTCCCAACTTGGTAACATCCTTAATTACAACAAATAGCAATAATGAAGCACTTGAAATAAAGAAAGGTGATTTAAAATGAAAAAATACAATTGGGGAATAATTGGTAACGGCTGGATCGCACATGATATGGCTGATGCGTTGAACGCAGTAAATGGTGAAATTTATGCAGCAGCTGGTGTTAATGAAACTACACTTAAAGATTTTGCTCAAGAAAAACACGTTCAACATGTTTATACAGATCCAGATAAAATGATTGCTGATCCTAATGTAGACATCGTTTATATTGCTACTCCTCATGCCTTCCACTATGACTACATTAAAAAAGCTCTAAATGCCAATAAGCACGTCTTCTGTGAAAAAGCAATTACTGTTAATGCTAGACAATTTGATGAAGTAGAAAAAATGGCTAAAGAAAAGGGTTTGATTCTAACTGAAGGCTTTACTCTTATCATATGCCCATCTATAAAAAAGTCACTGATCTTATTAAGTCGGGCAAATTAGGTAAAATCAAAATGATCCAAGTTAATTTTGGTTCACTTAAAGATTATGATCCTAAGAATCGATTTTTCAATAAAGACCTGGCTGGTGGTGCTTTATTTGATATTGGTGGCTATGCTACAGCTTTTGCCAGAACTTTTTTAGATGAATACCCTGAAAGTATTTTAACTACTGTTAAGTTCTTCGAAACCGGGGTTGACGAACAATCCGGTATTATCATGAAAAACACTAAGGACCAAATGGTAGTTATGTCACTGTCTATGAGAGCAAAACAACCTAAACGCGGAGTTGTATCAGGAACCAAAGGATATGTTGAAATTAACCAATATCCAAGAGCAACAGAAGCTGATATCACTTATACAGCTAGTGCACATGAAGAAAAACATGAAAAAATCACAGCTGGTGATGATAACAAAGCTCTAGAATATGAAGTTGCAGATATGCAAAGATACATTGAACAAGGGCATGATGATGGTCAATTACAAATGTCACATGATATAGCACATATTTTAACCAGCGTCAGAACTTCATGGGGAATGAAATATCCTTTCGATGACGAAAAATAAGCCAATAAAAAATCTCATAACTATTAGACGTGCAATCTAATAAGTATGAGATTTTTTTATTTCTTTAGACGATTAATAATTCTAGTCAAAATTTCAACTACTGAATTTACTTCTTCAATAGTGTTCTCAATGCTAAAACTAAATCTTAAAGATTCCCAAACACGTGGACTATCTTTGCCATACATAGCTATAAGTACATGTGAAGGATTCAGTGAACCAGCAGTACATGCAGACCCCGCAGCACCTACCACTCCAGCTAAATCCAAATTGGTCAATAATACATCACTACGAATTCCCTTAAACCAAATACTGATGACTTGAGGAGCAATTTGCTCTTCAATATTGCCGTTCACTTCAATATCAACGCCATTCTTCTTAAGCCCATCAACCAAAGCATGTTTAAAGTTAAAGTAGCGTTCTTCATTTGCAATAATTGCCTTATTAGAGTGAATTTCAATGGCTTTAGCAAAACCAGCAATTGCTGGTACATTTTCAGTTCCCGGACGACGCTTTAATTCCTGATCTCCGCCAAGCATAAATGAAGGTAAATTAATTCCATCACGTTCATATAAAAAGCCAAGCAACTTGGGACCATTTAATTTATGAGCTGAAGTTGACAATAGATCGAGCTTCATATCCTTTACGTCAATTGGCACTTCACCATAAGCTTGAACTGCATCAGTATGGAACCAAGCATTAGTAGGAGCTACAATTTCGCCAATTTCTTTAATCGGAGCTAAACTGCCAACCTCATTATTGACCATCATGATTGTTACCAAAATAGTATCTGGGCGAATTGCATTTTTTAAATCATCTAAATTAATTTGACCATTTTTATCAACATCCAAATAAGTTACTTCAAAGCCCATTTTTTCAAGGCGTGCAAGTGGACGCAATACTGCTTCGTGTTCAAATTTAGTAGAAATAATGTGTTTCCCTTCATTTTGACGAGCCAAAGCTGTTTGCATAATAGCAGTGTTATCACTCTCGGTACCGCCACTAGTAAAAATAATTTCTTTGTCATCGGCATTTATTGACTCAGCCAAGATATGACGACTATCTTCTAAGACACGTTTTGCTTCACGACCATAGTAATTAGTGGCTGAAGCATTACCAAAAACATTAGTCATCATATCAGTCATAGTCTTTACGACTTGTGGAGCCATAGGACTAGTTCCCGCATTATCCATATAAATTTTGTTATTCATCTTTTCATTTCTCACCCAATCTTGTTTTCATAAACATTAATAGTATATTACTAAAAGTAAGTAAGTACAACTTTTAAACAAACTGAATGTTCATCTTATAATTAGTCCTATTGTAAATTACTTTCTTAATCCTTTAGGATAAAAATTTTTCAAAACTTGATTACCAGCGACTTTTCCAAAGCTAAATATCATGTTCCTATAACTGACTAATACAAACCCACGTAAATCACTCTGTACCTTAAGAGTTTCACCGTGTAAATAATCTTGATAATCTTTAAGGGTTGCTAATTCAATTAACCTACTTTGCTTTACTTGACCTAATACTTCTGCTAGTTGATGCCCCGGTTCAAATCGATTCTTTTTCAAAATTCCAAGTTCTACACCATTATTAACAATGCGTAATCTAATATTTTCAGGTAAAACTATCGCTGGTACAAAAACGTGATCTTGTCTTACCAGTACTTTTTCACGCCAATCTTTTAAACCAACAGGTAAGTTAAATTGTTCGATTACTTTTGCAACCAATTCTTGATCATTCTTAGTCAATCTCAAAGGATTATGTTTAATTCTTTTATTTTTACGCTTTTTATCAACTTCCTGTTTAATATCTCTACTCTTTTGCAAAATAGCAGCATATTGGCCTTCACCTATTCCATCTTGTGGCCAAAAACGTAAAGTTTTGGTTAAGTCTGTATTACCATCAGCCCATTCAGGATGTCCAAGACTAATTCTAGGATCATTAATATGTGGATCCAAAATAGAAAAATCATGGTCATTTACTAACCAGCTAACAATCTCTTCATCTTCTTCGGGTGAAAAAGTACAAGTTGAATAAATCAAACTACCACCAGGTTTAAGCATTTTTATTGCTTCATTCAAAATATCCTTTTGCCTTGCCTGACAAGTTAGTACATAATCTTGAGACCAATAGTCTATCGCTTCAGGATTTTTTCTAAACATTCCTTCACCACTACATGGCGCATCAACTAAAATTACATCAAAAAAAGCTGGAAAGACTGGTGAAAGTTTTTCCGGACTTTCATTAGTTATTAAAGCATTGGTAACCCCCCAGCGTTCAAGATTTTCTCTTAATGCTTTTGCTCTTACATTAGAAATTTCATTTGCAACTAATACTCCCTCATTTTGCAATTTTTCAGCTAATGCTGTAGTTTTACCACCAGGCGCGGCACATAAGTCTAACACTTTTGCTCCAGGCTTTACCTTACTAATAGCAGCAGGAAACATTGCTGCGGGATCTTGAGAATATACTATTCCACTAACCCATTCTGGATCTTCCCCATTAATTTCACCATAATAAGCATGATCTATTTCTGGAACTGGATTATTTAATTTATATGAAACCTTTTCATTACTATCTTTTAACGTGTTAACCCTAAAAGCTTTTTTACTAGCCTCATTCATTGCACTAAAAAGTGCGTTGGCTTTTTCAATTCCTAATAAATTTTGATATTTAGTTTTAAATTCATTTGGTAGATTTAACAAGTTTCTTACCCTTTCTCATTAAATAATAAATTTCTACACAGAAAGCTAGTACGTAAAGTATCCATGCACATAATAAACTTATGCTTAGTGATGTATTTGATGAATAAAATGCATGCCATCTAAGAAAGATGTATGATAATGCGGCAAAAACACCCTCTATCATGAATAAACGTACGCTACGATTAATTACCCAATTACGTAGTAAATCGCCATGTAGGCTAGTTATTTTAGCTTGTCGCTTAATTAAAATGGCCAATAAAACATTACTAATAAGACCTACTAACGCACAAACAATTAAAAATAATATATTAGGAATCACAGAAAATCGATCGCGATGATGTTCTTGGACAAACGACGGAATGTGAATTTTACCATGATAATGTTTGGCTACTTTTTCAATCACACTAGGAGAACTATCAATAACTATTCGATAATTTTTAAGTTGATCCTTAGCGGTAGGTTGGTCGATGCCTGTACTTAAATAATATTTATCCATTTCTACTTGAGGATAATCTTTAAACTCGCCTATAACAGAATAATAATTTTGTCCTAAAATCACATACTTATTATTTTGGACATTTAGCAAATTAACATTAACCGATGGTCCTAGAATCGCAAATGAAACTTTTCCTTTAAAATCATCTAATGAAAAGTAGCGTCCTATTTCAATAGGTAAACTTTTAACTGATCGATTTGCCCAAACTAAGACCTGTTTTTTTTCATAATTGCTATCAAGATGTAATTGAATCTGACGATGCGCATAATTTTTATCTAAATATTGTAAAAACGAACTGATACTTTCATCACTATCAGTTCTAAAGTATCTTGTATTGTTAGTTAATCCATGAGCTTCTAACAATTCATCAGCATATCCTGATTCAATATTAGAAAGCATAGTTCCTATCCCTAAAAATGTTAATAATGGGACTAATAGCAAAAAGATTTTTTTAAAATTCATTGTTTATCTCAAATATCTGTTCATTAATAAAATCAAAACTCTGAAATGACCGATTAATTTCTCTTAATTCTTTTGTTTGTTTAAACCAATCTTGTGACCAAAATTCAACTGAATTTGTTGCCCCATCCTTTTCACCAATAAAAAGCAAATGACTATTTGGATTAAACTTACGCCAGGCAGCGATAGTTTCGATATCGCTATTGCCAAAATTCGGCGACCAAGAACATAAAATCAAGTCTACATCTTGATATTTTTCAATCGCTTGATCAGCCTTTAAATCTATCACTTTATGAAATGGCTTAGCCCCGGTAGAAGAAGTCTTAGCCCATTCTAATGAATCAGTACTAATTACCGTAATTCCTGTTTCTTCAAGTGCGTGAGACCAATATGCATTACCAGCCATTATTTCCAAAGCATTTTTAACATGCATTTTTTTCTTAATTAATCTAGCTGTATTAATATTAGCTACTGACCAAATGCCATATTTTAGTGATAAATATTGCCGAAAATTATTAAATAAATTATTAATATCCCTTAATTTTCTTTTTTTATTTATACCAATCTCTTGTAAAATATCTTCAAATTGATCTGGTAACAGACCTAATGGAGCTGGAGCTTTAGGCATCGGCATCCCCTTTTTCACATATTGATCAATCTGTACCATTTCTTCAACTTGTTGATGTACATCAGGAGATTGGATTATTTTATCTAATTCAACTGATTTCTCTAAAAAATTTGTCATATGTTTATACCTTACTAATGATTTTACCATTCAAGACGATATAAATCAGTTATAATAAAAACAGTAAGTAAAAGGAGAATTAATTAATGGTAGAAAACCTAAAGAAGAAAAAAGACGATAACGAAAGTATTGGTCGCTTTGTTTTAGACATAGTTATTATGTTTGCAATCTTAATGGGAATTTACTACTTTGTATTTAGTTTCTTCCTTTCAAACGAAACTGTTTCGGGTCCGTCAATGCAGCCTACCTTTGAAAACAATGATCGTTTAATAGCAGTACGACACTTTAATCCTAAACGAAACGATATCGTAATTTTAAAAGCTCCTGATCAAAAAGGTGCTCTGTATATTAAGCGAATCATAGGAATGCCAGGAGATATGGTTACTTCAAAAAATGATAAACTTTATATCAACGGCAAACAAATTGCGGAACCATATTTAAACAATAAATACGAAAAACAGGCTCATCGTTTAGGTCAGCTTTATACAAATAATTTCACATTAAAAGAACGCGTACCTAAAAATGAATATTTCGTTATGGGAGATCATAGAGATGTCTCAAAAGATTCACGCTACTTTGGTTTTGTAAAACGAAATTCTCTCGTGGGACGAGTTATCTTTCGTTATTGGCCATTTAATCAATGGAAAACATTTTAAATAAATTAAACGGCAAAAAATTTTATTTTTATAAATTGTTTGATTAAAATTAACGGGTAAGGAGATTTTATTATGAATGAGCAAAACGAATTATCTGACGCAATTATCGATTTTCAAGTAAAACATCAAGTTAATGATACAGACTTAGCTTTTGCAAGTCATCTTTCCGTAGAGAAAGTACACGCAATGAAAACTGGTGACGGCAATTATACAGCCGAAGAAGTTAACCAACTTTATGATTACATGTCTGCAAATGCTTAAGTTTGTATAACTAAAAAGACTTCATTCCTAGTTAATTTAGGGATGAAGTCTTTTTAGTTTACCTTACAATTCTAGGTTCTACAAATTTTTTAATAAGAATAGAATTACAGATTCCTAATAGTATATCTACCATTAAGAAAATTAAATTATCTATCCAAAGCGGATCAACATACTCTATTACTTGCTCTCTCAAAATAAATGAATCTAAATGTGAAGTAACTATAAGTCCAAGATAAACAGCTACAATTACCAAAATTGCAATAATCAATAATTTAATCCATAAAGTTCCTTTGAAGGGCAAAAAATCTGCGATAACTTTAGAAGCAAAGTTAACAAAACTAACAAAGAAATATATAAAAATAATAATTAGTGCAATAAAAATTAACTTATATAAGAAAATTTCTGTTGTAGTATCCTTTCCCGGAAACATAAAGAATCCTTGAGAAGCACGAATCCAAGCATTTATACCAGACGTTGGCATTAGCAAAATACCATTCATTAGTTGCTGTAATACGAAAAAATAAGCACAAGCTATCAAACTACTAAATACGTTAATCAAATATACAAGTGGCTCACTTACAGAAATTAAATGCCATGTTTGGCTCATATTTATTTTTTCATTTTGCCAGCACATTATACTGCAAAATGCCAAGTCAACACAAATGGTTATACTTACAAAGTTATGCTGCCAATATTTCCTCACTCCATATTTTTCTCCAAATAGCGCCAATATAGAAAGAACAGCTACCACTATTATATTGATCAGAAAAATTAAATAAATATATTTTCTTTTTTGGAGCCATATCTGCTTAAAGAGTGTCCATAGGTTAGTCAAATTATTCATCCTTTTCTATTAACTTGCGATTTTAGGTTCTACAAATTTCGATATTAAGAAACTATCAATTAATCCTAAAACAATTGCAACGATCCAATATTCCAAAATAGAAATTCTAAACCAATCCCATACATTAGCAATTGCATCATTAACAGCATAATGAATATAAAACATTGTTAATTGATCGTTCAATTTAAGTGCAATCGTAACTGCTATGATTACCAAAATAGCCATAACACTTAATTTAATGGTAGTTGTATTTTTTATAGGCAATTGATCTGTTATCGTTCTAGTTAACAAATTAGCAAAACTAACAAAAGTGAAAATGACTAAAACAAGACCAACCAAGTATAAAATTTGTTCACCAAATTGTTCTACTGTGACCCAAAAAGAAGCTTTGAAAAATATTTTGGTAATTTCTTTGAAAAGAGATCCACCAAGATCAAGCATAAATACAATTGCGCCCACTAATACTTGAATAATAAAGATGTACGCACATTCTGCAATACTTGAAAAAATATTAATTAGCCATAATTTCACATCAGAAATGGGTACTATATGCCATGTCTGACTTAAATTTATTTTTTCATTTTGCCAACATAGTAAACCAGTAAAGATTATGTCAGCGAATATTGTGGTAATTATACCTAAACCTAATATAATTTCGAGAGGATTATCAGATTTTCCGCGAAAAAAAGTATTAGAAAATTCAGTAATTGAATTTTGATGATTAAGAATCAAATCCATAAAAAACATAAAGATCACAGCAAATGTTTGTACTAATAATACAAGATGAGCATATCGTCTCTTTTGTAAGAACATTTGCTTAAATAAGGCTTTAGCTGATGTCATATATATTCCCCTCTAATTTTATTTAGCTTCAACGAATTTATTCAAAAGCAAAATATCGATTAAAGTTATTACTATATCAAAGGCAAGAAACTCTAGAACAGTTGTATCAACTCCTAAATTGCTATCACCAAACTCAAACGGAGTAAATTGACCAATTATTGAAAACATAGTTGATGCAGCATAACTTAGTAACCAAATAACCATAATAATTATGATCAATCTAACCAAAAACATCAGAGCCTTACTTGAACCACTTGGCAAAAAATCCATAATACTCCTACTACTTAAATTAATTAGACTAACCACTGCATACCAAGCATAGCCCAATAAAATCATCATCATTAAGCTACCTAATAATTGTCCCCAATCTTGAGTATTAAGATTAAAGTTACTTCTTTGAATTTCTTCTTTAATTTCATTACTCGATAAAAGCAAAGGTAAAGAAGTAATTATAATAGTAGCCGTTTCTAATACTCCAAGCCAAATATATGAGAAAAATGCTGTACCAAAGTTACTCAATAAAAATTTAGTATCACTAATTGGAATTAAACGCCAAGTTTGACTACGATTTATTTTTTCATTTTTAACAGAAGAGATAATCCAATAGACAAAATTTGCCACAAATGATGTAATTAGCATCATTATCGCAAACATAAGCAAAAATATTACCACAATATTAGTTGACTCATGTGTTCTTCCAAATACTAATTCAGGTCTTTGATTTCTTGCAGAAAAAGTTAGCATTATTGTAAAACATAAACTAGCGAAGGCCTGAATCAAATAAATTAAATAAACTGACTTTGATTTTTCTTGAAACATCCTATTGAACAATGTATTAAAATTAGTCATCATTCATCATCCTCATCTGCATAAAAGCTTTCATAATATTCCTCAATCGATTTATGATTTTGACGAATATCATCAGCTGACTTATGTTCTAAAATTGTATTATTTTTCACTATCACAACTTCATCAAGTAATGAAGAAATTTCATTTACGAAGTGATCTGAAACTAAAATTGTAGATTTCTCATCTTTCCATAAAATAATTGAATTAATAATTTTTTTGCGTGCCATCGCATCTATTCCACCGAATGGTTCATCCAGTAAGTACAAATCCGTTTTTCTAGCAAAAGTCAGAGCAATAATTAGTTTTTCACGCATTCCTCTAGACAATTGACTAAGTTTCATATCAAGACTTAACTTCATAAATTTTCTTAACTCATCAAATTCATTTTCATCAAAATCCTGAAAAACAGTAGTATAAAATCTTACTATTTCTTGTATTTTAGTTGAATCGCTAAAACCAGTTAATCCATCAGTAAAAGACAATTTAGCTTTTCTTTGATCTTCTTTTGTTGCGCCTGCAAGGTCGATTTTACCTTTGTAATTTTTAGCTACACCCGCAATAATTCTCATCAATGTAGTCTTACCAGCACCGTTTTCACCCAAAAGAGCCACAATTTTACCTGAAGTTAAATTTAAGTTAACGTCCTTTAAAATAGTTTTTTGATTTTTTTTATAAGTTAAGTCCTTAATAGTTAATAAATTATTCATCTTGACCCTCACTTTGTTTCAAATAATTCTCCAATACAGAAACTAAACTATCCTCTTTAACACCTAATTTTTTCATATTTTGAACAAATTCATCTAATTCATTATTGATTAGGGCTTGCTTTGTTTTGGCCAATAATTCTGTATCTTCAGTAACAAAATTACCTTCTCCACGTTTAGTATAAAGTATTCCTTGTGCATTCATTTCCTGTAGTGCTCGTTGAACAGTATTCACATTAACTGTTAATTCCAAAGCTAATTTTCTAACCGAAGGAATTTTTTCGCCTGCTTTTATTTTCCCCATTGCAATTTGACGGTATAGATATTGTTCAATTTGAAAATAAATCGGAATATTATCTTTAAATTCCATTTACTCACCTTCTATTACCACTGTATTATTTATCTATTACAGTAATGATACATATTTTTTAAAAAACTTACAAGTATTATTTACCATGATGTTCCACGCCTTATAAAAAAATATTTTCAAAATAAAAACAAGCTGTAATCCCCTATATTATAAGGAATATAGCTTGTTTTTTATATAATAATACTACAAGTGCATAACTTTAGCTTTATTTAACTGATCTCACAATTTGCTGATATATCAACGAATTGTAGTTAAATAAAAATATATACTTTTAATATAACTAGTTAAAATTGTTTCACTAAGCTTTTCTTGCTCTTTCAGCATTTAATTCTGCCATTTTAATCATGACATCGACAGTCTAATAAACTATAGCTATCGTTCAAAGATCGTCTACAATTCAACTCTTTTATTTTTTAGCTGCACATAGATCATAACTAAACGTAACAAATTTTACGTACTTTTTACGTAAATACAGAAATGGGAAGAACTAAATCAGTTCCTCCCTTTTTGTTTTCTCAAAACATTTTACGTCATTATTATATCACGTTTTAATATACAGTTACTCTTCTTTAGTAGCCTGTTTATCATAGATTTTTTGATAAAATAAAAAACTCAAAGCTGGCACTTTGAGTTTCGCAGTGTAATAAATATAAGCTATTAATTCGTCTTGAATTAAAAACTTCTTGTATTCATTATAACGCAAAAAAGCCACTCCAGGAATAATTCCCAGAGTGGCTCTTTTATCATTTATGGATAATTACTTACAAAACTTCGCTGGAATCCATTGCTGTTCGGTGCCAATTTTATAGCATTTCATGCCTCGAATGGTCTTTTCAGCCCAGATTTTCCAGCTTGTGTTGGTATTAATGTACTTTTGATAGTGACCTTTTGAATCCAGTAATCTAACTTTGTAGTTTGGATTACCGTACAGCACAGGCACATAAACAGTACCAGTAACCTTCTTTTCTGTACCTTTGTGTTCCTTTCCAGAATCGTGAGAAGTCTTGCTAGACGGGGCTTTCTTCTGTGCCTTTTCTGCAACATCAGTAATAAGTTCCTTTAGAGTGATATTACCGTCTACGCTAAGACCACGCCAGTTATCAGTGAATTGCCACATTGCTACACCGTCCATAGATGGGAAGTAACTAAAATTAGGTGCATCAATCCGCCCCATCGTTGCATATGAAGCAACCCACAAGCATGTGCCGTATTTTTTAATGATCTTAGCCGTATCAACATATTGCCTTAAAATATAGGCACCAGAATATAATCCTACCTTGTACCCAGCATTATGGCACACCTTCATGAAAGCCAAAATTGCCTTTGTATTGGAGTAGGCGGAGTTGATAACTACATTGCCATCACCCGTCTCCCAATCAAGCCATAGGTAGCGTTTCTTGCTGATATTAAGCTTCTTAGCACGGGATACAAAGAACTTTGCTTCCATTTTAGCACGTCCGACATTGTTGCCAAACGTGGCAAAGTGATAAGCGTGCAGATACATATGATTATCGTGAGCAGACTTGACTTGAGCACCTGCTTTGGGATTTATATAGCCTAGTCCTTCGGTTAGCTTAACAATCACTTGTCGTGCTCCAGCGTGCTTATATGCGCTCATGCTGGTAGAGTTATAAACAGCTACATCAGCAGCAAAGTCTCTAGTTGCCATTCACAGTCACGTCCTTGGTTGGTTCAGTTGGTTGCACAATGTCCTTTTCAGGTACATTTTGTGCAATTTCAGGTTCAGCTGGCTTTACATCTTGGTTAGCAATGTTCATTGCATTAACGGCTTTTTCGATAGCGCCATTTACTTCGCTAGACGTTACGCCTTTAATTCCGAACCAAGACAATGCTTGCTTAATGATTACACTAGCGAACTCACGTTTTTCTTGACCACTGCCTCCAATATACTCTGCTTCATGAACTGCGTTAGTTGCTAACTTGCCTAACACGTCTAAAGCTTGACCTGCCTTAGTGGTTGTATTGATCTTAGATTTATTACGTGCATAAACTCCTGCAATAATAGCAAGCAAGTAACTTGCCACTGTAATGCTTAAATAAATCCAATCTTTAATCGTCATTTTTTGCCTCCAAATCTTTAATGCGTAACTTTAAGACCTTAGCATACTTAGCCATTACTTGCTTTTGTTCCTTTAAAAGCTCACGTTGCGTAGCTGATAGGGTATTTTTGTTTTGCTTTGACAAAAACTCCGAAAGCTTAGTACGCTTAGCATTTAGTTTTGTCAATTCTTTTTTTAATCGTTCACTTTTCATTTTGCTTTTCCTTTCCGTCAAAAAAAGCACCTTTTTCAGATGCTTTCAGTTTCACTATTTCAATTTCTTTTTCATTGAGCTGTTCTCTCAGCTCTTCAACCTCTGCCTGTTTTTGCTCGTATAGCTTTTCGTAGTGATTACGATCTTCTTTGATTTGACCATACAGCCACTTGACCCCAGCTCCGACAGTCGCAAGTATACCTACAACATAAGGTAGTGCTTTTAAAAATTCCATTTAGCACCACCTTTTCTTAGTATGACCGCTTTTTACTTTTTCCAATAATGGAAAAATCAAAGAGTAGTACGATTACTTCCAAAAATCCCGCAGTAAGCATATGTGGATGTCCTGATACATACCCGTGACAAAACTCTGCGGTTGCTTCTAGTGCCAGCAATCCTGCTGTAATGACTAATAGGTTGCGGTTTACTGCAATCTTGTTTCGATTATCTAACGCCCATTCGATAATCAAAATTCCAATAGCCATAAAGATTCCGCCAATTAAGTCATCATTGAGAAGTCTAGCCGCAAATGGTGGCCAAAAAAAGTAGAAATCATTGCAAATGAGGATTAAGCCTATACCGATTAAAGCAAAACCCAAAATAATGTGTTGTGGATGCGATAAAGGCAACAGTTTATTTAGTTTCTTTTTCATTTTAGCTCACTTTCGATCAGCCGCCATCTTTCGATTACTGTTTATTTCATAAGCGACTATTATCTCTTTTAGGCTATATATGCTTCGCCTGTAATATCTTGATATTGCTTTGGCGTAATTCCACCTTGTTTGACAAAACTTGCTACGTAAGCCTTATCTGCACCAGACCAGCCCCAATCGTATTGTTCCTTAACCATAGTAAATAATAAATCTAACATTACTTGTCACCATCCTTTTCTTTTGTGTTAAGAAGAGTATCAAGCTTACCCTCCATCATAGTTAACTTGTTAGTAATTAAAATCATGCTTTGAGTAAGTTGCATACTCATCTTTTGAGATTGATCTGCAGACTTTTCATGACTTGCACTATCTTCTTGCAAATCACTAACTTTTTTAATTAAATCAGTGAGCTGTTGACCTTGACTTTTTGCGTCAGTTGCTACCCATGTATCACTGTCATAGTCAAACACTTGATTAGTGTACTCAGAGTTAGGAGCAACAGTTGTGTATGGCCATTCGGGTTTATCTAATTTAAAAGGAAGCTCGATTGGTCCAGCACAATCAATTTGATGACTGCCAACAACTCCAGAGATCCAAACTAAAGTGGTTGGGACTACGTCAGCAAGCTTTTTAGGTTGTTCTGGCTTTACTGGCGTAGCAGGGTCAGTAGGTTTAGTTTCTGCTGGCTTATCTTGTGAGGTAGGTTTGTCTGTATCAGATTGATTTTGATCTTTAGGTGCGGCATCTGCAGTCTTATCAGTTGGTGTTACTGGAGTATCAACTGTAGGTTTATTTTCAGTTGTGGTTGGTGCTGATTGCTCGACTTTTTTTCCTTCTTCAGTTTTGGCCACATTTTTTTGTTCGGTTTCTGTTTCAGTTGATTGGGCATCAGCTTTTTCTACTGGTGTTTGCGTTTCTTCGTTCATAATTTTCCTTTCTATGTTTTTCTAAGAAAAAGGCAAACCCTTGATATATAAAGGCTTGCTTGATTTGGCAATTTACTTAGAAAATAAAAAGATTTAGTTGATAGACCCTATTATGTCTCAATTAAGCTACAGTATTTTTTACATAAATTGCTACTGCCTCAACATATGGGTGAGGGAAATATTGGTCACCAGTTTCGACATCCACATTATTGGGATTATAAAGATTAATATTTGTACTTGGATTAGTTGAATCATCAAGATAGGTTGGTAAAACTTTACCTGTTGTTTTTGGAGATAACCAAAAAGCAAAGGTATATCCTTCCACGCTAGGTGCATTAATCGAATATGTTGCTGTGCCGTTTTTCATGTTAGCTGTCACTTTTTCGCTATGTAATAATCCATGAACCGCAAACATATCTCCAATTTTGCCTAAAGTAGTACGCTTAACGCCATTATCTTGGTTTCCTACTAAAATACTGTCAGTAGTTGCTGGATTGCCATTTTCTGAAATATCCATAAATTTAATATCTGCCATAATTTTGTTCTCCTTTTTCGTAAATAAGAAACAGGCTATTTACCTGCTACTTTTATGTTTTGTAAATTTTTTAATTGAGCTTCCAAACGACTAATTCTATCTTCATCGCTAAAGTAAGTATCTTTAAGCCACGCCACGCGTTCAAGATACCAACGCCCGATTCTATCAACCGTATTGACCGTAGTATCTGGCATATGTGGCCAGAGTTTAAATTCGTGAAGCAACACAAGTTTAGGAACAGCACGACTATAGTTAATAAACTCGATATCAACTTTAGAAGTTGACATTACATCATCAATTAAATCTTTAGTTTGACTTAACAATTCAACCTTGTGAAACTTCCAAAATTGATAAAACAGGCGATTATTAGAAGCAATATTTTCAAAAGTGGTTTCTTCATGCCAAAAATCATTGCCACCTAATGACTTAGCTGGTAAATAGTTTCCTGATTGTGGACTTTTACCAAAGCTTTCGTCCATATCGTAAGAAGCAAAATACCATTTCTTTCCGTCAAAAGTCTGTAAAAGATAGTTTCTGTAAACTCCGTCAACATTCCCAGTCAAAACAGAGTAGATATAGTAGTCGTATACACTGTCAAAATCGACTAAAGGGCTTACTGCCTTGTCAAAGTCTTCTGCTGTACTATAGGTAGCCATTACCGCATCAATTAATTTGTTAATCGAATCTTGTGCCCACTTAGTATCATTAGTACCACAAAATTGAAGCTCTATCTGATCGTTAAAATTAGTTTCTTGTTGAAAAGCTCCTTGTGGTGCCCAAATCGCATCGGCAATCGCATAACCTGCTTTTTGTGGCATTTTAGCCATCCAGTCATCTTTAGGAATATTAAAGCTGTATAGCCCCCAATACTGATCGTTGATATAAACAGCAATTGGAAAGCCATCAACTGCACCATAGTTGCCACCGATTGAAAGCTGTGGATCAGTTTCAGCAATAATGTGATTTCCACTATTATCAGTTAAATAGTTGCCTGCATTATCTTGCAAAGCATCACTAACTTGATAATGAGTAGCTCGAATTTTGCCCCAAAGCTTAGCATTTACTACGTTAAGCGATTGAGAAGCATCTAAGTAATTAGCTTTAATCACATACTTATGCTGTTTTCCAAAGCCAGAAAATGCTTCAAAATCTTGATCAAGATTAAGAGTGTAATTTTTCTTAGGTAAGCCAACACTTGAAGCCCCTTGAACTTTAAACTTGTTAACCGTTCCTTGAACATGAAAATGAGGGAACTTATAAGTTACTTCATTCTTTAAAGTCTTAGATTTATCTTTTAAAGATAAAATATTACTACCCCAGAGATAAAGCACAGGAATGCCATATTTTTCAGGCTTAAACTCGGCAACACTACTGATTGCATCGCCAACCGCTTTAGCATCTGCTGGCAAGTCGGATTGTGTCAAAGTTTTATCAACTATTACAAGCCACTTTTGTGCTATCAGTTCATTACCATTTTGATCAGTAATTCGATTCCCACTTTGATCTGTGACATGAACATAGGTTAATGCTCCAGCACCTTCAACACTTTGAATATCAGTTGTGTTTTCCTTGATTTGAGCAGTATTTTGATTAATCAAGCTATAGTTGGTTGCAATATTTTCTTCATCAACTTTTTGTTGTTGCTTAATTGGATCAATTAGTTCATTGCCGATTCCAATTGCTTGATATTCACCGCAATCAGTCCATTGACCAGAAAGCCATAACCATTTGTGCCCTGTATCTGCCGCAATAAAAATTCCATCTGCGCCATTCGGATAACGTTGCTGTAGAGTTGTAGCATTTTCAACCGCAACTGGCGCAGTTTTTATATTAGCAAGTCTTTCATCAATAGCATTACTGATATTCTTTAAATCTTCTTGGTGTTGAGGAATTGTAACAATATCATGAATAGCGATTTGTTGTTCTACACCTGCTAGATGATCATTAATATTAGTTAATTCTGCCCGATTAGCTTTAACTTCAGCGTCTAGCGCATTCATCGCATCACGTGAATTAGCGACTTGAGAAGTATATGTATTTCTCGCATCACTAATAACCTGTTGCAATTGATGCTGAAAAGTTGCGTTATTGCTATTCAGTTGAGATTCATAGTCAATATTGTGCTGGCGCAAAGTTTCTTTGAAATTTTGGAGCGCTTTTTCAAGCTCACTTACATACACATCACAAGCATGACCCATTTGAGCAATACCAGGCAAAACCTTAAACCAGATGGTTACGCCTGAAATTTGCGGATTCTTTGAGCCATCACGATCATCTTTTACACCAATGAAGCCCTTGAAAATGCCCTCTTTAGGGAACATCTGACTAGGGAAATAGAACGTTGCCTTGCCTGCTTCTTCACAGTCATCTGGTGAGCCATCGTAGCGCACAGGCACAGCATCAGGGTCCATGTCGATCTCACCATTTTTGCCAAATGAATATTGACCAACCAGCCCTTCAATGTAGGGCTTCATTCCAACAACGTTCATCAGCTGACCTTGATAGTACCAAGTAACCTGCAAACCAAAATTGTTATCGCCAACGCGTCCCTTGAAGTATGGAGTTAAGTCCCAGATGTGTGAGCCTTCTTTGGCAATGTCCACAGCAATGCGATACTTATGACCGCTATTGTTGTGATTGATTCTTGTTGTATCCATTAAATATCCTTTCTAATTAATCTTGTCTGGAATAACAGCATCGTTGTCTGATTCGATCACCACAGCAGAGCTGTCATTTGTGGACGGATCAGGCACGATGTCATCATTGATCTCACTACCTTTAGTTGAATGATCAACGTCGGGCTTATCGTCCGTATCATTGATGTATTCAGCATTAAAAATAGCGGCTTCTAGTCTTTGAAGTCGCTGGTCTGTCTTTAATTCATACTGAGTTAACTCATTTCGTAAGTTGACGTTTTCTTGAATTCGTTTATCATTTTCACTTTCAAGCGTGGTAACCCTGCTAGTCACTGCAGAAAGCTGATTCGATAAATCAGTAAACATCCTTTGCCAATTAGAGATCTGTTGATATATGTTGTCAAAAGCGATATTACCGTTATCCCAATTACGATTAAGGTGTTCCCGATAATTAGCATCTTGGGAAGCATTGCTTTCATTTTCAAAAACCGCCATTTAATCACCTCATTCCTTCTTGCTAGCACTAAGAGATGCTTTAAGGGCATCAATTTCCGCTTGCTGCTTCTTCAACTTTCTCTTATTACTGTTGATCCGCTTAAGGTTAATAACGTGCCAGTTACCTACGTTGTTACGCATACTGTCGTTGTCGTTAACCAGATCCAAAATGCCAGCATTACTTACTGACAAATCATAGATATCATCATTGAGATCAGCATAAGAATCACGCAACTCTTGAAATTCTAGTTGCTGACGTATTTGATAAAGCACCGGATCAGTTCTGAAGTTACCGAACGTAATCTTGTCAGCAACAGAATCATCTTCTGGATGTCGTTCAATAGCGGTAATTCTAACTTTTTGAGCCTTATCTCTATTAAGCTGCATTAGCAGACCTTGATTTCCAAGCTCAACCTCGCCATGAATTTTTGAAAAAGCTTTGAAGTTACTACCAGTTACTGTGTAACTGACAAGCGGTGTATCATGCACCAAACTTTTTGCTTTTGCCTTCAGTTCATCCATTGTGAAGTTAGACTTGTAATAAACGGTTTTCGCATCGATTACCGGATATCCTTCCTGTTCTACCAACGGTGAGATATAGGTAAAGTGATTTTTATACTGAACACCATGAGTTGTTTTAGTAGTCTTTTTAACCGTTGAGGTAGGAACCTTCTTACCATCAATGGTTACACTCAGCACCTTCTTCTCGTATTTTCTCTTATACCGGCTTCGAGTCGTTAACTCTTTACGTTCCTTCTTATATCCAGGCTTTTTGATTTTGCTGGACTTCTTTTTAAAAGAATTAGTTTCCTTAGCAGCATGGCTTACCGAAGACTTTCTGGTTTTCTTTGGATTGGAATAAACCGTAATCTTGGTAGTAATGTTGCTGTAATTTTCTTCCTTGCCGATCTTTTGGCAATTAACCTTGTCAACGAAGTAAAAAGAATCCTTCTTACCAATTTTCTTTGCAATGATGCATGTCAGGTTATCCCATTTATACTCAAAACCAAAATCAGTGGCCAACTTCTTTAATAAAACGTCAGCATAGCCTTTTCCAAAACCATCTGGATAGGAATACATCTTCTTTTTGAGACTCTCATCACATTTGACCTTGATACCTGTATCCTTAAAGAGAAAATCTAGGCAAGCAGATAATGAGATCTTGTCATCAACTTTCTTGGTGATAACTGTCTTCTTTTCCTTTTTAACGCTAGATTTATCTCTCATAACGGTTTTACCCGTCTTAGTCTTATGAGGAACCTTCTCAGTTACCCTATAACTAATAATTTCCGTCTTAGGTATCTTTTTGGTTTTGCCATGAAGCAATTTGCCAATGTATTTCCAGTGCAACTTCTTGGCTATCTGAATGCCGGTAACCGTGATTGCAGGAGGATCAGTTGAATCATCAATCTTTGGCTCTTGCAGATAAAAACGTTGGCCACGGCACACAATTTCAGCAAAAGGCATGATCATAGTCTGAGCTAAACGATTATTAACAAAATCATTATTAACTGGATGCAGCCGATCCAACTTGGCATTGGTTGCTGAATAAAAATTGATGGTAATCGTTGATAAACTACCTAGATTTTCATTAATAGTCACGTCATTGGTAATAATAGGTGCTTCATCACCCTTTGGAGTTTTAATGTAAACGCCCATTTTTCACCTCAATAATAAAAACGAAGGTCAAAACTAACCCTCGTTGCTCCATATACGTTGAAACTATTCCAACCACGCTCAATATCAATGTGACCATGATCAGTATTCTTATAGTCCAAATTGCCATCAACCGTGCAGATGTAGCCATCCAATACCAAATTGCCAAAACTTTTGTTATAAGTAAATTTTGTTCCATTAGTATTGTTCTCAATTAAAAAATTAGAACCATTCTCTGCAATGATCCTGCCGTGTAAGCCTTTGGCTCGCAGTGCAATATTGCCTGGATTAAAAATCTTTATGGTATCTTCATTCACAACAGAGTAAATCGGATTTTCACCGCCATGCTCGAAGTGAGTGCCTAGACCAAAGAGGCCTAACGGATATTGATTAGCTGGAATATCTGAACCAAGTTCACCAGTTGAATGTGTGGTTTCAGCGAATCCCTTTGGAAAATACAAAGGAATAGATGCTGAACCAAAGCCGGAATTACCACTCATTGTAAAGGTAGGGGCGCCATTCACTGTCGCTTCCCATCTAATATGAGGAATTTCAGCGAAATAAATGTAAAAATTGTACTCGCCATTGAACACCCTTGTTAGGTCCATAAACTTCAACTGCAACCCAGTTACATCACTAGCCATAGTGTTTAACTCTAAGGTTGCAGTTTTTGCTTGCACTTTTCTTGAGGTATCCAGTAGCAAATATTTATTAATCGAAGTACTACTTTGCGTCCAATCTGAGCCCCACGGCTCAAATGTTTTAACATGATACCCTAAAGCATCCAAATCGAACTTTTTACCATTCTTATGTTGGACAATAACACTAGACAATAGGAATGGCACCTCCCATCTGTGCAATATCAATTTCTTTAGCCTGTAAGATCTTAGACTTCGGATAAGTCTTGTGCGCTATTACATCACTATCCAATTGAATAGTCATGTTTACATTGCCTTTGACCTGATTATCTCTATCAGCAACGTTCTTAACGATCTGTGTTCCTCCATCAGCTGGCTTGCCTGATGAATTTGATGAGTACCAACGATAACCATTGGCTGAGCTATACTTCAAATCATCGAAATTAAGAATGCTATCCATCTTAGCAGCTAATCCATCAGGATACTTTTGTGCTCGTGTATGAATAGCATCCTTCATCAAATTATCAAAGCTTGGCTTATCTGGATTGATGACATATTCAGTACCGTCTTCAGCAATTGACGCTATTTCAGGTGTGAATACCTTGCCACCGTTTCGATAAGCATGATTACGTTGCCAAAAAGCAACAGCCTTGCCTACTGATCCATAACGATCTTTGATATAGTCCATGATCCCCATCAGTTGTGCGATTGGGTTATTCTTAGAGCCGTGCTTAGTATAGTAATGCAGGTTGTAACTTTGCATCTGTCCTAAGCCGTAAGTACCAGAGCTAGGGTTTACAGCACGTGGATTCCATCCAGACTCATGAGTGACAATGTAATTAATGCCAGCCCAATCACTTCTCGGAATACCTGCTTGCTTCATCCAATGGGTATGATCACCAGTAGGCATTCCTGCTTGACCGGCTGGTGCTCCAAACAATCTGCCTAACTTAGCCAAGAATCTAAAGAATCCGTTACCAACTTGAGCTTCAATTTGCTTTTGAAGCTGATTGTCAGCTTTAATAGAAACTTTATCTTTGCTACCTTGTGATAAACCACGAACACGGCCGAAAAGAGGCTTGCCTTTACCAACTACACTGTCGAGTGTATTCATATGTATTCCTTGCGCTGGTGATTGTGCTGAGAAATATCTATTTCCGCCAGCATAAACACCCACGTGTTCATCACCATGATTGCCCCAGAATACCAAGTCACCCATTTTGGCTTGGTCTCTACTAATATGCTGTGTCATACCATATTGAGAGCCACTGAAATGTGGAAAATCAATATTATAGGCATGTTTCAATGCATACATAACCAAACCAGAACAATCAAATGCAGTCGGACCGGATGCTCCCCAAACATACTTGTGACCTTCACCGTATTTTTCAACGGCTTTTAATAATCCAGTTGCAGGACCACCATCGCCATTTAGTTTAGATGAAGCCATGGACCATAATTCATTCCACCATGACAACGCACCTTTCTTGGCCAGCTTGAACATTCCAGGTGCTAACTCAGTGAATAGACCTTTAAAGCCAGAATCTTTGAACTTGAAAATAGCATCTAATGCTTGGCTAGGATGAGAAACAATGTTCATTGCTTCTTTGAACCATCTAATTAAGCCTTTACCTGCATTGACAGCTCCATTCCAAACGCCTTTAGCCCAATCACCAATGCCTGAAAGGAAACCACCTACACCAGTACCTTTAGCAAAATGAGTAGCTCCTAAAAGAGCTGCAGTTTCTTTTGCTGAAAATACTTCTTGTCCTGGTTCAAGCCATTGTAAGGTATTAACGCCAGGAACCAAGCTAAGTGATCCAGAGCGTCTGTCCCAGATCATTTCTTGGTTATTGGTTTCAGGTGAGTCAACACCATCATTCAATAATGCAAGAGTTCTTTGAGTGATCGGTCTTCTTGGTCCAGAAAATGCACCAGTACCGGTTGCTAACTTAACGTGGTTAATCTTACCAATGGTATTAGATTTACCACCGAAATCATGAATTAATCCATTGATTCCACTGATACCGCCATTGATGATGTCAACTACTCCGTTAATACCACCAGATGCCTTTTTCTTGATGGAATCCCAAATATTGCCAAACCATTTAGCCAAACCATTCCACATAGAATGCCAACCATTCTTGATTGACTTGAGGAAGCTATCCGTTCCTTTTCTTAGAGATTCCATGCCACCCTTGGCACTATTCCAGAGACTACCGGCTTTTTTCTTGGTAGTTCTGACCATGTCACCCCAAGCATTGCTTACATTACGCTTGAGTTTATTCCATCCAGGCCATTTAGGTGCTCTTAGCTTGGGAAACTTGAATTTATGGATATGGGCACCTATCTTGGCAAGCCAGCCCTTAACATCCAATTTAGGTAAGCGGATCTTTGGCCATCTAAACTTTGGTAAGTGAATTTTAGGCCAATGGAATTTGAAGCCGCCTATTTTCTTTTGAATACCCTTAATCCAATCACCAATATTGATCTTAGGCAGATGAAAATTAAACTTTGGAAGTTTGGGCCAATGAAATCCTTTGAACTGATCCTCAATCCATTTAATTGGATGCAAATCAGGAAGTATTGAACTTTTTTTAATTTGGAGATTCTTTAATGATGGAGCTTTGCCATGAATTTGTGGTGTAAATCCAGCTAGCCATTTATTTAAACCGTTTTTCTGTGGGTCTAGCCAGCCCCAATCAGCTTTGGCACTGGTAATAGGTTTAAACTGCTTAGCTAATGATTTTGATTGACCATTCCACCAAGATCCAATAGTACGTTTTAATCCTTCAGTGCCTCTATCAGTTCCACCATTATGACTATCAAAAGAATCAATTCTGGCTCTAGCTTTACGTAATCCCCTAAAATAATTTGTTAATCCACCTAACCAAGTTCCTTTATTGCCTTGGTTTATATAACTTCCTCTATCAGCTTGTCTTTGCCAAAATCCTTTATCGGTAATATGAGTAAGCATGGTCCAACCATTAGCCGCATTTGCTGTAGCAAATTTAATAGGATGTACTATAGGATTAATATTGCCTGTAGCATATAGGTTGTGATTAGAATTCCAATATTTTTCTTGCGGATTTCTAATATCATCATGCCATACACCATGTGAATCATGACCGCCATTAACATCCTGATTTATTAAATCAAGTTCTGATTTAATTTTATCTGCAATGTTTCCGCCCAAATGCGATCCTATTTTTTCACCTAGGATTGCTCCTTCAGGTCCCAAAAACCAAGCACCGATTGCGGCACCAATTAAGCCACCAATGCCAGAACCAACGTCTTTCCATTTATCATGGCTTGATTTAGCTTGAGCGGCTTTTTGGAAGTTGCCTACTATTTGCGCTCCAGAAAAAATAGCACTTGCTGCAAATGCTAATTTTCCAATCGGATGCATCCCACCATTTTTTGTTGACTTAAATAAACTAGATATGCCACCTGCAGACTCCAAAGATTGAAAAGCACCTTTAAATTTTGAGCCGTTTATTCCACCTTTAAGTAAATCAAGGACAGTTCCCTTGCCTACTTTCAAGTTGGCTAAGGCACGTAACGGACTGAGAACCTTATTCAAAGTTTTAATTGCTGCAATAGCAACTATGGCATTAGCAATTGCCTTAATAGCTCCTTTGTGTGTGGCTAGAGCATGCAGTACCCCCTCTAAACGCTTTAAAGGGGTCTTGGCTTTATCAGAATTATCACCAGTTAATCCAATAGCATCCGCAATATCAGCAATGACTGAAGCAAAATCGTCCCAAACATCTTTACCTAGAGTTGTAGCAACAGTCCACAGATCCTTGCCTACTTGCTTGATGTCCTTAGCATGTTTAGCAATGTAATCAAATACACGCTCTAACCATTTATTAAGTGATTCAAGCCCACCATTAAGATTATTAACTAGCTTCTTACTATCGCTTCCTTCACCTGCAAAAGCATTGACTACTTTGTTCATCCCCTCTGCAGATGTAGTACCAAGCTTTTCAAATTCTTTGTTAGTTTTCTTAGAAGTAATCCAATCAGAAATAGTACCAATTATAGGATTTGCTGCTTTTGCGAACGGTTGAGTAAGTTCACCTAATAATGTAGGTACAGTTGACTTAATCGTTCTTATCATACCAGGAATGGTTTTAGAGAAGTTCTCCGTAGCCCCAGCATATTGCTTACCCATCTTGATCAAAACATTGTTCATAATATCGGAGGTAATCTTACCATTGGATATCATGTCGTTTAATTGATTCATGGTTAGCTTATGGTTATGAGTTTGCAACTGCATGTATTCCAATAATTCCTGCTTGAATTTTGGAAATACGTTTTGAATACTCATTAAGTCCATGGCTTGAGCTTTTCCGTTACCAATCATTTGAGAGTATTGAACAGAAAAATTAGCAATAGCAGCATCATCTACACCAAAGGCATCTTGCAAGGTAAGGATTGACTTAGTTAACTTACCGGTTTCACCTGCTGAGTTGGTAACCGCATAGAGTTTCTGGTTAAGTTGATCAACCATCTTGGTTGAATTATTAGCAGCAAGAGCCATCTTATTGGTCATATCGACCATTGCTTGCCCTTTACGTGCACTACCAGTCAATGTAGTCCACGATGCAAGCATAGTTTGTTGCTCTAACGCATAATCTTTACCAGCACTAACAGCTCTACCAATCCAGCCAGTTAAGTGAGACCATACCGAAGTCACGGCATTAGAAGCCAAGCTACCAATGAATGTGCCTTTAATAATGCTACCTAAATGACCAACACTGCTTTCAGTTTCTTTAGATTTACCTCTGATAGTACCTAAGATGTTACTAATGTGATCAGTAACAGTGAGTTTAGTGTTATGTTCTTTAGGAATATGAGCAGTTCTGGTATTAAAATCCTTGATCTTTCGATTAGCTTCATTGGTGTCAGCATTAACTTTTACCTTAGTTTCACCACTGAGCCTCTTCTTTTTCTCATCAAGGTCTTTAATCTTGGCATCAGCTTCGTTAGTATCCGCACCCACCTTAACCTTAGTGGTTTTACCAAGCTTATTCTTAATATGCTGATCAGTATTATCGACTGTTTGTTTAACCTTCTCGCTGTTTTCTTTAAAGGAGGATTCCATTTGTTTACCGGTATCCTTACCAACGCCACTCAGAATCTTATTCATCTGTTTGACATCGGACACCAGGTCTTCAATCGGAACATCAAAGCCGATCGTTATTGTACCGTCATCGGCCATCAGCTACCTCCTTTCAATCCAAACATGGAAGCTAAACTTGAAGCATTGTTCTTCATCTGATCGAGTCGTGGATCTTTAAGTGCAAAGTATCTTTGTGCATCCAGAATGTCAGTCTTTTCTTCTGCTGACATATCAGACTTGATCTCTTTTTGTCTGATCTCAACGATCTTCTTGAAGTAGGTCTTGGAAGTTAATCCGTTGAATAGCGCTTTAAACTCGCACCACTGCATTTTTCCAACTTCTTTGTGCAGATCAATTCCGTAATCCTGCCAAAATGATGCATAAATGGCACCTGCATCCCTCTTCCAGTCAAAAATACGCTCCTTATCAACAGCTTCATCATCGCTGTCCTCATACTTGCCGTATGGTTCGTCCTTAATCTCAGATATGATTATCTTGAAAACTTCTTCAAAAAAATAATCATCTTTAGGTAATCTTCCTAAAAGATGATCTATGGTTTCATTTCTCTCACCTAAGAATAACTGAACGGCTTTGAGCGTTTTTTCATTTGAACTAAGGGAATCATCCTCAATCACTTGAAGAAACGACAGCACACGATCAAAGGCTAAATCTAGAGTACATTTGAAATCGCCCCACACCACGGTAGTGCGACCATTATCTGTTAGACTTAGCATTTTTACTCACCTAGATTAAAAATTAGTCATATCTTGACCAGCAGGTTGTGTAAAGTGCTTAGCTGCTTTCTTCAATTGATTTTGCATCTTACGCTTTGTCTTTTCGTTATTAGTATTCTTAATAGCTTCTTGTGCCATATCGTTCAATGTACCGATAACTGCCGCAATTGCTGAAGTATCGTGGTTATATACCTTGTACATCAACTTACCAATACCCTTTTCACCAAGAACATCATCTGCAAGCTTTTCAGTAGCATCTCTAGCATCATCAAAGGCTTGGTTAACAACCTTAGTAGCTTCTTCAGGAGTCATAGCAGCTAAAGCTTCATCACTGGTCTTGTCATCATACTTAAGACCGATCTTACGAAGTTCTAGCATTGCACGGTTGACTTTCTTTGCGTATGGGTCGTTAAAAACAATCGTGAACTTCTTATCCTTGATTCCTGGTAACATGATTGTCTTCTTGTTATCAATATTAATTCTTGAACCTAAATTAATTACAGCCATTTAAAATATCCTTTCTCACGTCTCATATCACTCGTCTCTGTGACATTAAATTAGTTACTGCCTTCAGTAGTTGTGCCTGTTCCACTGTTCTTAGTTAAAGGAGTGGCACCAGTACCGGTTGGATTAGTTGCTGCATCTTCGTTAACAACAGCCTTTGGTTCATCTGATCCAGTTGCTGCAGTAACTGTGGCATCAAAGATGTATGGATCTTGTGCAGTTGCATTCATGGTTAATACGCCATCAATTTCACGAGGGGCATTATTACGTTGAATAGTAAATGAAATACCCTTCTTTGCATTAGCAGCGGCACCATTCAACTTAGGGTTAGAAATAGTGCATTGTGCAATGATGGTATGAGTTCTGTCAGCATCAACATAGATCATACGAGTATTACGGTATGTACCGTGTGAATCAGCAATACTACGCAAGTATTCCTGGAATGCATCACCCATCTTGCGGTTACCAGTTACTGAGTAGGAAACATCTGAACCAGTAACGTTGTGGTCAGTAAAGCCGTGGCCATCCATGTAAGCTGTAGAATCAGTGGTATCATTTCGAGCTTCATCGATGTTAGAAATACCACCAGATACCCATGCCCATGTTGAACCAGTTGCATCCTTGATATCAGCTTGACCGTTCTTGCCAATCATAGGCTTGATATCAATAAAAAGATAATCTTGATATTGTTCAGGATAACCGGTGGTTGATGGACCAGTACCCTTAATTTCTTTAGTATTTACTGTCATTTAATTAATCCTTTCTAATTTTGGGTATAAAAATACCAGTACTTGTTGAATCTTAAGTACTGGTTAATGTCGTTCTGTTACATGTACTGCAAAGCTTAATGTTAGATTTCTTGCACCTGTAAAGTCTTGACCTGCATCATGTGGAGCTTGTACTTCAATAGCTTCAAACTGAAAGCTACCGTTTTGACTAAACAAGACTCTTGTAAAGCTTAATTGAAGCAATGCATCACGGATTCGGAACATATTTTTAAATAATTGTTCTGCCGTAGGTGCATCAGCATTAAGCATATCAGGTTGATCTTGCACTGATCTAGCTTGAATCGAGTAATTATAGATCAAATGCTGAGTTCTATCCATTTCCTCCCAGTCTAAGCTAGGTGGATCAACGGTAAAATTCAAAACATTGTCCTCATTCAACTGATCAGCATAAATAGGCAAGCCAGTTTGATCTTGAATGTAGTCCATCAAGCGGTCTTGCAAATCACTTGTGCCAGTTTGCACCATTGATGAATGCCTCCTTGACTTCCTTCATATCTTGCTTGTTTCCCTTTAACCGTAAATCCCAACGCCTGCTGGTGTTTACATAGTAAGGTGGGGTTTCATCAGTAGTCGTATAGTTGTGAATTCTGAATGGTCCACCGTAACGATTGGTAATAAAGCCATAAAACTGAGCTTTGGCATAAGGCATAATATAAACAATGCCTGTTCCATCAATCTTCTCAACAGCTGTTTTACGTAAGTCACCACTTAATTTAGGCACATACTTTTCCATTGCCTGTTGAGCATCGTTCATAGCAAGTTTTCTAGCATGTTCAAGATTTTGCTTACTATATTTCTTGTTTAAGTTGTTCAAATTGATACTAACTTTAATAGGCATCTTCCCACCTCACAAAATCAGCAATTTATATTGATACAGCTCATTGCTATGTGGATCTCGATCTTCATTGATCGTTTGAATCGTATAAAAAATACCGTTGTATTCAATCTTGGCTCCAATGTCTTCCTTGCTGAAAATTAAAAACGGAGTAGCTCGATCCTGAATAAATTTTACGATTCCACTTGCTACTACCTTGGTACCACCTTCAGTTGCTTGAAGTTGGCTCCTCAGAGTTACCACAGCATGATTTACAACTGTTCCAGTATCTTCATAGCTGACTGAATGATAATGACTGTTAGAGCCTTTCTTTTTTCGATATACAGTAACCGTCTGATTACATCTAAAAAGTGGTGGTTTTAACATATCCATGCACCTCTATATAGCAAACCTGTTTCAAAAAGATATTGTCTGGCTAAATTGTATAAACCATCTTTTGTTAAATCGCTTAATGTCTTGTCAGTAGTTACGGTAGTGCCATCAATTGAGACAGACTTAATACTTTGTTGGGCAATATCGTAAGCAGTAACAACACCTGTGCTTTTAGCAAAATCAATTTGAACGACCATAGCCATTCGAAACATCTTCACACGGTATTTATTCGGATCAGAATCAATCTCGTGCTTTATATAGAACATTCTAGTTAATGCATTGAATAAAGTCTCAGTAGCCTTTTCCAGATTGTTAAACTCATCTTCATCGGTGACCTGAATGCCACCAAATTTATTTTGATAATCATCAAAACTAAGTAGCAATTAAGCCACCCCTCTTTCTATTAGTGTGATGCTGAACCTGCGGCACTGCCAGAATGTGAGCCTGACGTGCTTGAATCAGAGCTTGAACTTGCAGGACTATTGTTGACGCTCATGTAAATACCTTTCTTGGCGTTTTCAAGAATAATAGCATCATAGTAAGACAAGCCTTTGATAGTGTATCTGTTGCCATTACGGTCAGTTGATGGATCAATGACAGAAACACTATCATATTTTACAACAGGCGCAATAACAGTTAATGGAGTCAAAATAAAGTTAATTTGCTTATTATCTGATGCTGTCCCTGCTAATCGATCCTTAGCAGCTTTTAAAATTGGCACGCCACCATCTAATTGACCAACGCTTCGATTAATTCCTTGGATTTGCATTTGGTTAGTTGAAAACGTTCTAGTTAAGCCCTTAGCATTCTTTAAAAGGTTATAGAACTTGCTAGAAACAAACATTACATAGCCACCTGGAATTTCATTATCAGTCATGTAAGCATCAGCAGTATCGTACGCTTCCAAAACATTATCAGCATCAACCGTATCCGTTACAAAGTTGCCATTAGGATTATCCTTAACAGCATCATACAAAGCTTGTGCGGCTACTTTATCTCGATGAGGGACTGTAACTAGTCTATGGTGTTCTTCAGTAACATTAGCTACTTGTAAAGCACCATTTTCGCTCATATCAAATGAATCAAGGTCGTAAGCAAACCAATCCTCATTTTCCAAACCAACAGTTTCCTTCTCAATGCTAATAGCTGAACGAGCATTATCTTGGTTACGCTTATATTTTGATGGTTGTACAAAACCAGAAAGCTTATTAATTCTAACTTCCTTTGCGCCAACGAAATCAGCCGCAGTTACACTCTTTGCACCAGCTGTTAATGGTTGCCAAATTTGTGAGTCTGCAGCATATTCTTTATCGATTTTTGCTAGATCTTTTGAATCTAAAACAATCATTTAATTACCTACTTTCCTTTTTCCATATTCGCTTGAATAATATCAACAATCGATTTTTCACCCTTGTTATCAGTGTTGCTGGGATTTCCTTTAGCACCAAATTCAACATTAGGCTTAGATTCGGAATTGAATAAATAGCTGTCTGATTTCTTGATGTTATCAATTTGATCGCTGATACCAATTAGTTGGCCATTATCATCAAGTGAGACCTTATCAAGATCAAGCAATGCTTCAACAGCCTTAGAGTTCTTAGCTCCTGCATCCCTCAAAGCATTGCCTACCGCAAAGTTCTTTCTTTGAGTAGCAATTTGGTCCTTTAGTTTCTTTTCTCGCTCTTGACTATCACTCATAGCCTTATCAAGTTTGGCTTGCAATTCTTCATTGTCACCAGCCACTTTCTTTAAATCCTTCAATTGCTTAGCATTCGAAGTAATTTGTTCATTTAAGCTGTCATTGGTTGATTGAAGTTCAGCATTATTATCTTTGAGTTGCTGAACATCCTTATCATGCTGATCCATAACCTTATCAGCAATTTCATCAGTCAAACCGAGTTTTTTCAAAAAATCTTTGTCCATTTTCCTTCTCCTAACGTTAGATTTATAAGAGCAAAACAAAAAAGCCTTTTAATGACATGCTAAGGTCGAGATATTTAATTATCTAAAACTTGAATCTCTGAAATTTCTTCAATCGGAATACCGTTACCAGCATAACGATCAGCGCCATTAGGACTTTTATCGTGATTAGTCATGTAAACAATCTCGTCTTTTCCGCTTTCAGGCTCATCTTCTGCTGGAGTGGTATCTAAAATAAAGTATTTCTTCCTATGACCATCTTTAAACGTAATTATTACATTCTTCATATATGTATAATCATGAATATCCCATAATGAAGTAGTCTTAGTTACTTTCATTTCTTTTTCTCCTTAGATTTAGGTGGTGCAGGCACGGCATGACTACCGTTCTTAGACTGCATTAACTTAAGTCGACCAGTCTTGACTGCATTGCCGTTCTCATCTTTATAAACGCCAACGATCTTTTCAGCATCTATATATTGATAATTTTGAAAAGCCTGTTTTCTATCGGCTCCCTTTTGAATTATATCATTCAATTCTTTAGGAGAAATAGTGAAGTAGCTTGGATCTGTCTTTCTATTTTCAAGTGCTGCCTTATATTCTGGAGTACCAAAGATATGACGTGCTTGTTTATCTGGATTAATAGTCAATCTAATATTTGCTGCTTTCTTATCAATTTCCTCCATATTTGGATAAATCTTTTCACGGCCATATTGTCTTGCCAAGAATTTATGCTGCTTAACAAGAGTACGTAACTTAGCCTGATAACCAGATATTTGATGCTGAAACTTAGATGCACCAGAAGGATCACCAACTCTTTCAGCTGATAATTTTTTATACTTCAAAGCACGAATCTTACGTTCATATGCACGTTGCTTAGCTTCAATTTTTCCATTCTTAATGGCTTGTTCAGGATCTACCTGCTTTTGAAAATTGTGACTAACACCTTCAATGTATGGATACAACATATGACGACAGTTAATACCAAATGTACCTGACTTTTCACCATAACCATGATCATAAATCGTAGGATACTTTTTATTGAATCTAGGATCTGACTTTGGAACTATGTTAACTACCTTGCCTTGAATTGGAGCACATGCTGGACGTGCACAAGCATGACTAGTCATTGTAGCTAAGACGGAATCAAACTCTTTCATCGACTGCATACGCACGTCATTAAACGTTCGTGTTGTAGTTGATTGAGTAACCATCCGAGTGTAACCTTCCACTGACCAGGTATGACCACCTTTATCAACAAAGGAACTTTTAAGACCTTCATCATACATCTTGTAAATACCATCTTGAATTGCCTGCTGTGTAGTTTTTAAACCAGTTGAGACTTGCAATACAGTATTATCAATAATCTTCTGATATGCCTTCAATGCTGGATTACGATGATAGTTCGTATCAAGCAATGTTTGATTAACATAATTGTTAACGTCTCTAAATGTTTGGCTTGCATAACTATTAATTACCAACATTGTATCTTGACTAACATTCTTTAATGGCTTGTAAAGTGCCTTAGATAGCTCCTGATTCATTTCTCTTGCTACTTTCAAACCATTATCATGAATCAAGGCATAAATATAGCTCTTACTTCTACCTGTTGACTTAGAAATAAGAGCTACAACTTGTTTGGTTAAAGCACCCATCTTAGATAAGGCTCTTAAACGCCATTCCAATAAAGATTTGGTGTCGTTTTGCTTTACTAAATGAGGACGAGTGCTTTTAAATGCATCAATTAATAAATAAAAGGTTTGCTGTTGTAAATAGGCATAGTAATCACCTATCGAATCAGCTTCCTTCAGCATCTGATTCAGTGTCGTTTTCTTCGTCATCGTTATCATCACCACCAGATGCATACAAACCTATTTCACCATCTGGATCAGGTTGACCACTTTCTTCCTGCAACATCTTCCACCACTCATCTGCAGTAGCATCATCAATGCCGTAATCACGAATCCACATGATTCTCTTTGGAAGTGCATTACCAGCAACTGCTTGAAGATCTTCTTGCTTTTGCTTGTCTTGATCGATAAACACACCATCATTAGGCTTGAAGTTTGGCTGAACCGCATCAATATCGCCTGTCCATTGATAATCAGGATCAAGCAAGTCAGTATACTGAGCCAACTCTAAAATGGCGTAGATCAAAGAATAGATATTCTTTCTAACCATCGTTAAATAAGAAGACCTGGTTTGGTAAGTCGTAGAATTATTCGATACTACTTCTGTAGCCGTTTGGATTCCTTGAGGCGTTGAAGTAAATGTGCCTTGTGACAAACCTGTTTCTCGTTCAAATTCATCGAGCCAGAAGTTCATTGCCTTAGTGTAGTCATCAACACGAATGGGAACTGTTAAATCAGTAACTTTGTCATCATCGCTATTGCTACCGTAGTACATCTGAAATACTGTTTCATCTTCTGGTAACAATGGCGGATGAGTTTTATCAGCAAATTGATTTAATTCATTTGAATTAGACGCACTTTGAAACATCCAATCAGGAGCTAAAATTTTTCTGCGTCCTTTGATTACTTCTTCAACAAATTCATCATGAGTACGGTTAATAGCATCAACTGTAGTCTTGGCATTGTCTACGATTCCTAAACCTAATGGCGAATCTAAATTGATGTTATTGGCACCTGGATTCTTATAGAAAGCAAAAAGTGGCTTAGTAATATTATGAAACTTAACTGATGGCTGTAAGCTTGCATACTCGTCCAAGGTATCTAATGATACTTGAATACCAACGGTATCTTTTTGAGTTGAACGGTAAAGCTCATTGGTAATCGTGTAATCACCTGTGTTTTGATCCCATTGATGGAATTCAAGCAATGTGTAATACACGGTCTGTCTGTTTTCAGCCTGCTGAGACTTGAATGCTATGGCGATTTCGTTGACTTCACTTGTATTAACGTTCAACGGATACACCTGATCTGCCACAGCCCATGAAAGAATGATCTTGCCATTGCTAATTGTTGGACGAATACAGCCAGAACCTAAAGCAATCCACTTTTCAAGAAACGTTTCATAGTTCTCATTAAAATCGCTTGCTTGTAAGACTTGCTGAACTACCTTGTCAGCCTTCTTATCATCAACGGATACTTCACAGCCTTCATTGAAAATAATTGAAGCTAATCGTCTTGATGCCATCTTAGTGATGTTCAATGAGTTAAGTTGTCTCTTATACGCTCTACCACGAGCATCATTAAAGGTAACTTCTTTTAAATCGTTAGCATAATAATCTTTTGCTTCTCTAATTCGTCCATATTCACTGGACGGAATAGCAACTCTAGGATCATCGGTTACTTTTTCTAAATTTTGTGTCAAACCTAACTTTGCACCTCCTATCTTGAAGAAGTTCTTTATTCTAGTTAGTAAGTTCAAGGCTTTCACCTCCTAGTGTTTAAGATTCAGTAGTCTTGCATTATCACTCACCAAGTACTTAAAAGCATCTGGCGTGTGGTCATCCTTCTTTATCACCTTTGGATCATCACTATCAAGAGTGTTTTCATCCCAGCGATACATTTTGTGTTGTTCAAGGAATATTTGATTAGATTCAATATTCACCACTCGAATTCTGTCTTGTGCTGCTAATGAACGAACTAACTCAATCATTCCCACATTTTTATATTCATTCTTGTTAACCTTGTGCCATCTAATGTTGTAATCAAGAATAAATTGTTGATGCAAAGCACCATCAGCTGAATCCATTGTTAATTTGGTTGGACTTACTTGATATTGCTTTGCTACTTTCAGCAAAAATGGGTAAATAGCTTTGTCCAATTGTGATGGAGCCATCTTATTGACTCTTCCAGCAGGTGAGTAATACCAGGTATCTAAGACGTACACGGTCCCTTTAATTGATAATCCAGCTGCTACTACTGTAGTTGCTGAAGTTTCATACCCAACGTCCATACCAAAAAGCAGATTGGTTATGTAGTCATCATCAGGCACCTTATCAACTAACTTGAATAGGTCCATGTTATAGACATTAGTGCCTAATCCCACGACTTCTCCAAGATAGTTCCAACGATAATAGTTAGGATCGTTCTTTTTAACTATCTCAATTTCGTCTAGATAATCCTGAGATAGTATTCCTGGCATGACATCCTTATAACTGGAATGATCAACATACCAGTTCTTTTGACCGTCTACTGTTTGAATCCACTCATTAATCCAATCGTATGGGTTATTAGGTGGGTTGTAACTGTAATAACAAACCACATGCTTACCAGGTGGTAACTTCTTACGAGTAAAGGACAGTCGAACTGTATCAATCTCTTGCCATGATTTAAATTCAGCAAGCTCTTCAAACCAGAGCCAACGAACATAACCATTAGCAATGATCATACCTTTCAACTTGCTAGGATCATCTACACCAGAGAAATAAAAAGCCGTTCCTGTTGCCTTATGAATGATTCTGTAAGGTGATTTCTTGTAAATAAACAAATCAGTTGCATGTAATGCATCAATAGCCCACTTGATCTGCTCATAAACTGACAACTCAATATCTTTAGCAACTTTACGCAATACCAAGACATTAGCTTGAGGGTCACTCAGAAAGTCCATAACCAATTGCAAAGAAATAACGGTCGATTTTGTTGAACCACGACCGCCATTAAGTACTTTATTTAATGCATTTGAATACAGAACTTTATCAAAATGAGGACTGATTAGTGAATTAACATCAACTCTGATCGTTTTCACTTTCTTTTTCCTCTTCTCTGTCTGATCTTACAAACTGAATTGTCACACCATCCAAGCTGGTCCCTTCTTTAAGTTGTTTTGCCTTTGCTTCTGATACATCAGCATCAGCATTTAACTTACGAAGTCTTGCTTTATCTAATTCCGGTGTTGAATTATCAGAAAATAGACCTGCCATTTTTAAAAGTGAAGTAGCTGCTTGAAGTCTTACCATCTCAGATTTAGCATTTAGCAATTTAAAGCAAGTCTGAACAGCTTTAACTTGATAAGTAGTATTAACTTGCATCTTCATATAATCTTCCATAGCAGGCTGATACCAATCTCTAGCTCTCCAATGTGATACAGTTGTACTATTTTTAACGCCAATTTGATAAGCAATCTCTGAATTTTTATGATTACCTTCAAAGTCAAGCCTAATAAGAGTTCTCTGAGCTTTATTTAGCTTGCTAAAAGGGCCTAATCTTGACTTTTTATGACTTTTCAACTCATATCACCACCGCCTTAATTTTGTGCAAAATAAAAAGCCAGCTTATTTTGCTGACTTAATTTTATCTTTTGTAAATTTATATTTTTTATAATCTAGTTGATTGTATTTATTGCTAGGATAAATCAAGTGATGATGATCTATAAACAAGGGATAAAACCTTCTTACTGTATCAGTAACAAAAACACCAATCAATCTAATTTCTTCCGTTTTAGCCGCTAATTCCCAAATATTTACATCATCATCCAAAACATTTGGACCATGTATATTTCTTATAATCTCTTTTGCTCTTTTAGCAGCATCACCATTAAGGATATGGCAATGCTTTGTCTTGCTAGTAAATATATCCTTACCATAACTTTCTATATCTGGTATTAAACGATCAACTATAAAGAAAAAATGTCTAGATGCTTCATTAACATCTTTTAGACAATTATTAAAATCACCTACTTTTACTGTATCTGTCCATTTAGGATACTTTGTAAAATCAATATAAATGATATCGTTTAAAGCTAATTTTCCACTACGAACATTATTTTGAGGTTGAGTTGCAATTTGTACTTTTCGTTTATGAGACATAAAAGCTAAGCCACTCTTTTTATATAATAATTAAAAATATCTACATCTGAAATTTCATTACTACAGTTTTCAAGAGGGGAATATCCTTTACGTGCATTTTGCCATGGATCTTCTTGGTGTGTCATACTTTCAAGTTGATCAGCAGTGTATTTACCATAAACATCCCATACTTGATTTAGTATATCTTCTATATCATCTGTAAATTTTATTTTATTAACTTTTTTCGTAATTCCATTAAAACCATAATCTGCATATTCAGCGTACAAACCACGAATTACAGGGCCATGAATCCAAGCTTCAAATTTTCCATTATTAAATAAACGATTATTAATGTGGTCAGGCGAATCATTAGTTAAGGTTAAAGTCCATGCATATGCATAATAAACCAATTTCTGTAACTTCTTAGGAGAAATCCTACCCATATCTTTTGACAAAAACCAATCTGCTACTTGATTATAAGTATATTTTGCCATAACACTCACCCTATGCTTTATTTTTTGTTTCACATCTATTTTACAACTCATATTAAATCATATAAAGTCATATGAAATCAAATAGATTCTTTTTGATTCAAATGAAGTCATATGAAAACATATAAAACGTGAAACATTATAAAAAAGTCTGGTAAAAACTACCAGACTTTAACGAAGCGAATGAGTATTTAGTTTAACGTCATCTCGGACGTAATTTACTGGTGCTGCAGGAATCAAACCTGCAAATTGCTAAGCCGTGATTATACTTCGAGTAATAAATAGAAACAATCGCAATCAAATCATTGCACCATGGTCATCAACACGTGACCTGAAGGGCTAATGAGGAGTTGAACCTCAACTGCGAGGAAGGCACCTCACAATAAACCATGTTTTAGCCCAGGATTCACCCGCTTTCCAGCGGGGAACATAACTCAATAAAGACTTCAAAGTTGAACCAAAGTCTTATGTCCGCTCTCTAGATCATTGCCTTGTCCTAGCTAAAGGCTACTAGGTCATCGCAGACTATGTGTGGCTAGCGGAGTCAAACCGCTGTAAACTTCACCGGAAACCACACTGTAAAAAGAGCATCAAGGTTTCCAAGCCGTCATCAGCCCACGTAACATACCACAAAAAAGTAAATATTAAGTAAGAGGTAGAAATACCTTCTACTAGGCTAGCACAATCATTACTAGCCTAAAAGCAAGGTTGGACTTACACCAACACCACGAAGTTAACGTGTCTTTTTGCTGAAAAAGATCAGCTTTCATGCTTGGTCCCAGTTATTGATTTCCAAAGGAGGTTTAATAATGAATACTTGTCGAAAACTTAACTCGTGCTCCCTAAATTTTCGACACTATCAATATACCTTGTTTCGTGGTACAAAAGTGGGACATATTTGGTACATTTTTGGTACAAATCTGGTACATTTTTGGTACAAAAACGGTACGCTAAGGATAAACAAGCGTTGGTAGCTCAGGGCATTCACGCTTTTTACGCCAAAAATTATATCTTTCAATAAATTCATGAAGAGCACCTTTTTTTGCTGACTTATATTGTCGATAAGTTAGCCCAACTTTGATTGCAGTTGCTTGATTATCCAATTTTTCAATGTAATAAGCTTCTAAAATACTTCTATGCCTTCCGCCATAATTAAGATCAGTGCAATCTTTAATAGCTATAAGAATAGTCAGTGCTAAGTATGTTGCTCTTTCTGCTTCACTCATAGTATGCAGAACCGATTTTTCAACTCCATTAGTATTACTATGACCACCAGGAACTGAAGACAGTTGAGGGCTTGATAATTGGCTAGGATGTACACCACCCCGATTAATGTAGTGCCACAAGTCTTCATTAAGAAATTTAGTAACGCTTTTCTTTTCACTTACACTCACTGTCTCCACTCCTTTGACTAACTAAAAAGTCATACTTTAATTCTGGTTACTTTTCGATTAATTAGTTTCCTGGTCTGATGTTTGTGGTTTTGCATTCTGATCAGCATTAGAAGTCGTACCACCGGTTGATGGGGTATTTTGCTGATTCTTCTCTTTTTCTGCTTGCAAATCATTGATTTCTTTCTCTAATTCCTTATTTTGATCAGTTAACTCATCAACTTGACTCTTGTAAGTAGCTATAAGCTTATTGGAATCATCTAAATCAGTCTTAGTCTTCAGCAATGCTGCAGATAAATCAGGATACTGTTTAAGCCAAGCCATGATTAAGCCACTTAAATCTAATTTTTCTTTTGTAGCTTCTTCTACTAATGTCTTTAGCAAATCATAGTTATTGCTTAAATCCAATGTGATATTAGCAATATCAACTGGATTAAGATTGTATGAATTATCAACACTGCTCTCCTGCACTTGAGCTATTTGAATAGTGCCGTCATTATCATCTACAGTTACATACTGACCATCGTGAACATTGGTCAAATCAAGATCAACATTGTTTTCATCGTTGTTCATTACTTGCTATTCCCTTCTAATAGACTCATCTGACCAGGTGCTTCTTGTGGCTTGCCTTGATCATCCTCAGTTGGAATCTCAGTCTGATCGCTTACAAAAATCGCAGTAGCACCATCTTTCAGCATTCTACCTAGCACATTAAGATCAACAGTGTCTTGATCAGCAACAAACTTGATCGTTACTTCTTTTTTGCTACCGTTAACCTTAATATTTGTGTCAAACAAACCATGACACTTAACAGTTGGACGCTTTAATTTAGGTTGTTGTTTACTCATTTTCTGCTTACACTCCATTTCTTATCTCCGACATAAGTTAAAACATCTGAGTCGTGAATCACTAATTCACCAAACTTTGTTTTAACTGTTTCAGCCAAAATTCTAGGTTTATCTAAATAAGGCCAATAACCATATTCTTTATATCCATAACATTGAAGGAATTTTACTGTGTGTACCTGTTTAAACTCCTTTAAAGTTCCTCTCGTTCCAATAGGCAATTCATTTACTGATAATTTAGTCATTGGCAGCCTCCTTGTCAGCTAAGAACTGATCAATAACTGCCAATATTCTCATGTACACACTCAAGCCTTCATGGTCATAACATGAAATTTGGCTTTCCAGATCAACACACCAGACAGCCAAAGAATCGTGCGGTGGCATAATCTTAGCTATCAATACTTTTTGGCTTTCCATCTTTGCATAAATCCAGATTTCTCCTTTATGGACTTGAAGAAGTATCAAACCAGATTCAACACTTGAATCATCAGATATCTTTGCTTGATCTTTGTCATATTCTTTAACTGAGAACTTCATTTTGTCGTTCAACTTATTAAGTTTTGACTCTAATTCATTTGTTGTCATTTGCTTGCCCCGCTTAAATATCAAAATCTACCGTATATTTCTTAACTCTTTTGCCATACTTGGCTAATTGCTTATGAACCAATGGATCAATAAGATCAGTTCCTTGCGGAATCTCAACATAGTCAAAATGCCAATAATATTCTGTATCCATCCAATTAATTCTTAGTCTCATCGTCATTTTTTCTCCTTTACCAAAATGGAAGAGTATCAATCAAATCATTTGACTGATTATGGATAATTACGTACCAACGTGTGTGGCCACGTTTATCTCCTAAAATTGGAGACACAGGTATAATTTTTAGCACCTCGTTGAAAGGTATTTGATTATCTGACCATTTGAAGATCAAAACACCAGTTGGTTTTAGAACTCTCATGCACTCTGTCATTCCTTTGTAGATGTAGCTCTTCCAATCTTTTGGTAAAACTCCGTATTTTGCTCTAAGCCAACTTAACTTGCCAGCTCTTAACAAATGTGGTGGATCAAATACAACTAAATCGAATGTTTCATCATCAAAAGGCATTTTTCTAAAATCACCTACAACCGTCGGTTCCACATTTATTGATCTTGTTTGACCACGATCAGGAAAATAGAATGTGCCTGATCGATTGTCCAAGTAAGTTGTGTGTGGTTCATGCTTGTTAAACCAGAACATCTTTCCACCGCAACAAGCGTCAAGAATTTTAATTTCACTCATTGCTTTCCACCCTCTCCAGGTTATGTATCAGTTCGCTAACTCTAGCGAATAGCCAAGCGTATTGGTCCAAATCATTAAAGATATAAACTGACTTATCTAAGTCTTGTGATGCTTGCTGCTTAGGTCTAGTCCTAATCCTCTCAAGATCAATGTTTACAACATCATGATTAGAGCAGAACTGATTTACGTCATATTCCATTCTTGCTATGACACCGCCAGTGCGTAGAGCATTTCAAATAGCCTATTGAATAACCGATCAAGGTCGGCATTGCTTTGCTTGATTGATGGGAAAATGTGAATGTAGTTGTCAAAAAAATTTATTTCTAGAATAGGAACTTCACTTTCGTCAGCTATTGCCAAAGACATGAAGAATTTGTCCGGCGTGAAAGTTGGGCTGCATTCAAAGTTCCAATTCCTAGCTTCACCAATAAAGTCTCTAATTATTTTGCTTTCAATTTCGTCCATTTTTAATACCTCACTTGTTAGTTAACTTACTAAATTTTTTCTTTAAATCTGCAGTTATTTCCGCTTGTTTGGTGTCGTAAGCACCAACACCATATACTTGATCGTATGCTTGCCTCTTTCTTTCTCTTTCAGCTTTTAATTGAGCTTCCTTTGCTTTCCAATCAGTTCCGGTCTCAACTCTTAATCCTCTAGCGTTATATCTTGCTTGTGGGTTAAGATGAAACGGATCATTTTGCTTGGGTTTGATGACTTGGAGCTGTCTGACAATATAACTGATGGGTTGCATTGCCTTTTTATTGATTGCTTCGTAATAAACACGCCTAAGTTCTTTATAAGATACCTGTGGATAAATACTGCGCAATTCTGCTAACTCACTATCACTGATACCGCACCCCGGTATCCGCTCTTTCAGATAAGGCAACAAACTCTCAATAGGTGGCTTAGTAATTGCCATTCATACCACCGCCTTTATCCATAACTGATGCAGTGGTGATCGATGTAATTAAGTAGCCAACTGGATTTTGCACTTTTCCTTTGCTAACTTTATTGATTACCGTGTACATAAGATCGATCGCATCGTTATTATCCATGAATAATAATTTGTGTAATATTTGTTTACGTTGGTAAGGCGGAATAGCAGATATATGACTCTCACGGATAAACATATCGATTAATCCATTCATAATTTTTTCGTCATCGTCATCATCACTTTCACTTGCAAACGGATCTTTGATTTCATTCTGTCTAGAGGAGGGTTTAGAAGAAGATGATGATGATCTATTATTTGTTTTATTAGATTGATCTATTAACTTGTTATATTTATGTGAAGTCTGCTTCACTACCCTGGTGCTGTCAGTTTCACTACCCCCGTGAAGCGTATTTCCCCACCCTAGTGAAGTAGCTTTCACTAGGTCAGTTCCGGCTGTAATTTTTCTGCCAGATATAATCTTTTGATCTTCATCTGCATAGACGTTAGTTCGCTTGATTAGTTTCTTGTCTTCTAGCAAATTCAAATAATCTATGATTGAACGTGTACTCACGTTTAGTCGTTTGGCTAACTCGGAGTTACTCATGAAGAACTCGCCAGTGACGTTTAACATTGAGATTATTTCGCCCATCAACAAAATCGACTTTGGCTTTTTTAATAAGTCTTTGTCTCTTGCAATTCCAACCGGAATCATCAAAAATGCTTTTGCTCCTTGATACTCCATTGCTAAGCCTCTTTCTTTTCGTCATAAAGATTGTTGGCTACGATGAACTCATAAGCTGCTTTGTTTTTTGGACTCTTAGTCCACTTACCTAGAAATTTAATAGCTTGATCGTCGCCTGACTTCTCCCATCTGACAATGTCAATCAATTTCTCTTTACCGCCACCGTATTGGATTTCAAACTTCTTAGCTCCTTCGATTCTTTTCTTTGATTCTTCTGCTATCCTAGCTGCTTGCTCTTTCTTGGTCATCCGCCTTGGTGTTTCATCTTCATCACTTGGTAAGTCTTCACCTGCATAAACACTCAAGCCAAGACCTGCAAAGGCAAGAGCTTTAACTAGGGCTCTCATTTGAGTTTTATTAATTTGAGCATAATTTGGATTCTTAACAGTCTCGTTCTTGTTATTCATTACGTAAAGCTGAGAACTAAATTTTTGGCCTTTAATTGTTACTGTTGCCTCAACTTCACATCCAGCAGGGGTCAGCCGGTAATCAACATTTCTACCAGTAGCTTGCCAACCGTTTGGAGTTGGTAGGTACTCCGGATATTCAGTAATCTCTTTTTCTGCATCTGGATAGATAGATTTGACGTAGCCCCATGCTTTTGACCATGAAAGGTAACTGAGTCCCATCTTTTTTTCTACTGCATCACTAACATCAATTTTGGAAAGAGTTGAATAAATACTCTCTTTTGATTCTTTACTTTCTGTCATGGTTAATCACTGCCTTATCTGAATCTAAATTAAGTTTCTTGATCACATCATCAATCATCGAGTTAAATGCTGACTGGACTTGCTCTTCTGGAGTAGCTGTGTAACTACCGCTGAAATCATGTTTGAAACTCTTAACATATTTCTTTGCTTTGCCGTAGGTGCTTAATGTCTTAGCATCTTCATACATGCTTTGCTCAATGAATTGCATTTCTTCAAGCACCTTATCTAGCCATTTCTGTGCATCATTCATTAGTAGTTACCCTCCATTCCATCAAAATACTTTTCAACATCGTGAAACCAAATATCACTGTCTGATTCTTCTTCTGCGAGGTCGTAGATCAATTCATTAGTATTCCAGTCAGTTTTTGCTATGTAAGCTGAGAAGCCCATTCTTGCTATCTGAGCGACTATGAAGTGCTTGAAGTCTAAGTAATCACAATCAGCGTCACCGATCGTTACGATTAGACCGTCTTCGATTGCTGAACTTTGTCCTCGTTCAGCAATGTCTTCCTGTTTTTGAGCTATCTTTCGTTTTCTTATTTCTCTCTTTTGCTCCATTGTTAAGTTTTGTAACATGTTGTATAATCTCCTTGTAATAAATTTTTATCTGCCTTTCAGTTTGCTCGTCGTGGTAGCTGAAAGGCTTTTTTGTTTTTCTCAACTCTTTCAACAAAACCCAACTTTCTTAAATCCTTGCTAAAAGCTTGATAAGAAGCATAAAGTGCGTTACTTGCCATAATTAGTTTTGGATTGTGCGCGTTTGTTCTTCTCCACATCTTTCTCACCTCCTTTAATATTCTTCAATCAACTTATGAAGATGCTTGATATACTTCAAATGCTTGAAATTATGCGTATGACGGAAGCAATCCATATCAACATCTTCAAGATATTCTTCAAAGTCCGCATGATGCAAACGTGGATTGACTGCTTCCTTTGCCATGTAATAAACAACTAATGCAAAACTACTCATTTTGATTCCTCCTATTTATCCATTACGTACAAATAAGTAAATAAACACACCATCAAGACAACGAACACAGTCGTTATCAGAATTGATTGCCAAGGCCTTAGCCTGCTGTCGAGATCCCAAATCTCGTTGAACCAGTTGTTAAACTTCTTCATATTTCCACCTCACAAATATCCTTTAACCCCGCGCTTTTTCCAAAACGCATCTAAATCTGACTTCTTCCACCTGGTGATTCCTTCGATCGTCCGTGAGGGAATTTTGTACTTCTTACGCCAGTTTCTAAAAGTTGTATCGCTAACGCCCAGGTACTTTGCTGACTCACCAACATTGAGCCATTCACGTGAGTTCAGTGTTATCAGCAACTTCAAATCTTTCTTATCGATATTCGACTTAAGTTCTGGCTTCATAGAGATCACGATAGATCTAACAAACTGTGCCAGTTTATCCTCATCTAGAAGTTCCATTTTGGTCACCTCTTTCCTAAGTCATACCAACCCAAAGCTTGTAGGTTTTACCATTTTTCTTTGATACAAGTGGCTCTTCTCGTTCATATCTACTAAGCGCATAATCCTCATCTTGTCCTAAATACTTGTCTAGCTCTTTCCACGCATCATCACCGAAGAAACTTTTATCAAGATCTGGAAGTTCGGCGCCTAGAGCGCTCAGGCTTAAAACTAAGTTGCAACTAAACATTTAAATCTTTCCTCTTCTCTTTAATTCGGCTTCAATTTCATCTGATTCCTTAGCGGACTTGTACCATTCTTCCTTGCTATTTGCGGTCATTCTTTTATGTAGAAGTTCAACTCTTTCTTTCCATAAGTCCTTAGCATTAGCACTTACTAGCTTCATTTTTCCCATCTCCTTATGCGATATCGTCACGTTCAATGAGTGGCAAAATATCATTTTTCTTCAAGATATCGTAGATAAATCTGCGACCTTTCTGAGTCCAGACTGTATAGATCTTGGTTTTAAAGTTGCCATGACGATCTGCATAATCAACATTCTTAGTAGTTGTATATCCTTTACCCATGTAAGTTCTGTACAAAATCCACTGACCATTTACACGTCTTTGAATCCGTAATTTATTAAGCAATTTGTTAAAGGAAACAGCGCTATAACCGTAATCATTAGCAATTTGAGTTATCAGGATTGGTGTTGGATCACCTAAGATCAAATCAAGGTAATTAGCTTTCTTATTTGATTCTTCAAGTTGAATAGTCAAGTTTTTGTTTTCTTTTTCTACTTCTTCAATTCGAATATCCTTTTGTTTCAATTGATCTGCTGCTTGTTGAAGCAAATCAGCTAAACCGTTCTTGTTGTTGACCACATCAAATGCTTTTTCATCTGTCATATAAGCGCCATGCTTACGAATAGCTGGAAGTACTTCTGAAGTTACCCAGCGCTTGAATCGTTTTGCATTTGGCATCTTGCTGTTGAAAATCAAGGAATAGACACCGGATTCTGTTATCAATAGTGTCATTTCAGGCTTTGTCCTGTTTTGGGACGGTTGTGAAATGTTCACAATCTTTTCAATTTTATCTTCTGGATCAACATGATCGTTTACTGCTTTTTGCAAACGTGCATATCCCAATACTTTGGCAACATCTTTACCAACGAAATAAGCTTCTTCATCAATCTCTAAAGTTCTTACATTATTTCCTTCAAAATTGAATAACTCTAAATCGTTCATTTTTGTCCTCTTTTCTTCTCAAAATGAGTAACTTTATTTCAAAAAAATATCCGGTGAAATATCTAAGGCCTTTGAAAAAGCTACTGCGAAATCAGCATCAAACTTATATCTTCCGTTCAATCTTCCACTAA
>SKEM01000192.1_pt1 | contig 48114 bp, 43 predicted proteins | sample 4826731 | NCBI WGS metagenome assembly SKEM01 (sample SAMN11008809, study PRJNA524170) | human gut metagenome | biome: Human fecal sample; material: Feces; isolation source: fecal sample from pouch patient p37 | host: Homo sapiens | place: Israel: Tel-Aviv | collected 2015-07-27 | reverse complement strand
ATTGGGATAACGCGAACAGTTTATATCGTTCTTTGCAGGAAGCTACAAGTAGTAAAGTAGGATACTTCCAAGAACATGATATTTATGAAACTGTTGATCCAAAAGGCAATGTGATCTCAGTAGATGACCATACAGATGGTGATGTAACTAAAGGTAACTCCAAAGAAAGTTATGGTACTAGTGGTAATCCAAGAGATGGTTATGAATTTAAGACTGTTCAAGATGAAAAGAACAATCCAGGCTATGATGTAACAACGCACAAGACGAGTGGTAATTATCAACTCGGTAAAAAAGTAGAAATTACATATGCTTGGGTTAAGACGGAAAAGCCGGGAAAAGTAGTAGTTCACAATATCTACAAAGATTATAAAGATGGTAAGTTAGTCAACACCACCACTTCGGATTACGCTAAAGATGTCGCTAATGCTAAGAGCGGTACATCTAAAGAAAGTTATGAGGTAACTGGCACTTTCAAAGATGGATATAAGTTAGTGAAAGTCGTTCCTGACAATGAGAATCCTGTATCGGATATGACAACCGATAAAAATAGTAAAATTACCAGTGGTCACTATGTCGCAGGTAAAACATTAGTTGTAACGTATATTTGGGTTAAGGATACTAAGAGCCCAGAGCCAGTTGTACCAACCCCAAGTGAGCCAACTAAACCAGAGCCTAAGGTCCCTGAAGAGCCTAAGACGCCAGAACCTTCTGAACCTTCGGAGCCTGTTAAGAAAGTTCATAAAAAGCATGTTGTTCACAAGAAACATCAATCATGGAATAAGAATAGTGGGATACATGCTGAAAAGCAATGGAATGTAAATAAAGGGCCACATGCTGAAAATAATCGCTGGACTAATAACTACGTACTACAAGGGGAAAGCTGGTCTAATGATTATAAACCATATGGTGAGAACAGCACACAAAGCAAAGTGGTTAATGAATCAAGTCATAAAACATTACCTCAAACAGGGGAAAGACATAGTATTATGACTATTATGTTAGGTTCTTTACTTGCCGCAACTGGATTAATGGCTTTGTTCATAGATGATAAACGTAAGAAAAATTAAAGAATAAATCCTTAATAATGTAAAAGAGATTGAATATCTGCGTTATAAAAACGTTAGATATATCAATCTCTTTTTAGTTTATAATCGTAATTTTTTTCTACCTAAAACGCTCTTTCTTCAACCAAATGCCCATAGCTACTCAAAATACGTGCTAAATCGATCCATTGCAGACTAATCGTTTTAGTATTGTCATTAGGGTGCACACCCACAAAATTATTTTCTTCCATCGCTTCTTGATCAATGACTAATGGAATTGTATTAGTCTGATCGTTTAAAAGGCTGAACGGAGATGCTAAACCTCTTTTTACCTTTAATTTATTCATTAATTCATCTTCATTAGCCATAGTTAAACTAGAAGTAAATAATTCTTTTTCTGCTTTCTTCCAATCTATTTTTTTATTTTCAGGAAGCATTATTAAAAAATATGATTTTTTATCTCGCGTTTTAATAAAAAGATTTTTACATTTAGCGAAAGTTCTATCTTTTAAATATTGGTCTGCTTCTTCACAGGTTGAGACCGCAGGATGAGTAAATGTCTGATAAGTAACATCATGCTTGTCTAATAAACTAAGTAATTCTTTGCTGTTCATAAAGTTTTTCCTTATTAAAAAAGCCAGGAAAAATCCTGACTCCATTTTATTATTTACGTTTTTGCTTACCCTTATTGCGATTACGTAAGTCTTGGTGCAATTCCTTCTTTGCTTGACTAGTAGTGCTATTACCAGAATTAGTATCAAACAAATCGGCAACTTTTTCTTTAGTAACTACAATTTCAACCGGCTTATCCTTTAATTCATCAGCCACATGTTTCTTAACGCTAGGTGTAAGAATGAAGGTAACAATGATTTGTTGAATAATCATTACTAAGTTACCGGCTGCCCAGTATAATGCTAAAGCGCCTGAGAAGGATAAACTGAAGAATAAAGTCATAATTGGGTTGAAGATCATCATTGATTGCATGGTCTTCTTTTGTTCTTCAGGAATACCGATTAATGAAATGTATCCTTGAATTACCGTAAAGATAGTCGCAACAATCGCTAACACAACTGACTTTTGACTAAGTGAAATGCCAAAGAAAGTTGAGTGAGCCAATTGTGGTGAGTAGAATACCGCTTGATAAATTCCCCACATAATTGGCAACTGAATGATCAATGGCAAACAACCAATCCCGCCAGTTAATGACATTTCATTCTTAGAATAAAGTTCTCTTTGCCAACCTGACAAGGTCATTTGTTGTTGAGGAGTAATTCCTTTATGCTTCATTGCAGTTTGGATTAACTTCATTTGTGGTTGCAAACGAGCCATCTTTTCTTGTTGACGCACACTCTTGTTTTGTTGAACAAGCATTAAAGGCATTAAGATTAAACGAACAACGACGGTAATAATCACAATACCCCAACCTGCGCCGTTGTCACCACCGACCATATGAGCCGTGTGAATCATGATATTTTGTAATGGTCGGCCTAGCCATTGGTAAACCCAACCATAAATGCCACTATGAGGTGCAACATTAGGATTATTTGTAGCACCACAAGCACTTAATACAAGAGCAGTAACTACTAAAAGTGCTAAGACTCCCGTATATTTTTTGATTTTCTTCATTAAATAAATCACCACTTAGTTTCTATAGTAAATAAAATATGCATCTCTAATATAATACATGAAAATCATGCATTTGTTCCACATTTGGGATAGATTCTTGTGCAATATTTTCAATATGAGCGAATCCTGATGCAGATGGTAGTTTTTCAATAAAATGATCAATTTTATCGGGAGTACTTTGTAAGTAAATAGTAACAGTGCCATCCGAATTATTTTTAACAGTACCAGGGATGTTCATTTTATTTGCTAGTGCCATAGTGCTCCAGCGAAAGCCAACGCCTTGTACTAAACCAGAGACAGTTAATTTTCTTGTTTCCATAGTATTTTCCTTCTTAAAAATCAATTTCATTTTTAATTTTAACATGTTCCATGCTCATTATACTTTATAATAGAAAGGGATTAAAAAAGGAGAAACATATGCAACAAATTAGTTCAGTTAATAATGCAACGGTTAAAAAGTTAGCTAAGTTAAAGCAGAAGAAGTATCGAGATGAAGAAGGCCGCTACTTAATTGAAGGTTTTCATTTATTTGATGAAGCCATTAAATCTGGTAAAAAGTATCAATATCTCTTGGGTACTGAAGAAGCTCTCGATAAGGCAGAGGAAGACTATGATGTCGATCTAAGTGGTAAGAATGTAATTTTGATCAATAAAGCGATTGCGCGTCATTTAAGCAGTACCAAGAATTCACAAGAAATTTTTATGGTACTAAAAATTGATCAACCTCGTGAATTTCCATTTAATTATGGTAAGTGGGTTTTACTTGATAATTTAGCAGACCCAGGTAATGTTGGAACAATCATTAGAACAGCTGATGCAGCTGGCTTTGATGGGGTGGTACTTTCTCCAGAAAGTGCAGATTTGTATAACCCTAAGACCCAGCGAGCAATGCAAGGCAGCCAATTCCACATTGATTTGATTAAGCGTGATTTGGCTGATGTCATCACTGATTTTCAAGATGCGGCAATTCCCGTTTATGCAAGTATGTTAGATAAGACTGCTAAGCAATTGCCTGATTTTGATAAAGTACCACAACTTGCTTTAATTATTGGTAATGAAGCTCATGGTGTTAGCTCTACGATTGCCAGCTTAAGCGATGAAAAACTGTATATTCCAATTAAAGGTAAGGCAGAATCCTTGAATGCGGCCGTAGCAGCAGGAATTATGATTTATTACTTTGCATAGTACTTGTATTTAGTAAGTGAATTTCATATAATAACTTATGGTCAGAGTAAAACAAAAATATAATATATGGTTATGGAGGAATTTACTTATGCAAGAAGTCAAAGAAAAAAAGGAGAGCGCTCCTTGTAAACCCGAAGACTACGAATTATGTGGTCATTTTATCAATGCTTTTCAAATAATTGGCAAAAAATGGAACGGCTTAATTATTAGTTCATTATGTGATACAGAAGATATGCGTTTTAAAGACTTGGCTCGCTGCATTGAGGCATGTTCAGATCGAGTTTTAGTAGAACGACTTAAAGAACTCGAAAAAGATGATATTGTTAAAAGAAGTGTTGATAAGGAGACAGGGATTATTTTCTATGGTTTAACTGAAAAAGGGGCAGAACTTAAACCAGTCTTTGATCAAGTACATAATTGGGCCGATAAATGGGCTTAAAGACTTGCAAGAACAAGCAAAAAGAAATATCATAATAGTTAATTACTGAGATCAAGACTAGTAACAGTTAATTATCTGAACAGAGAATCTTCTTTAATAAGCTGAAAGAGAAGATAGAATAGTTAATTGTGAATTTCATCTTGGGAGTAGAATCTAATCAATTCCGGTATTTCACCGTTAACGAAAACTTGAGTGTGGGCAGATAATGTCCAAACTAGGGTGGTACCGCGACGCTTCGTCCCTATTGGGGGACGGAGCTTTTTTGTTTTGAAAGGAAAGAATTAATGGACTTATTTGATAAGTTAAAAGAGCTTCATGAGCAAGGTCTTGAAGAAATCAAAAAGGCTACTGATGAACAGACTTTGAATAAAGTCAGAGTTGAATTAGTTGGACGTAAGGGTGAATTAACTAAGATTTTGCACTCTATGCGTGATGTTGCACCAGAAAACAGACGCGAAGTCGGACAAAAGGTTAATGAACTACGCGATTTATTTAACAAGCAATTAGATGCTACTAAGGCTGAAATCGTTAAAGCAGTTTTAGTAAAAAAGCTTGAAGATGAAAAAATTGATGTTACTTTGCCAGGTCGTGAAGGACATTTAGGTTCAAAGCACCCAATTAATGTTATTTTGGATGATTTGGAAAGTTACTTTATCGGTATGGGTTACAAGGTAGTACAAGGTCCTGAAATTGAAACTGATCACTACTGTTTTGAAATGATGAATTTGCCAAAGGATCACCCAGCACGTGATATGCAAGCTACTTTCTACATTGATAGTGAAGACTTGCTTAGAACCCAAACTTCAGGTGACCAAGCAAGAGTGTTAGAAAAGCATGATTTTTCTAAGAGTCCGCTTAAGATGGTTGGTCCTGGTAAGGTATACCGTCGTGATGATGATGATGCCACTCACTCACACCAATTCATGCAAATGGAAGGTTTAGTAGTAGATAAGAACGTTACAATGAGTGATTTAAAGGGTACTCTTGAAATGATTGCTAAGCATGTCTTCGGTCAAGATAGAGCTACTCGTCTTCGCCCAAGTTACTTCCCATTCACTGAACCATCAGTTGAAATGGACGTATCTTGCTTTAACTGTGATGGTAAGGGCTGTCCAATTTGTAAATACACTGGTTGGATCGAAGTATTAGGTGCTGGTATGGTTCACCCTAACGTATTAGAAAATGCTGGTATTGATTCAACTGTTTATGGTGGTTTTGCCTTTGGTTTAGGATTAGACCGTTTTGCAATTTTGAAGTACGGTATTGACGATATTCGTGATTTCTACACTAACGATGTTCGTTTCTTGAAGCAATTCCGCAAGGAGGAAAATTAATTTATGTTAGTTTCATACAATTGGTTACAAGATTTTCTTAATTTAGATCAAGATCCTCACGACTTAGCTGAAAAGATTACCCGTACTGGTGTTGAAATTGCTGACGTTAAGCATCCAGAAGAAGGACTTAAGAAGTTAGTTGTCGGTAAGGTCCTTGACTGTAAGGGTGTTGAGGGTACACACCTTCATTTAACACATGTTGACGTTGGCGAAGATGAACCACTTCAAATTGTTTGTGGTGCTCCTAATGTTGCTGCAGGTGAATTAGTAATTGTTGCTCTTCACGGTGCCCGTATTGCTGGCAATGAAAAGATCAAGAAGGGCAAGATTCGCGGCATGGAAAGTTACGGTATGATCTGTGGCTTGCAAGAAATTGGCTTCAGTGACAGCGTAGTACCAGAAGAATTTGTTGATGGAATCTATGTTTTCCCAGAAGATGCAGACGTTAAGCCAGGTCAAGATGTTTATGAAGCACTTGGAATGGATGACTACATTTTAGACTTCGATATTACGCCTAACCGTGCTGATACCTTAAGTATGGAAGGCTCAGCTTACGAAGTTGGTGCAATTGTTGATCAAAAGCCTAAGATAGAAGATGTTTTCTTAAAAGAAGATGGTCCTGACTGGACAGATTCTCTTGATGTTAAGGTTGATGAAAAGTTAGCACCTAAGTTTTACTTACGTAAATTAACTGGCGTTAAGATTCAACCATCACCACTTTGGATGCAAAGACGTCTTTGGAATGCAGGCATTCGCCCAATTAACAATGTAGTTGATGTAACTAATTACATTATGCTTTTAACTGGTCAACCAATGCACGCCTATGATGCTAAGACTTTCTCAAATGGAAAATTAGAAGTTAGATTAGCTAACAAGGGTGAAAAGCTTACTTTATTAAATGAAAAAGAAGTAGATCTTGATCCTAATGATATCGTTATTACTGATGGTGAAAAGCCTGTAATGATGGCTGGTGTTATGGGTGGACTTAACTCAGAAATTACTGCTGAAACTACTGATGTAATTTTAGAATCCGCAATTTTTGATCCTACTTTGGTTAGAAAAGCTGCTCTTCGCCATGCAAACCGTACAGAAGCTTCTAGTCGTTATGAAAAGGGCGTTAACTGGGATGGAACTGAAAAGGCAATTAACATGGCTGCACTCTTGCTTAGAAATGATGCAGATGCAACTGTAGATGAAGGCATTATTAAGGCAACTGACACTAAACGTAAGCCAGTTGTAGTTAAAACTACTGTTTCATACATTAATCATGTTTTAGGTACTGAAATTTCTGCTAAAGATATGATTAAGATTTTTGATCGTTTAGGCTTCATGGTTGAGCACGATGGCGATAATATTGCAGTCCATGTTCCAAATAGAAGATGGGATATTGCTATTCCTGCCGATTTAGTTGAAGAAGTTGGTCGTATCTATGGTTACGATAATTTGAAGTCAACTCAACCACTTTTGGCTGAAACTCACGGTGGTTACTCAGAAAAAGAAGAAATGATGCGTCGCATGAAAGCTATTGTCGAAGGACAAGGCTTAATGGAAGCTATTTCTTACTCATTAACTTCACCAGAAAAGGCTGTTCGCTACACTAAGGATCCTAAGGATTTAGTTAAGGTTCAAATGCCACTTAACTCAAGTCGTTCTGCTATGCGTGAAAACTTGATGACTGGTTTAGTTGATGCAGCTAGCTACAACTTTGCTAGAAAGCAAACCCAATTGGCATTGTTTGAACAAGGCCGTGTTTATGATCATGATGGTGGAACATTTAATGAACATGAACATTTAGCTGCTTTATATTCAGGCAATACCTTTGCTGAAAACTGGCAACACTTAACCCAAAAAGTGGACTTCTACTTTGTAAAAGGTCAATTGACTAACCTATTTACTGCAATTGGCATTGATCTCGAAAAGGTAGTCTACAAGGCTGAAGGCATCAAAGGGATGCACCCAACTAGAACCGCTGCTATTTACATTGATAAGCAATATGTTGGTATGATCGGTATGATTGCTCATGCTGTAACCCTTGCTGACAAGGCTCTTCGTGGTTCAGAACTTTATGGTTATGAAATTAACCTAGATGTAATTATTCCTATGCTTACTAAGGGCATGACTGCTACTCCAGCTCCTAAGTTCCCAGCAATTGAACGTGACCTTTCATTGTTAGTCAATAAAGATGTAACTAACCAAGAAGTTGAAAATGTCATTAAGTCTAATGCTGGTAAGTATTTGACAGCTCTTAAAGTAATTGATGTTTACGAGGGTAGTCACATTGAAGTTGGCAAGAAGAGTATAGCTTACAGTTTAACTTTCTTGAATAGAAAGGATACTTTAACTGATAAGGTCGTAAATAATGCAATGGACAAGATCAGAGCAGGTCTTGAAAACGATCTTGATATTAAAGTACGTTAATGGTTGACTTTAATGGTGTAAACCAATATCATTGATCAATGCAAAGAGAATTTAATTTCTGAGGAGTTAAAATAATATGCCTGAAAAATCTTATCCAATGACTGCTGAAGGTAAAGAAAAACTTCAAGCAGAATTAAAGAATTTAAAATTAGTTAAGCGTCCAGAAGTTATTGAACGTATTAAGGTTGCACGTTCATTCGGTGACTTATCAGAAAATTCTGAATACGATGCAGCTAAGGATGAACAAAGTCACGTAGAAGACAGAATTGCTCAAGTAGAAGACATGCTTAAGTACGCACAAGTTGTCGATGCTGACAGTGTTGATCCTAATGAAGTTTCAGTTGGTAAGACTGTTACCTATACTGAAGTTGGTACAGATGATGCTGAAACCTACACTATTGTAGGTAGTGATGAATCTGACCCATTAAATGGCAAGATCTCAAATGATTCACCAATTGCACAAGCACTCTTGGGCAAGAAGAAGGGTGAAACTGTATCAATTACCACTCCTGGTGGCCAATTTGACGTTGTAATCAACAATGTTGAAGCATAATAATTGAGAAGAGGAGTTAGGTAAAACTAACTCCCTTTTTGTTAGAAAGAAGGTTTTTTAAAATGAGAACAGTAGGAATTATCGGAATGGGTCATGTTGGTGCAACTGTCGCATATACTTTATTTACTCATGGAATGGTTGATGATTTAATTTTAATCGACAAAAATGAAGATAAAGTAAACGCTGAATACAATGATTTACATGATACTTTGGCTAGAAATGATAGTTATGTCAATGTAAGAAAGCAAGATTGGGATGGTCTTGAAGATGCCGATATTATTATTACTGCTTTCGGTGATATTGCAGCTTCAGTTAAGACTGGCGATCGTTTCGGCGAATTTGAATTAAATGCAAAAAATGCTAGACAAGTTGGTGCAGATATTAAGGAATCAGGCTTCCACGGAGTTTTGATCAATATTTCTAACCCTTGTGATGCAATTACTCAAATTTTGCAAGAAACTTCCGGTTTGAAGAAGAATCGTGTCTTTGGTACTGGTACTTTCCTTGATACTGCAAGAGTACAAAGAATTATTGGTGAAAAGTTAGGACAAGATCCACGTAATGTAGAAGGTTTTGTTTTGGGTGAACATGGTTCTTCTCAATTCACCGCTTGGTCAACGATCAGAGTTAACAATAAGATTGCTTTCCAATTATTTGGCGATGAAGAACAAGAAAAGATCAGTGAACAATCAAATAAGAACGCATTTGTTGTGGCAAACGGTAAAGGCTATACTAGTTATGCCATTGCTACTTGTGCAGTTCGTTTGGTTCAAGCTGTATTTAGCGATGCACGTTTATACTGTCCTGTTTCAGTTTATAATCCAGAATACAAGACTTACATCGGCTATCCAGCAATTATTGGCCGCGACGGTATTGAAGAAGTAATTGAATTGAAGCTTACTTCTGAAGAAAAGGAAAAACTTGAAGCAGCAGCTGATAAGATCAAGGAACACTTGGATCAATTGAAGAAAAAATAAAATATTGATTTAGATAAGAAGACGAGAAGTTACAATTGCGTAATTTCTCGTCTTTTTAATTTTTCCAAAAAAATTTTTCGCCTTTTTTGCGTAATAAATAGTGGGAGGTAAATTTTGATTCTTATGTATATGAATTTGATAGTATATTTGCTATCATAGAAAGGGAGTAATGCGCGAAAAAAGCTAAAATTTGAAATGTACGAGCGTTTAAACGGTCATAATGAATTTTATGAGTATTTGAATTCATTGACAGCTAAGGAACAGGCAAAACTGTTATCACTTATTAAGCAAGTAGAGCTTAATGGTATAAGTGTCGCTATTCAGCAACATTGGGTAGGAGTAATTGATTCAAATATTTTTGAACTTAGGGCTATATTCTCTAATAAACGGATGAGAGGTTTATACTTTCACGTAGATGGTGACAAGTACATAATTACGCATGGTTTTACAAAAACGACCAAAAAGACGCCTCTTCGAGAAATTAAGCATGCTCATGATATAAGAAATGAATATTATGAAAGGAAAAATTATGAGTAAAAGTATTGATGATGTAATTCAAGAAAAAATGAAAAATCCGGAATTTAAAAAAGCATTTGAAAAAGATGTGGCTCAGTTTAGTAGCTCAGTGGCACTTTTAAAAGCTAGAGAAGATGCGGGCTTAACGCAACGTGAACTAGCTGAAAAGGCTGGGGTACCTCAAAGTACAGTAGCTCGTATTGAATGTGGATACAGTACGAGTACCAAAACGCTTTCTAAACTTGCAAATGCAATGAATAAAACTATGAGAATTGTAATTTCATAATAATCAAAAAAGCCCACAACTTCTACAATTTGTAAAAGCTGTGAACTTTTTCTTTGTTTTAAATTAACGATCTTCGTGGTTAGTGAAGTAACGGTAATCTTTACTCTTGTCGAATAATACGGCACGAGCGTTTTCACCATTTGAGATGGAGAAGATTGCGTCAGGGTATTTATCCTTAACTTCGTCTTCAATAAGTCCTCTCATCATTTCGTTGTTAGCCAAAACTGAACCAGTCAAAGCAATCTTCATTGGCTTTGGATCTTCGTAACGATTAAGACCAATAATAATATCGCGAGCTAACAAGTGAGCTTGATGTTGGATGATCTTGATTGCGTCATCGCTGCCTTCATCTGCAAGCTTAGCAACATGAACTGCCATGCCGGCAACTTCAGGATTAGACATTCTGTAGAATTTAGCGTTACATTCATCCATGTGTTCTACGTCGAATAACTTAGTGAACATTGGAATAAGTGCGTTATCTTCACGCTTGTCCCAGCTAAGAAGTGCAGATTGCATAGCTGAACGAGCAATAGCATAACCTGAACCTTCGTCACCTAAAATGTTACCGTAACCACCAACAGCGATTAAGTGACCGTTTTGTAAGCCGTTGTATACTGAACCAGTACCAGCGATAACAAGAGCACCGTCATCACCTTCAAGACCAGCATAAAGGGCTAAGAGTGAGTCAGTAATAGCACGGGTAGGTAAGTTGTTGATTCTTGATGAAATAGTAGCAGCAACTTCAGGTGCGTTACCAACAACTGAAAGACCAGCAATACCTACTAAAACGCGCATACAGTCGCCGTCAATCTTATTTAACAATTCGTTAATAGTATCTGAGATGTTTTTAATTCCGCCTTCGTAATCAGCGTTAATTTGACCAGGACCGCCTTCTGCGCGACCAAGTTCTTTGCCGTTTTCGTCATATGCAATGGCAGTTGAGTGAGTACCGCCTGCATCTACACCAATTTGGTATGTAAGAGCCATATTCAAATCTTCTTTCTATATTAATTTATCCATATGATAACGTATTCATTTTATTACATTTTTATATTATAGGTCTAGTATTATTTTTCCATGTTAACGCTAACACTGATACTTTTGTTTATTTTTATGTAAATTACTAAGGTAATCAAGCTGATTAATAAGCCGATTATGAGAATCCATGGAATATAAATCAAAGTTATCTGATGTTTACCGGGATTAAGGTTAAAACTCAGAAAAGCATTAGCAAATAATACTTTATTTTTATGAAGAATTTTACCATTATCAATTACTAACCAGTTAATACTACTTGGGATAGTAGATTTCATGGTCATTTTTTTATGAAGGGAAAAATGATTGGATTTGATAACCAAGGCAGAGGGCTGAGTAATTTGAGGTTGAATTTGCTTAAATGAATGCATTTCTTGGGCTAGCTTTTTGGTATCTAAACGCCATAAATTTGTTGCATTTAAGTCTAAATTGTCTTTTTTCAGAGTAATAGCAATTTGGATACGTTGGCCACTTTGTCTACTTCCTAAATTTATCAGTCGAGTATTTGAATCACGTACTGTAAGGTTAACGAAACTACCGTTAACGTACATATCAATAGCGTTGTCATCAATATCACCAGGCAACTCGAGATAATAAGAAGAATTTGTTTTAGGCCTAAGGTTAAAAATTAGACGAGCTGATTTATTCTTTCTCTTTTTGGAATATTGCATCCAGCCGCCATCCCAACTTGAAACATTAATCTTTTTTGGATCGGGCCAAATTACATTATGGAAGAGAGTAGTAGTATTGCCAGTTGCCGCTTGTAAAAATTGAGTTTGATTTTTAGTGATATTACTAGGATCGAACTTCATCTTTTTGGTAGAAGTTGGTGATAAAAATAAAAGTGGCAGTGCATAATTATTTTTCATTAAAATTAATTGGTTAAATCGTTTTTGTAAATGATAATCACCAACGTCGATTCTTTGATTTTTATTATCATATTTCATTTGTTTTTTTTCTTTAAGTGGGGTGATTTCTTCATTAGGAAGAATGTAATATTTAATGCCAAAAAGATCGTCAGTAATTGGAGTACCGCCAAAATTGGTATAAGAATTGCTGTTATTAACAAAACCTAGATTATTTAACAGCGACAGCACATGTTGGTTGGAGATGGAATTGAAGTTGCTCAAACCATAATAATTAGCACTAAATGGATCATCATCGGAACGATAAAAATTCTTTTCGGTTCTATATAAGCTTTGATCATGATTAGTTTCATAGTTAGTAACTTGCGTTGTATTTTTTACAAAATTTTGATAATCGTAATTTTTTTGATAGGCCAAATTTCCTAATGATAAGACCAAATTAATTACCAATTCCAATTCAATTATTAAATAAAAGAATATTGCTGCATAATTGTTTTTATTATAAATAAAAGCGATAAACAGTAAGCCCAAAGCTAAAAAAGCTCCTGTGGCAATTTGAGCATTTTCATTTAAGAAATCAAATGATTGATCATTAAACGTGACAAAAAGAATCAGTCCCAAAGCAACAATAGCTAATGGCAGAACTTGCCATAGTTTGATTTTTTCTTGCTGATTTAATGCGATGATTGCTAAGTTTAAAGCTAAAAAAATCAACACAAAACTAAAGCGACCAGGGTACCAGACAGGAAATTGACCTAAGTGCCATAGTAAGACTAATGGTGTCCAAAATAGTGAAGCGATTAAAAATAAAAGCAGGAGGCCATTAGTTAATTTAGTTTTCCAATTAATTTTTTTATTTAGAAAGTAAAGAATAGTCAACAACAAAAAAGGAAGAGGAATAAAAATATTTGGCATCCCTTCTTGCATTTCATGAAAATTATAAGCACCATCGGCAAGCTTAGTTATTTGATTATATGGGATAAATTGAAATCCCCATGACCAATTTGCAGAAGATGCTGCCTTTCCTTGCAACATTTCAATAAAAACTGGCAATAACATAAAGGCATCTAAAAAAGACCCCAAAATACTTTTTATTAAATATGATTTAAAAATAGACCATTGCTTTTTTCTATTGAAGAAGAAAATCTGGGTCAATAAATAAAGAAAGCCAAAAGCTAATGTCATAAATGCGGTATAAAAATTGGTAAACCACAGTAAAAATGTGATTAAGATTAGATGGCTTTTCTCTTGCCTTAGCGTGCGATCGATTTCATTAATTAAAAGAGGCAAAAGTATAACTGAATCTAGCCACATCAAGTTGAAGTGGTTGGCGATAACATATCCTGATAATGCATAGGCGCTGCTTGCAGCTAAAGCGTAGAATGGCATATTTATTTTTTGCTGCCAGTAATAATAACTAGTTAGGCCACTTGTAGCGATTTTTAGTCCGATAATTATTAAAATAGCTTGCGGTAATAAATTTTCTGGAAATAAGAATAAAAGTAAATTAAACGGGCTAAAAAGATAATAAGCATCTGTTGCTAACATCGATCCGCCTAATCCATTTGAAAAGGAATAAATTAAGCGAAGGGGATGAGAAAACAAGTTATTTCTAAAAAAAGCGAGGAAATCAACATATTGTTGCCCCAGGTCTACTGTTAAAACGCCATTTTTGGTATAAAAGAAGTAGCTGAAGAAAATTAAACCAGGTAAAATAAAACTTAATAAAAAAAGAAGATTTTTTTTAGTAGTAAATAATTTATGGATAGTAAAATAATTATTCATCTTAAAATTTAGCTAAGCTCCATTCTCAATCGTAGAATTAACGTTCAGTTTTTGTTAAAATACATACAGTTTTAGTGAGGGACGATATACGTGGATTATTTTAGAAAAAATAGTGGGACTGGTTCAAACAAACAGTCTTCTACTCCAATAAGAATGCGAATCATCGTAGGGGTTATCCTTGTGCTTTTTGCGATGTTGATCGGACAACTGGCTTATTTACAGCTAGTATATGGATCTCGTTTTAAAGCAGAAGTACAACAATCGGATTCGACAGTTGTTTCAAATCAGGTCCCGCGAGGTGTTATGTATGATGCTAAGGGACATGTATTAGTAGGAAATAAGGCTACTAATGCAATCACTTATACTAAGAGTGCTTCGACCACCACAACGCAGATATATCAAATTTCTAATGCGTTGAGCAACTATATTAAGATTACAGATGAAAAGCCGACAAAGCAAATGATTGCCGATTATTATTTAGCTGATGAAGATAATAATACTAAGATTTCAGCTAAATTGCCTAAATCAGCTAAGGTAGATGCAAGCGGAAATAAGAAAACTAATTCCGAGGTTTACCAAGCCGCAATTGCTTATGTTGAAAAAATGGATCCTAAGTTAACTGAAAAGCAGAAAACGGCCGCATTGATCTTTAATAAGATTTCTGGTGCCTATACTTTATCAACTATTTATATCAAAAATAAGGGCTTAACTGATAAGGAAATCGCTCAAGTGGGTGAACACCTATCAGAGTTGCCAGGTGTCGGTATCGGAACTGACTGGCAAAGATCTTATCCAAATGGTTCATCTATCCAAAGTATTATTGGTTCAGTTTCTACTGAAAAATCCGGATTACCTAGCGATAACTTGCAGTACTACTTGAGAAATGGCTATTCTCGTAATGATCGAGTAGGTACTTCATATTTGGAAGAAGAATATGAACCGCTATTAAAAGGAACGAAGTCAACTAGCAAGGTAACTACTAAGTCTAATGGTAATATTCAACAGACTAAGACAGTTTATGATGGACAAGCTGGTGCCAGCTTAATGTTGACGATTGATGCTAAATATCAAAAAGAAGTTCAAGCATCTTTGAAGCGAATTTATGGTTCAGCTATTGGTGCAGGAGCAGCTCGCTATTCTAACGGTGCCTACGCCGTGGCAATGAATCCAAATACGGGAGCATTATTAGCGGTAGCTGGTATTAACCGTAATACGAATACAGGCAAGACTACCGATAATGCCTTAGGTGTAATCAATCAGTCATTTGTTATGGGATCAGTAGTTAAGGGTGCCACTGTTTCTGGTGGTTTGATCAATAAAGTTATTACTCCTACTAACAATACTTTGCCTGATACACCAATTTATCTTCCAGGTTCACCAGTTAAGAAATCTGTTTACCCAGTCGGAACATTCAGTTCATTGGATGCCGAAACAGCGCTAGAAGTTTCAAGTAACATCTATATGATGCACTTAGCAATGAATTGGGTTGGTGCAAAATATGTACCTAAGACCTACATCCATATGCCAGACAATGCTTTTAATACTTTAAGAAGAAACTTTGCAATGTTTGGCCTTGGTCAAAAGACTGGTGTTGACCTTCCTGGTGAAGTTGCCGGAATTGAAGGTAAGTCATTCAATTCTAAAGGAAATATTCTTTCTGGTTCAGTACTTGACTTGGCATATGGTAACTATGATGCTTATACGCCAATTCAGCTTGCTCAATATGTATCTACAATTGCCAATGGTGGTTATAGAATGCAGCCATATATTGTGCAGTCTGTTGGTAAGACAAGTAAAGACGGCAAGAAGATTTATATTAACTACAATAAGAAGCCAAACGTTCAACAGTCTATTCCATGGACTCCAGATGAATTAAACGTAGTTAGAGAAGGATTCTGGCGTGTAGTACATGGTACAAATGGTTGGGGTACTGCTCACTACTTGAAAGATGTTAAACCATCAGTTTCAGGTAAAACTGGTACTGCTCAAACTTTCTACTATGATGCTGAACACCCTAATAGAAAACATAATATTGAATTAATTAACGCTACTTTCATTGGTTATGCTCCATCTAAAAATCCAAAGCTTGCTGTAGCTGTGGTGTTCCCAGGTCTTGATCCAGACATGGAAGGGAAGTATACTTTGCAAGTCGCTAAAGCAATGATTCAGGATTATTTTAAACTTCATTCAACAAAATAAAGAATTAACACTGGTCAAATTGCTTGAAAAATGCTATTCTAGTACAGTCAGAATAAAAGTGTAGGTGGTGAAAAAAATGGCAGATAACATCATTTTAGAATGCACCGAATGTGGCGATAGAAGTTACTTATCTAAGAAGAACAAGCGTAAGCATCCGGAACGTTTATCTTTGAAGAAGTATTGCCCAGTTGAAAGACGCGCAACACTTCACCGTGAAACTAAGTAATAAATCAAAGTAGCAGGTTGTGTGCCTGCTATTTTTTGTAGGTAAAAAATGAAAAAATCAGAATTAAGAAAAATACAAATAAATAAATTAAAGCGTTTTGCCAAAACTGAAGATAAAAAATTAGAAGATACAATTTTACTTAAAAAGTTAATGGAATCTGATTTAATCAAAAATAGTCAAACTATTGGAATAACTGCTTCTCTACCTTTAGAGGTGGATACTTCCGAAGTAATTGCTCATTTATGGGATGAGGGTAAAGAGGTATATTTGGCCAAAGCTGAAAATGATCAAGATCATACTTTAAATTTTTTGCATTACACATATATGAGTAAATTGAAAAAATCTAGTTTTGGTGTAGAGGAAATCGCTGACCCAGATGCTATGGTTAATAATCATTTGGACTTGGTGATTGTGCCTGGATTAGCATTTGCACTTGATTCTCACGTTCGTCTTGGTTTTGGTGGCGGCTATTACGATCGCTTTTTAGCAAAATATAATCCTAAGACTGTATCACTAGTGAATTCTCAGATGCAATTCCAACATGCTGAATGGCCTGTTGAAAACACTGATATACCAGTTCAGACGCTGATAACTACTGAAACACATTAATTAATTTAAGGAGGCTGGAATGAAGCAAAAAATTAACCTCTCACAAATATTTGTGACCTTAGGAATTTTAATAGTTTTATTAATAGTCTTTTTAGTTGAAGTCTTTTTAGGTGGCTCCGAAAACGTCAATGTTTTGATGAAAATGGGAGCAATGAATAATTATGCGGTAGTCGCTGGTCATCAATGGTGGCGTTTATTTACTGCTCAGTTTTTGCATATTGGTGTCATGCATTTAATATCAAATGCTGTCATTATCTATTACATGGGTCAATATATGGAGCCAATTATGGGTCATACGCGCTTTTTAGTTACGTATTTATTGGCTGGAGTTGGTGGTAATTTATTTAGTTTGACTTTTAGTTCAGATCGAAGTTTAAGTGCAGGAGCTTCAACGGCTTTGTTCGGACTTTTTGGGGCTATGGTTGCCATTGGCTTGCGTAATTTCCATAATCCAATAATTAGTTTTTTAGGAAGACAAGCTTTTGTCTTAGCACTGATTAATTTAGCGTTAGATATTTTCGTACCCGGTATTGATATTTGGGGTCATATTGGTGGTTTAATAACTGGCTTCTTGCTAGCTATCATTTTAGGTGATCGCGTAATGCGGACGTATAATCCTAAGTGGCGCGTTTTAGCGGGCGCTGTTTTGATCGTTTATATAGTGTGGACTGTTAGAACAGGGATGGTTATTAACTTTTAAATGAAGACTTTATACGATGTACAACAACTTTTAGAAAAATATGGCATTTTAGTTCATGTTGGTAAAAGAATCTGGGATATTGAATTGATGGCGCTCGAACTTGATAATATCAATAAAGCCGGTTTAATTGATAAACATGATTATATGATTGCAAAATTGATTTTACGTAGAGAACATAGAATCGAAGAACTAAAAGAGGAAGATAAAAAGAAAAAGGATAGCAAGTAAATTAGTTTAGCGGTATCATTATATTTGTAAGTTTTTATGGAAGGGCAGATTAAGGTTTATGTCGAGTTTTTTAATTATCTTAGATTTAGTTTTATTAGCCATTATTTTAGTCTTTGTAGGTATTTGGGGATGGAATAAGGTCCAAGCCAAATCTATCGGCGGTGAATTGACTAATGAAGAATTTAAGGCAGGCATGCGCAAGGCACAAATTATCGATCTGCGTGAAAAAGAACCGTTTAAGCGCAAGCATATTGATGGTGCCCGCAATTTGCCATATACAATGCTTAAATACCAATATAATGAACTTAGAAGTGATTTGCCGGTTTATCTTTACTCAGATTCAAACACAATTACTTTGAGAGCTGCCCGTTTCTTAAAGAAGAAGGGCTTTGTTTCAATCCACTGGCTTAAAGGTGGTTTTGAAACTTGGGATGGTAGAACTAAAAAGTCTAAATATTAATAAAAAAAGACACATTTAGAGCTGAAGGAGCCTAAATGTGCTTTTTTGTATCAAAAATAAAATTGAAAAGATGATGATATGCAAAAAGTACTAGCAATAGTAGGGCCAACTGCCATTGGTAAAACAGATTTGGCAATTTCTTTGGCGAAAACGTTAAATGGTGAGATTGTCTCTGGTGATTCTATGCAAGTTTACCAAGAAGTGGAAGTCGGTACAGCTAAGGCAACTAAAGAAGAGCAGGCAGAAGTTAAGCATTATTTAGTTGATACACGATCAGTATTTGATGAATATTCTGTCAAAGATTTTGTTGGTGAAGCTACTAAGGCGATCACAGATATTAGTGAAAAAGGTAAATTTCCTATTTTAGCAGGCGGAACAGGCTTTTACGTTAATGCTCTGTTGAATAAAATGCAGTTGGGAGAAAAAAAGGACGAAGACAGCGGAACTTCCCAAAAGTGGGAAGTTTATTTAAAGCAGAATGGACCGCAAAAGTTGTGGGATATTTTAAATGAAAAAGATCCAGAAGCTGCTAAGAAAATCCCAGTTCCTAATTCGCGCAGAACGATGCGGGCATTAACGGTGATTGATCGTACAGGTGAAAAATTTTCACAACAACAAAAAAAGATTGAACCTAGATATGATTATCTGATTATTGGTTTAAATTCTGACAGGCAAGAAATTTATCGCCGAATTAATTTGCGCGTTGATCGCATGATGCAAAAGGGGATGCTAGAGGAGGCAAAGTTTATTTATCAAAATAGGGATAAAGAACATCAAGTATTGCAAGCTATCGCATATAAAGAATTTTTTCCTTATTTTGAAGGCAAAAAAGCTTTAGACGAGTGCGTTGAGCAACTTAAAACTGCATCTAGGCGGTATGCGAAGAGACAGCTGACATACTTTAGAAATCAGTTGCCAGTTAATTGGTTTGATCCATTAAATGATCCTGATTGTAAGGCAAAAATTATTGAAAAAGTAGAGGCATGGAAGAATGAATAATATACCAGATGAATTGCAAAAAATAGTAAAAGAAGTAGATAAACAAATAGCTCCTAAATTGGCAGAAATTGAGGATCAGATTGTTTATAACCAGGCTAAGGTATTGCAAGCATTTCAAGATAATAGCGTAGCAGAAGCTGATTTAAACGGTGCTACAGGCTATGGTGATGATGACATTGGTCGTGATAAGTTAGATCGAGTTTATGCGCAAGTCTTTGACACGGAAGATGCATTAGTGCGCCCTCAGTTTGTTTCAGGTACTCATACTTTGTTTACAGCATTGAATGGTAATTTGAAATATGGCGATACTTTGACTTATTTGACGGGGATGCCATATGATACTTTGCAAAAGGTAATTGGTTTAACTGATGACAAGCGTGGCACTTTGGCTGAAAAAGGCGTTAAGTTTTCATATGTTCCGCTAAAAGATAATTTGGTTGACTATGATGAAGCTGAGAAGATTCTCCGTAGAGATCAGCCTAAGGTGGTAGCGATCCAGAGATCACGTGGTTATTCGACTCGTAAGACTTTTACTATCGACCAAATTAAAGAGATGATTGCTTTTGTTAAGAAAGTTAGTCCACAAAGTATTGTCTTCATTGATAATTGCTACGGTGAATTTTCTGAAAAGCATGAAGCAACAGAATATGGCGCAGATTTAATGGCCGGTTCTTTAATAAAGAATGCCGGTGGTGGTCTTGCTAAGATGGGTGGCTATATTGTCGGTAAAAAAGATTTAGTGGAAAATGCTCGTCTTGCACTTACCGCTCCAGGTTGCACTGATGAAGGAGCAACAATTGGTAACTTGCATGACTTCTATGAGGGCTTTTTCTTAGCACCTAATGTAACTGGTATGGCTGAAAAAGGTATGATTTTTGCGGCAGCCTTGTTTGCTAAAATGGGAATGAATGTCACTCCCGCATGGGATGAAAAGCGTAGCGACATTATTGAAACAATTATCTTTAATGATCCTGACAAAATGATCAAATTCGTTCAAGAAGTACAAAAGAATTCTCCAATTGACTCTTTTGTTACTCCAGAAGCAGTCCCAATGGAAGGCTACGAAGATAAGATTATTATGGCAGCGGGGAACTTTGTTTCAGGCTCAACTATTGAGTTTTCTGCAGATGGTCCAGTTAGACCACCTTATGCGGTTTATATGCAAGGTGGCTTAACATATGCGCATGATAAAGTAGCTGTTATTAATGCTGTAAGGGATACATTCTTTAATCAAAAATAATTTTAAATTTTTACTAGACCAATTTGACATTTATAAATTGGTCTGCTATTGTATTAGTCAGTTCTAGGAGATAAAAATAAATCATAGGACCATATCAATTTAATATTTTTGTTTTTATAGGTGGATAAAACTATGAGTAAACAATATACTGCAGAAGAAATTAGAAAAGAAGTTGAAGATAAAGACGTTAGATTTTTACGTCTTTGCTTTACTGATATTAATGGTACTGAAAAGGCTGTTGAAGTACCTAAGAGTCAATTAGACAAAGTTTTGAATAACGATATTCGTTTTGATGGTTCTTCAATTGATGGCTTTGTTCGTCTTGAAGAAAGTGACATGGTTTTATATCCTGACTTTTCAACTTGGACAGTTTTACCTTGGGGTGATGAACACGGTGGTAAGATTGGACGTTTGATTTGTTCAGTTCATACAACTGATGGCAAGCCTTTTGCAGGTGACCCAAGAAACAACTTGAAGCGTGTTATTGGTCAAATGAAAGAAGCAGGCTTTGATACATTTGATATTGGTTTTGAAATGGAATTTCACCTTTTCAAGTTAGATGAAGATGGTAATTGGACTACCGACGTTCCAGATCATGCATCATACTTTGATATGACTTCAGATGATGAAGGCGCAAGATGTCGTCGTGAAATCGTTGAAACTTTGGAAGGTATGGGCTTTGAAGTTGAAGCAGCTCACCATGAAGTAGGTGATGGTCAACAAGAAATTGACTTTAGATTTGATGATGCATTGACTACTGCAGATAGATGCCAAACCTTCAAGATGGTTACTCGTCAAATTGCAAGAAAACATGGTTTGTTTGCTACATTTATGGCTAAGCCTGTTGAAGGCCAAGCTGGTAACGGTATGCACAACAATATGTCACTCTTTAAGGGTAAGCGTAATGTCTTCTACGATGAAAATGGTGAATTCCACCTTTCAGATACTGCTCTTTACTTCTTGAATGGTATTTTGGAGCACGCTCGTGCAATTACTGCAATTGGTAACCCAACTGTTAACTCATACAAGCGTTTGATTCCTGGTTTTGAAGCTCCTGTATACATTGCTTGGGCTGCTAAGAACCGTTCACCACTTGTACGTATTCCTAGTGCTGGTGAAATTAACACTCGTTTGGAAATGCGTTCAGCTGACCCAACTGCTAACCCATATCTTTTACTTGCTGCATGTTTGACTGCTGGTCTTAACGGCATTAAGGAACAAAAGATGCCAATGAAGCCAGTTGAAGAAAACATCTTTGAAATGACTGAAGAAGAAAGAGCAGAACATGGTATCAAACCATTGCCAACTACTCTTCACAACGCAATTAAGGCATTTAAGAATGATGATTTAATCAAGTCAGCTTTAGGTGATCACTTAACTCATAGCTTTATTGAATCTAAAGAATTAGAATGGTCTAAGTATTCACAATCAGTTTCAGATTGGGAACGTCAACGTTACATGAACTGGTAAAATAGCTAATTAATAAGAATCCTCATAGTTCGAAGCTATGAGGGTTTTTTGTTGTATAATCAAAAATGGATATTTTGATTATAACGATGGAGAAAAAAGTTGAACAAAAAGATAAAAGTTGGGTTAATTACTTGTTGTAGTTTGTTACTTTTGACAGGGTGCAGTCCCGTGAGTCATAAAACGCAGCATCAAGAAAAGAAAATAGCGGTAGTCAAAAAACATTCTTCTAAGAAAATCGTAAATGAAGATGGAGTCAGGTTATCTACAAAGCTGACACCTAAAGAAATTGCAAGTGCTATTACGGTGTGTGCTGCAAATAAATATCATGGAACTTGGGTAAAAGTATTAAATGAAGCAAGAACTAATGGCTTAAAAATTAGTTTTCATAATCGAAGCGATTATCCCAAAATCACTAATGGTCAGGGATATGTATATGGAGTAAGTGCTGATAAACAAAATAGTGGAGCATGCTATACATTAAATGATGACCAGATTTTTATCTATGATAATCAAACTGAATTAGGCTCAATTACAGTAGATAAAATGGTTAAATATTTAAATACACATAATAGTGCTGGCATTGTTAAAAGACTAGCTAATGATGTGGTTTTAGGTACAGCTGATAATAATTCAAATGGCTCTAGTACTACGAAAATAGCAGGCGATAGAGGTTTAGATAATGCACCTGCAGAGATGCTAGGAACTTGGTACTCATATGATACTCATGAAAAAGCAACCGTAACTTTTACTGAACATACTATCGAAGAGACAGAAGATGGGCGTACAGTTACGACAGAACTGCATAAAATGAACCCAGATCGTGATCGCGGTGATCATGATCAAGATAAGGCTTATTGGGCTAAAACCAAGCATTGGGCAACTATTTCTAAGTTTAAAGTGCCTGAAAGCAAGCCAAAAGATAATAAGCTGTACTATAACATCTATGGTTGGAATGAAACCGCTGGCGATGGTGAGTTTTATGCTCTCCATACAGAAGAAAGTCAACCTGTATTAATATTAGCTGGAGGTGCAGGCATATGGACCGATGCGGTATATTGGAAAACACCAGAATTAGCTCAAAAATATGCTGGAAAGAAGTTCCATGATTTGCGTTATCGAGAAATGGATTAATTTGCTAAAAAAGCTTTAATGAATTTAACAAAATCAACTTTCTAATGTAAAATGCTATATAATAAAAATGCTAATTAGTATCCCTAATTTTCGTTAGGGGTATTTTTGTATTATCGGGAAGAATGTTGAAAGTATTGCAATGAGCAAAAAGATATTAGTATTAATTTTTTTAATAGCTACAGCTCTAAATCTCAGTGCTTGTAGTCAAAATTCCACTCAGCATGATAAAAGTGTCGACAACAATACTCAAAAGCAAGTTTCAAAGAATTTAACTGCTAATAAATTAACCAAGACATCACAGGCTAGTGCAATTACAATTTATGCAGCCATGAAATATAAAGGAAAATGGCAAGACGCATATAAACAAGCGGTAAAAAATCATTTAAGTATCAGTATTAAAAGTAAAACAGGTTTTAGCCGTATTTTTAAAGGGCAGGGCTATATTTACCAGGTTACTGGTAACGGAAAAGAACAAAATACTTTCTACACGTTGAAGAAAGATGAAGTCTCATTTTTTAACCATAAAAAGAAAATAGTTACTGTTAGTTTGAATTCGATTTTAACTTTTTTAAATGATCATCAAAAATCTGAAGAAGTGAAAAGATTATCTGCTAAGACCGTATTGGGTGCTCGGATTACTTCAAATAAATATGGAGTTAAAGGGGATGCAGGGTTAGCTTATATTCCTAAAAAACTTCGTGGTATTTGGTACAATAAAAAGGGTAAAAAGCTAGTGATTACTGCTCATACTATTGAAGGAGAAGAGATTCATAGGATATCAACTGCTGTAGTTACTACGGAATCCTTCCAACAAACTAAGCACTGGGCTAGAGCTCGAATCGAGAATATTAATGGTATTGATTGTTATCATGTCCAAAGCTTAGGAGCACAAAACTTTGGCTTTTTGTATACTGTACAAAAAAATGGTAGAAATCCGGCGGTAGTAACCTATAGTGTAGATACCGGAGATTATCTTGATTCCTATTGGAAATCAACAACAATTGCTAAAAATAATGTGAATGCTGAATTTAAAAGCTTAAAGTAAGTATAAGTTTTAGGAAATTTTTGCTTTAAAAGTTGGCATTTATTCTTTTTCATAATATTATTAGGAAAAGCAATAGAAACGAATAAGAAAAGGGGAAATTCTGTTGAAACATAAATTAACTGTGTTGGTTGCAATTTCTGCGGCTTTAACTTTAGCAGGATGCAGTCAAACTACACAAAGCAATACACAATCATCACAATCTAAAACAAGTAAAGTTGCTAAGAATTCAAGTGATAACTCTAGTACTTCAACAGCTAGTTCCAAGAATAAAGATACATATACTAAGTTGTCTGCAAGCAAGATGGATTACAAGACCACTGCCAGTGCCATTGCAGTTTATGCGGCACAAAAATACGGTGATACTTGGGAAATTGCTGTTAATGCCGCTAAGCAAGGAAATTTAGGTGTAGCATTTAGAAGTAAAGATGCTACAGGCATTACCTCAGATAATAGCGGTTATGTTTATGAAGTTAGTGGTACCGGCAAGAGCAGTAATGCGCGTTATATGCTAGCTGGTGATGGTGCCAATAAACAAGTTACTATTTTTGTTAAGCAACGTAATTTAGGAACTACTAGTTTGAAAGATATCGTTGCTTACCTTAACCAAAAGAATGATGCTGATTTAGTAAAACAATTAGCTGAAAAAACACAATTAAATGTCAAATTAGAAGGCGATGAAGATGCACAAAAGACTACAACTACTAGTGCTAGTGTGATTCCTTCATCACTTCAAGGTACTTGGTACACTGCTGATACAGGCAACGGCAATATTGACACTTTGACTGTAACTGATAATAAAATTAATGATGAAGCTGGTTTTAGCATGAATGTTAAGGCTAAGAACAGTGGTTCAAGTACTTCAGATGGTTATATGAAGCAAACTACAATTAATGGTATTAGTTTCTATAGCTTTACCAATATGGGTCAAACTCCAGGACAGGGTAGTACATACTTGGCACCACATACTGAAGATGGTCAAAGTGTGATCGTCTCAGCTAATTCAAACGGCCGCACTAATGCTGTTTACTGGAAGAGTGAAGCTCTTGCAAAGAAGAATTCTAATAAGCAATTTAGTGATTTGAAGTATTAGATTATGAATGTAAAAAAGACGTCGATTGTAGACGCCTTTTTTAGTTTGGATTAATTAAATCTTCTAGTTTAAATTTTCCATTTTTGTAATCAATTACAAGAATAGAACAATTGCCAAATCTCTTTTTTAAAAATTGCTGTGGATCAACTCCGATGGCAATTAAGAAATTAAAGCAGGCTCCAGCATGTGAGACGGCAAGAACTTTCTCATTGGGTTGGGCTTTAACCATAAAACTTGAAATTGTATCAAATACACGCTTTTGCACGTCTTTTTGATCTTCACCACCATATTGAACAAAAAAATCGTTGTAAGGAACTTGAGGGTTAAGACGTTCATCTTGACCTTCGAAAGAACCGAAAGACTCTTCTTTTAAGCCTTTTAGTCTTTGATAAGATATTTGTTTATTAGTAACAATTTCTAAAGTATCGCTAGCTCTGAGACTGTCAAGAAGTTTGTGTAAATAGATCTTTCTCATAGATTGATTTTTTATTCTTTATTTAGTCAAAATAAGATAACGGACTACATTACGATAATTATAATGTTTGTAAGCCCTTTCGCTAACAGAAATAATGTTTTGGTGTAATAATGAAAGCTGAACAGATTTATAAAATTTATGTAGAAAGAGGCACAAGATATGACGGTATATTACAAAGGATTCCCACAAAGCGATCGGGAAGAATATTTGCATATGATTAATGTCGATGAACTTGAACAAAGAGTTAAGAAAATTATGCCAGAAGGGGCATATTACTACATTGCTTCTGGTTCAGAGAATGAATGGACATGGCGTAATAACACCGCAGCCTTTAATCATTGGCAAATTATTCCTCGTGCCTTAACTGACATGGAAAATCCTTCTACAGCTACTGAATTCATGGGGATGAAGCTCAAGACTCCAGTAATGATTTCACCAATTGCATGTCACGGAATTGCACATACAATGGCTGAAGTTGATACGCAAAAGGGTGCTGCAGCTGCTGGTGCATTGTTTGCATCAAGTACCTATGCTAACAAGAGTGTTGAAGATATTGCTAAAGCCGCTCCAGATGCTCCAAGATTTTTCCAACTTTACTTAAGTAAGGATTGGAAATTTAACGAAATGGTCTTTGATGCAATTAAAAAGACAGGTTATAAGGGCATTTATTTGACTGTTGATGCTTTGGTATCAGGTTATCGTGAAGCTAACTTGAGAACTAAATTTACTTATCCAGTTCCATTGGACTTCTTTACCCGCTATCTTGATGGTAAGGGTGAAGGACAAAGTGTAGCTCAAATGTATGCTTCATCAGCTCAAAAGATTGGTCCTGAAGATGTTCGTCGCATTAAGGAAGAAACTGGCTTACCTGTAATTGTTAAGGGTGTTGAATCTGTTGAAGATGCTTATAAAGCAATGGGTGCTGGCGCTGATGGTATTTATGTTACCAACCATGGTGGCCGTCAATTAGATGGTGGTCCTGCAGCTATTGATGTTTTGCCAGCAATTGCCAAGGCTGTTAACCACCGGGTACCAATTATCTTTGATTCCGGCGTACGTCGTGGCTCACATGTCTTTAAAGCATTAGCATTGGGTGCCGATATGGTTGGTATCGGTCGTCCATATCTTTATGGTTTAGCCTTAGGTGGAGCACCAGGTGTTCAAAGTGTAATTGATCAATTAGACAAAGAATTGTTGATCGATATGCAATTAACAGGATGCAAGACTATTGAAGATGTTAAACATGCTAAAATTGCACATATTAATTACACTGCAGATAATTTGGATTCAATTACTTCTCCTGACAGAATGAAGCCATATCCAAAGACAGCCGACAATCAAATTAAGACAAATGGTGCCTCTGATGCAACGTCAGGAGCATCAGAGCATTAAATAACTAATTGAAAATCATCTTCTTTTAATAAGCTGATTTTTTTATTTTTAGTAGGTCACTTTCTTAACTAATGCTGATATAAGTGGGATTATCTGATTAAAAAGAACCGATTATTTAATAACATAAAAATATTTTTAAAAATTTTTATGAGGAATAAAGCTGAATAATTTATAAATACTAATAATAACAGTTGTTATTGTAAGGCTTAAAGTGAAAAATTAGAATAAAATAAGATAACACTACTGAAAAAGCATTATTGCCCGACTTGAAAGACTTTTTAAGAGGTATACACTATAAGTGAGCCTATTAAAAGATTAGGGAGTTTAGAATTTTATGGAGGCGTAATTATGAATGTGTTAAGTTTAGCACGTTTCCAATTCGCAATGACGACCATATTCCACTTCTTCTTTGTACCATTTACAATTGGTACAATCTTCGTGGTTGCGATTATGGAATCAATGTATGTCCACACTGGAAACCCTAATTATCGCAAAATGACTAAATTCTGGGGAAATGTCTTCCTATTAACTTTCGCCGTTGGTGTGGTAACTGGATTAATTCAGGAATTCCAATTCGGTATGAATTGGTCAGATTATTCAAGATTCATGGGTGATATTTTCGGAGCTCCATTAGCATTTGAAGCTTTGCTATCATTCTTTATTGAATCAACATTTATTGGTCTTTGGTTATTTACCTGGGATCGTGTAAAGAAGGGCTTGCACCTATTCTTTGCATGGATGATTGTCTTTGGTACTTTAACTTCAGCATTTTGGATTTTGACAGCTAACTCATTTATGCAGCATCCCGTTGGATTTAGTATCCGCGGTGGTCGTGCAGTCATGGTTGACTTTGGTGCATTGCTTAGCAACCGTCAATTATTATATGAATATACTCACGTAATTTTTGGTGCATTGCTTACCGGTGCTACCATTCTTACAGGTTTAGCTGCATTCCAATTACTTAAAAAACGTAGCATATCAGATGTTAACAAGAAGATTTATCATAAAACTATTCGTTTAGGATTGGTTTTAATGTTAATTTTCTCATCTTGTGAGTTTGTTGCCGGTGACTTCCAAATGAGATATTTGGTTCATGAACAACCAATGAAGTTCGCTGCAGCAGAAGGTGTAACGACTACGACCGGTGAAAAAGCACCATGGACTGTAGTTGGCTATGTCGATCCTAAGACTCATGACATGAAAGGAAACATTGATATTCCCGATGTATTGAGTATTCTTTCATACCACAAGACCACAGGCGCCGTAACTGGTATGAAAGAAGTTAATAAGCAACTTGAAAAGAGATATGGAACTAAGATTGACAATCATAAGATGGATTATTATGTTCCAGCTAACACTTTGTTCTGGTCATTCCGTGTAATGTGTGGCTTTGCTGCATTATTATTCTTAGTTTCAATTGTAGGATTGATCATGACACGCAAAGGCAAAGAAAGTCTTTACAGCCATCGTTGGTGTCTATGGGTACTAGCAATTTTGACTTTCTCACCATTTATTGTTAATACTGCAGGTTGGTTAATTACTGAACTTGGTCGTTATCCATGGACTGTTTATGGACTATTTACTATTGCACAAAGTGTATCACCAAGTGTATCAGCAACATCATTGTTAATTTCCAATATTGTTTACTTCTCATTGTTTACAATTTTGGCAATTGTAATGATTGCTTTAACTGTTCGCTTCTTGCGTAATGACCCAGAAGAATGGGAAAAAGCTGGAGACGAAAAGAGAGCTACTGATCCATTTGCAAAGGGGGCCTTTTAAATGTCAGCGTCAGTTTTGCAAATATTATGGTTTATCTTATTAGCCGTTTTGTTTTCCGGCTTCTTCTTCCTGGATGGTTTTGACTTCGGTGTGGGAATGGCTGTAAAAACATTAGCTTATAATGATGCCGAAAGAACTCAAATTGTCAGAACTATTGGACCTGTGTGGGATGGTAATGAGGTATGGCTTATTACCGCAGGTGGTGCTATGTTTGCATCATTCCCATATTGGTATGCAACATTATTTTCAGGATACTACATTATTTTGCTGATTATCTTGGTTGGCTTAATTATTCGTGGTGTATCCTTTGAGTTTAGGTCAAAGAGTAGTGCAGCCCATCGTCATATTTGGGATAACATAATGGCAATCGGGAGTTTCCTTGTTCCATTCTTCTTCGGAATCATGTTTATCTCAATGATTAAAGGGATGCCAATCGATGCAAATGGTAATATTTATGGTCATTTCTTCGATTACATTAACTGGTTCTCAGTAGTAGGTGGTGTTGCTTTAACACTTCTTTGCTACTTACATGGTTTGAACTATATTACTTTAAAGACAAAAGGCGTAATTTCAGATCGTGCCCAAAATTATGCTCATGCACTTTACTGGGTACTCTATGTTGGTGAAGTTATTTTTGCTTTACTATTATTCTTCCAAACAGACTTCTTAAAGGTTCATCCAATTTTGACTCTAATCTGCCTAGCTTTAATCGTGGGCTTCTCAGTTGCAGCACACGTTTCAACCTTTAAGAACAAGCAAGGTATCGCTCTTACATTTAGTGGTCTTACCTTGATTTCATTGGTAGCATTAATCTTCTGCGGATTGTTCCCAAGAGTAATGATCTCATCAATTAGTAGCAAATACGATTTGATGATCCAAAGTGCATCATCATCAAATTACACTTTAGTTGTAATGACAATTGCTACTGTAATCTTGGTACCTTGTGTTTTGGCTTACACAATCTGGGCTTACTGGATTTTTCGCAAGCGGATTGCAATGCCTAAAATTGGAGAGGTTAAATAATGATTGATCGACAGCTATTCAAACTTGCTGGCGCTAGTGCAATCATGAGAAAGCTTGCAGTAATTGAGATTCTGCAGGCTTTTTTCATAATTGGTCAGGCTTTGGCATTAAGTGCGGTTTTGACGGGACTTTGGAAAGGTCATGCTTTAAATTGGCTATTATTATTGCTATTTATTGTATGCTTTGCCTTGCGTCAATTGATTAATACTATTAGGGATGCAATTTTAAATAAATATTCTGGAAAAATTGCAGAAGACTTACGAGAAAAACTTTTAACCAAAGTATTTAATGAAGGACAAGCTCTAGTTCAAAAGCAGGGAACGGGTAGCTTGATTACGATGGCTTTGGATGGAGTTGATGAGGTTCGACAATATGTCAAACTGATTTATAGCAAAGTCCTTACGATGATGATCGTTCCGATCATAGTGTTTATCTGCATGCTTTGTTTAAATTGGCTTTCTGCAGTAATTCTGCTTTTGATGTATCCTTTAATTGTTCTTTTCATGATAATTTTGGGACATGCAGCACAAGATAAGGCGATTAAACAATTTGGTCGTTTCCAGGTTTTATCAAATAATTTTATCGATTCCTTACGTGGTATTGATACACTAAAATATTTGGGCCTAAGCAAGCGCTATTCAAAAAGTATTTATCGTTTAAGTGAAAACTTTCGCAAGAAAACAATGGCAGTGTTAAAAGTCGCAATGCTTTCAACTTTTGCTCTTGATTTCTTTACTACTTTATCAATTGCTATCATTGCAGTTTTTCTTGGTTTTGATTTGATGAATGGAAAAATCAATTTATTTCCTGCTTTGGGAATCTTGATTTTAGCACCAGACTTTTTCTTACCAATCCGAGATTTTGCAGGCGATTTTCATGCCACTCTAAATGGAAAAAATGCGTTTAAGAGAATTAATGAGTTAATCGCCGCTCCGAAAGAACCTGTAAAGAAAATTGCATTAACTGACTGGAGTGCAAATGATGAGTTAATAATTAATGACCTGCGTTTCAATTATTTAAAGAGTGCAGAAATTGGACCAATTAATTTTAAGATTAAAGGCTATCAAAAAATCGGAATTATCGGTATGAGTGGTTCTGGTAAGAGTACTTTGATTAACCTAATTAGTGGCTTTTTAACACCAAGTCAAGCTGATATTGAAATAGAAGGTCATAAAACTAACACGATGAACATCCCTGATTGGCAGAGGCAATTAATCTACATTCCGCAACAGCCATATGTTTTTTCAAAGTCTTTACGTGAAAATATTGCTTTTTATCACCCTGAAGCAACTGATCGAGAAATATTGCAGGCTATTCATATCATGGGATTAGATGATTTATTAAACGACTTGCCTAAGGGCTTAGATACGGTTATCGGTCAAGGTAAAAGAGCTTTGTCTGGTGGTCAAGCGCAAAGAATTGCTTTAGCAAGGGCATTTCTAGATCCTAAACGTAAAGTGATGATCTTTGATGAGCCAACTGCTCACTTAGATATTGAAACTGAAATTGATTTGAAGACTAAAATGTTGCCTTTAATGCAAAAGCGCCTGGTCTTCTTTGCCACTCACCGGTTGCACTGGTTAAAAGAAATGGATTATATCCTAGTCATGAATCATGGACAGCTAGTAGGTCAGGGAACGTTTGCAGATTTGCAGGCAAATAATAGTTACTTTATTGATTTAATTCACGGAATGAGAGGCGAAAGCAATGATCAATAGGATTCCAATTTTAAAAGCTCTAAAAAATGATCGTTGGGTTCGTCCTTTCTTAAAGCGCTACAAAAAAACTTTGATCTTAGCAATTTTCTTGGGTATTTTGACGTTCTTCTGCGGTGGAGGATTGATGTTCTGCGCAGGTTACTTGATTAGTAGATCTGCTGCACGACCTGAAAATATTTTACTAGTTTATGTACCGATAGTTTTGACCAGAGCATTTGGTGTGTTCCGTCCAGCTGTCCGTTATGTTGAACGGTTAGTAAGTCATAACTGGGTCTTTAGAATGACTTCCAAATTCCGCCAGCAGCTTTATGATTCGTTGGAACGGGATGCTACTAATTTTAATAGTAAGTATCAACTAGGCGATATCTTAGGCTTATTGTCTGATGATGTTAGCCACATTCAAAACCTGTATTTAAGATCTATTTTTCCAATGATGGTAGCTTGGGGCCTATATGCAATTATTGTAATTGGCTTAGGTTGGCTATCTCCATTAATGGGATTATGGATGCTAGTAGTTTTTGGCTTAATTATTTTTGCTATTCCAATTTGGTCAGTGCTTGTAAACGGAGCTAGACAGACCTATGAAAAGCAGATGCAAGATAAACTGTATGCTGATCTGACAGATAACGTGATGGGTGTCAACGATTGGGTTTTGTCCGGTCGTGGTTCAGCCTTTTTGAAGCTCCATGTTAAAGATCAACAAGAACTTTTTGAAGTTGATCAGGTGATGAAAAAGTTTGAACGTTGGCGTGATTATACTTTTCAGCTAGTATATCTGTTAGCGATTGTCAGTTTGATAATTTGGGGCATGTTTCGCTTTGGTCAAAAAGATACCTATTATACAAACTGGATTGCAGCGTTTGCATTGGCACTATTTCCAACCGTGTCAGCCTTTGCGGGATTGCCAGCCGCAGCTCAGGAAACAAATATTTATAAGGATTCGTTAAATCGATTAAATAATTTACCTGGACCAGAAGTTGAAAATAAGAAAGCAATTACCCTTAAGGCTCCATATGAAATTGATCTTAAGGATGTGCATTATACTTATCCCAAGACTGATAAAGAGATTTTGCACGGTCTTAATTTAACCATTAAGAATGGTGAAAAGTTAGCAATTTTAGGACGTAGTGGTGCTGGTAAAAGCACGCTCGCTTCATTATTGCGTGGAGATCGTACTCCTGATAGCGGTAGTATTACGCTAAATGGAATTTCGACAGATCAATTTGGTGATCAGATTGCTAATTATTTCAGTATAATTAATCAAAATCCTTACTTGTTTAACACAACAATTGGCAATAATCTCCGCTTAGGAAATGAAGATGCTACAGATGATCAATTGTGGGATGTGTTAAGACGAGTAGGATTAGATCAAATGGTTGAAAAACTACCGCAAGGTTTAGAAACAGAAGTAGATGAAGCAGGTTTACGTTTTTCAGGTGGTGAGCGTCACCGCTTGGCTTTGGCAAGAATTTTGTTAAAAGATACGCCGATTGTATTGCTTGATGAGCCAACAGTAGGATTAGATCCTATTACTGAACAAGCTGTGATCGATACTTTTATGACTCAGCTTAAAGGAAAAACTTTGATTTGGATTACACACCACTTGCAGGGAATTGATCAAATGGATCAGGTTATTTTCCTAGAAGATGGGAAAATTTATATGCAAGGCAGTCCAAAAGAGTTGTGGCAAACTGAGCAGCGTTATCGTGAATTAAAGAGAGCAGATCAAGGTCTGTGAGGAAAAAGCAATGTTAACAAATAAAGTACCTGAAAAAGACGTTAATGATTTATTTACCCGCGTTGCTCCCAATTATGATTTGATGAATAATATGGTCAGTTTGGGCATCCAGAATATTTGGCGGAAACAATTTTTAACCAGATTAAATTTGAAAAGCACAGATCAATGTTTAGATTTATGTTGTGGCACTGGCGATTCTACTATTGCTTTAGCGAAAAAAGTTAAATTGGTAACTGGCCTAGACTTTAATCAAGCAATGTTAAAACTGGCCCACGAAAAGATAGTGAAAAAGCATTTGCAACCGAAAGTTAAATTAGTTAACGGGGATGCAATGAATTTGCCTTTCGCGGCGAGAAGTTTTAATTGTGTTACCATTTGTTTTGGCTTACGTAATGTGCCCGATGCAGAAAAGACCATTAAAGAAGCTTATCGGGTTTTAAAACCTGGCGGACAATTTGCCATTTTAGAAATGTCGCAGCCTAATAATCAGATCATTAAATTAGGTTGGCGTGCGTATTTTGAAATTTTCCCTTATTGGGCAAAGCTGGTTAAGAGCAATGTGCGAGATTATCAATATTTATCTAAAACAAGTAAAGAATTTTTATCTGCTCAACAATTAAAGCAATTATTAGTTAAAAATGGATTTAGTCATGTCGCGGTTAAGAAATTAACTGGTGGAGCGGCAGCGATTCATATAGGAATTAAATAGATAAAAATTAGATGTATCGAAAGGATGTGGGCTAATGGCTTTAAATGTATTTTTGGAATTAATTGAAATTAAGGCCAAGACAGCTAGTGTAATACCATTTTTGTTAGGAATGTGCTTTAGTAAATTTTATTATCATCAACTAAATTGGCAGCTAGCTTTAATCTTCTTTATTGCAATGTTTTTATTCAATATGGTTGTCGATATGTTTGACAATTATTGCGATTATTATCATGCGGATAGTAAGAGTTACCAAGAAAAAACTAATATCATTGGTCGAGAAAATATTAACCCTAAGTTGGTTTTGGGTTTAATAATCGGATTTAGTGTGATTTCGGCATTGTTAGGTCTTTATCTTGTAAGTCAAGCTGGGTTGCCTGTTTTATGGATGGGTATCTTCTGTTTTGCCGTTGGGTATCTATATTCGTTTGGTCCGCATCCAATTTCAAGTTTGCCATTAGGCGAGCTATTTTCCGGTTTCACCATGGGCTTTATGATTATTTTACTGAGCGTATACCTTAATACCTATCAAGTCTTTACCTGGAATTGGTTAACTATTGGACAAATCTTTTTTGTAGCTCTGGCAGATGAATTATGGATCTCTAATTTAATGCTGACCAACAATTTATGTGATGCTCAAGAAGACGAAGATAATCACCGTACGACTATCATTCATTTTATTGGTAAAAAGGGCGGATTAATCGCTTTAACCGTCAAAAATGTATTGGCATTTTTGATTATTGGAATTTTACCTTTCTTGGGACTTGCACCAAAAACTGTTTGGCTAACAATCTTAATCATTCCATTTATCTATCAACAAAATAAGATAATTATTCATAAACAAGTTAAAACGGAAACCTTTAGTACCGGTGTTAAAACACTGTTAGTAGGGTCTGCCGCATATCTATTTACATATTTCTTAGGAATTATATTTTAAAAGAGTAGGAGGATTCAATCATGAAAAAGGTTGTTGTATTAGGTGCTGGTTTTGCCGGCATTAAGACCGTCGTTAAACTGCAAAAAAAATTGCGTGAAGAAGTTAAGATTATTTTAGTTGATCGCAATCCATTTCACTGTGAGACATTCCGTTTGTATGACGTGGTATCTGGTGAAGCGCCATACACCGCAATATCGTATCCAGTAGCAGATGTGATTAATCCAAAGATGACTACCTTTATCCAAGATGAAGTTAAGAAAATTGATTACCAAAATAAAACGGTAGAATTAGCCAAGCATACTCCTTTAAAATATGATTATTGTGTAATTGGATTAGGCTTTACGTTAAGCACATTTGGAATCGATGGCGTGCAAGAACATGCATTGCCTATGTATAATGTGGAATCTGCCGAGGCTATTCGGAATCATCTGTATGCAAGCATGCGTGATTATAAAAAGACTAAGAATCCGAATGATTTGGTAATAACAATGTGTGGGTCAGGCTTTCAGGCAGTAGAAGTAACCAACGCTATAGCTATGAATAGACCTCGTTTTGCCAAATTAGCAGGAGTTAGTCCTGATCAAATCAAAATCAAGATGTTTAATAGCTCTAAGAGAATGTTGCCAATGTTTGGCGATAAGCAATGTAATTATGCTTTGAATAAGATCAAAGAAAATGATATTGATATCATTAATCAAGCGCGCATTAGTCAAATTCAAGCGGATGGCGTTTGCTATAAGATTGGTGATCAAGCTGAAGAAAAGAAGTTGGCAACTAATAACATAATTTGGATGATGGGCTTTAGTGGTAATCCAGTAATTGCGGACTCTGGTTTTAAGGAACAACGTGACAAGATTACAGTAACTGATCATTTAACAGCTCCTGAAAGTGAAGACATCTATGTTTTAGGGGATGTTGCTTCAGTGCCACAACCAGGAAAGAGCTGGCCTTTGCCAAATACTGGTCAATTAGCTTTATCTATGGCTAATTATGCAGCCGATGATATTTATGCGAGAGTGAATGGCTATAGTCGTCCTAACCCATTTGTTTACCATGACTTAGGTGTTGTGGTTGATTTGGGTAAAAGTGCTGTAGGCTTAGCATTAGGCGTTAAATTATATGGCTATTGGGCTTCAGTAATGAAGAAGATCACTATTGATAAATCGATCTTTGAAACCGGCGGCGTTAAAGGAACGTTGTCTATTGGTCGTTTTGACTTTTATCATTAAAATAAAAATTTAAATAAATAAAATAAGTGATGGATCTTTGATGATTCATCGCTTATTTGTTTTGGTATTATATTTCTTTCTGAATTCGGTCGGTGAAATCTGATATCTTTTACGAAAAAGGCGATTAAAGCTCTGATAGCTTTGAAAACCGGAAGAAAGTGCAATGTAAGAAATCGTTCCAGAATCCGATTTTAGTAGTTCACTTGTTCTTTTTAAGCGGTAATCGATTATAAATTGTTCTGGACTTTGATTAGAGTTTTTCTCCTGAATTTTTAATCATAAAAAACAAGAATTTATCATAGATCGCGGAAATTGCGGAGTTCATTTTGGTGAAAGTTATGGCAATAGTCGCAGTTGTCATTTAAATCTATATCAAAAAATAAAAGTTAGAATCTTACAAGATGAATCTTCAGCTGAAATTTTCTTAGATGATGGTAAAAAAGTATTTTCAATGCGAGTTTTTCCTGATGAAAAAGCTAACCGAATTTTTGTAACAAGTGAAAATGGTGAAGCTAAAGTAGAAGGTACTATTTATCAATTAAGATCAGCTGAACTATAAAAAAGAAGCATAGAAAGTTCTATGCTCCTTTTTAGTAAGTAGAATACGGAGAAAAATATGCAAAATTTAATTACAGTTGATGAAGAAAATAAAGTTTTTCATTTACACAATAAACAAATATCATATTTATTTTCAGTGGAACAGGGAGCTACTTTAGCTCATTTATATTTTGGTAAAAGAATTCGAAAATATCATGGACAGTTAAAATATCCCCGTTTGCTTCGAGGCTTTTCAGGCAATTTGGCTGATGTACCAGGACGTGAGTTTTCTCGTGATACTTTGCCTGAAGAATATAGTAGTGCAGGCAAAATGGATTATCGCACACCAGCAACGGTTTTATATCAAAAAAATGGTTCAAATTCTATTTTGTTAAGATATAAGAGTTATGAAATAGTTGCAGGGAAGCCAAAAGTGAATGGTTTGCCACATAGTTGAGTTAAAGACGAAGATGAAGCCCAAACTTTGATTGTTACTCTTGAAGATCAATTAACTCAGGTGGAATATCAATTGTTTTATACAATTTTTAGAGATTTACCAGTTATTTCTAGAGCTGTAAAAATAATTAATTCTGGAGAAGAAGTCGTTCACTTAAGAAAAGCCGCTTCAATGCAAATTGATTTTGGCAATGAAGATTTTGAAGCAATTACCTTGCCCGGAGCGCATGCCAATGAACGTCATTAGCAAAGAAGCAAGATTGATCAGGGGATTCGCGTCTATGGTAGTTATCGTGGCGCTTCCAGTCATCAGATGAATCCATTTCTTGCTTTAGTTAGACCTAATACAGATGAATTTGCAGGAGACGCATATGGTTTTACTTTTGTTTATTCAGGTAATCATATGTTTGAACTTGAGAAAGATCAAATTAATCAAATCCGTTTAAATATTGGGATAAACAATTTTAATTTTGATTGGAAACTGGAGCCAAATGAAAATTTTCAGACTCCGGAAGTTTTGATGACCTATTCTCTAAATGGCATAAATCAAATGAGCCAGACATTTCATCAAGTGATTTTTGACCATATTATTCGCAGTAAATTCAAAAATAAGGTTCGACCTATTTTGGTTAATAATTGGGAAGCAACGTATTTCGATTTTAATGAAAAGAAGTTACAAGCAATTGTTGATCAAGCTAAGGATTTAGGGATTGAAATGTTTGTCTTGGATGATGGCTGGTTTGGACACAGGGATGCGGATAATTCATCTTTAGGCGATTGGTTTGTCGATCAGAGAAAGTTTCCTACTGGTTTGAGTCATTTTATTGATTATGTACATAATAAAGGATTAAAATTTGGTATTTGGTTTGAACCAGAGATGATTTCCTATGATTCTAAATTATATAAAAAACATCCCGATTATTTGATGCATGTTCCTAATAGAATTCCTAATCCAGATCGTCACCAATATGTGCTTGATTTAGGGAGGAAAGAAGTACGACAAAATATTTTGACCAGATGGTTAAGATCCTAGATCAAAATCAAATTGATTATATTAAATGGGATATGAATCGTCATATCTAAGACATTTATGAAGCAGATTTAACGCCAGATGAGCAGGGTGAAGCATATCATCGTTATATTTTAGGATTATATGATTTGCTTGAAAAATTGACGACCAGATATCCTAATATTTTGTTTGAAGGATGTTCTGGTGGTGGCGGTAGATTTGATGCTGGTATGGCTTATTACACACCGCAAATTTGGGCTAGTGATAATAGTGATGCGATTGCTAGATTAAAGATCCAATATGGTACAAGTCTAGTTTATCCGCAATCAATGATGACCTCACATGTTTCCGTGTGTCCAAATGAACAAAATGGTAGAGTAACACCATTAGCTACACGGGGTGCTGTAGCTAGGTGGGGAGACCTAGGCTATGAACTTGATTTAACTAAATTGAATGATGATGAAAAAGAAGAAGTTAAAAAGCAAATAACTTTATATAAGCAAATTAGAAAGCTTACTCAATTTGGCACTTTATATCGTTTGAAGTCGTCATTTAATAGTAATCAGACTGCTTGGGAAGTAGTTAGTTCAGATAAACGTGATGTAATTTTAACTGTAGTAAATATTCTGAGTTCAGCTCAGCCTAGCTTTACTAAGCCTAAATTAGCTGGCTTGAATCCAGAATATGATTATAAAAATATCGCCACCAATGAAATAATCGGTGGCGATGAATTAATGGACACAGGTATTTATGATGAGGTGGCCCATCAAGATTTTGTGGCTAAAATGTATCATTTTAAAGCAGTCAATTGATTGCCTTGATTGATTCACGTTTATTTAAGTTGCTGTGACAAGTAACAGTTAGAGGAATACTGATATTTTCAGTAATTAAATCTTTAGCAAGACGGACTGCAGTTTTACCCATTTCTTTGGTATCCATATAAACACTGGAAAGAGTAGGAGTTAAAAAGCGATTGATATCAACATCATCAAAACTTACGACTGAAATATCATCAGGAATAGAAATATGGTGGTTGTTAAGAGCTTTGTAAACGCCTAGTGCCATTGGATCGCTTCCCACTACAATTGCTGTAGGCCGCTCTTTCAAATGAATGACTTGATCAGTAATTTTAAGAGCGGAATCTGCAGACCAATCGGTAATAAAAGAGTGACAATATTGATCCAAGTTGTGCAATTTCATCCAGGAAATATAACGAGTTTCTCTCAAGTCGCATTTTTCAGTAGTGATTTTTCCGTCTAAATCCATAATGGAAGATTTACCACCAATATAAACAATATTTTCATGACCAAGAGAATGAAGAAGATCCAAGATGTAAGTAGTTTTTTCTACGAAGTCATTTCGAATAATATTGCAGTTAAGAATATTAGTGTTGACATCGAGAAAAATTACATTATGATTGATGGTTTGAATCGATTTTATAGCTTCAGGCGTCATTTCACCTTCAATTAATACTGCTCCGTAGTTAGCTAAAATAGACCAATCTTTTTCTTGATCATTCATCTTAAAAGGTTGATCAATTCTTAAATGCCATTTTTTAGCTTCATCATTAATCCCCATATGCATATTAAGAAAATATGGATCATCTATTTCTCGTGCATGGTCATGACGCATAATTAATGCAATTGAAAGTTGCGGATCATTTTGTTTAGGGCCCCGCTTTTTCTTGCCTTTGCTGTAATGCAGTTTGTTTGCTACATGAATTACACGTTTTCTTGCTTCGTCATTAATGTGAAAAGTAGGATCATTATTTAAAATGCGGGATACACTTGCAGGTGAAACGCCAGCGATCCGCGCAATATCTCTAATACTTGCCATAAAAGCCACCTCATATTTCTTCTTTTCGTAATTATAACATTTTAAATGAAGCCAAAGAAAAACACGCTATTAAAGCGTGTTTTTTTAGATAATAAAATAGTTTAGACAGTGTGTTGTATAGAAATAATAATCTTATTTATCTTCGTAACCCTTTGGGTGGCCCTTGTGCCACTTCCAAGCAGTTGCGATTACGTCATCAACATTTTCGTGTTTTGGCTTCCAGCCTAAAACAGTTCTTGCCTTAGTTGAATCAGCAACAAGTGAATCAGGGTCACCGCCACGACGTGGTCCCATAGTATAAGGAATATCAATACCAGTAACCTTCTTAGCACTTTCCAAAATTTCAAGGTTTGAGTAACCATGTGCGGTACCCAAGTTGAAGACATCTGACTTGTTAGTCTTCATCATATGCTTCAATGCCAAAATGTGAGCATCGATTAAGTCTTCTACTTGAACATAGTCACGTACATTAGTACCGTCTTTAGTATTGTAATCATCACCAAAGATAGTAAATTTACCATCACCAGAAATAGCACTCTTTAAAATATTTGGAATCAAGTGAGTTTCTGGAGCGTGGTCTTCACCGATAGAACCGTCACTTGAAGCACCAGCAACGTTGAAGTAACGAAGGGCAGTGTACTTAATGCCGTCAGCCTTGTCAGCCCAAGCCATGATCTTTTCCATCATCATCTTGGTTTCACCGTATGGGTTGATAGGGTTAAGTGGAGTGTCTTCTGTGATTGGCAATTTCTTAGGAATACCATAAGTTGCGGCAGAACTTGAGAAGACTAAGTATTTAACGTTGGCATCATTCATAGCTTGTAATAATGAAATCATACCGGTAACGTTGTTGTCGTAGTACTTAAGAGGCTTTTTAACTGATTCTGGAACAAGTGAGTAAGCTGCAAAGTGCATTACTGCATCGATCTTTTCATCACGCAAAATCTTTGATACTAAGAAAGTATCTTCGATGTCGCCTTGATAAAACTTGGCTTTAGGATCAACAGCTTTTCTGTGACCAGTGTACAAAGCATCTAAGACAACAACGTCATTGCCTTCTTTAACTAATTCACGAACAGCATGTGAGCCGATATAGCCCGCACCACCGATAACTAAAACTTTCATGTGTATAACTCCTTTAATAGTTATTAACTTTTTACTGAAATCGATTACATTGTAACACATAATTTAGTAAATGATTTACTAAATACGACAAAATATTTAAAATTAATTGAGTATAAATGAAAATTCGTGATCTAATTCTGGATTAATATGATAAGCACTCTCAACATCAGAGCCCCAACTATCGATTCCGCCAACGCCTCGAACTGCACCTGCAATTACTAACACAGTTCTGCGAACAAGTGGTAATTCCTCAATATGGGTGGCATTTTCGAGTTCTTCAGCGGTATAAGGCAAACAACTAAAATTGAATAGCTTTTTATCTTGTAGAATTGATAAACTGAATTTTTCATTTGTTTGATCAGAATTATTTTGAGTGGCTTCACGGTTAATAACTAACTTTTTAGTTTGCATGTGCATGCCATTTTCTTGCGGAACCAGATATTTGGTAACCGGTAATCCATCGATATGGAAACGACCTTCTTTAGCTCCGGCCATTCTATCAGGATAAGTTTCGCCGGATAAACCTTCATAATCGAATCCAGTAGCGGCAGTTGGCATAATTAATCGAATACCAATCACAGGTAAGGGTGATAATCCCTTCTTACCATAATAATGCATCGTGACTTTAATGTGACCGACATCATCAATATTATAGATGATTTTTGCATTTGTTGCAGGGATAGTTAAAGTTTGATAAGTAAATGAAATTTGAACACTGCTTGCATATTCGTGATTGCTGAATTTATTGTTAAATGGAGCAATAGGTAATTCAGGAAAATCATGTTCATCTACTTTTAAATGAATATCAGTACATTTAGTGAACATATCGGCTCCGAGCCATTGAGCGGCCTTTAGATTGAACCCGCTGCCGCGATCGTTATCTGTAGTTGCTCGCCAAAAAGTGGGAGTAGGTACACGATAAAGCCATTCTTTGCCGTGTACTTTTAAAGATTCAAGTCCGCCGCGCTCATAACTAAAGATATATTGAAAATCTTGGCCATTCACGCCAAATGTGCCATCGCCGTAAATAATATGCAATTTTTTATTTGTGTAATCCATAGTAGTATCTCACTTCCTGCATAGCTGGTTTTGGTGTTCTATCTGCAAACATTAAGCCATCGCCAGAAAATTCATAGTCTGCGTGCCGGTCATCAAAATCACCACCATAACGTAAGACATCCTGTCCACTGATTTCATCGTGAACTAATAATGCTTGATCAATAAAGTCCCAGATAAAGCCGCCAAAGTATTGTGGGTACTTATCAAGCAGCTTGATGTATGAACCTATGCCACCATCTGAGTTGCCCATATCGTGCATGTATTCGCATTCCATAAATGGTTTCGGTGGATCGTTTTGTAAGTATTCTTCAACTTGTTTTGGTGGCAAATACATACAGCTTTCAACGTCAGAAATTTTATCTTTTAATTCAGGACGATGCACAACCCCTTCATAGTGAACCAAACGTGTGTCATCGTGTGATTTATAAAATTCATTCATTGCGATGATATTGTCACCGGCGTAGGATTCATTCCCAAGTGACCAAAATAGAATAGAAGTGTGATTTTTGAAAGTCTCGTAATTATTGCGTGCCCGATCAATTACCGCTTCCTTCCACTGCGGAATAGAGCCAGGTACATTATAAGAAGGTTCAGTCTGTCCCATCTTTTGCCAAGTACCATGAGATTCAAGGTTGTTTTCAGCCATGACATAGATCCCATTTTGATCGCAAAGATAATACCACGGAATTTGGTTTGGATAGTGACATGTTCTGACTGCGTTAATATTATTTTCTTTAAATGTATTAATATCAGTTGTCATATCAGTCATGGTTACGCTGCGGCCACGCTTGTCATCCCATTCGTGGCGGTTAACTCCATTGATGATTAAACGTTTGCCGTTTAATAGAACAACTTTTTCTGAGCTAATTTCAATTCGTCTAAAACCAAATTGGAAGGGTACTAATTCAAGCAGATTTTGGTGTTCATCATAAACTTCAATTAAAAGTTGATAAAGATATGGATTATGGTTATCCCAAAGATGAACGTTTTCGAATTTTTCATCATTGATTTGAATGTTTTCTTTAAGAGCTTCTTTTTTCTCTAAAAGGGTATGACCCACAACATCTTTGACTAGTAGATGAATTGAACCAGTCTTTTTGCCAGTAAAATGAAGTTTAAGATTAAAAATACCATCCTGATAGTTATCTGCAACTCGTGGTTTAAGATCCATGTCATTTAAATGCGTTTCAGGGATGCCAAGCAATTCAACTGAGCGGAAAATACCGGAAAAGCGGAACATATCTTGGTCTTCCAGCCATGAAGCAGTGCTGTGTTTAAAGACTTCTACTGCCAAAAGGTTATCTTTGGCTTGAATGTATGGTGTTAAATCAAATTCTGAAGGAGTGAAGCTGTCTTCAGCGTAGCCTACAAAATGACCGTTGAGCCATACGTACATTGCTCTTTCAACGCCTTCGAATTTAATATGGACGTTTTTTCCAAGTAAAGCAGGTTTTAAATCAAATTGCTTTATGTATGAAACAACTGTATTGTCTTTACCTTGGCTAAAAGAGCCCTCCTCAGGATCATTAGGATCTAGAGCGTAGGCAGGACGGCGGAAGATTTTGCCTTCCCAAGGATACCAAATGTTGGTGTATTGATTTTGAGTATAATCGTTTAATTCAATTTCGCTTGGAACTGAGATCGAATCAAAATTTGAAGAGTCAAAACTTCGCTCATAAAAATGTTTTGGGCGGTCCATCGGATTAGGAGAAAAATGGAATCTCCATTGTCCGTTTAGACTTTGCTGATAGCTGCTATTTTGTTTTTGCCACTCACGATAATCTCTGTAAAAGGGATGATCACTATGAGCGGGTAATTGATTAACTCTGAAAACTTCAGGGTTGTCTAACCAATTAATGGTTGCTTGCATAATCTGACCTAGTTTCTATTAAAAATATACCTTGAAAACGGTTTTATTATAGCACCTAAGTAACGTATTTATTAGATTAAATAAAGGATTCATTCCAGCTCGCCAGGAAGATTTACTAGCTACAAAGCCCTAGTAAATGCGGATAACTAAAACTTTATTTATTGGAATTTAGTAAATGTTTTGTATAATAAAGATAGAAAATTTATAAAAAAGAAAAGAAATAATTATGACAACAATTAAAGAAATTGCACTGGAATCAGGTTATTCTCCTGCAACAGTATCACGTTTATTAAATAATGATCCGAACCTGTCTATTACTGCGGATACTAAAAATAAGATTTTGGAGATTGCTAATAGACTAGGCTATTGGGAAGATCATCAAGAAAAGAAAATTAAGCCAACAATTGCTTTGCTTTATCGAGTAAATCATAAGGAACAATTACAAGATGAGTATTTTACTTCACTAAAGCAGGCTTTGGTATCAACGGTGGAACGAGATGCACTGAAGATGAAAACTTTTTACGACATAGAGGATTTGATCAAGAATGCGTCTTTGTTCCAAGGATTCATCGGAGTAGGGGCAGAGCCAATTGAAAATGCACAGTTGGTAAAGTTACACAAAGTTTTGCCTAATGGTGTTTTTGTTGATACAAATCCAGCTCCAGAGTTATTTGATTCTATTCGTCCTAATCTGCCATTGACAGTTAAAAATGCTATCGATTTGTTTATCAAAAATGGCATTGATAAGATTGGTTTTATTGGTGGTGTCGGTCCTAAGCATGATCATATTCAGGAAAATGATTTGCGTTCAATTACTTTCGTTGAATACATGAAAACTAGAGGTATGGATACTAAATGGACATGTGTTGAAGGACCGTTTAGTGTTGAAAATGGCTATAAATTGGGAAAACAAGTCTTAGCTAAATACAAAAATGATTTACCTGAAGCATTTTTGATCGCATCTGATACCTTGGCCGTTGGCGTTTTACAAGCCTTTAACGAAGAAAACGTAAATGTGCCTAAGGATACTAAGATCTTGAGTATTAATAACAGTAATGTAGTTAAATATGTTTCGCCACCACTTTCTTCCTTCAACATTAATCAACAAGAAATGATTGATATGGCACTTGATACTTTGACTCGTTTAATTATCCGTCCAGATCGACCAAAGATTGATATCCGGATGAATACTAATTTGGTAGTACGAAAAAGCTTCGTTCCCCAAGAAAAGTAAATTTTTTAGTAAAGAAAAATATTTTTTGATAAGAAATAAAAAAGAGAATGTGAATAGCCCACATTCTCTTTTTATTTGCTCTTAAAGTAAATATTTTAGTAATAATAAATAAAAGATTTATTTAGCTAACAAAAGAGCGTATATTGCTTTTGTGTAAACGATTGCAGTGGTTCATTTGGGAGGAAGAAAAAAGATGAATAATCGTAAAGTCTCAGGAAAACAAATCATTTCCTATGCGTCCTTTTGTTTGGGTAACTTAGGACATGCCGCATTCTATGGCGTAATGAGTACGTATTTTATTATTTTTATCACTAGTGCCATGTTTACGGGTCTGGATCATTCGGTTGCAGATAAATTAATTGGATTAATTACTGCGTTGATGGTTTTAGTAAGAATTGTAGAATTGGTAATTGACCCAGTTTTAGGAAATATTGTTGATAATACCAAGACAAGGTGGGGTAAGTTTAAGCCCTGGATTTTTATTGGTACGGTTGCCAGTTCCGCATTATTGTTAATTCTGTTTACCGGTATTTTTGGTTTAGCACATAAAAGTTGGATCCTATTTGCAATTTTATTTGTGATCATTTATATCGGCTTTGATGTTTTTTATTCATTGTCAGATGTTTCATATTGGGGCATGGTTCCAGCCTTAAGTGAAGATTCACATGCCCGCGGTATTTATACTGCTTTAGGAACTTTTTCAGGTGCTATTGGTTGGAACGGCTTAACTATTATCGTTGTGCCATTAGTTACTGGGGTAACTTATGCTATGACTGGCAAGCATGAAGAGGGTGCTCCGGGTTGGTTTGTCTTTTTGGTCTAGGAACAGTAAATTTGCGTGGTGAAGGTTTTGAATCATATTATGATGATGGATAAACGGTTAAAAAAGGAGAACTGCTATTAGAATTTGATCGTGATTTAGCTCTTAAAAATGGTTACAAAGATACAATAGTAATTTTTTATACCCAACCTGGTAGAGTAGAAAAAATTAGTAAAATTTCAGCAGGAAAAATTGTTGAACATGGTCAAAAGGTGGCTGATGTGCAGTTTAAGTAGAGGTAGAAAATGGGAAAAACATTAACTGATTTTTTATACGGTGGAGACTATAATCCAGATCAATGGCCTAAAGAAACTTGGTCTAAGGATATTCATATTTTTAAGTAGGCGGAAATTAATTCGGCAACGATTAATATTTTTTCATGGGCACTGCTTGAGCCCAAAGAGGATAGATTTGATTTTTCAAAGTTGGATAAGATTGTTGAGGAGTTATCTGAAGCTAACTTTAAAATTGTCATGGGAACTTCGACGGCTGCAATGCCATCCTGGATGTTTAAGAAATATCCGGATGTTGCTCGTGTTGATTATCAGGGGAGACGACACGTTTTTGGGCAGCGACATAACTTTTGCCCGAATAGCAAAAATTTAGTGGATACCAGGATATTTTAACTGGCAAAAAGGCAAATAAAAAGATAGAAAGGTGGGATGTCCAGATTTTAACTAAATAACGTTTTAAAAAATTTTTCCCTTATATTTGAGAAGTCGAGCTTAATACTTGGCTTCTTTTTCATTCCAGCTAATTAGATACAATAACTATTACTTATTCGCTTCATTATAAATTTTTTCTGCTATATAATGAACCATAAAGTTTTGAAGATTCGAATTTGATAATATTTCCATAGCTAATCTTTCGTTCATCTTTTTAGTTTTGACGATACCTCTTTTAAAATAAGATTTTGCAAAAGTACTTACTAGATCTTCATAACTATTAGCTCTAGCTATATCCATAATATTTGAGTCTTTCTTAAACATTTCTTCATACTGCTCAATTATTATTCTATCATCCTCAGTTAATCCAATTCCAAAAACATCATTAATTCTTTGTATAATATCATCTAAGTATTCAGCCTCTTCTTCAGCTATACGTGAAGTTGCATCTTCTGATATTCCTACAAGCTCACCCTCACCATAACTTAGTGATATATCTGTTCCTGTTTTATCGTCTTTACCTAGTTTCTTAAGTTTATAATAATCTAAACTTTACACATCATCAATATCTATCCTTATCTTCCCCTTCTTAGGTAACTTCTTTAATAAAGCTACTAAGTAAATTTGTAATTTTAAAAGATTTAGGTTCTTTAAAGGATATATTTGTAGTAAGAAGTTATAAAAGGTAATATACTTTTGAGCTTTCTTTTTAAACTCATCGCCCTCTTTTTCATCATTAGCTTCGATATAACAATACCTTTCTACACCTTTATCTATTATGCTATTCATCTTACCATCTTGAGCAGCTGTCCTTTTTTCTTTATAGAAAAGTGTAGCAAAGTCATCTACTTCTTGGTCAATATATACACCATAAGCATGTAGTTGATACCATAAATCATTAACTACGTTAGGATCAGTAACCTTATCTATATTAGTCATTTCAAAGTATGGACGATATGCATCTTGAATATCTTCAACAGAATTCATAAAATCTAATATAAATGTTTGCTTACCTGGGTATGTTCTATTTAATCTTGATAATG
>SKEM01000191.1_pt1 | contig 48286 bp, 48 predicted proteins | sample 4826731 | NCBI WGS metagenome assembly SKEM01 (sample SAMN11008809, study PRJNA524170) | human gut metagenome | biome: Human fecal sample; material: Feces; isolation source: fecal sample from pouch patient p37 | host: Homo sapiens | place: Israel: Tel-Aviv | collected 2015-07-27 | reverse complement strand
CCTTTTAAACTTAATTTTTCAAGATAGTCGCTATCTCCAAATAAATTCATCTTCAATACCTCGTTAGCTTATTTTTAATCTATTATACCTCTTTTCATACGTTTTTAGACGTGCCCTTAATCAAACAACTTGCTGCAGGCTCAAACTATCAAAGTATTCACTTTTCTCTTTTTGCTGACAGCGATATGTCAAATGACCTTGTTGGTGGCGGTATCTCGTTTCCAGCTTTTCGAATTGAAGGCGATACATTTTACGGTACGGCTAACTTCACCTATGATTCAAAAAAACTGCCAGATGATACTAACTTGACGCTACAAATCTCGCAGTTATCATGGGAAGATTGGGATGAGCGTCGTACAGCAGAGGCACAAACTAATGTATCGGAAGCGGGCAGTTCATTTACAGTACCAACGGCATTATAATATGACGGCGATTGGCGCTTTAATATTACCTATCAGCCATTAACTCAAACAAGTAAGCCACAGATTACTAAAGTGAACAATATTGAGGACATTAAAGCTGATAGTGATGCACTTCAAACAACCGTTGCGTTTACAATACCAGTTAGGGCAGAAACCATGCCTGATCTGGAGATTTATAAAGATGGGGTTAAAATTAAATCACCAAGTTTCACGACTAAGCCGAAAGGTGATAAAACACAATTCAAACTATCGTTTGACATGAGTGCTTTAGATAAAACATCCATTTATAAGATACAAGTCAATAGTGTAGATGAAATAAAACAGCAAGCAACAGAAATTGGTACTTTCGACCTGCAAAATAAAGTTTCATAAAGGTTCAATGAATCTACAGATTGTAAAATAAGATCATGACGTTAAAAACGACATGATTTTTTTGTTTTCGACAAGCTAATCTTTTTCTGTTATGATGAATCAGAGGAAAGTAATGAAATCAATTAATTTAATTAAAGAGCTACTCAACTATCTAGGTAAACTCAGCATCTCAAAAATAAAAGTAGAGCAGCAAAACGCAGCCTATGAAGGCACTTATTTTGAACTAAATGGTCATCAATATAGAAGTAGACTAGCAAAAATGACACCTAAGAAAAAAGGTTATTTTGTTGTTTTTTGGGAGAAAGACGATAAAAATCAGAATCAGCCTTACGAGTTTGCCGATAGTCCAGATAAACTTATCATCTCTGTAATTGACGGACATCTGCAAGGGCAGTTTATTTTTCCGAAGTCTATTCTTTTAGAAAAAGGCATACTTAGTGGTCCTAATCAGACAGGTAAAATGGCAACCAGAGTTTATCCAAGTTGGGTCAAAGACTTAAATCCTTCAGCTCAAAAAACACAAAATTGGCAACTCCCTTATTTTATTGACTTAAGTTCTGAAGTTGACTGTCATGTTTTAAAAACCTTATATTATTCTTGATTTGTCATTTGGAAGGACTGTTTTTGATAATAAAAGTTAGAAAAAATGATAAAGCCATAAAAAATCAAAACAAAAGCCGAACATTGAAGGCGACATTATAAGTAAATATCAGTAAAAAAAGGCAATCTTAGTGTTTTTTGATATAATATAAGGTAATAATGAAGAAATTGGAGACGCATCATGGTAAAATCTGATATCGAAATCGCTCAAGCCTCATCTATGAAAGTCATTACGGACATTGCTGTTAAAGCTGGTATTTCAAGTGATGATATTGAGCAATACGGCAAATACAAGGCAAAAATTACTTTTGAAGCACTCGATAAGTTACAAAAAAATGATAATGGGAAATTGATTCTAGTTACAGCTATCAATCCAACTCCTGCTGGTGAAGGTAAATCAACTGTTACGATTGGTCTGGGTGATGCCCTCAATCAACTTGGTCAGAAAGCTATGATTGCCTTGCGAGAACCTTCTCTTGGACCTGTCATGGGCATCAAAGGTGGAGCAGCTGGTGGTGGCTATGCTCAAGTTTTACCGATGGAAGATATTAACCTCCATTTTACAGGTGATTTGCATGCCATTACAACAGCTAATAATGCGATTGCTGCGCTATTAGACAATCACATTCATCAAGGTAATGAGCTCAATATTGACCCACGTCGTGTCATCTGGAAACGTGTTGTTGACCTCAATGACCGTGAATTACGTCAGATTATTGCTGGACTTGGCTCGCCAATGAATGGTGTCCCACGTGAAGATGGTTTTGATATTACCGTAGCTAGTGAAATCATGGCTGTTTTCTGCTTAGCGACCTCTATCGACAATCTCAAAGCACGATTGGCTAAAATCGTTGTTGCCTATACTTATGACCGTAAACCAGTGACAGTCGGTGACCTTGAAATTCAAGGCGCGATTACAGTTTTACTGAAAGACGCTCTCAAACCCAACCTCGTGCAAACGATTGAAGGCACACCGGCCTTTGTTCACGGTGGACCATTTGCCAACATCGCTCACGGCTGTAACAGCGTGCTTGCAACAACAGCTGCTATGAAAGCAGCTGATTTCACTGTCACTGAGGCAGGTTTTGGCGCTGACCTCGGCGGCGAGAAGTTCCTCGACATTAAAACACGTGAACTCCCTAAAAATCCTGATGCCGTCGTCATTGTCGCAACTGTCCGTGCTTTAAAAATGAATGGTGGCGTGGCTAAAAACGACTTATCCGTGGAAAATACGTCTGCACTACGTGAAGGATTTGCAAATCTCAATCGACATATTGATAATATCCAAGGTTATGGTTTGCCAGTAGTTGTTGCGATTAACGAGTTTGTGACAGATACAGCAGAAGAAATCTCAGTTCTTTCTGAGCTTTTAACTGCTAAAAATGTTGATTTTTCACTCACACAAGTCTGGGCTAAAGGTGGTGCTGGCGGTCTAGATTTGGCTAAAAAAGTTGTTAAAGCAACTGAAAAAACGTCTGATTTTCATTACTTATATGATTTAGAAAGTTCAATTCCTGAGAAAATTGAAACGATTGTGACCAAAATCTATGGTGGTGCATCTGTTACTATGACCAAGAAAGCACAAACACAAATCGCTACTTTTGAACGTAATGGCTGGGATAATCTACCGATTTGTATGGCAAAAACCCAGTATAGTTTTTCAGATGACCAAAACATTTTAGGCGCACCAGAAGGGTTTGATATTACGATTCGGGAACTTGTTCCCAAGCTCGGTGCTGGCTTTATTGTCGCATTGACAGGGGATATCATGACAATGCCTGGCTTGCCGAAAAAACCTGCGGCTCTTAATATGGATGTGGACAATGCAGGTCACATCTCAGGTTTGTTCTAATTTAAATATGACAAATCAATAACACGTTTGTCAGTAACATGACAATTTGACAAGTCGGTTAAGAGATGATGAAAACGCCTTTTGGGGCGTTTTTTTATGGTACAATGCTACTTATGTTAAAAAATAGAAATAACAAAATTAAATTAATCGTAGCAACTTTTATACTTATATCAACCGGATTCAGTGTCTCTACTAAAGCAGAAGAGATAACAAAACCACATTTAAAAATCCAAGATGAGGTAATAAATCATCGCACAGGACTTAACCTAGACTATTTTACAGGACTTGTTCATGATACAGTTAAGTCTGTTGAAAAAGAACAGGCAAGTGTTCAAAAACAAGCTCATGAGACTGAAAAAGCAGCTGTTCCACCGCCACCACCAGTTAAAACACGAGAAGAAAAATTGATAGAAACAGCGAATCGTTACCAAGGTGTCCCTTATGTTTATGGTGGCACGACGCCTGACGGCTTTGACTGTTCTGGTTTTACATCGTATGTCTACCGAGAGGCACTAGGACAAGAAATCGGCCGCACGACTTGGGCTCAAATGTCTGCTGGTCAGCAAGTTTCGGTTGAAGAGGCCAAAGTCGGCGATGTTCTCGTATTTTTCGGTGGGAACCATGTAGGTACCTATCTGGGTAATGGTCAGTTTATCCATGCGCCACAACCGGGGGATGTTGTCAGTGTTTCGTCACTTTCAACGATGCCAGCAGATTTTGCCCTTCATCTTTGAGACTAACAATGAGACTTTATTTTTTTAAAAGTTAATGGAGCATCTGCCAGAGCAGGTGCTTTTGATGTTATATCAAATAAGATTTTATCAAAAATTGTAACTTTTTATTATAATGTTTACGTTTTTTTATGATACAATAAAATCATGAAAAAAGTAAAATATGGTATTGTATCTACAGCACAAGTTGTACCTAGATTTATAGAAGGTGTTCGTTTAACAGATAACGGCGAAGTTGCTGCGATTTCGAGTCGTAGTCTGGAAACAGCGCAAGCATTTGCGACGAAATATAACATCCCGAAAGCCTATGGTAGTCACGCTGAACTTTATGCAGATTCAGAGCTGGATGTTATCTATATCGCGACTTATAATAAAGGGCATTTTCCAGAAGCCAAGCAAGCCTTGTTGGCAGGCAAAAATGTCTTGTTAGAAAAACCGTTTACGTTGACTTTGGCTGAGGCAGAAGAACTTTTTGAGCTAGCGCGTGTGAAAAATTTATTTTTAATGGAGGCACAAAAATCAGTCTTTTTACCTGTCACACAGCTCGTCAAAGAAGTTGTACAATCAAATGAAATCGGTGACATTTTATCAGTTGATAGTGTAACGGCCTATGCTAGTATTGACCACATCAGTTGGTTCAATGACCTTAAAGCTGGCGGAGGTACCGTCCATTTCATGTTGCCTTATGCGATAAGTTATTTGCAATATATTTTCGATGCTCAAATCACAGATTTTTCAGGCATTGCCGATATGGTAAATGGTGAATCAGACACACAAGCCAAAGTCTTGTTAAAACTTGATAACGGTGTCTTGGTTAACATCTTCTTGACGACTAAAGTAGCCTTGGATAAAGTCATGACAATTCAGGGGACAAAAGGAAAACTCGTTATTCCGGAGTTTTGGCGTGCTAAAACAGCAACCGTTAGATTTGCGGATGGTGGTATCAAACGTCAACTTAATGCTGATTTTGAAAGTGATTTTGTCTACGAAGTTCAGCATGTCAATGAACTTATTCTTTCCGGAGAACGTCTTAGTCCTAAGATGACAGCAGACATGACCTTAACTGGTGTGAAGATTATGGATAGTCTCTATCAATCTTGGCAGTAAGACAACATAATCTCAACATCATGACTTTTAAAAATCTGTGAGCAATCACAGATTTTTTTCGTATAAGAGAGTAAGAGGTGATTATGTTAGTCGCACTGAATGAAACTGAAAATATCGTCAATTTATTAGAACTTAACCCCACATACCTTGCAGATTTAGCAAGACAGTTTTTGCGTTGTCCCGCCTGTAAAAGTCAGGTACGTTTAAAAAATGGTCGTATCAAAACCCCTCATTTTGCTCATGTGAGTTTAGCAACTTGTCAGTATTATTCAGAAAATGAAAGTCTGCAATACCTAACACTGAAAAAACGCTTATATCACTGGTTTAAGCAGACCGAACAAGTTGAAATCGAACATTTTTTACCTGACTTACAGCAAACACCTGACTTACTGGTTAATAAAACTCTTGCGATTGAAATTCAATGCAGTCATTTATCTATTCAACGTCTACGCGAGCGGACAGAAATGTATCGGGCAAATGGTTATACTGTTCTCTGGCTCATGGGGAAAGATTTATGGTTAGATGAGAATATGACGGGACTCAAGCGACAGTTACTCTATCTAACGCAAAATGCTGGTTTTTACTATTGGGAGTTGGACTTGCAGCGTGAAAAGTTGCGTTTGAAATATTTATGCCATGAAGATTTGACAGGGCGTTTGCATCATTTACAGCGTGAATTTGATTTTGATTCGGGGTGTTTACTTCAAGTTCTTCGAACACCATTTGCGTCAACATCAGAAAAGTTGATAGTCCAATTATCACAAGATATCCAAACCTTTATCACGCGACAACTTTATTATCAGAGTCCCAAATGGTTAAAAATTCAAGAAAAGTATTACCAGAATGGTCGAAATTTAATGACAGTCAAAAATTTCCCGATTAAGGTTTACCCAATAGGCTTAAATGTCTTAACTCGTCAATTCGAAGGCGTTATCAAGCCTGAATTTTGTCAAATTACAAACGATGTTAGTGTTTATTACAACCATTTTATAGCTTATCCGCAAGATGAAACGTTCTATCCGCCAGGATTTTATGCAAAAGTTGCGAAAGAAAGAGATGCATGAAGTGAGTGTTAGAGGGTTTTGAGTTCGTAAAAGGTAAAGGCCGTCATAGTTTTTTGGTAAGACGAGTAGGCATTGTTTGATGTTATACTAGGAAAATGCAATGCTTGTCATGAATAGACTGATAAAATTATTTTTTAATTTTCCTCATGATAAAGCGTTATTTAATAGGTTTGGAGTGGCTATCAAACAACAAAAGGAGACCTCATTAATGAAGAACGAAAACTATTTTATGAGAAAAATGAGTAGCAAGCATTTGGTGACACTTTCATTAGGTGGTGTCATTGGCACTGGGATTTTTCTGAGTTCTGGCTATTTAATTCAGGAAGCAGGTGCGATTGGCACGATTATTGCTTATATGGTGGGTGGCGCTCTTGCGACGCTTGTCATGATGTGCCTAGGTGAACTATCAGTACAGCATCCCGATACGTCTTCACTACATATGTATGCATCAAAGTATATTCATCCTAGCGTTGGTTTTACTGTAGCTTGGCTGTATTGGTTGACTTGGACGGTTGCATTAGGCTCGCAATTTATCACCATGGGAATTACGCTGCAAAAGTGGTTTCCTCAGATTCCAATTTGGATTTGGTGCGCAATTTTTTCTGGCATAATTTTGCTCTTAAATGTTTTAGATGTCAAGATTTTCTCGGTCAGTGAGTTTTGGTTATCCTTAATTAAGGTTGTCGCGCTTGGTATATTTGTCATTCTAGGTATAATAGCTATCACAGGTGTACTGCCTGTTCATGCGAGCAGTGCCCCTCTATTTCACAATTTAACAGCTAATGGTCTCTTTCCACATGGCTTTGGTGCTGTTTTTATTGTGTTATTATCTGCAAATTTTGCCTTTAGTGGGACTGAGCTGATAGGGGTTGCTGCTGGTGAGACTAGCAATCCTGAGAAAAACATTCCTAAAGCCATTAAAAGAACTTTATTTTTATTAGTGACCTTATTCACCGGGACAATTGTTGTCATTGGTGCCTTGATTCCAGCTAACTCGAAAGCTCTGACTGAAAGTCCTTTTGTTATCATTTTACAAAACTTAGGGATTCCCTTTGCTAGTGATATCATGAACTTCATTATTTTTATCGCCATTCTTTCAGGCGCTAATTCTGGACTTTATGCTGCAAGCCGGATGCTTTGGTCGCTCGCAGAAGATGGCACCTTACCCAAAATATTTTCCCGACTGTCTAAGCACGGCCTACCAGTCAATGGTCTTATTTTAACACTTGCGGGTGGTTTACTGTCTTTATTCTCAAGTATCTATGCGGAGGATACGGTATATTTAGCACTCGTCTCCATTTCTGGTTTTGCTGTGGTAGCCGTCTGGTTGTCTATTGGTGTCAGTCAATTGCGTTTTAGACAAGTATTTATTAAGCAACATCAATTGACTGAACTCAAATATCGGACACCAGGTTATCCGCTTGTGCCTTGGGTCGTCATTATCTTATGCTCAATTTCATTGATCGGTATCTATTTTGACCCCAATCAACGGATTGCCTTATATTTTGGCATCCCTTTTACAGTTTTAACAACTCTCGTTTATCAACTATTTTATCGGAAACAAAAAAGGAGCGCCTATGACATTTCAACAGTGGATTAATGAACAGGATGTCGTTATTCTTGATGGTTCCATGTCTCGTCTACTTGAAGAACAAGGACTTGAGATAAACCACCGCTTATGGACAGCTTTGGCTCTAGTTGAGCAACCAGAGGCTATCTACCAGGTTCACAAACAGTATTTTGATGCAGGTGCTAACGTCGCGATTACCGCTACTTATCAAGCAACGGTCAAGAGTTTTGCGGATGTCGGATATTCAGAAGAACAGGCCATTGACTTTATCAAGCACAGTGTCACCTTGGCGCAAAAGGCCAAGCAAGACAGCAAAGGCGACCAAACCAAGTGGCTTGCAGGCTCTGTCGGCCCTTATGGTGCTTATTTATCAGATGGTTCTGAATATACCGGTGCTTATCAACTCTCGTCTTCTGATATGAAGACCTTTCACGAAAGCCGCATCAAGACCTTGATTGCCTCGGGCGTGGATGTCCTAGCTATTGAGACTATCCCGAGATTGGATGAGCTGCGCGTGATTTTAGACATTGTTGCAGCCGTCAACTTTCCAGTCTGGGTAAGTGTCTCCTTAAAAGACACTGTGCATTTGGCAAATGGTGACAGCTTGTCGGACTTTCAGCAGCTTGTTGAGCAAGATCAGAACGTCATTGCCTATGGGATTAATTGTGTCAGCCCTCAGCTAGTGGCGCCAGTCATTGAAACCTTGTCTGTGGCAGCGACTAAACCGCTGGTCGCCTACCCGAATTCAGGTGCTATATTTGATGCTGTCACCAAAACGTGGTCAGAGGAAATCAGTGTCGAACAGGTATTCTCCGCAGACGCTAGGTGCTGGCACCAAAAGGGGGCTAAGTTAATTGGTGGTTGCTGTTGTTCGACAGAACAGGACATTGCTCGAATAGCAAGAACATTTGGCCAAGCCAAATAGCATGAACGTACAGTGTCCAAATTGGGCGCTGTTTTTTGTTAGCACACTAAAAAAGGCTGTGACGGTGAATCTCATACGATTTTATGATAAAATAGTAGGGAATACGCGTCTGATATGAGGTCGCTAGATAAACTGGATAGGAGTTACAATGGTAAAAAAACGTGAAGCAATCGATGAAAAATATAAATGGGATTTGACCACAATTTTCGCGACAGATGAGGCTTTTGAAGTGGAACTCGCTGATGTTTTAGCTGCGCTAGAGGATGCTAGAGCGTTAGCGGGTACTTTGACAGATTCTGCTGAAAATTTATTAGCAGTCATTGAAACAGAGTTAGCGCTCATGCAACGGGTAGAAAAGCTTTATGTCTATGCGTCAATGAAGAATGACCAGGATACAATGGTTAGCCTTTATCAAGAATACCAAGCTAAAGTGACGGCACTGTATGCTAAGTTCAGTGAAGTTTTTGCCTTTTATGAACCTGAGTTCATGACTTTGTCGCAGGAAACATTTGCCCAGTTTGTCATTGACCAACCTAAATTACAGACATATGGCCATTTTTTTGAGCAGCTATTTGACAGAAAAGCACATGTTTTGTCAAGTGCGGAAGAGGCATTGTTGGCAGGAGCATCAGAGATTTTTGGGGCGGGTGCTGAGACCTTTGAAATCTTGGATAACGCAGATATTGTTTTTCCAACGATTACGGATGCGCAAGGTCATGAAGTTCAGCTATCACATGGTAACTATATTTCATTCATGGAATCATCGAACCGCGACGTTAGAAAAGCAGCCTACCAAGCGCTTTATAGTATTTACGAACAGTATCAGCATACCTATGCTAAGACTTTACAAACCAATGTTAAAGTCCATAATTTTACAGCGAAGACGCGTCATTATCAGTCAGCGCGTGAGGCTGCTCTGTCTAGTAACCACATCCCAGAAGCGGTCTATGACACTTTAGTCCAAGCTGTCAATGACCACCTGCCTTTACTTCATCGCTATATTAACCTACGTGCTGATATCCTTAAAATTGATGACCTTAAAATGTATGATGTCTACGCACCCTTGTCAACGACGGATTATAAATTTACCTATGAAGAAGCAGTTGTTAAAACTCAGGAAACTCTTGCGATTTTTGGTTCAGAATATTTGGAAAAGGTTAAACGCAGCTTTAAAGAAAATTGGATTGATGTTCAAGAAAATAAAGGTAAACGTTCAGGTGCTTATTCAGGTGGTTCATACGATACCAATGCCTTTATGCTACTTAACTGGCAAGATACGCTAGATAATCTTTTTACCCTAGTGCACGAAATGGGCCATAGCATGCACAGTAGCTTTACCCGTGAAAGTCAACCCTATGTCTACGGTGATTACAGTATTTTCCTTGCTGAAATTGCATCGACAACCAATGAAAACATCCTCACAGAAACTTTGCTCAATGACGTTGAAGATGAAGAGACGCGTTTCGCGGTGCTCAACCACTTTTTGGATGGCTTTAGAGGCACTGTATTTAGACAAACGCAGTTTGCCGAGTTCGAACATGCCATTCATGAGGCGGATGCTGCGGGAACTGTCTTAACCAGCGAGTTCTTGAATCAACTGTATGCTGAATTGAACGAAAAATATTATGGTTTAGCAGCTAGTAGCAATCCAGAAATTCAGTATGAGTGGGCAAGAATTCCGCATTTCTATTATAATTACTATGTTTTCCAATATGCGACAGGCTTTGCAGCTGCGTCTGCTTTAGCAGATAAAATCGTGAATGGTACTGAGCAAGATAAGACAGACTATTTAAATTACTTGCGTGCTGGTTCATCAGACTATCCACTAGATGTCATTGCAAAAGCAGGTGTTGATATGACGTCATCTGATTATCTTAATGCTGCCTTTGCAGTTTTTGAAAAACGGTTGATAGAATTAGAAGCATTGGTGGCGAAACATGGTTAAGAGTTACAATGAATATTCCAATCACAATATGCGTAGACCTATCGTCAAGCCTGAAATTGTTGCCTTGATGCGAGGGGAGCAAAAAGCTTTGACAGGCTTTTTAGCAGATGTTGAGGCTTTTGCGCACGCTGAAAATATTCCTGTTATTCCGCATGAAACGGTGGTTTACTTTCAATTTTTGTTACAGACACTGCAACCGAAAAAAATTCTAGAAATTGGGACAGCGATTGGTTTTTCTGCACTTTTAATGGTGCAAGCATCACCTGATGCATCGATCACGACCATTGAGCGCAATCCTGAGATGGCGACTTTGGCGCGAGAAAACTTAGCCAAATATGATTCGGCTCAGCAAATCGAGGTAATTGAAGGCGATGCTATTGATGTATTGGCGAGCCTACCAGATGGCTATGATTTTGCTTTCATGGATTCGGCCAAGTCGAAATACATTGTTTTCTTACCTGAGATTTTGAATCGGTTGTCTGTTGGCGGCATTGTCTTGATTGATGATGTTTTTCAAGGTGGCGATGTGGCAAAACCTATCGAAGAGGTCAAGCGCAATCAGCGTGGCATCTATCGTGGTTTACATAAGCTATTTGATGCGACCTTGACACATCCAGATTTGACAGCTACTCTCGTGCCATTAGGTGATGGCCTTTTGATGATTCGAAAGAATGCTGAAAAGGTCGATTTAGTCTAATTTAAGGTTTCTATCAGAAATTGTGGTATAATGGTGGAGGTTGTTAAGGTTTGAGCCTTAACAAAAATGAAACAGTATCACCAGGATATGAAAGGTAAAATTATTTTGAATTTAAAGAAAATTGGTTTAATCGCTGCAACAGGAGTTGCTGCTGTAACACTTGCAGCTTGTGGTCAAGATGGTGCAAACTCTGACATCGTAACGATGAAAGGTGACACGATTCGTGTGTCTGACCTTTATAAAGAGGCAAAAGAATATCCGTCAACTGGCACAGCAACTTTGTTGCAAAACATGACCTTCAACAAAATTTTTGAAAAAGAATTTGGTAAGAAAGTCTCTGAAAAAGATGTGAACAAAGAGTTCGATACTCAAAAAGCATCACTTGGTTCAAATTTTGCAAGTGCTTTACAACAAGCTGGCTATACGGAAGCGTCTTATAAAGATTCTATCCGCTCACAACTTTTGTTAAAAGAAGTTGTAACAAGCAAAATCAAGTTCACAGATGCTGAATACAAGGCAGCATTTGAAACGTATCATCCAACAGTTGAGGCTTACATCTTACCAGAAACGACAGAAGATGCTGCTAAGAAATTAGTTGAAGATGCTAAAAATGATGCAGCTGCATTTGATAAAACTGCTAAAGAGAAGAATGCAGAGATGAAATTTGATTCATCTAATACGCAAATTCCAGAAGAAGTTAAAACTGCAGCGTTTAAGTTAAAAGATGGTGAAGTATCTGCTGAACCAATTGCTGTTACGAATACCCAAACAGGTACAAAATCTTTTTATGTTATTAAAATGATTAAAAATGCTGATAAAGGTACTGACTGGAAAAAATATAAGACAGAGCTCAAAGAAATCATCACAACAAACAAGCAAAACGACGCGACATTTGTTAATGGTATCATTGCTGGTTACTTGAAAGACTATAACGTTAAAGTAAAACCAACTGAGTTTTCAAATATCTTTTCATCTTATGAGGCAGCTGTAACAAGTAGCTCATCATCTTCTAAATCAAAATAAAAATAATCAAGTGATACAGAGAGACAGCGGTGGTGAGAGTTGTCATACTTGGTAAGTGCTTATTATCCTTTTGTCCACAGGATAGAGGACAGCAGAGACTCCTGCTCTATCAAACAACTTGAGACGATACTTTATCGTGAATGAGGGTGGTACCGCGTTTAAGCGCCCCTTGCTTACGGTGGAGTATTTTCTTGATTCATTGTTAAAAACATCACATTCTTTGGGAGGTGTCGAGATGGTCCAGTATCAAATCAAACAAAATTTTTGGTCGCTTGGTGGTAAATTTAAGATTATGGATAACGCAGGTAACTTGGCTTATCTTGTTCAAGGGAGCTTTATGAAAATCCCAAAACAGTTTACCATTACAAAACCTGATGGAACATTAGTGTCTCAGATTAAAAAAGTAATGTTTCAGATTTTTCCTAAATTTGATGTGACTTTAGCAGCTGGCTCTCATTTTCAGATAAGGAAAGAGTTTACGATTTTTAAACCCCGTTATCAAATTGAACATTTTGGTTTGGAAATTTAAGGGAATTTCTGGGATATGGACTTTGAACTTCAACATAATGGTGTGCCAGTGGCACAAATTTCACAAGAATGGTTTAAAATTAATTCAACTTACAATATCGATGTTTATGATGATAAATATGCGGATGCTGTCATCTCTTTAGTGATCGCCATTGATTATGTTAAAGCACAGCAAGCTGCAGCCTCATCGGCATCCTCTAGCAATTAAAAATAGAAAGAAAATATAACCTCACATGAAAAAAATGACCTCACAAGAAGTACGTCAAATGTTCCTTGATTTCTTTAAGTCTAAAGGACATACAATTGAACCGTCTGTTAGCTTAGTACCTGTCAATGATCCAACCTTGCTTTGGATTAACTCGGGTGTTGCGACACTTAAAAAATATTTCGATGGTTCAGTCATTCCTGAAAATCCGCGTATTACCAATGCCCAAAAAGCTATCCGGACTAACGATATTGAAAATGTTGGTAAGACTGCACGTCACCACACTATGTTTGAAATGTTAGGTAACTTTTCAATCGGTGATTATTTCCGTAAAGAGGCGATTGAATGGGGCTTTGAATTATTGACAAGTCCTGAGTGGTACGGTTTCCCAGTCGATAAACTTTACATGACTTATTATCCAGCAGACCAAGATTCTTATAACCGTTGGATTGAAGTTGGGGTGTCACCTGACCATTTGATTCCAATCGAAGATAACTTCTGGGAAATTGGTGCTGGCCCAAGTGGTCCGGACACTGAGATTTTCTTCGACCGTGGGGAAGACTTCGATCCTGAAAATATCGGGATTAAATTACTAACTGAAGACATCGAAAATGACCGGTATATTGAAATCTGGAATATTGTTCTGAGTCAATTTAACGCAGATCCAAGTCTACCACGTAGTGAATATAAAGAACTACCGCATAAAAATATTGATACGGGTATGGGACTTGAACGGATGGTTGCGGTCATCCAAGGGGCGCATACTAACTTTGAGACAGACTTGTTCATGCCAATCATTCGTCAAATTGAGCAATTGTCTGGTAAAACTTACGATCCTTATGGGGATAACATGAGCTTTAAGGTCATCGCTGACCATATCCGCTCACTTTCATTTGCTATTGGTGATGGGGCTTTGCCAGGTAATGAAGGCCGTGGTTACGTCTTGCGTCGTCTCCTGCGTCGTGCTGTTATGCATGGTCGTAAACTTGGCATTACTGATACTTTCTTGTATAAACTCGTTAAAATCGTTGGCGAAATCATGCAATCTTACTACCCAGAAGTTTTGGAAAAACGTGACTTCATCGAAAAAATTGTTAAACGTGAAGAAGAAACTTTTGCGCGGACGATCGATGCGGGGAGCAAACTCTTTGACGAAGTCATCAGCAAACTTCAAGCGGCTAACAAAACGACGCTTGACGGTGCCGATATCTTCAAACTCTACGATACTTACGGTTTTCCAGTTGAATTGACAGAGGAGTTGGCAGAAGATGCTGGTTTCACCATTGACCATGCTGGTTTCGAAGCTGCCATGAAAGCCCAACAAGACCGTGCGCGTGCAGCAGTCGTTAAAGGTGGCTCGATGAATAAACAGTCAGAAGTTCTAACTGCCCTAGAGGATGCATCAACTTTCTCTTATACAGAAAAAACCCTTTCGTCAAGACTGACTGCCATTGTTCAAGACGATCAGCGCGTGAAAACGGCTAAAGGCACAGCTCAAGTGGTCTTTGCCGAAACACCGTTTTACGCTGAAATGGGTGGTCAAGTTGCTGACCACGGTGTTATTCTGGATGCTGCAGGTGATGTGGTCGCAAACGTGACGGATGTGCAGAAAGCGCCTAACGGTCAGCCTTTGCATACGGTTGAGATCTTGACTGAACTCTTTGAAGGAGAAGTTTACACGCTTGCTATCGACCAAAAACGTCGCAACGGTGTGATTAAAAATCATACAGCCACTCACTTGCTCCATGCTGCCTTGCACAATATCTTGGGAGAGCATGCGACACAGGCTGGTTCGCTTAATGAAGTCGACTTTTTACGTTTTGACTTTACGCATTTCGCAGCAGTGACAGCCGATGAATTGGCAGAAATTGAACGTCAAGTCAATGAAGAAATCTGGAACGCCATTGATGTCTTGACTGTTGAGACGGATGTTGCAACGGCTAAAGAAATGGGTGCTATGGCGCTCTTTGGCGAAAAATATGGTAAGGTTGTCCGTGTTGTAACGATTGGTGACTATTCAGTTGAGCTTTGTGGGGGGACACACGTTGCTAACACGAGCGAGATCGGCCTATTCAAGATTGTTAAAGAAGAAGGTATTGGGTCAGGGACACGTCGTATTATTGCTGTCACTGGTCAACAAGCCTTTGAAGCCTTCAAAGCACAAGAAGCAATCCTGAAAGATGTGCAAGCTTTGGTGAAATCGCCACAGGTAAGTCAAGTAGTTTCTAAAGTTGAAAACTTGCAAGCTGAACTCAAGTTAGCTCAAAAAGAAGTTGAGAGTCTTTCAGCTAAAATGGCATCAGCACAGTTTGATGAAATCTTCCAAAATGTTCAAACGGTTAATGGCACAAGCTTTATTGCAGCTAAAGTTACAGCAACAGACGCAGGTGCTTTGCGCAATCTAGCAGATATTTGGAAACAAAAAAATAGCTCTGACGTTTTGGTACTTGCTGCTCAAATTGGCGAAAAAGCTAATCTTTTAGTTGCGAGCCAATCAAGCGATATTAAAGCAGGAAATGTGGTTAAAGCACTTGCACCATTTATCGATGGTCGCGGTGGTGGTAAACCAGATATGGCCATGGCTGGTGGGACCAAACCAGCTGGTATTGCTGAGTTACTTGAAAATGTAGGTGCTAATTTGTAAGTAGTATATATTTTAAATAATGAGAAACAGTCGAAAGGCTGTTTTTTTTGATGCCAATTTTTTAGTTACGCTCTAACTTGCTTTATTGGATGTAAAATCTATTTGCTGTTTTGCAAGCATTAATGTGGTACTTATTTATGAAAACATTTTATTTATTTTTAAAAATATATTGACATTTAGATTAAATAACGCTAATATGTAAATGAGATGTATTGTGGTAATTACCAGTTGAGAGGTTGAATCGATTTAACTTGATTTAAGACCATAAGTTTCTCGGGGGTGTTCAATAATATTAGATGATTTGAAAAGGAGGCAGATGGTATGATAGGGTGTATTTTAACTGGACATGGGGATTTTGCAAGGGGACTTGGTGGTGCACTCGAAATGATTGCAGGACAGCAAGAAAATTTTGAAACTGTTTGTTTTTTGGAAGAAAAGTCTTTGGAAGTGTTTGCTGATGATATGCGAAATGCCATATCAAAATTACGTCAAAAATGCACAGGTGTTATTATTTTCTCGGATTTATTAGGTGGGACGCCCTTTCGAACGGCGATGTTAGAAGCACAGGACTTTGATGATGTCGAAGTTATGGCGGGTACTAATTTACCTTTGTTGTTAGAGTCAATGGTACTACGTTATTCTGCTGAAAGTTTAGCTGATTTTATTGAGCTAGCTCTGGAAGCTGGAAAAACTGGCTTAGTTCATGCGCAATTACCACAAGAAACTGAGGCACAGGCGTTTGACGAAGAAGAAGGGATTTAGTTATGTGGGAATCAATTTTTGCATCATCAATCACTTTAATTAGTTTTATTGTCGCATTTATCATCATCTATTACTTGTTCAGTTTCACAAAAATGAAAAAGCAAAAAAAATATTTTGCAGATTTACATACTGGATTGGCTGAAGGTCAAAAAGTACAATTATCTAATGGTATTTTCGGAACGGTAAGAACGGTTGGAAAGGAAACAGTTGACATTGAAATAAAATCAGGCGCAATAATGGAAGTTTCACGTTATGCAATTTCACAAATTATGGTGTGACTAATTTGGGAGATATATTTTGGAGGAAAGTAAGATGAGTGAACCTAATATTTTATTAACAAGAATCGACAATCGTATCATTCATGGACAAGCCGCAACACAATGGAATGGCACATTAGGCGCCAACTTAATTTTAGTCGCTAATGATAAAGTGGCGGGTGATAAAACACGTCAAGGGTTGATGGATATGGCAGCACCGTCGGGTGTCCAGACACGTTATTTCACATTGAAAAAAACAATTGAAATCATCCATAAAGCTGCACCTCGACAAAAGATTTTTATCATTTGTGAAAATCCAATGGATGTTTTGGCACTGGTAAGAGGTGGTGTGCCAATCAAAAAATTAAATATTGGTAATATGCACATGTCAGAAGGAAAACGACAAGTTGCAACAACAGTAGCAGTTGATGAACAAGATGTTGCAGCATTCAGAGAGCTCAAAGAGAAGGGGGTTGAACTTGAGATTCGCCGGGTACCAACAACGGCGTCTGAGGATTCTGAAAAGTTGTTTAGTTAAAAGGGGGCTAAAAAGCTGACTGAGATGATAATTTCAAAATTAAACTCGTTAACGATCAGCTTTAGAGTAATATTTTAACTTTTGTCATGTTGATATACTAGAGGGTGATAACACGCTCTAAACGTATTGTATAGGAGGGAACGAAAATGGATTATAACATTTTACAAATTTTACTTATTTTTCTAATCACATTCATTGCAGCGATTGATCAGTTCAGTTTCTTGGAATCTTTATACTAACCGATCGTCACTGGTATGGTTGTTGGTTTAATTCTGGGTGACTTGCAAACAGGGCTGATTGTCGGTGGGACATATCAATTGATGACCATTGGTAATATGCCAGTTGGGGGAGCTCAACCACCTAATGCTGTTATCGGTGGGATTATGGCTGCAGTGCTTGCGATTACCTTGAAATTGGAGCCGACTGTTGCGGTAGCGACAGCGATTCCATTCTCGCTATTAGGTCAGTATGCCGTGACGTTACTTTTCTCTTTGATGTCAGCAGTTATGTCAATTGCAGACCGTTATGCACATGAAGGTAATACAACAGGTATCGATAAAATCAATTATCTTGCTATGGCAGCAATTGGTGCGTCATTTGGTCTTGTTGTCACACTATTTTTCATCGGTGGCGCCACTTTTGGACAACAAGTAGTTGATACAATTCCTAAATGGTTGATGGGCGGTCTTGGTGCCGCTGGTGGTATGATGCGTTATGTTGGTTTTGCAATTTTGTTAAAAGTAATGGTTTCAAAAGAGATGTGGGGATTCTATTTCATGGGATTCGGTTTAGCGACAATTGTCATGGCTGCCCCAAGTTTATCAGGTCCAGCACTCATTATCTTAGCATTTATCGGCTTTGCGATTGCTTTCTGGGACTATCAAATTCAAGCAAAATTCAAATTAACAACAAGTACTCATAGTGATTTTGGAGGTGAAGAAGATGGCATATAACATTCCAGATAATTATCAAAATTTAACACCCTCTGAACCATTGGATAAAAAAACATTAAATAAAATGGTTTGGCGCTCTTTATTCTTGCAAGCCTCTTTCAACTATGAAAGAATGCAAGCAGCCGGTTGGTTATATGGTATCTTACCAGGGCTGAAAAAAATTCACAAAGACAATAAAGATGACCTTGCAGCATCTCTGAGCCATAACTTGGAGTTCTTTAATACACATCCGTTCTTGGTTACCTTTGTAATGGGGATTATCCTTTCATTAGAACAAAATAAAACAGATATTCCAACAATCCGTGCTGTCCGTGTTGCAGCTATGGGACCTCTAGGCGGTATCGGGGATGCTCTCTTCTGGTTTACTTTGGTACCAATTACAGCTGGTATCACATCAAATATGGCGATTGATGGTAACATAGCAGGACCCTTCATCTTCCTACTGGTATTTAATATCGCACAATTTGCCATTCGTTGGTATCTGATGCACTGGTCCTATAAGTTAGGGACAAATGCCATTTCAGTTTTGACGGAAAATGCAAAAGAATTTACACGTGCTGCTAGTATTTTGGGAATTTTCATCGTTGGGTCATTAACTTGTGTGTATGGGTCTACAAAATTAGGTCTAGAAATTCCGAATGGGACAACGAATGAAGCCACTGCCATTACGACGGTAGTCAGCAAAGAGGGTCTTGAAAGATATGGCGACAAACTCTATGTTGATGGAGATGAGGCAACTTTCCAAGAAGGCTCATCTGTCAAAGATTTAGGTACAGGTGATTATCAAATTACTTATAATAAGTATGATAAAGTTCCTGTCAATATTCAAAACATTTTGGATGGTATTTTACCACAAATCATTCCATTGGCATTGACTTTGTTGTTGTATCTCTTGATGGCTAAGAAGAATTTCACGCCACTTAAATGTATTGGCTTGCTGCTTATTCTAGGCTTGTTAGGTTCAGGTTTAGGTATCTGGCCAACAATCTGGCCACAATAAAGACTAGCAATAGATCAAACTGCACAACAACTGTCAAGTAGTTGCCTAAGCTAACTATGTCATCTGAAGGTTAAACATTTCGAAAATTCACCCTTTATCTTTTTATCTTTGAAGTAGAATATAGTATAATCTTCTTAGTGGTAATAACCACATACAAGGAGGAAGAAATGGTTACGACAAGTAGAAAGAGACCATTATATGATCAATTGGTTGATTTGCTAAAAGGAAAAATAGAAAATGAGCTTGAACCTGATTCTATGCTCCCGTCAGAACGGGAGTTGGTCGAGCAGTACGGTGTGAGTCGAACGACTGTTCGACAAGCCCTACAAGAATTAGAGCAGATGAACTATATTTATCGTCGTCATGGTAAGGGAACATTTGTTTCTGATTTACGAAATCATGCGACAAATTTTTCAGGGGTTTATAGTTTTACAGATCAGATGAAATCCTTAGGGAAAAATCCCGAAACGAAAATTTTATTATATCGTGTGGTTGAGGCCAAGAAATATTTCGCGGATAAACTCAATGTTGCTTTAGGTGACAAACTGATTAAAATCAAACGTTTAAGGCTTGCCGATGGTGTGCCGATGATGTTAGAGAGAACTTATCTACCTTTGAAACTGTTCTTATCATTGACTGAGGAACACTTGGCAGAAAAACCGCTCTATGATATTTTTTCAGAAGATTATGGTCAAGTTGTGAAAATGGCGGAAGAAGAATTTTATGCAGGTGTTGCAAGGATTAACGATAGTGAATATTTAGATATCCATGAAGGAACACCAGTTTTAAATCTCGTTAGAACAGCCTATAATGCTAAAAATGAAATTATAGAATACACCTTGAGTGTCGCGAGAGGAGACCAATTCAAGTATAAAACTGTTCATCTTCGCCCTTAATCAAAAAGAGACACACAAGTTTGACACTGAAACTGTTGAACTTGACATAGTTAAATTTAGCACGCCTATCTAAAAGATGTGGCGTGTGATACATAGCTTAATTTTATGCTATGGTACCCAAGTCAAAGGCGTTAATGAGTATGACGCGCAATAGATAACCTTGTTCATAACTTGCGCATCAGTCGTACATTTTAAGGAGGAAAAAATGTTTAATTACGCAACAAAAGAGTTAGAAAAGTTAGGTGCTATCCATACAACACTCGAAATTAAGCAACAACCCAAAGTGTGGCTAGAGGCTTTTGACAATTATATGTCATACAAAAAAGAGATTGATGCATTCTTAGCTCAAGTTAAGTCAGAAACGAGAGATAGAGTAAGAGTTATCTTTACTGGTGCAGGAACGTCATGCTATGTTGGTGATACTGTCACACCTTATTTGAATCAGCATGGAGATTCTGGTTTTATTTATGAAAGTGTTGCAACGACAGATATTGTTGGTAGTCCTTTAGATTATCTACGGCCTGACGATTGGACAATTTTAGTCTCGTTTGCTAGAAGTGGGAATAGTCCTGAAAGTGTCGCAGCAGTTGAGATTGCTAATCAAGTTGTTAAAAATATTCGTCATATTTCGATTACTTGTGCCCAAGACGGTTTGCTTGCGAAAGCCGCTGAAAATGATGCCAATCATTTATTGTTATTGCAACCAGAAAAGTCACTCGATTTAGGTTTTGCCATGACGAGTAGTTTTAGTTGTATGATGCTAACAGCACTGCTTGTTTTCGATGTTGCAAGTGATAGTGACAAAAGAATTTATGTCAAGACAATGGCAAAAATAGCTGCGGATATGATTAATCGGGAGTGTGAGATTGCAGATATTATCAACCGTGATTTTAATCGAATTATCTATTTGGGAACAGGTGCTTTAGCTGGATTGACACGTGAGGCACAGTTAAAAGTATTGGAGTTGACTGCTGGACAGGTTGCGACAATCTTTGACTCCTCTTTAGGTTTTCGACATGGACCAAAGTCATTTATTAATGACAAAACGTTGGTCTTTAATTTTGTTAATAATGATGATTACGCCAGACAGTATGATATTGATATCTTAAATGAAATGAAACAAGATGGTATTGCTAACTCCGTGATTGCCATTGCACAACCTAAAGTTGGTCAAGACTTTGATGGTGAAACCATTGAATTTGAAAAGGGCTTACCTCTTTTGCCAGAAGCTTATAGTGCTTTTCCTTGTATTGTAGTTGCGCAAATAGTGTCTGTGTTGACATCACTTAAAGTGGGCAATACACCAGATACACCTTCAGCAACTGGTACTGTAAACCGTGTTGTACAAGGTGTCACGATTCATGCGTTTGATAAGTAAAGTGGGAGATTAAAATGAGTCAATATTATCTACATGCCGATAAATTCTTCTTGCCAAACTCGGTTGAGATAGGGGATATCTAGCAGTTGAAGATGGCATATTTGGTGCCTATACCAAAGAAAAACCAGTTGGAGACATTCTTGACTATTCTGGTAAGTGGATAGCTCCAGGATTAGTGGATACACATATTCATGGTTATAACGGTCATGATGTCATGGACCACGATGTGGTAGGACTTGAAGAAATTTCTAAAGGTCTGCTAAGTTGTGGTGTCACAAGCTTTCTGCCGAGTACCTTAACATCAACGGTTGAGACGTTGAACGAGGTGTGTGATACAATCGGGCAGTATCACAAAAAAGTAACAGGCGCGAAAATTCAAGGGATTTTCTTTGAGGGCCCTTTCTTTACTGAAAAACATAAAGGGGCTCAAAATCCAAGCTATTTCACAGACCCAGATTTGGCTGTCTTTAAAAAATGGCAAGAGTTATCTGGTGGTTTGATTAAAAAAATCGCAATTGCACCAGAAAGAGAAGGTGCTGCAGAATTTACGGCAGCTCTTACAAATGAAGGAGTCGTTGTCGCTTTAGGTCATAGTGATGCGACTTACAATCAAGTCAAAGCATCAGTTGAGGCAGGTGCTACAGTTTTTATTCATACTTACAATGGTATGAGTGGTTTGAATCACCGGGAACCTGGGATGGTTGGTGCGGCAATGACGACTGTTGGCACAGTAGCAGAGTTAATTTGTGATGGTCATCATGTTCATCCGATTGCTGCTAAGGCATTGATTCAGACGAAAACACCTGATAACGTCGCCTTAATTACAGATTGTATGCGTGCGGGTGGCATGCCAGATGGAGATTATTTCCTAGGTGAATTTCCAGTCATCGTTAAGGATGGCGCAGCGCGTTTGAAAAATGGTGGCAGTTTAGCAGGCAGCATTTTACGATTATTTGAAGGCGTTAAAAATGTCGTCGATTGGGACTTGGCAACGGTATCTGAGGCGATATACATGGCAACTGAAGTTCCGGCGAGGAGTTGTCATATTGACCATGTCTGTGGCAGTATCCGTTTAGGTCGAGTAGCTGATTTCATTGTTTTGTCGGATAAACTTGAGTTAGAAGAGACTTATTTAGATGGTGTATCTGTCTATAAAAAGTGAAAGGAGCGTGATAAATGATTGTTACAATCACGATGAATCCGGCCGTTGACATCTCTTATCCATTGACGGAATTTAAAGTTGATACAGTTAATCGCTGCGACATTGCCCGTAAAACAGCAGGAGGTAAAGGACTAAATGTCAGTCGTGTCTTACATCAACTAGATGCCCCACTTGTGGCTACAGGTCTAGTTGGCGGTGCGCTAGGTGAGTTTATCAAAGAAAATCTTGCAGCAGCAGGTATGCGTTTTGCTTTTTCAGAAATATCTGAGGCAACTAGAAATTGCGTTGCAATTTTGCATGATGCTAAGCAGACTGAAATTTTAGAAAGTGGACCAACAGTATCTGAATCTGAATTAGTAACTTTTTATCAGGCGTTAAACGACCTATTTAAAGAGGCGACTGTCATCTCTATTTCTGGCTCGCTACCAAAAGGTGCACCGACTGATTTTTATAATCAAGTTCTAGATTTAGCTAAACTAAAACAGATACCAGTTGTGTTGGATACATCAGGCGACTCGCTATTAGCAGCGGTGCAGCATGATAATAAGCCTTTTCTAATCAAACCAAATGCAGAGGAAGTTGCAGGTCTCTTAGGTATTTCAGAAATTAAGAATGTGACTGAATTGAAGACGAGTTTACAGTCTGAGCTCTTGTGTGATATACCAGTCATTGTTGTTTCTTTAGGTTCTGACGGGGCTTTAGTCAAGGCTGAAGAAAAAATTTATAAGGTCGATATTCCAAAAATTGAGGTTACAAATCCTGTTGGCTCTGGTGATGCAACCGTTGCAGGATTAGTTTCCGGCATTTACCACGGGCAACCTCTAACGGATTATTTGAAAAAAGCGATGGTTTTGGGGATGTTAAATGCGCAAGAAGAAACGACTGGTCATGTCAATTTGGCGCATTATGATGATTTTTATCGTCAGATAAGGGTTTATGAAGTTTAGTAAAAAAGGAGAATAGGGCATGTTAGTAACGAGTAAAGAAATGATTCTGAAGGCTCAAGCGGGGGATTATGCAGTTGGTGCTTTTAATATTGAGAATATGGAAATGGCGATGGCAGCTGTAAAGGCGGCTGAGAGTTTGAAGTCGCTAATTATCTTGCAGACGACACCGGGAACGGTTGAATATGCGACTTTGGAATTGTATTTCGCCAACGTGAAAGCGATTGCAGATAAGGCAAAAGTACCAGTTGCGATTCATTTAGACCATGGCTCAAGTTTTGAGCTTGCCATGCAAGCACTGCATGCAGGTTATACTTCTATTATGATTGATGGTAGTCATCTGCCATTTGATGAAAATGTAGCAGTTAGTCGACGTGTTGTTGATGCTTGTCATCCAAAAGATATTCCGGTTGAAGCAGAACTTGGCAAAGTTGGCGGTAAAGAAGATAAGTTAGATGGTGGTACGAATAATCCCTATACTGAACCTGCTGAGGCGAAAGAATTTGTGGCACAAACAGATGTAGATTTTCTGGCTATTGCAGTTGGTACGATTCATGGCTTCTATAAAGGTGAACCAAAGATTGATATGGCACGTCTTAGCGAAATTCGTCAGCTTGTTTCAATTCCGCTTGTTTTACACGGTACGTCTGGTGTACCAGATGAACAAGTTAGGGAAGCAATTAAGCGGGGGATTTGTAAAGTCAATTATGCGACAGACTTACGCATTGCCTATACGAAAGGTGCTCGGGCTAACCTGACTGATGATAAGGTCATTGACCCTAAGAAATACGGTCAAGCTGGTATGAAAGAGGTTTGTGATTTGGTCGCAGCTAAAATTAAAGTTGTGGGCAGTGATAACAAGGCTTAAACCATGTGATGAAAGGAAGACAACGATGATGTTGACAATTGAAAAAAATGAAAGGAATGTTTATGACGGATTTGAAGGCGCAAAAAAACAAGCGATTATCAAAGTGGTCAAACAATCCAAAGTTATTGTCAAGTCAATGATGTCATCTAGACACCTCATCACTTAAATTCAAAACAGTTAATCAAGTAGCTGGGGAGCACTGAAACTGTGATGGAAAGAAACGTTAACTTTTGATTGCGAACACACGAAAATAATTGCCTGCAAGTCAATTATACTATAATTTTACAAGATTAATCCTAGAGGGATGAATATAAGGTGATTATAGTTCAGTAGACTTTTAAACCATTTGTAATACTTTCAAAACAGTCATGTTTTTATGGCTGTTTTTTGTATGTTAACAAACCTTAAAAATCATCAGCAACCATTTTCCTGTAAGAAACTCAAGAGGACGTGATTCGTTTCATCGGGGCTTTCAGCGTAAGGTAAGTGGCCTGCGCCTTTAGCTAGAAAGCTTTGCGCGTGTTGGGCGGTCTCAACATAATAGGTCGTTAATTGCGTTGGAAAAAGTGGCGATAGCTCGCCTGAAATAAATAAAATCGGGCGTGTGGTTTGCTTGAGCACGTCTCGGTAATCCTTAGTTAGTAGATCAAGCAATAAAGGCTCGGTTTGCTCAAATTTAAAAACTTGATTGCCTCGCATCATCTTGCGCAATAAATCTGTATCGATTTTCTTTTTAATCAATGAGAGACTCGCCAAAGTCGTATTGGCCTCAGTAATCGTCTGCCAAGTCAAGCCATACATACCAAGGTGCCAGTCAGGTGTATTAATCGGTTTCGGGCTGCTATCTATAAAGGTTACGCTCTTGACGTCACGGTCACCAAATAAACTAATGTACTCAAAAGCAACCCCACACCCCATAGAGTGGCTGATGATATGGTAATTTTCAAGTTCAAGTAAGTCAACCATTTCTTTGATATCTTTTGCTTGGCGACTAATCCGCAGACCAGAAATCACATCCGCATTTTTGCCGTGCCCTCGTTTATCAAGATGAAGACATCTAAAACCACTCTGACTCAAAAAATCCGTTTGCGCAGACCAACTGTATTCATGCCCAGAATAACCCGCGATAAAAATAATCGGTATCCCCTCGCCAACGCTTGAAAAATCTAGGGTTACACCATCACTTGTCTTAAAATTCAATTCGATTTCCGCCTTATATTTAGTCGTATATCCATTATAAACAAAAAGGTTGATTAATTTCCAGTCAAATTAGTTGAAAAATTAATGAAAACATTGAATAATAGAACATGGAAAGCGATTTCAAATCATCATTTGGTATCATGCTGAAAAGCTCCGATAGAGCGAAGTTATTAACTCATACAAGAGAAGATGACAGATGCTCTGCAAATGTATTTGAAGTCAAAATAATTAGGGGGATTAGTTAATGCGATATTTTGTAAATAAAAACAGGACTGCACCATTTAACATTGCAATGGATGAATGGTTGCTGACTCATTTAAAACCTGAGTCGCCTGTTTTTACTTTATGGCAAAATAACAATGCAGTCATCGTTGGTAAACATCAAAATACCTATGAAGAAGTCAACGAAGCCGTTGTCAAAGAAAAAGACATTGAAGTCATCCGCCGTGTTACAGGCGGAGGTGCTGTTTACCATGATTTGGGGAATTTAAATTTCACCTTTATCATTCCGGTTGCACGGCCAGAAGATGTGGATTGGAAAGTTTTCGTCCAACCGGTTGTAGATGCCCTTCACAAATTAGGCATTCCAGTCGAGATTACCGGTCGTAACGACTTGGTCTTAGACGGTAAAAAAATCAGCGGCAATGCGCAACGTTATCAAGACGGTTACTTAATGCATCATGGCACACTCATGTTTGATGTGGATGTTGAAACCATGGTGCGTGTCTTGAACGTGAGCGATGAAAAATTCATCTCGAAAGCTGTTAAAAGTGTTAGAAGTCGTGTCGGCAGTATCAAACAATACGCGCCAGACTTAACATTAGAAGATTTTCAAGCAGCATTGACAGATGAATTGAGCCGCAATGGTCAAGACCAACCGATTCAATTAACTGAAACACAATTAAATGAAATCAAAACGCTAGAAAAAGAAAAATTCTCAACTTGGGAATGGAACTACGGTGAAAGTCCTGCTTTTAACTACCATGCACATGAAAAATTTGCAGGTGGCATCTTAGATATTAAAGCAGACATTGTCCAAGGGATCATTCAAGACATTCACTTTGGCGGTGATTTCTTGGGTGTGGAAGATATCGAGAGATTGATCCCACAACTCATCGGTGTGCCATTTGAAGAAGCAACCATTCGAGATATTTTGGTTCAAAATCAAGATAAAAAATATTTCGGTACGATTTCAAATGACGAAGTGCTGTCACTCATCAACGACTGATAGCTACAACACGCAAGTACTATATTATAGGAGGCAAAGAATGACGAGTCAAGCATTAGAAATTTTAAATTTCGAACAACAATTGCAAGTACAAGATGATAGCTTTAAAGAATTAAGCGTCTTGGATAAAGACGGAAATATCATCGACGAAGCTGGATTTGAAGCAGCTGAATTATCAGATGACAAATTGGTTGAACTCATGAAACGCATGATCAAACAATTGGTCCTCAATGAACGTAGTGTCAAGTTAGCCAAACAAGGTCGACTTGGTTTTGTGGCACCTACACGTGGTCAAGAAGCCAGTCAAACAGCGACAAGTTTCGCCTTTAACGATGCAGATTACTTGATGCCAGGTTACCGTGATATTCCCCAAATGATCCACAAAGGTTTTCCAATCTATAAAGCCTTTCTCTGGAGCCGTGGTCATCACGAAGGTAACTTGATGGAAGGGATCAACACTTGGTTCCCACAAATCATCATTGGCGCACAATTCGTCGAAGCAGCGGGTATCGGTCTTGGCATGAAAAAACGTCAACTGGATGCTTGTGCCTATACTTATACAGGTGACGGTGGTTCATCACAAGGTGACACCTATGAAGGGATGAATATTGCGGGTGCTTTTAAAGCAAATGCTGTCTTCATCATCCAAAATAATGGCTATGCCATTTCAACACCACGTAAAGTTCAAACAGCAGCAACACACTTAGCCTCTAAAGGTTGGGGTGCAGGGATTCCAAGTATCGTCGTTGACGGGATGGATGCCATTGCTTGTTACCTCGCGGCTAAAAAAGCGCGTGAATGGACAGTAGCTGGAAATGGTCCTGTTCTTATTGAAACGATGACTGACCGTCTTGAACCACATTCAATGAGTGGTGACGATCCTTTACGTTATCGGACAAAAGAATCTATCGAAGAATGGCAAAAACTTGAGCCACTCATCCGCATGCGTATCTTCCTAGAAAACAAAAATCTCTGGAACGAAGCGATTGAGTCAGAGTACAAAGAAGAAGTGAATGCAGAAATTGACGACGCTGTGAAAAAAGCTGATAATGTTCAAAAACAAAAAGTGTCAGAATTTATCGAAACTACATTTGAGCAACCAGGTTTTGTACAAGCAGAACAAATCGAAAAATTCAGAGAGGCGGGCAAATAAATGGCAGTCAAAACTTATATCGCAGCGATTACAGAAGCATTAGATTTAGCACTTGAAAAAGACGAAAATGTCCTCATTTTTGGCGAAGATGTCGGTAAAAATGGTGGTGTTTTTCGTGCAACAGATGGTTTAAACCAAAAGTATGGAGACGAACGTGTCTTTGATACACCCTTGGCTGAAAGTGCCATCGGTGGTTTGGCTATTGGTTTGACAACACAAAACTTCCGCCCAATTATGGAAATCCAATTCTTCGGTTTCATCTTTGAAGTCATGGATTCACTCTCAGGTCAAATGGCACGGAATCGTTTCCGTTTCCACGGTACTCGTGAGTTTCCAATTGTTGTCCGTGCGCCTTATGGTGGTGGGACACACACGCCAGAAATGCACGCGGATAACTTGGAAGGCTTGATGGCTCAAACGCCAGGATTGCGTGTTGTCATGCCAAGTAACCCGGCAGATGCTAAAGGTCTCTTGCTATCAGCGATTGAATCCAATGACCCAGTCGTTTACCTAGAAAACCTCAAACTTTATCGTTCAATCAAAGGCGAAGTGCCAGAGGGCTACTACACAACGCCTCTAGATAAAGCAGCAGTTGCTAAAGCAGGTGAAGACATCTCCATTATTACCTATGGTGGTTTGGTACCGGTTTGTTTGAAAGCAGCAGAAATGCTTGAAAAAGAAGGCATCAATGCGGAAGTTATCGACTTGCGGACAGTAAGCCCGTTGGATATCGAGACGATCGGCAAATCAGTTGAGAAAACTGGCCGTGTTGTTGTGGCGCAGGAAGCACAACGTCAAGCAGGAATTGGTAGTGCTGTGATGGCAGAAATTTCTGAGCGTTTTATCATGAGCTTGGAAGCGCCAATCGGTCGCGTTTCAGCTCCAGATAGTGTTTATCCATTCGGTGCAGCTGAAAATGACTGGTTGCCACAAGTTGATGACGTGATTAACTCAGTTAAAAATGTTTTATCTTACGAGTAAAGAAAAAAGGTGTTAAACCGCGCTTGGCGCCGTATGAAAATAGGCAATCACATGGTTCGGCGTTTACGCCGGTTCTGTGATTGATCTTTTTCACTAGGTGTTGCGGTTTATAAACTAGATTAGAGGGAGTAGTAAAATGACAGAAATTTTTCGGATGCCAGACGTTGGCGAGGGCATGCACGAAGGGGAGATTGCTAGCTGGTTAGTCAAAGTTGGCGATACGATTAAGGTAGATGATGCCATAGCAGAAATTCAAAATGATAAATTGCTACAAGAAATTTTATCACCCTACAGTGGTAAAATTACAAAATTGTTCGTTGAAGCGGGAACCGTTGTTGAAGTTGGCGCTCCTTTGATCGAATTTGATGGCGATGGCTCAGGTTCTGCTGCAGGGGATGCAGCACTGGCACCAGCAGCAAGCGAACCCGTAGCAGAAGCAGCACCAGCTGTACCTGCACCAATTGCGGCAATCAACGAAGTAGTTGCGCAAGAAGCAGCAGCGCCAGTTGAAGGCAAAACAGCACCAGTCATTGCTGGTAAAGTCCGTGCCATGCCAACAGTTCGTCGTTTTGTACGTCAAAATAACATTGATTTGACTACCGTTGCGGCAACAGGTCGCCATGGCAACTTGACTTTAGATGATGTGAAGAATGCCTTGAACGGTACTGGTGCACCTGTTGCGCCAGCCGAAGCTGAAGTAGCACCTCCTGCTGAATCAGCAGCGGTTGCGGCACCTGCAGCGCCAACAAGCGCACCAGCTGAAAAAGCAGGTCGCGTGCCAATGACGCCAATCAGAAAAGCGATTGCGCGTAACATGACAAGTCAAAAACAAAATGTGCCACACGTGACCTTGTTTGAGCAAGTTGAAGTGTCTAAATTGATGGCACACCGTGCGACATTTAAAGATGTGGCTTTGCAACAAGATGTTAAATTGACTTACATGGCCTATGTTGCCAAAGCTTTGGCATCATTGGTGAAACGTTTCCCTGATTTGAATGCCCATGTTGACATGGCAAAATCAGAAATCGTTTACCCAGAAGGCATCCATGTTGGGATTGCAGTTGATACACCAAACGGTTTATTTGTACCAGTTGTTAAAAATGCGGATCAAAAATCAATCCTTGCGATCGCTAAAGAAATCGCTGATTTGGCAGTCCGTGCGCGCGATGGTAAATTAACACCAGACGTGGCTTCGGGTTCAACGATTACGATTTCAAACATCGGTAGTGCAAGAGGTAACTGGTTTACCCCTGTTATCAATGTCAATGAAGCAGCAATCCTAGGCTTGGGCACCATTGCCAAAGAGCCAATCGTCAATGAAGAAGGCGAAATCGTCGTTGGCAACATGATGAAATTATCATTGTCATTCGACCACCGTCTCATTGATGGTATGTTGGCACAAAGCGCCATGAATGACTTGAAAAAAATGCTTAATGATCCAGCATATATGCTGATGGAGGTTTAGTGTAATGGTTGTAGGAAGTCAAGCAAAAAGTGTTGAAACAATCGTTATCGGAAGTGGACCTGGCGGCTATGTCGCAGCCATCCGTGCTGCTGAATTGGGTCAAAAAGTAACGATTATTGAACGTGATGCCATCGGTGGTGTCTGTCTTAATATCGGATGTATTCCATCTAAAGCGTTGATCAATGCAGGTCATGCTTATTATAGTCAAAACCACCAAATGGATAGCATCATGGGTGTGCAGTCTAAAGGCGCAACTTTGGACTGGGCAGCAACACAAAAATGGAAAAATGAAAAAGTTGTCAATACCTTAACAGGTGGTGTTGCCATGCTTTTGAAAAAACATAAAATTGATATTGTCCGAGGTGAAGCACGTTTCAATGACAATCAAGTCGTGAATGTCATTTCTGAAGATGAAAGCCATCTTTTGGAATTTGAAAAATGTATCATTGCGACAGGTAGCCGACCAATTGAAATCCCAGGCTTTGCATTTAAAGGTCGTGTCGTAAATTCAACAGGTGCACTTAGCTTGCCTGAAGTACCCAAACATCTTGTTGTTATCGGTGGTGGTGTCATCGGTAGTGAGTTAGCAGGTGCTTATGCCAACCTTGGCTCAAAAGTCACGATTCTAGAAGGCCTACCACACATCTTAAATGGTTTTGACAAAGAAATGTATAGCTTTGTTGTTGATGACTTTAAAGAAAAAGGCGTAGAAATCATTACTAATGCTAAAGCTAAAGCAGCGGTTCAAGATGACAGCTCTGTAAAAGTCACTTACGAAGTTGACGGTAAAGAAGTTGAAATTGAAGCAGACTACTGTCTCGTTTCAGTCGGCAGAAAACCAAATACAGATGAACTTGGTTTGAATACAACTGACGTTAAATTGACAGATCGTGGACAAATCATTGTCAATGATCGTCAACAAACAAGCGTACCGCATATTTATGCTATCGGTGATATCGTTGAAGGCCCAATGCTTGCGCACAAAGCTAGCTATGAAGCTAAAGTTGCTGCAGCAAACGTTGCTGGCGAAGACATGAGAAACTGTGCGATTTCAATTCCTGCAGTTGCTTACTGTGATCCAGAATTGGCGACAATGGGTGAAACCATTGATACAGCTAAGGAGAAAAACTTAGACTTCATGGTCAGCAAATTCCCATTTGCAGCCAATGGCCGTGCTATTACCATGAATGCGACGAAAGGTTTTATCCGAATTTTGAGTGATAAAGCAACACGCGTCGTCATCGGTGCTCAAATCGCTGGTCCTGGTGCCAGTGACTTGATTAGTGAGTTCGCGCTTGCAATTGAAAATGGTCTGACAACAGAAGACATTTCAATGACTGTTCACCCTCACCCAACACTTGGTGAAGCGATTATGGACACAAGTGAGCTTGCTGATGGTGTGCCGATTCATATTTAATTCTATAGAAGAAAATAGCTCTGAAACGTAAAGTTCAGACAAAATAAAACAAGGCTGGGACAAAAGTCCTCAGCCTTGTTTTATTTTCGAAAGAATACCGATTTCGCACAAAAACAACGGTTTTCTTACCAATTTGGTATTGTTTCTGAGAAAGAATACCGATTTCGCACAAAAACAACGATTTTCTTACCAATTTAGCATTGTTTCTGAGAAAGAATACCGATTTCGCACAAAAACAACGTTTTCTTACTAATTTAGCATGGTTTCTGAGAAAGAATATCGATTTAGCACAAAATCAACGGTATTCTTACTAATTTGGTATTGTTTCCCCAAAATATTCGATTACTTATGTTGCTTGATAAGTTATCACAAAATAAAAAAGAAATAGACTATGAACGATTGCAACTAACACGGAAAGTCGTTCATAACCTATTTTTTAGAGGATATCTATCTAAGCCTCCAATTTATTTTATAATATTTAATCCAAAGTCCCAAGCATCCCCTTAAATTCAGCAATCGACGCATAGCCTTTTGCTTCTAAAATTGCCAACAATTCCTTAGTTAAACGCTCAAATACCCCAAGGCCTTCTTTTTCAAGCTGCGTCCCAACTTGGAGCATAGAAGCGCCACAAAGCAAATGTTCGTAGGCATCACGCCCAGTCAAAATCCCACCAGTACCGATGATTTCGATGCTTGGGTTCAGACGTTGATTCAAGGCACGGACATTGGCAAGGGCAGTCGGTTTGACATATTCGCCACCGATGCCGCCAAAACCACCTTTAGGTTTAATGACTACCGTGTCAGTTACTTCATCAATATACAAGCCATTTCCGATAGAATTGATACAGTTGACAAATTTGAGGTCAAATTGGTTGAGGACGGCCGCAATTTTATCAAAGTGCATGATGTCAAAATATGGCGGTAATTTCACCCCAAAAGGTTTGGTATAGAAGGCAAAGATTTCAGTCAAAAGTCTGTCCGTATCTTCAAAATCATAGGCCATTTGTGGCTTGCCAGGCACATTAGGGCAAGACAGATTCAATTCAACCAAGCCAGTATAGTCACTTTCTTGAATTTTGCGCATGTTAGCAACGTATTCATCGAAACCTTGATAAGAGGCAACGCTCATCACAAAAGGTTGGTCTGGATGACTAGCTTGACGCTTAATCGCGTAATCAAGATAGTAATCCAATCCTAAATTTGGCAATCCCATAGAATTAATACTACCTAAATCAACATTGACATAGCGTGGCTCAGGGTTACCCTCGCGCGCCTCTGCCGTCGCAGACTTGCTCACAAATGAACCCGCTTCAGAATCTGCGAGCGCATCGAGTTCTGTCGTTGTCATACAATGCACGCCAGAAGCGTTCATAAACGGATTGTCATAAGTGTGACCGTAGAAAGTGGCTTGTAAATTTGGCATGAGCGTCTCCATATATTCTTCAATTTTTGTAGATGAGTGTTAGTCTTATTTTAGCAAATTTTAAGGCTTTAGACAAAGGGTAAAAAAAGACAAGTCTGCGAACAAACTTGTCATGTGCTGATTAAACCGCAATCTCATCAAAAATCGCTTTAACCGTCGTGATTTCATTAATCCGGTAACCATTAGTCCCAGAGAAAATCAAGCCCATATCCGTGTTATGCTCGACAGAATTCAGCAAAGCTTCACTGATACAATATGGAATCGTTTTGCGGTCACAGAGTTTGTGCTGCAAGCAGTTCAAACATTTAGCGATTGGAATAATCGGCGTTTTAGGTGCTTCTTGCTCCTTGTAGGCCGCAACTCCGTTGGTAATGGTTTCAGTGAATTTATTATCAATAGCACGACCTGGTAAACCAACAGGGGATGTTGTCAAATGAATATCATCTTCGGTTGCTTTTAAGAAACGGTCTTTAAAGTCATCTGGTGCATCACATTCCTGAGTCCCGATGAAACGCGTTGCCATTTGCACGCCAGAACACCCAAGGCTCAAGTAATGGTCAATGTCTGAACGATCCCAAACACCGCCTGCGAAAATCACAGGGATTTTCATGTTGAATTTTTCTTCGTATTCTTTAACGTGCGCGATAATTTTAACGACTTCATCGTCCATGGTTAGGATGGCTTCGTCGATTTGATCCGCTTTAAAACCGAGGTGACCACCGGCTTTAGGGCCTTCAATGACGACAAAGTCAGCTGTCCGGTTATATTTTTTAGCCCAATTTCGTAAGATGAGTTTGGCAGCTTTAACAGATGATACAATTGGTGCAATCTTTGTTTTAGCATCACCAACTAAATCAGGTAAGTTCATTGGTAGACCAGCGCCAGAGATAATCACATCAGCACCGGCTTCGACTGTCGCTCTGACAACATCGTCATAACGGAAACTCGCCACCATGACGTTGAAACCGAGAATCCCACCTTTTGCAAAGCTACGCGCTTTGTCTAATTGTTTTTTGATTGTTTGCAGGTTGGTTCTAACAGAAGCACGTTGAAAATTTTCTTCTTGGAAACCAATTTGGGCAGTTGATAAAATACCAATCCCACCCTCGGCAGCAACAGTGCCTGCCAGTCTATTTAGGGAAATACCAATCCCCATACCACCTTGGATGACAGGGATTTTCGCTGTCAAGTCGCCTATTCTAAGTTCTGGTAGTTTCATTATTCTTCCTCTTATAGATATAATCATCATTATATTTTTTCATGGTTTTGATAACTAGATAAGCTAAACCATATAACTTATTTTAACAAAACTTGCTTGATTGTCAAACTATTTATTCAAAAAAAATTTATCTTGACAGTCAAAACATATCCTGATATAATTTGATAGTCAAACAACTTGACAATCAAAACGATATTCGTGAAAGGGACTATGGTTGGTAGTAGATTATACAAAAATAAATAAATATCTCACTCATATTTTCAACAATGTTTTGATTATTGAGGAGGCAACCTTACGGACATCTCGTTTTTCAGATGTTTCTATTAAGGAGATGCATACGATTGACAGCATTGGTGAAGCCAAAATGACGACACCAAGTGATATTGCTAAAGACTTAATGTTGACGGTAGGCACGGTTACCGTGTCGCTTAATCGACTGGAGAAGAAAGGCTACATTAAACGTTACCGCAGTGAACATGATAGGCGAGTCGTTAATGTGTTCTTGTCTAGCCGAGGTCGCCTGCTCTATCGCTTACATCGTAAGTTTCACCGTGAAATGGTCAAACGCTTTGTTGCAGACCTACCAGATGATTCCGTGAAAATTTTACAAACAGGTCTGGAAAATCTTCACACATTTTTGGAGGAAATTAAATGACTTTTGCCAAATTAACGGCAACTGCGCACTATGCACCAGAGCAAGTCGTGACAAATGATGATTTAAGTCAAATCATGGAGACATCTGATGAATGGATTGCATCCCGAACAGGGATTCGACAACGCCATATCGTTCAAGATGAAAATACATCAGACTTAGCTGCCAATGTCGGTCAACAATTGTTGGCAAAAGCGTCACTATCAGCCGAAGATCTTGACTTTATCATCGTTGCAACAGTGACACCTGATGGTAATATGCCTAGTACTGCTAGCCTTGTTCAGGCTAAAATAGGGGCAATTAAAGCCTTTGCTTTTGATTTAACAGCAGCATGTAGTGGTTTTGTCTATGCCCTATCGGTTGCTGATAAGTTGATTGCGAGTGGTGCTTATCGTAATGGCATTGTCATCGGTGCTGAAGTCTTGTCAAAAATCGTCGACTGGTCAGACCGTTCGACAAGCGTTTTGTTCGGTGATGGTGCAGGAGGTGTTTTACTCCAAGCATCATCAGATACGCCGTTAATTTTAGCAGAGTCTTTGAAATCTGACGGTAATCGTGGCATGAGTTTGACCAGTAATCTAACACATGCTAACTCACCATTTTCAAAATCTGAGTCGGAAGATGACTTGTTTTTGAAAATGGATGGTCGTGCGATTTTTGATTTTGCCGTTCGAGATGTGCCTAAAAATATTTTAGAAAGTCTTGAAAAAGCCGAATTAAATCCAGATGATATTGATTATCTGCTTTTACATCAGGCTAATTCAAGAATCTTAGATAAAATGGCACGCAAAATCAAAACTGAGCGTTGTAAATTCCTGCAAAATATGCAGGAATACGGCAACACAAGTGCAGCCAGTATTCCAATTCTTTTATCTGAAGCGGTTGATGCTGGTACCATTAAATTAGGCAGCTCACAAAAACTTGTTTTAACTGGTTTTGGTGGTGGCTTGACATGGGGCACACTTGTTGTTAAAATTTAGGTAATCTTATTGCAAGGACGAAATGCGTTTAGGCGTCATGCGTCCCATACATCTATATATAGAAAAAACGGAGATTTAATCATGGCAGTATTTGAAAAAGTTCAAGAAATTATCGTTGAAGAACTCGGTAAAGACGCAAGCGAAATCACGCTTGAAACATCATTTGAATCACTTGATGCTGATTCACTTGACATCTTCCAAATCATCAACGAAATTGAAGATGAATACGATATCGCAATCGAAACTGAAGATGGCCTTAACACTGTTGGTGACTTGGTCAAATTCGTAGACGCTAAAATTGCTGAATAATCCATAAAAATTCTGAGAGCGTGTCACACGTTCTCAAAATTTTTATCCCTATAGTTTGATTATCAAACTATTTTAAAAAACTAAAAATAAATAAAAGATGAAAACTAAAATTACTGAACTATTGAACATTGAATATCCAATCTTCCAAGGTGGTATGGCCTGGATTGCTGATGGTGACTTAGCTGGTGCTGTTTCAAAAGCAGGTGGCTTTGGGATCATTGGTGGTGGTAATGCGCCTAAGGACGTAATCAAAGGTCATATCAAACGTATCCGCGAAATTACGGACAAACCTTTTGCCGTGAACATCATGTTACACTCACCTTTTGTGGATGACATTGTAGATCTCGTCATCGAAGAGGGTGTTAAAGTCGTAACGACTGGCGCAGGCTCTCCTAAAAAATACATGGAGCGTTTCAAAGCAGCAGGTATGGTTGTCATTCCTGTCGTAGCAAGCGTCGCACAAGCAAAATCAATGTCACGAATTGGCGTAGATGCCATTGTCGCTGAAGGCATGGAAGCAGGCGGTCATATCGGTCAATTAACGACGATGACGCTTGTTCGTCAGGTCTCTGACGCTGTTGATTTGCCTGTTATTGCAGCAGGTGGTATCGCTGACGGAAAAGGCATGGCAGCAGGCTTTATGTTGGGTGCTGAGGCAGTCCAAGTCGGCACACGTTTTATCGTAGCCAAAGAGTCAAATGCACATCAAAACTATAAAGATAAAGTTTTGAAAGCAAAAGATATTTCGACAGTCATTTCGGCTAGTCATTTTGGTCATGCCGTTCGTGCCATTAAAAATCAGTTGACAAAAGACTTTGATGCAGCAGAAATGGCCGCCTTCAAACAAGTTGATCCTGATTTGAGTGTCTTTGAAGAAATGGGCGCTGGTAAATTGCCAGCCTCAGTCATTCACGGAGACGTTGACAATGGTTCGGTCATGGCAGGTCAAATCGCCGGTCTCGTTCGTAAAGAAGAAACCGTTGAAGAGATTATCTTGGACTTGTACCACGGATTCCAAGCAGAAATTAAAGCCTCTGCGAAATGGTTGGATTAAAAATGTGATATAGACCGACTGTTGATGACATCAACAGCCAGTAAAACACAGTAATTATTGGAGTATAGCATGACAAAAACGGGTCTTTTATTTGCGGGTCAAGGTGCCCAAAAATTAGGTATGGCACGCGATTTATATGACAATTTTGACATTGTCAAAGCAACTTATGATGAAGCATCTGAAATTCTTGGCTACGATTTACGTCAGCTAATTGATCACGATGCCGACAAATTAGGTGAAACAAAGTACACACAGCCTGCGATTTTGACGACATCTGTCGCCATTTTACGTTTGCTTGATGCGCACCATATCGCTTATGATGTGGTTGCAGGCCTTTCCTTGGGTGAATATTCAGCACTTGTCGCAAGTGGCAGCTTACCATTTGCCTTCGCCGTGAAACTTATCGCTAAACGCGGTCAATACATGGCAGAGGCAGCACCGACAGGTTCGGGTAAAATGGTTGCAGTCATGAATACAGCGGCTGACGTGATTGAGACGGCTTGCCAGCAAGCCTCATTCAATAGCAAGGGGATTGTGAGCCCTGCTAACTACAACACGCCAGGACAAATCGTCATCGGTGGGGAAGTCGCAGCGGTAGATGCAGCGGTTGAACTTTTAACAGCTGCTGATGTGAAACGGATGATTCCTTTGAAAGTTTCAGGCCCTTTCCATACAGCTTTGCTTAAACCAGCGTCTGAAAAACTAGCAGTCGAATTAGAAACAGTGGCTTTCAAACCTTTTGAGAAACCTTTGATTTCTAACACAACCGCACAAGTGATGGCTTTTGATGACATCAAAGCTTTGTTGACACGTCAAGTCATGGAACCTGTTAAGTTCTACGACTCTGTTGAAACGATGATTAGCATGGGCGTGACAGACTTTATTGAAATCGGACCAGGTAAAATTTTATCAGGTTTTGTGAAAAAAATTGATAAAACGGTTAGTATCACACATGTCGAAGATGTGACGACGTTTACTCAATTAAGTAAATAAAGCGAACGTTTTTGGCTATTTTCCGTCACTTCTTCGTTGACAAAAAATATCTCAAAAATGTTGTACACTTTCTTTACTTAAATGAGTATACAGACAATTTTGGAGAAATAAAAAGTGGAAATTACAAATAAAAATGTCTTTATTACAGGCTCAACACGTGGGATTGGTCTTGCTATCGCCCATCACTTTGCCGCAAATGGTGCAAATCTCGTGCTTAACGGTCGTTCTGAGATTACATCAGAACTGATTGGTGAATTTGATCAATATGACGTGCAAGTCGTAGGTGTTTCTGGTGATGTCAGTGATTTTGAAGATGCTAAACGCATGATTCAAGAAGCGACTGAGGCACTTGGTAGTGTTGATGTTTTGATTAATAATGCAGGTATCACAGCAGATAAACTTATGTTAAAAATGACAGCAGATGATTTTGAGCGCGTACTTAAAATTAATCTGACGGGTGCTTTTAACATGACACAAGCTGTCTTGAAACCGATGACAAAAGCACGTCAAGGTGCGATTATCAATATGACTTCTGTTGTTGGTTTAATTGGTAATATCGGACAAGCCAACTACGCTGCCTCAAAAGCAGGGTTAATTGGCCTGACTAAATCCGTTGCGCGCGAAGTCGCGAGCCGTAATATTCGTGTCAACGCCATTGCGCCAGGTTTTATCGAAAGTGACATGACTGCTGTCTTATCTGATAAAGTAAAAGACGCTATGAAAGCACAAATTCCGATGAAACGTTTTGGTAGCGTGGAAGAAATTGCAACGGCTGCTTTGTTTGTCGCAACACAAGAATACATCACAGGTCAAACCATTGCCATTGACGGTGGCATGGTCATGCAATAAATTTAAGAATAAAAAGGGCTTTGAAATGCGTCTATTTAATATCAGCATTCTGAGCGCTTATCTACATATAAATGAGGAGTAAGTCACATGACAAATCGTGTCGTTATTACAGGTTATGGCATTACATCGCCGATTGGTAACACCCCTGAAGAATTTTGGAAAAATCTTGAAGCTGGTAACAGCGGAATTGATACCATCAAAAAATTTGATGCGACAGCGACTGGGATTAGCGTTGCTGGTGAAGTTAAAGATTTTCCTTTTGATAAATACTTCGTGCACAAAGATAAAAAACGCATGGATACTTTTAGTCTCTATGCTGTTTATACTGCGCTTGAAGCCTTGAATATGGCTGGTATTAACCCAGAAGATACAGAGCTTAACCATGATCGTTTTGGTGCGATCATCGGTTCTGGTATCGGTGGTTTGCCGGTGATTCAGGAACAAGGTGAACGCCTTGCGACACGTGGTCCTAAACGTGTCGCACCGCTTTTCGTGCCACTTTCAATTGCTAATATGGCGACTGGTAATGTGGCTTTACGTGTTAAAGCAAATGGAGTAAGCCGTGCCGAAGTGACTGCCTGTGCAGCAGGTACAAATGCTATTGGTTCAGCCTTCCGTGAAATCAAACATGGTTATGCGGATGTGATGTTAGCGGGTGGTACTGAAGCGGCGATTTGTGAATTTGGTGTGGCTGGTTTTGCTAACTTGACTGCTTTGACAACTGAAACAGACCCTAAACGTGCCTCAATTCCTTTTGATAAAGACCGTTCTGGTTTTGTATTGGGTGAAGGTTCTGGTATTTTGGTTCTTGAAAGTTTAGAACATGCACAAGCGCGTGGTGCTAACATCTTAGCTGAAATCGTCGGTTACGGCTCAACAAATGACGCCCACCATATGACGACACCACTTCCTGACGGTTATGGTGCGGCTAAAGCCATGCAACTTGCTCTCGAAGAAGCAGGTATCCGACCTAGCGATGTTGGTTATATCAACGCGCACGGAACATCAACGCAAGCCAATGAAAAAGGTGAAGCACTTGCCATTCATACTGTCTTCGGCGATGATGAAAATGTTCTTGTTTCTTCAACTAAAGCCTTGACAGGTCACGCCCTTGGTGGCGCTGGCGGTATCGAAGCCGTTGCGACCCTACAAGCCATCCTCAACCAATACGCACCAGTTAACGCTGGTACGACTGAATTGGATGACAATACATCAGTCATCAACGTCGTATTGGGTCAAGGGAAACAACATGACATCAAATATGCCATCTCAAACTCACTCGGTTTCGGTGGTCATAATGCAGTCATTGCCCTTAAAAAATGGGAGGGTGAATAACACATATGTCTATTCAAATTAACGAAGTTAAAGATTTAATCAGCCAATTTGATGGCTCATCATTACGTGAATTTTCTTACGCAACAAATGAGTTCACCTTGGCATTTTCTAAAAATAATGGGACAACAACACCATCATCAGCTACACCTCTTGTTGCAACAGAAGTTATGCCAACTCAGAGCGCTGAAGTGTCTATACCGGTTACAGTTTCAGCACCTGAAGTATCGCCTGCAGCCATTGCCGAAGGCGATGTTGTGACGAGTCCTTTAGTTGGTGTGGCTTATCTTAAGCCGGCACCTGACAAATCAGACTTTATCGCGGTTGGTGATACAGTTAAAAAAGGTCAGACTTTGCTGATTATTGAAGCGATGAAAGTCATGAATGAGATTCCTGCGCCGCGTGATGGTGTCGTGACTGAAATTTTGGTCCAAGCTGAGGCCATGGTCGAATACGGAGAGGAACTGGTACGCATCAAATGATTGATATTAATCAGATTAAAGAGGCGTTGCCACATCGTTACCCTATGTTGTTGGTTGACCGCGTGATTGAACACTCTGAGGACGAGATTACAGCGCTTAAAAATGTGACTATCAATGAACCTTTTTTCAATGGTCATTTTCCAGAGTATCCAGTTATGCCAGGTGTCCTGATTATGGAGGCCTTGGCACAAGCTGCGGGTGTTTTGGAATTGTCTAAACCTGAAAACAAAGGCAAATTGGTCTTTTACGCAGGCATGGATGGTGTGAAATTCAAGAAACAAGTAGTCCCTGGTGATCAATTAATTTTGAACGCTAAATTCATCAAACGCCGTGGGCCAATTGCAGTTGTAGAAGCTAAAGCAACAGTTGACGGTAAGTTAGCAGCTAAAGGTACTTTGACGTTCGCGATTGGTGAGTAAGATGGACAATTTTCAAGACTATTACGCTAAGGTCATGGCACACATTGCTAAAAAAGGTGTCGGTATCCTTGCGACTGCTAATCAAAATGTGCCCATGACTCGAATGGTTAGTTTTGTTGTTTATGACGACAAGATTGCTTTTCAAACGAGTAAGAAACTTGAAAAATATGTTCAGATTGCGACTAATTCAGCTATTGCCTTGAATTTTACTAATATTAATATTCAAGGCAAGGCGAGGATTCAGTCTGGTCAAGTATTGACACATGAAAAGTTTCGTGCTCTATTTCAAGAAAAACATCAGAAATCATTTGATACCTATTCACATATGGCGTCAAATCGCGTTGTTGAAATTTCGCCTGAAACCATTGTGTTATGGGAATATGAAGCAGGTGAACCTTTCCTAATTTTCTTGGACGTTAGGCATCAAACTTTTCGTAAAGCGCACTATGACCATACAGATACTGATTAAATAATTAAGCTGAAAAGGCAACTTCTTTTCGGCCAGTTTGCACCGACTCTTTGTTAATAAGTCTAGCCGTACACCTGTGCGCCGTCGCCTTATTGCCTCGATTTGTCACAAACTGTCTCGAAAGATGCCTTTGACTTTTAATACGATGACGTAATACTAAAAAGAGAAATGATATGTTTAAAAAAATATTAATCGCCAATCGTGGTGAAATTGCGGTACGGATTATCCGTGCGGCGCGCGAATTAGGCATTCAAACTGTTGCTGTTTATTCTGAGGCTGACCGTGAAGCTTTGCATACTTTGTTAGCAGATGAAGCGGTTTGTATTGGCCCAGCTAAAGCGACTGATTCATACCTGAACATGCACCAAATTATTTCAGCTGCTGTCACCCTGCAGGCAGAGGCTATTCATCCAGGCTTTGGTTTTTTAAGTGAAAACTCAAAATTTGCCAATCTTTGTGAAGAAGTTGGCGTTAAATTTATCGGACCTTCTGCTAAAGTGATGGATACAATGGGCGATAAAATCAATGCGCGCGCGCAAATGATTGCTGCTAATGTGCCAGTCATTCCAGGTTCTGATGGTGAAGTTTATGATGCCACGCAAGCCCTTGAAGTCGCACAAAAAATTGGCTATCCGGTGATGCTAAAGGCATCAGCTGGTGGCGGTGGTAAAGGGATTCGTAAAGTTAATTCGCAAGAAGAATTACTTCCTAATTTCTCTTCTGCTCAAGCTGAGGCTCAAGCCGCTTTTGGTAATGGGGCCATGTATATGGAACGTGTGATTTATCCCGCACGCCATATCGAGGTTCAAATTTTAGCTGATGAGCAAGGTCATGTTGTCCATTTGGGTGAGCGAGATTGCTCATTGCAACGTAACAACCAAAAAGTGCTTGAAGAAGCACCGTCAATTGCAATTGGTCATACCTTACGTGAAAAAATTGGTGCAGCAGCAGTTGCTGCGGCTAAACATGTAGGCTATGAAAATGCTGGGACGATTGAATTCTTATTAGACGAGTCGACTGGTGATTTCTATTTCATGGAAATGAACACACGGATTCAAGTGGAACATCCAGTTACTGAATTTGTAACCAATGTAGATATCGTTAAGAATCAAATCAAGATTGCAGCAGGTGAAGCACTTGATATCACGCAAGAAGATATCAAGATCACTGGTCATGCCATTGAGTGTCGGATTAACGCTGAAAATCCTAAGTTTAATTTTGCGCCAAGTCCAGGTAAGATTACGGATTTATACTTGCCCTCTGGTGGGGTCGGCTTAAGGGTTGATTCTGCCATGTATCAAGGTTATACGATTCCACCTTTCTATGATAGTATGATTGCGAAAATCATCGTTCATGGTGAAAAACGTTTCGAAGCCTTGATGAAAATGCAACGTGCGCTTTTTGAGCTTGAAGTTGAAGGTGTTAAAACCAATGCTGAGTTCCAACTTGATTTGATTTCTGATCGTCATGTCATCGCAGGTGATTACGACACAGCTTTTCTGGGTGAAACATTTTTACCTAATTACTTAAAAAAAGAGGATTGATAGAAGACTATGGCTTTATTTAAGAAAAAAAGTAAATACATTCGCATCAATCCCAACCGTTCGCGTCTTAATGAGCAAAATAGCACGCCAGAAGTACCAGATGAACTCTTCGCCAAATGTCCAAGTTGTAAGCACACGATTTACACCAAGGATTTAGGACAAGAGAAAGTCTGCCCGTTTTGCTGTTACAATTTTAGAATTTCAGCACAGGAACGTTTGAATCTTGTAGCAGATGCAGATACATTTTCTGAATTGTTTACAGGCATTGAAACGACTGATCCGCTTAATTTTCCAGGTTATCTGGATAAATTAGCTGCTGCTAAAGCTAAAACAGAACTTGATGAAGCCGTCCTAACTGGTACTGCTATGATTAAAGGTCAAAAAATAGCCCTTGCGATTATGGATTCAAACTTTATCATGGCATCTATGGGTATGGTTGTTGGCGAGAAAATTACCCGCTTGTTTGAATACGCGACAACTGAAAAATTACCTGTTGTCATTTTTGCAGCCTCTGGCGGCGCGCGCATGCAAGAGGGGATTATGAGCCTGATGCAAATGGCTAAAATATCTGCTGCCGTTAAGCGCCATTCTAATGTTGGCTTGTTATACCTGACGGTATTGACAGATCCAACGACGGGTGGTGTGACAGCATCTTTTGCCATGCTAGGTGATATTATCTTGGCTGAGCCTCAGACCCTTATCGGTTTCGCAGGACGACGTGTAATTGAGCAAACAGTGCGCGAAAATTTACCAGATGATTTCCAAAAGGCTGAATTTTTGCAAGCACATGGGTTTGTTGATAAGATTGTCAAACGCACAGAACTTGCGACGACAATCGGTCAAATTTTGAAATTGCATACACGTGGAACAGGAGGACAATCAAATGGCTGATAGTGCAAATAAAATTGTCCAGTTAGCACGGAGTCAAGACCGTTTGACGACGCTTGACTATGCGACACAGATTTTCGATGACTTTATCGAATTTCACGGTGACCGCAATTTCAGAGATGATGGGGCTATTCTTGGTGGTATTGCTAGTCTTGCTGGGCGTCCGGTGACCATTGTCGGGATTCAAAAGGGCAAGGGCTTGCAAGATAATCTTGACCGGAATTTTGGTCAACCGCATCCGGAAGGTTACCGCAAGGCTTTGCGTTTGATGAAGCAAGCTGAAAAATTCGGTCGACCAATCATCACCTTCATTAATACGGCAGGTGCCTTTCCTGGCTCTGGCGCGGAAGAACGTGGTCAGGGTGAAGCGATTGCGCGCAATTTGCTAGAGATGAGTGATCTTAAAGTGCCGATTATTGCCATTATCAATGGTGAGGGCGGTTCTGGTGGGGCGCTGGCTTTGGCAGTTGCTGACCGTGTTTGGATGTTGGAAAATTCCATGTATAGCATTTTATCGCCAGAAGGTTTTGCGACGATTCTTTGGAAAGATTCATCACGTGCGCCTGAAGCGGCTGAACTTTTGAAGATTACGTCTAAAGATTTGCTCAAAAATGGCGTAATTGACAAGATTATCTCAGAAGAAAACACAATTGATATCTTGAGAGCAGCTTTAATCACAGAGCTCGATACCTTGTCTAGTTTGACACTTGACGAGCTGGTTGAAGCCCGCTATCAACGATTTAGAAAATATTAAAAAGAAGCGCTTGAAGCGTTTTTTTGTGTTATGATATAAAGCAACCACGCATAATCACTGATTTTTTAGTATAATAAAGGGATGAGAAATATGATAAAAATTATTTTAAGTTTGCTTGTATTGTTGATTTTAATCGCAGGTATTTATATCGCCTACGTTTACCTGCAATATAACCGCCTACCTGACAAGCAGACCTTGCCAATTAAAAGGGCAGAGCACTCAAAACAAATTTCAGCCAATCAAGCCTATAAAATCATGACTTTTAACATTGGTTATGGTGCTTATCCTGCTGACTACACCTTCTTTATGGATGGTGGCAAGGAAGTCCGTGCGCGCTCAAAGGCAGATGTCCTAGCAAATTTAACAGAGGATCATCGTCTTTTAACGTCTGAAAACCCTGACTTTATCAATCTGCAAGAAGTTGACTACGAGGGTGATCGATCATTTAAAGTAGACCAGCCCGACTTCTTCAGGACTAAAAATCCTGGATACAATAGTAGTTTTGCTAACAACTATCATTCTGCCTATTTGTTTTATCCTGTTACTCAGCCGATTGGCAAGGCCAAATCAGGATTGTTGACTTTATCCAAAAGTCAGATGACTCAAGCCACACGTTATAGCTTACCGATAGAGACGAATTTTAATAAGTTTTTCGACCTTGACCGCGCCTTTAGTGTGAGTGAAGTAACTGTTGACAATGGTAAGAAACTCTTTATTTACAATGTTCATTTGTCTGCTTTCATCAAAGATGAGGTGATTCAGGCTGCACAGTTGACTAAGCTTTTTGACAATATGAAGGCACATGCTGATGCTGGAGATTATGTGATTTGTGGTGGGGATTATAACCATGTGTTATCAGGTGAGGCGCATCCTGAACTGACCTGGATGAAACCATTTCCGACGGCCAAATTATCTCATAAGCTGCGAGTCGTTGCACCAACAAATGCCCCTTCAGTCCGCAGCAATGGGACAGCTTATGGCGACCATTCTACATTGGGCGTGATTGATGGCTTTCTGGTATCGGAAAATATCAAGAGCTTGAATATCAAAACCATTCAAAATGACTTTAAATCAAGTGACCACAATCCAGTCGTCATGACTTTTGAATTAAGTACGAGTAACTAAAGACAATAGCGAAAAATTGGAGTTATTTTTTGCCAAATTAAGACTTATTGTCCCACGCCTAAGTGGTAGAACCACTAAGGCACGTGGTACATAGCTATTTATCTAAGCTGCTTTCGCGCTGAGATAATAGCCAAATGGAAAGAGACCTATGCTAAGAATCACACAAATCAAAATTTCAATTCATGACGAGATGTCAGCGGTCAAAAATCAAGTGGCTAAAAAGTTAAAAATTCGCCCGACTGATATTCTGGATTTCAGAATTTACAAGGAATCCATTGATGCCAGAAAACGTGGCGAAATCAACTTTATCTATACGGTAGATGTAAAGCTCAAAGACGAAAGCAAATTTTTGACCGGCAAGTATAAAAATGTGGCACCCTCACCGGATTTGACTTACAAAAATCCCAAAATTGGGACTAAGAAAATGTCACACCGACCAGTCGTTATCGGTTTTGGACCGGCTGGTATGTATGCTGCACTCCTCCTTGCGCAAATGGGCTACAAGCCACTCGTTCTGGAACGTGGCGAAGCCGTCGATGACCGTGTTAAATCCATAGACGCATTTTGGACCAAAGGGGAGTTAAACCCTCAGTCGAACGTGCAGTTTGGCGAGGGTGGCGCAGGGACCTTTTCGGATGGGAAGTTGACCAGTCGTGTCAAAGATTTGCGTGGTCGCAAGGTGCTGACGGAGTTCGTCAATGCTGGCGCGCCGGAGGAGATTCTCTACAAGGCGCATCCGCATGTCGGAACGGATTTGTTGCGTGATATCGTGAAAAATATCCGCAAGAAAATCATCGCGCTGGGTGGCGAGGTGCGGTTTAAGACGCAGGTTAAAAACTTCAAGATTTCGGATGGTCAGCTGCAAGGCTTAGTTTTGACGACAGGGGAAGAAATTGCGACGGAACAGGCGATTTTGGCGATTGGTCACAGCGCGCGTGATACGTTTAGCGAGCTCTATGCAGATGGCGTGAAGATGACGGCTAAACCCTTTGCAGTTGGCGTTCGCGTGGAACACCCGCAAGAAGTCGTCAATCGTGCCCAGTATAAAGAGTTCGCTGGGCATCCCAGACTTGGCGTTGCGGAATATCGCTTGACCTACAAGGCCAGCAACGGCCGAGGTGTTTATACCTTTTGCATGTGCCCAGGTGGTCTTGTCGTCGCGTCAGCATCTGAGGCAGGCCACCTCGTGACCAATGGCATGAGTGAGCACGCAAGGAATCAAAACAATGCCAACAGCGGGCTTTTAGTCCAAGTCTTCCCGGAAGATTTTGGCAGCGATCATCCTCTGGCAGGTATTGCCTTCCAACGAGCGTTAGAGCAGGAAGCCTTTGAGTTAGGCGGTAGCACCTATCAAGCACCAGCCCAATTAGTTGGAGATTTCCTCAAAAAACAACCGTCGACAGCAATGGCAAGTGTCACACCAAGCTATTCTCTAGGCGTTAAGCCAACGGATTTGTCAGCCTTATTCCCAGATTATATTACGGAGGCATTGAGAGAATCCCTGACGGGATTGGATAAAAAATTACACGGCTTTGCCATGGCAGATGCCGTAATGACAGGCGTTGAATCACGTTCGTCATCACCCTTGCGAATTAATCGAGATGAAGACAGTTTCCAATCTGTCTCAACTAAAGGTATTTATCCAAGTGGTGAAGGTGCAGGCTTTGCAGGTGGAATTGTTTCAGCTGCAATTGATGGCTTGAAATGTGCTGAGGCTTTGATTGGGGAGTTTTCGCCTGTTGAAAGGTGATGAGTTATTATAAGAGAGCGATGATTATTTAAATCATGTTCTTTTATTTTTAATAGAATTTGTATATTTTATTTATAGTATTACTTTTTATGAAAGTATATCAAGGCTATATATTTAGGGCACCTCTAAAAACGTATGAAAAGAGGTATAATAGATT
>SKEM01000186.1_pt1 | contig 48744 bp, 48 predicted proteins | sample 4826731 | NCBI WGS metagenome assembly SKEM01 (sample SAMN11008809, study PRJNA524170) | human gut metagenome | biome: Human fecal sample; material: Feces; isolation source: fecal sample from pouch patient p37 | host: Homo sapiens | place: Israel: Tel-Aviv | collected 2015-07-27 | reverse complement strand
GTAGAAGAAGACGAATTTTCTACATATCAGAAAGATATATTTTTCCTTTCTTTGTTTCACTTACTGTCGTCTTCACTAGTATTCTGATATTCCACTTGGGAGTAATCACATTGACCAGCTCTTACAGCTTAAGGACTTAGCCAGCCCCGTTGTCTTTATTTCTTTTTATTTTGCTAAAGCTAAAAGATTTAAAACCGCATTTTCATCTCGATCGTTCTTGTAACCGCACGCAGCACATCTTTGAGTTGATGGGTATGTTTTATCAGCTAAGATTAACTCTTTGCCATACCAATCGCACTTATAAGTTAATATCTGTCTAAACTTACTAAAAAGAGATATCTGCATACCTCTTGAAGCTACATGGGTCATCATCATGTCTTTTACTGCCAAGTCTTCAATTACTATTTGGTCGTAATTATCTACAAGCTTAGTAGTAAACTTCTGTAAAAGATCATTTTGGATATTAGCTGTTTTACGATAATCTCTTTGCAATTTGGTTCTCGCTGCATAGTAATTATTTGATTTTGTAGCTAACTTACCGTTAGCTTCTCTTTTACGTGCCAGCATTCTTTGATAATGCTTAATACGCTTATAAAGCTTTTGCAATTTAGCAGGCAAAACATTAATTTTGCCATCTGTGTAATTAAAGTGACCGACATTGACATCAACTGCTGTCTTTTGATAAGTTTTAGCCTTACTTGAAATCTCTTCTTCATAAGGCAAAGCCGCATAATAGCTATCTTTTTCTTTGAAGATACTTATTACTTTGACTTCATTCATCTTTAGAGCTTCATAGCTTTTTAAATCAAACCAATCTTCTTTTGAAATGCTTCTTGGGCGATCAAGGCGAAGCCTGCCATTAACAATCTTGGCACGATCAGTTTTAAAGCCTTGTCTGGGAGCTTTCTTTGATTTAAAACTAGGTATTCCCCAATCAGGTTGAGCCTTATCAAAGAAGTTCTTCCATGCATTAGCTAAGTCTTTAATCGCTAATTGTAAGCATCTAGCTGACAAATCATATTGCCAATCAGCTTTATTTGCGACTAGTTCATCGCGGACTCTGCGTTTGTTAGGACTAGGATTATCTTTTTTTGTTTAGTGTATGAGCTTCATACATTAATTGCCAAGTTTCTAAGCCTTTATTCCAGCAGTATCGCCGATAGTCACATAAAGCATCGAGCTGCTTTTGCATGGTCTTATTAACTTTTAGCTTTACTACTTGTGTTTTAATCATTGCTTCACCTCCCAGAATGCAAACATAAGTTTATCTAAGAAGACAAAGCAAAACAAGTAAATATTGACTCAAAGCTTATTTTCCATGTTTAACTTTCTAAATAAGCTTAATCTTTTGCTTTTATCTACAAATTTCTACATTTTTCTATGTTTTTTGTTAACAGTTAATTATCTCCTTTTTGGATCAAAACTTGATGAGCAAATAGTCGATATACTCTATTTGCTTGTGAATCTATTATACCATGCAGACGAACTTATAATAAAACATCAGCCTACACTTGGTATGCAATCTTAAGAATTGCCTCCCTAAAACTGCATAAAATACTGTAACTCAGACATATTAAGCTGTAGTTACTGCACTTTTACAGATTCTATTCAAATCATTACATTTTTGTGAAGTATTAAACAATCTATTGACCTTTTGTCACTTTTACTCTACCGGTCTTCAATCAATAAATCTTCTTCTTTAACAAAGCATAATTTTTGAATGAAAATATAACGCATTATAAGCCCAAGCATTAATGGCATCCCCATAAAGAGTAAAATCAAGAAAATAATCGTAATGGGCCCACCTGTAGTCATATTTTGATATGCAGTCAGTGGACCAATCAATCCAGTAGAACCAAAACCAGCAGAATTTGGTGTACCACTAATTTGAAAAATTGCACCAACTAATCCTGCAATAGCTGCAGATGCACTAACCGGAATAAACAATTTAGGATTTTTTAGTACATTCGCCATCTGGATCTTAGGCGTTCCTAAAAAATGGGCAATTGTAGTACCAAAGCCATTTACTTTACTACTCATAATAGCCAAAGTAAATGCACCAGCAGTAATTCCTAAGTTAGCGCTGCCTGAAGCAATTCCTTCAACTCCAATTGCCATCGCAATGCCTACCGATGAAACTGGCGTAATAACAAGTGTCGCAAATGCAACCCCCATGAACATTCCCATAATTAATGGTTGGAAATCAGTCATACCTGCAACGACATTACCAATCATTCCTGTAATCAGCTTAGTGTATGGCAACATCAGCTGACCTATACCACCTGCTAACACAGCAACAGCTAACGGTAAAATCAAGATTGTATAACTACCTAGCCTTGGCGTTAAATACTTCACCATAATAGCTGCAATAAAGATTGTTAACGCAATATTGATTACATCCCCTGAACCAGACAAAATAATCTGATTGTTTTTCATTTGAAAAGCCCCACTAGCAATCATTGCAGCTGCAGTGACCGATCCTGATTGAATCAGATTAAATTTTAATAGATATGACACACATAAACCGGCAAAAACTGCCAATAAATCTTGCATTAATGTTGTCATCGCAAGTACGCTTTGTGCAGCTGGCCACACATCACTGATACTCTTCATTATTTCATTAACTAAAGCACCAGGAACAAGTGCAATAACTACTCCAGAGCTTACTCCACTCAAAATATTTAAAATATTTTCCTTAAAGTTACCTTTCATCTTTCTTCAGACCCACTCTTTTCTATATATTTTTTTAAAAACAAAAAAGCTTCAGCGATTTCCACCACTGAAGATTATTAATTATGCTTTGGAAACCGGACAATAAATAATAGGAAATAATTCCATCATATTTTTCTCATCCTAGTTTCCCCATGTGAAATAGTATACTATCTTTTTATTTTATAGCCTAGTTAAGATTATCTAAAGAAAAACAGTTCGCGTACATATTTATTCACAGAAGTTCACTACATATTTATCAAAGTGTCCGTAACTGTACATACCAGCCTACATCTGTGCTTAATTTGAAAACTCATTTCATCTAAACTTTATTCATAAATTCAATACAAGGTGTACAAAACAAGACGAGGTATTTATGAATAAGATTGATGAACTACTTAAACAAGTTGAATTAGCCGACGCAATTGTTGTCGGCGGAGGGAGTGGTATGTCCAATGCCGCCGGAATGGACTTTTGGTATGAAGCTAGCCCTTTATTTTTAAAACACATGCAATATTACCTATGATAAGTATCATTTTGCAGGTATCTTCAAAGGCTTTTACACCCGCTTCGATTCGCAAGAAGAACACTGGGCTTACATGATTCAAATGTTAAATCTAATTTTTAACGAACCAGCACAAAAACCAACCTACGATTATTTAAAAAAGATCATTGGCGATAAACCTACCCACTACATCACGACTAACCAAGATGGTTTGTTCAAGAAGTACTTTGGTGAAGATGCCGTCAGTGAAATCCAAGGTTCATGGTTCTTCTTCCAAAGCCCTAACACTCAAGTCGATAAGAATCTTTATCCAGCTAAGTCATATGTTGAAGATTTACTCAATAAGATCAAAGATCACAAACTTGATAAAAAATACTTTCCTAAGAGCAAGGTCGATGGGCATCCCCTTATCCCGTGGGTGCGCGGACCAGAATTTTTAGAAGATAAACGCTACTACGATGAATATCAAAAATTCAATGATTTCATTGGTAAATATAAGAACAAACGTGTTCTGTTTATCGAAATGGGTGTAGGACGCATGACTCCCATGTTTATTCAGGAGCCATTCTGGGAAATAACCAGTTATTTAGATAATTCCTTCTATATTAATATCAATCCCAAAGATGCGATTACTAATCCGATGATTCAAGATAAATCCTTGCTAATCGGAGATGACATTAATGAAGTTCTTAAAGAAGCTTGCGAAAAGATTTAAAAAGGAGAAAAAATGAGTAACACAGCTAAAACCGCCTCAGACTGGATTAAGAATGCCGACGCTATTTTAGTCACTGCCAGCAACGGCCTTTCCATTTCTGAAGGCTTAAATTTATTTGCCAACGATAAAAAATTAAAGGAAGTTTTGGGTAACCTTGTGGATAAGTATCATTTACCAAATATCTTGCAAGCTCTATCTTTTCCATACAAGAGCAAGCTTGACCACTGGCGTGCCATTGCCAGAATCGTTGAATATTACGGCAATAATTACGAACCTTCCACCTATATGAACGATATCAAGAAACTCATCGATGATAAGCCATACTACGTTTGGACTTCCAATATCGATCATCATTTTTCTTTGTCCGACTACAAGAATGTTTTTGAAATGGAAGGCAATTGGTTCGAAGGTATTTGCTCTGAACAACCAGAAAAACATGGTAAATACTATTTAGGTGAAAAGCTCCACCAAATCTACATGAAAGATCAAGACGGTACCTTAACTGAAGATGACATTCCCGTCTGTGATGTATGTGGCAGCGAACTTGATTTGAATTTACCACAAGAAGGCTTCCAAGTAGACGAAGAAAAACTAATTGACTTACAACGATTCATCGAAAAATACATGGATCAAAACTTAGTTGTCCTTGAACTCGGTATTGGACCAAGAAATCGCATGATCAAAGCTCCATCAATGAATATCGTGGCATCAGGTCAACGTAGCCACTACATCACCATTAATCAAGGTCAACTCATGATCCCTGACCAAATTACAGATCGTTCAATCGGTTTTGACTCTTCAATCTCTTTGGCATTCAAGGAATTGCTAACAGGTGAAGACATGGGTGCTAATACTGTTGGCCCAACTAAACGTGAAAAGTTGTCTCCTGAACAAGTTAAGGAGCAAGCAGAAGCGCTTGAGAAGTTTTATCCTTACTTCATGGTTGATGCTGCCCGTTATGGTGGCACACCAATGTACATGACAATTGATAAAGATCACCCCATCTTATTTGCATACTTCTGAATCAGGTTTTGGTTTGATGTATGACATGGGGGACCCAGTTATCGTCCATTGCTTTACTCAAGAAGGACAATACTACAAGGTACGCTTAGGCTTGAACAAAGAAAAGGACGAAGTTCACTCCTTCTACGTTGATGCGGGGACTTTTATTGCCATCGAACTTGCACCAGAAAGCACCGGCTTTTCAGTTATTAACACTGAAATTGGTAACAGTAATGCTCAAACTTTGGTGCCAAAGATCGATACTTTATTGCGTCTTTTCCCAGATCAACGCGATATTATCAATAAGTTCTCCACTTTCAAGTAATCTGCTAAAATGATAACAGAAATGAGTTGATACTTTTGAAAGAAATTAAACATCGCAAAACTGATAGACGTACTTTATATACATTGAGTGTAATTAAAGAAGCTTTTTTAAAATTAATTAAGCAAAAGAGCTACAATCAGATAACGATCACAGAATTGTGCCGGGTAGCCGACATTACCCGTTCTACTTTTTACATTCATTACAACTCAATCACCGATGTCTTGAACGATGTACTCGATGATGCGTTGCAAATGACTCCAGATGATACATTTCAGATTACTGGATCCAATTTTTCATTTGATTATTTAAGTCAAAATGAATCGCTAATCCCGGCCTGCCAACGTATTGGCGATTCAAATAAGTATCAAGAACTACTCATGGATCCAGATCTTAGTGAATACATTATCGGCAGAATCATGACGCACGAACGCGAGCATGTCATCCCTTCCATCATTGAAAAAACTGGGCTTTCTAAAGAAGATGCGGAAACTTTATTCATTTATATGATTCATGGTTCTTTTGCAGTAAATAGACTGCATCATTTTAAGAAAGATGAAAAGTGGTCGCACGATGTACAGCTGCTTAATCGTTTTACTGAGGCAGGATATAAGAATGCTAAGACAAAATAAAAGAGTGTTTAAACTAACATATCTATTAGTTTAAGCACTCTATTTTCATTTAAATCTTTAGTCAGCTTGACATCAACATGCATATCTCTATATTTCTAACTCATATTTTCTCAATACAAATAAATGGTAATTAACTCTACAAAAAAGCTAATCACAAAGATTAGCAAAGCAATTAATTCTTAAATCAAAGGAACAAAAAAGATCAGGCTCACTGCCTGATCTCACTTATTGGGTTAGCTGGATTCGAACCAGCGCATGATGGTACCAAAAACCATTGCCTTACCACTTGGCTATAACCCAATCTTCAAACCTTTTACTTGAATTAGTTCTATTTGAATGACCTCTCGATCACTCAACGAATATTAGTATAGGGGAATGAACGACAAAATGCAAGTGAAAATTTGATTTTTTTCAATTTGTTTTTCTGTTCATTGGTTCCATTAGCCATTAACCATCCAATCGTGAAAATCAGGTGATTTCTTTGGATCATAGTGACCATTTTCATCAATTTCGACATCTTCAACGGAAATTTTTTAACTAAATTTGCCCAATCCAGTGACGTAGGCAATTTCTTAATTCGTATCTCGTTATCTTTTACTGCAAATGATACCTCTGTACCCTTTTTTAACAAATAGCTACAGGAATAACAACCTGTCCCTTTTGTGACATTTTTCCAGTTATAGTTTTGTTCATATTAATGTCTCTTCATTGTCAATTCTACTTATCCCCCAAATTTCTATTATCTAGTTTTCTAGCCAAAACAAAGCAATAAACAAATGAATTCCAGCCCAAACTAGTTAAACCACCGTATTTCAAAACTTGTCCTGCTGTCATTGAAGATACCGACATTATAAAAAATTGCACTTAACGTTGATGCCAAATTAATCGCTGCCGGATATTTTTTCGATGCTTCATTCAAAAAGAATACTTGTGTTGTCGAACCAAAAATAGCTACCACACCAAGGAGTAGCCAAATCAAACTCAATGCATTCAAATCGAACTTAAGTTGCACATGAACCAGCGGTCTAATATACGTGTAATAGCCATACAAGGTAGCTGCCGCACAGATAACGAAGCCGATCCCATACCAGATTGTTTTATCCTTGAAAATCTGACTCAGCGATTCATGATAAGTTTGCGCAATCAGTGACAAATTTCCGACTACCATAAACTCATTGCATCCCAACATGAACGCAATCAGCAAGAACATCGCCGTCAAAATATGCAATCGATTCTTACTAATTTTTTTCTGTCATATTTTTCCCCTTAAACACAACGTTTAAGTTAATTTTATCGAAAAATCATAAATAATCGTAATTAGAATAACTATAATTATGCTATTTTATCGACTTTAATATTTTTAACTACCAAATAAAAAACCACGAATTATTCAACAAATATACTTCATGGTTTTATTTACTATATCTTAATTTCTAAAAAGTAAAGACCTGATCATTGTATTTAACTTGATAGTCTAAGTTCTTAAAGTCTACGTACGTACTAGCTACTTCTGTTCCTACCTTATTTGATCTAGTGACAATAATTTCATGTTCACTTGGAGTTTCAACTTTGATTGAACCTTCCAAATCAAATGCAGGTACAGAATTACGAAATTCCAATAACTTAATCAAAGATTTTACTACAGGTCTTTGAACTTGTTCCGCAATCTCATCCAAATCATAATAGTGGCGATTAATATCGCGTCCTTCTTTTGTCTTCTCTAATAATTGAATATCATTTTCTCCTGCTAACAATCCAACATAATAAATTTGTGGAATACCAGGGGCAAAGATTTGTAATAACCGTGCAATAAAATATTTCTTATCATCATTACCCAATGCAGAATAATAAGTAGTATTAATTTGATAAATATCCAAATTATGATATTCAGCACTAGAATATTTCTTCTTGACGTTAGCACCAATTTTATAAAGTTCGTTTGTTGTGTAGCTAATTTGATCGTCCGTAAGAATATCCTTTGCGTCAACTACGCCTAATCCATCGTGGGTATCTAAAGTAGTAAATTGCTTCATCGGACATTTCTTTAGCCAAGCAGCAAGTTGAGTACTATTACCGCTATAAAGTGAATACAACAATACCATTGGTAAAGCAAAATCATAAATAAAGTATCCATGTTCCGCCACCTTAAATGGCATCGTATAATGCTCATGAATTTCAGGCAGAATAGTAGTTGGAGTATCTTTAAGATAATCATTTACCTTTTCGAGTAAATTCCAAATTTCCGGTTCTACAAAGAAGTCATTTGTATCTAACTTTTTAATTGCATAAGCAAATGCATCTAAACGAATCAAACTAGCACCATGTTTAGAAAGATTTTGTAAATTATGCTTTATAAAATCTTGTGTTGTCTTGGTTCTAACATCCAAATCCATTTGATCTGGGCCGAAAGTATTCCACATCTTTTCATGAGTACCATCTTCAAATTTAATATTTTGATATGGGGCCTTATCTTTTCGTTTATAAATTAAATCTATATCTTCTTTAGTTGGTCTGCCCTTTGGCCAAAATTTATCCCAACTTAAGAAAAGATCGCTATATTTGCTTTTATCGTGCTTGGCTTCAAAATCTTCAAAATATGAGGATTTTTTAGAAAGATGATTAATCATAAAGTCAAACATCAAATAATACTTTTGACTTAACTTTTCCACATCTTCCCATGAACCAAACTTAGGCTCAACTACATCATATCTTGTGGGAGAAAAACCGCGATCACCGTTTGAAGGGAAAAATGGTAATAAATGAATACCACCTATCGTTTTATTAAAATAGCGATCCATTACATGATCCAAGTCCTTCAAATTATGACCTAAACTATCTGGATAAGTTATCAATATTGCCTTATTTTGTAATTTCATTTTTAAACCTTCCTTATAAAAAAGGTTCAATCTTTATTTAAAAGATTGAACCCATAATTGTTTTGATCTTCGAGGATTATATTATTAATCTTTCTTTTAAAATCGAGGGGGAGAGAAAATTAAGTTTAATTGTAGATTGCCATTGTCGTATCTTTATCGAAGAAGTGAGCCTTATTAATATCAAAGCCCATTTTCACCTGATCACCTGGCTTGTGATAATCACGTGAATTTACATCTGCGACGAATTCAGTACCATCAACTTTTTGATAAAGTTGAATAGTTGCACCAAGTAATTCTGAAACCACAACAGTAGAGGTAATTACTGCATCCGGCCAAGTTTCTAAGAATGCTTCTTCGGCGTGAATATCTTCTGGTCTGATACCAAATACAATATCCTTATCGTCATAGCCTTTCTTATCCAACATATCGGCTTTACCTTTAGGAATTGCCATATTCAAGCCTTTTCCATCAGAAATACGGCCATTCTTATAATGAACATTAAAGAAGTTCATTTGTGGTGAACCAATAAAACCAGCTACAAATATGTTTTTAGGATTGTTATAAACTTCCAAAGGTGTACCAATTTGTTGTACCTTACCTACTGACATAACTACAACTCTATCTGCCAAAGTCATAGCTTCAGTTTGATCGTGAGTAACATAAATTGTAGTAGTACCTAATCTTTGATGAAGTTTAGCAATTTCCGCACGCATGGATACACGCAATTTAGCATCCAAGTTTGACAAAGGCTCATCCATTAGGAAGATAGGTGCATCCCTAACAATTGAACGACCTAATGCAACACGCTGACGTTGACCACCTGAAAGAGCGGCAGGCTTTTTCTTTAAATAATCAGTTAAACCAAGAATCTCAGCCGCATGCTTTACTTTTGTATCAATTTTTTCTTTAGGATAATGTCTTAGCTTCAATCCAAATGCCATATTGTCATAAATAGTCATATGTGGATACAAGGCATAGTTCTGGAAGACCATTGCTATATCTCTATTCTTCGGAGCCACATCATTCATAACCATGTGGTCGATTTCAAGCGTACCTTCTGTGATATCTTCCAAACCTGCAATCATTCTTAAGGTCGTTGATTTACCACAACCTGATGGACCAACAAAAACTATAAATTCCTTGTCTTTGATGTGTAAATCAAAGTCATTTACTGAATATTTATCATTTCCATCATACTTTTTGTATACATGGTTCAAATCTACTTCTGTCATTATTTATCTCCTTACAAATCCACTTTTTTAAGTTCCATTCGATTAATTCCAGCGATAAAGGTAACGACACTTAACGTTTTAGTTTGACTGAAAATTTCTAAACTAGAATTATCAATTACTAACGTCAATTTATGCTTATTTGAATGCCATACAAGTTCTTCAGTAAATGCTGGTGAATGAATGTCTATAGTGTACTGTGACTCATTTGTACGAGTAATATGAATTTCTCCATTGTCGCCTTTTAAGATTAAGCTATAGCTAACCGGAATATCTTCGGCTAATTGATTAATTCCTAAAGTAATCTCACTATCTGACAATGAAATTTGTTTAAATTTACCTAATGGACTTTGAATCAACTCATTATTATCAATAGTTAATTTTCTTGGGATTCCCATCATTCCATTCCAAAGATGACCAGATTCTTCTAGATAATTAACATGATCAGCACTTCTTAACCATGGAATGACAATTCTTTCGCCTTTTTCATTCATAAAACTTTGAGAAGCGTAGAAATCATCTCCATCGTCTAAACGATCACATTTTTCCAATTCAAATTTGAAAGTTTGCCAATCCATGTGTCCTTCAGCGATATAAACAATACTATGTTTGTCATCACCTAAAATCACACTAAAGGCAAGATAATCTTTTCCATCGATATTGAAATAATCTGGACATTCCGTCATTAATCCATATTTTTCACCTTGTAGCAAAATAGATTTAAATGACCAATGAAGTAAATCTTCTGATTCAAACAAGATCAGACTGCCGTGACCATTAATAGCTGCTGCTATTACACAATAGTATTTACCATCATGTTCAAAAACTTTAGGATCACGAAAGTTACTTTCATCTACTTCACCAGGTAAATCGGCTATCGTCATTACTGGGTTGTTTTTATACTTTTTAAAATCTACACCATCATCAGAAACAGCTACACATTGGGTTTCAACTGCCTTACCATTTTCATCAACATGTCCCGTATAGATGACATATAATTTGCCACCTTTTTCAATGGCAGATCCTGAGAATACGCCTGATTTATCATATTCATGATCCGGTTTCATTGCTACTGGCATATCTTGCCAATGGATTCCGTCTTTGCTTCGAGCGTGACCCCAATGCATGCTATCCCAGTGTGGTGCATATGGATTGTATTGATAATACAATTGATAATAATTTTTATAATAAATCAATCCATTAGGATCATTGATCCAACCAACTGGAGCATTGAAGTGAAAAGTTGGTCTTAAAACATCATGATCAATTTTTCTTATTTTTTTATATAAGTAAGTATTTGCCTTCATTATTTATCACCGTTACCTGCAGATCCCATTCCTTGAGTAAGATACTTTTGGAAGAAGATGTAAACCAAAATCAAAGGTACTGTAGAGATGGTCAAAATAGCCATAACTTGGTTCATGTAGACTGGGTTTGTGCTGTTAATATTAGTAACAGCTACTTGAAGTGGGAATTGATCAGAATTAGTCAAAACCATTAATGGCCATACATAGTCATTCCAACTGCCAATGAACGATAGTGTTCCAACAGTGGCTACAGTTGGTAAAGTCATCGGTAACAAAATATTCCAAAAGATCCTAAAATTACTTGCACCATCTAGTTCTGCCGCCTCTGTAATACTATCTGGAATCGCGGCAAAAGCATTTCTAAACATGTAAATATAGAAAGGACTTGAAATACCAGGCAAAATAACTGCTAATGAAGTGTTCAAGATACCAATACTTTTAGCAATTTGGAATTGTTGAATTAAAAGCGTAGCACCAGGAATAACTAATAATGCAATTAATAAACCAAATAATAATTTACGTCCTGTAAAATTAAATTTTGCAAAACCATATCCAGCTAAAGCATTTACTACAATAGATCCAATAGTTACACTTACTGCATAAAATACACTGTTAAAAATGTATCTCATTACAGGGAATCTATGAAAAATACTTGCATATGCGCTTCCCCAATCACCGATATTTTTTGATGGTAGGAAAGCTTTTAAATTACTGATGTTAGCATAAATTTGGGATTCTGGCTTCATCGAAGAAACAATCATCCAAACTAATGGGAACAAGAAGAATAAGGCTAATATAGTAATTAACACTGTTGTCCATATCGTATGGAATCTTCTATGTGTCATAAACTTATGCATTCTCGTCGCCTCCAGCGTTTGTGATCTTTCTTTGAATAATGGTAAAGATGATAATGATAATGCCGTAGATTACACTCATTGCACTTGCATATCCTAATTGACGATCAGTAAAACCTGTACGATAAATGTAGTATATTGGCGTCATAGTAGCATTTTGTGGGCCACCTTGGGTCATGATCATTGGTTGAATCATCAAGTTAAATGCACCGATAAAGGTAGTCGTCAAAATCATAATTGATGTAGGTTTCAACATTGGTAAAGTAATATGCAAGAATCTTTGCCAACTGTTAGCACCATCTAGTTCGGCAGCTTCATAAAGTGATTCAGGAATATTCTGTAATCCTGCTAAGAAAATCAACATTTGGTAACCGGCACCCTGCCAAGCTGAAACACCGATAATGACAAACATTGCTTGTTGAGGTGAGGTCAAAAATGGTTGTGGCTTAATATGGAAGATACCTAAAATACCATTTAATAAACCTTGATCTGGGTTAAGAATATACATCCAAAGAATTGACACAACAGTTAAAGAAACAACTTGTGGTGCAAAGAATGATATCTTAAAGAAAGTATTTCCTGGTCTTTTCTTATTAATTATTAAAGCCAAACCTAAGGCTGCACCAACCTGAATAGGCATAATGAAAATTATAAATTGTGCAATATTCTTTAAACTTTGTAAGAAAACCGGATCCTTAAAAGTATTGATATAGTTTGTAAAACCTACAAATTGTTTAGACCATGGTGTCAAAATGTTATAGTTCGTAAAAGAATAACTAAATGACATCAAAAATGGAATGATTAAAAATATTAGTAAAATCAGAATGGCCGGAAAAACATAAAGCCAACCGATTTGTCTCTTTATACCTTTAGTCTGCATAAAGATTCCCCTTTACTTTTTCTATTTATCAAGGTATTTTTGAATAACTTTAGCTTGGGAATTCATTACCCTTTGGACATTAGGATTCTTCTTGTACAAAGTTACGTTTTGAACAGTATCAGCAAATGTTCTAGTTACTTGTGGATAGTTAACTAAAACTGGACGTGGATGACCTGTAGTTTGGTTTTGCTTAATGAAGAATCTCATTTGAGGGTTAACCTTAGGAAGCATCATCTTAGCTACACTCTTACGTACCGGTAAACCTGAAGTTTTCATATTGCTACGGTACATAGCTTTCTTACTCATTAAGAAATTAATCAAAGCACCCGCAGCTTTCTTATTTTTAGCAGCTGATGACATCGCATATTGCCAAGCACCAGTTGGTGATACAGATTTATGAGTAGCTGGTGATACAGGATATGGCATTACGCCCCATTTCAAATTCTTATATTGATTATTCAAAGTTTGAATTTCCCATGTACCAGTCATCATCATGGCATATTTACCAGTTTCAAAGCCTTTATCCTTTGGTGAAATAGTGGTGTAGCCATCTTTTACCATATCTTGAATTAATTGGAAGGCTGAAGTAGTTTGCTTGGAATTAAAGTAGCCAACTGCCTTTGTGCCAGCAGGATTAGTAATGCTACCACCAGCTGACCATACAAATGGTGCTAATGAATAAAGAGCCATTTCTGAGTGGTCATTCAAGTTCATATTAATTGCTGGTTCATGGAAGTGGTTTTTAAGTCTCTTACAAATATCTTTAAATTGAGTCCAAGTCCATGGATGCTGTAAAGTAGCAATTTCTGAATCTTTAATCCCAGCTTCTTTAAACATCTTCTTGTTATAGTAAAATCCAACACTTGATTCTGAATAACCTACAGCATATAATTTTTTATCATAAGTTCCTTGTTTAATAACTGATGGTAAAATATCACCTTTATTTGAAATATATTTACCAATCGGTTGAATAATTTTTGAATGTGCATAAGCTGCTGTGTTAGGAGAATCCAAAGTTAAAACATCTGGTAAACTTCCTGAGTTTAAAGCAGCATTGATCTTATCTTCATAGCCGCCACCTGAACCAGAACGAGGAATATATTGAACTTTTGCTTTATAGCCATGCTTATTCTCTTTATTAAAGTCATTGATATTCTTTTGTAATGCTTTACCTTCCGGATCAGTATTAGAAAAGTGAACCCACATAGTAACGTTTTTGTTGTTACTACTGCCACTTTGACTATTATTACTACAGCCAGTTAGTGACAAAGCTGCGACAGTTGCAATGGCTGCAACTCCTAATTTCCATTTTTTCATTTTTCCTCCTTTTGAAACGTTTCAATTTTGTACAAAAATTAAAAGGCTTCCTACTAAGATCTAATTGTTTTAAATTAATTGAAACGTTTCTATTTCTCTACAAAAAAATAATTATTTAGCAAAAAACTATTTGAGCACTTTGGAAACGTTTTCAATTTACAATTAAATGATAATATCGCTTTCACAACTTGTCAACAGTTATTTTGTGGTATTGCCATTTATATATTTTACTGGATACATTTTAGCTTCATTTTTTACACTAGGATCTGCTATCTTCTTTAAAACTAAATCCACCGCTCCATTTGCCAATTTTTCAACAGGTTGTGCAATTGTAGATATACCTAAAGAATGAGCCGAATCCATTTTAATACCATCAAAGCCAATTAATTGTATATCTTCAGGCACACGATAACCATGTTGGATTAAAGCTTTTCTTAACGTTAATAACAAAGAATCCGTATGACAAAAAATCCCATCAATTTCAGGATGTGCAGTTAACATTTCTAAAAGATGCTTAATAAAATCAGCCTCAGACACTGGTTCATGTAAGAATATTTCCTTGTAGTTTATGTCATGTTCTTTAAGATAATCATCAAAACCATCTTTTCGTAGCATAGTAGCATTAGGATATTTACTATGGCTGCCTATATATGCAATATTTTTAGCACCATGAGCTAATAACTCCTTTGCCGCTAATTTTCCACCTTCGTAGTTGTCTGACGTAACATACGATACTTTTTTCTCGAAATAACGATCTAAGCTAACAAAAGGAATGTTGGAATAAATATATTGACCAATATCACTATATGTAATAGCGATAATCGCATCAATTTTATTTTGCTTAAGCATCTTTATATATTTAGCTTCTTCTTTTGGATCTCTGTTTGAATTACATAATAAGAGCTTGTAATCTTCCTTGTATAATCTCTTTTCTACATAATATGCAAATTCAGAAAAGAATGGATGCCAGATAGATGGCAAAATAAGTGCAATCGTTCTAGAAGATTTTGTTTTTAATCCCCTGGCATACTCATCAGGAATATAATTTAATTCCTTAATTGCCTCTTTGACTTTCACTAAAGTACTTTTCTTAACCCCTGGTACATGGTTAATTACTCTAGAGACTGTACCGACACCAACTCCTGCTCTTTGAGCAACGTCTTTCATTGTTGCCATATTTTTATTTCCTTTCATAACTATCATTTTATTATACTTCTAGAGAAGAAAATAGAGTTAAAAAAGCCCCTGAATCATCTAATTTCTTTCTTCACCTTATTCATCAATTCAAAGTTATTAGTAAAAATTCCTGCTACACCTAGCTTAAAATATCTTCTAGCCAATTTAGGATTATCCACCGTCCAAATCCGCTGCGTTACCTTACTTGGCAAATAAAAATGGGGATGAATCGCCGCAAAATAATTTTTCTTTACAAAATACTCAGGAAAAAGTACTGGCACTTTCGTCAAAAAACAATACTGCTGCTTTTTATCAATCCGCTGACAATTTTTCAAAGTCTGATAATTAAACGAAGAAAAGATAATCGGATGAACAAAATGATACTTCTTTACCAAAGCTAAAACAATGTTTTCAATTCCTACATCATGAATTTTATTAGTCTTAAATTCCAGATCGATGTAAACATCCCTATTTTGTAAAATTTCCAGCAATTCACTAAGCATCGGCACCGGCTCACCATTATCCAAATGAAACCGTCTAATCTCACTTAATGTGTAGTCCTTAATATAGCCGCTGCCATCTGTTGTACGATCAATTTTTTCATCATGCATGACTATTGGTACTTTATCCTTAGTCAAATGCACATCAAATTCCAAGCCTTCAGCGCCATGTTCTACCGCATAGCGAAAGCCCTCTAAAGAATTTTCTGCAAATTTAACCGGTATTCCTCGATGAGCAAAAATTATTGTCTCCATATTTTCCCAACAAAAAAATGCCACCTAATGTTGGCATAATCTAAATTAATCCAAAACGATTGCACCTTGAGTTGCTAAAGTATCTCTTACAAGAGTCTTAACATCTCTACTTTTTACCATGCCATCAGTTTCTTCAATATATTCCTTGTAATGTGGTGTCTTAACGTGAATATCGTAAGCTTCATCATTTGCATAAACCTCAATGAAGTACCATTCATTAGGGTTATCAATATTAGTACCTGACATCATAATTTCCATACCTGGTTCTGAAGCCATGCTAGTAGTCATTTCCTTCTTAACTGCATGGGAGAACTTTTCAGCATCAGCATCTTTAACTTCCACCTTAATCAAACGCATTACGAAATTATCAGCATAACTATTCAACGCTCTTTGAGCCTTGGTTGTGATTACTTCTGGGTTAAGATCAATAACTTCTTGCTTAGTAGCAATCTTATTAACAGTTTCTACAAAATCATCTGCATGTGATCCAGCAATGTGTAAATCTTCAGCTCCCTTATTACGGAAAACTTCAATTTCATAGTTATCTTCACCATGTGCATCATCATGGCCGCTTCCAATGAGTAAAGTGCCTTCTTCAGCAGGAATCGAATCATGCATATTTTTTTCTACGTAACGAATATATTCACTACGGTCATTTTCTGCAATAGTTAATTTTTTAATTTTAAAAATTGGTGTTTTATCCATTTTCTTTGCCTCGTATCATAAACTTTTACACATACATTATTATAAGCTAATGTATAAAAATAGGATGTATTATTTACCAGTTAATTAATCTACATGGACATTTTTAGCAGGCCAGCCACTTTTTACATATTTAACCTCATGCCCATTACTCTCTAGTAATGCATACTCCGCATTATGAAAGCCGCGGAATTTATGGCCAGAGGCTTTTTCACGAATATACCTAGTCATACTATCGCCATGCCCTACAACCAGAATATTTTCACCATCTTTGGCATCCCTCAAGATCAGATTAATTCCGCGTTCCATCCGCTCAACCACCTCATGATTGTCCTCAACTGATACAGAAGTAAAGCGTCTAAATAACCAAAAAGGTGTCTTCTTTCCTTCAAAGGTACCATAATTTTTTTCTTTTAGATCTTTCAACCTGGTATATTCCATCTCTGGCCCAGTAATAATCTCTAAAGTATCACTAGCTCTTTCTTGAGTTGAACAATATGCCTTATCAAAAACTATATTATTTTTTTCAAAATAATCACGCAAAGTCTCAACCTGCTTAATCCCCAATTGAGTCAAAGCAGAATCACTACTACCTTGCATACGATGTTGTTGATTAAATAATGTTTGTCCGTGTCTAACTAAATATAAATTAATTGTCATTTAAAGCTATTTCAAATCCTCTGCGGGCCATACATAACTATCAAAATGAACGTCTTCACCATCAACTGTTAACTTAACAATTGATGCATTTCCAAAACCAGAAAAGTTCACATTTTCAGTTGCATCCCTTACGTACTTAGCTAAAATATCCCCATGTCCTACAACCAGCGCAGTTTGACCGTCATCTAGCTCATCTATAATTTGAACAACAGCACGACGCATTCTAGCTATTACGTCTTCATCTTTTTCCATTGTAGGATCAATATTAGTATTATTGTAATTCCAAGGAAGCAAAAATTCATCTCTTCCTTCAAAAATACCATAACACTTTTCACGTAAATCCTTTAAACGTACATAAGGCATTTCATGATCAGTAATAATTTCCAGTGTATCATTGGCTCTTTCCTGAGTTGATGAATATGCCTTGTCAAATTTAATATTATTATTTTTAAAATAATCACGTGCTAATTCTACCTGACGAATCCCCTTTTCATTTAGCGGTGAATCACATCTCCCTTGCACCTTATGATAGTAATTAAAATACGTTTGTCCATGTCTAACTAAATATATAGTTTTTGTCATATTATTCTCCGTAAAATTATTTCTTTATGGTTTAAAACCAACATTATATTTACTACTTTCAACCACAAAATTTGGAACACTAATAAAATGCATTGAATACGTATTTCCTGTTTTTGAAATACTGAAGCCATAATAGTTATAGTCTCCATCGTGAACTGAATCCTGTGTATTAAATAGGTCTCCCGCATGTTCCCATTCACGATACAATGACTTATTATTCCTAGTGCTTTCACCTGCACCGGTAAAACCAAATATCATTTGCTTTAAACCGAAGTAAATATCCTTTTTCATTTCACCCATAGGCATAGTTGTCTTTTTAATTGAGAAACCGGCCATATCCTCTACGTAATTGTTATCCAAGTCCAAGCCGTTCTTTTTGCATGCTCTGACAATTCCTGAAATGTAATGGTCTCCATCACTAATACTGCGACCATTATCTTGATATTCTTTTGCAATATCATTGGCTAATTGTTGTGTTCCTGAGCTATAAATCCAAGGATGCAATCCAAGTTGCTCACGAGCACTATTAATTATTTTAAGTGCAAATTCAGTCAATTCTTTTTGATCGCTAGCCGTTAATTTGCTAGGATTAATTACCCTTTTATCACTACTGCTTTCCCCTTTAGCAACACGTGAAAAGTTATTAATCTCCATTCCCTTCATTGAAGCATCAATAAAGCTTTCACTTGGCGCTCCCTTATAAGCTTCAAGCAAGCCGGATAAAGTATATCCGCTTGGTAATTTAATCGTAGCTTGAGAATAAGAAGTAGGAACAGTTGAGGTAGTATTTTTTACAACTTTAGCATTTTTAGCAAGTAGCCAATATGAATTAGCATTTAATTTATAAGCCAAATATGTTTTCTTGCCAATCTTTAATTTCTTTTTAGTAGAATAAGCATATCTTTTACCTGGATAAGCATAATATTTGGTCTTTTTACCTTTTGAATTATAAAGGCGGATCTTTTTACTTCCTTTGACTTGTACCTTATTACTGGCTGCTTGGACTACTTGTGGTGTTATTTGAATAGTGGTGCTAATTGGGCCCATTAAACAAATACTGGTCAGTAATTTAGTAAAAATTTTCTTAGACATGATCTTACTCCTTTCCTTTTTTATTCTTAATAATTATACATTTATTATACCGTAATCAACTAGTTACAAAAAAAGGGTACTCTTCCCTAGAAGAAGAACACCCTTTTTTATTTATCAAATATTAAATTGTTATTCAATTTTAGAATTATTTTTAGTACCAGCCGTTTGCTTGCCAGAATGCCTTAGCAGCAGTCCATGAACCGTAACGACTTTGTACGTAATTATCAGCTACTCTTTCTTGATTAGCTGCTGAGTAGTCACCATTCAAGTATGATGCTGAAAGTTGGTACTTACCGATGTATTGACCATTAGTAGCTGAGTATGAGCCACCTGATTCCTTACCAGCAATCCAAGCCTTAGCACTAGCTTCTGAACCAGATGCACTTGAAGTGTATGATGAAGCACTAGTAGTTGAAGCAGCTGCAGTTTGTGATTGAGTTGCTACTTGTGATGATTGTTGAGTATTAGCTACTTGAGTAGTAGTTGATTGTTGTGTTTGTGCAGTAGTTGTTACTGAAGCAGTGTATCCAGCAGTTACTTGACTAGCACGAACCCATTGGTTCTTGCCTAAGTCGTACCACTTGTTACCCTTTGAGTCGTAAGCAGTCTTAATAACTTTCCATGAAGTATTACTTGCTAAAATTTGACCAGTTGCTACTGGGTTTTCGTAATTGTTGTATACGTTGATTGAGTTGTTTGCAACGTAGTTTACTGTAACTACGCTAGCATCATTTTGAACAGTAGCAGCTTGTGCATTGTTTGAAGTTACGTTATTTGCTGCTACTACACCTGTAACTGACATAGCAGCTACTGCAATTGACTTAACCAAGATAGATTTGATTTTCAAAAAAATTCTCTCCTTAAAAGTTATAAAAATTATAAGTAACGAATTTTCACGTATTCGTCTGTCTCATTCAATTGACATGGTATATATTACAAGCCTTACGTTTCAGAACCATAACAGGAATATCACTCGCTTATTAAGAAACTATTACCAAACGTGTCATTTTTGTAATATTTGTAATATTTATGTAAATTATTTTTGATGATACAAAATGTTGTTATATCAAAGTTTATAGCATTTTTAAATTTTTATTTGCTATGTGCAAAAGGATGTTCGCTTTTAATAATTTGCAATACAATTGCAAAATAAAAAAGAAAGACTAACGTCTTTCTTTTTTATTATCTGTTAATAGAACGCGCCATTCTTGAGATTGTGTGATTCAAGCCCCGAATAGTCTTGCTTAATTCAAAGATAGTTTCTGTTGGTGGAACAACCCCCCAAGCGGCATCCCCGATATGCTGGATATCAACTCCGCAGGTCTTATTGGTTAAGGCGATTTCTCGAATAACATCCTTACCTGAACTTTCTTGGCTTGTACCAATTGTACTCATTACTAAACCATTATGTTTATGTACAATTTTTACGATCTTAATCAACTCATCGCTAGTAAAGCCAGGCACAGTACCTACTGCTGGAGTCAAAATCACGTCTGCTCCTGCATCAATCATTGCCTTAACAGATTCTTCATCAGCTACAGGTTCATCTACACCTGCACCATGCATTTTTCCTGCAATGATCATGCCTGAAAAATTATCCTTTGCTGTTTTAACAGCTTCAACAATCATTTTATTTGTTATGCCGCTTCCTGGATTACCAGTAAAGCAAACAAAATGAAACCCTAATTCTTCTGCTCGGCGCATTGATTCGGCCGTCGCAATTCTACCTTTGGATAAGTCAAATTTAGTTGATTCCATCTTCGCATCAGGATCAACGAGCTCTAAATTCACCCCAATTGGGCGGCCAGTTAATTCTTTCAACTTTTTAACAACATCTTTTTGATCTTCCAAGCCGCTGACTTTTGGTTCAAAGACATCGAATAAATTAAGTAAAATTAAATCTGCCCCAAACGCAGCCGCAATTTCAGACATGGTTAACCCATCAATTGCAGGCTGTACTACTACATTTTCACTAAGAACGGTTCGACCTTCACTAGCTTTAATACTTTGCTTCAATTCTTCACCGTTCATCTTCAATAAATCGCTTGAATTTGCACTAATTAATCTTGTAACCATTATTTTGCCTTATTTTCTTCTACAATCTGACGTTTATTTAATGCTGCCATGAATGGCAAGTAAATTAAGATGTCTAAAACAATATTGATTAATTGCAAAATTGATCCTGCAATACTACCGGTTGCTAAAAATCCAGAAATAATTGGTGGCATAGTCCAATGATCAAAGGCATTGCCATTGCAATACCATCACGAACAGCAATTAAGAGTTTGAAGTTACCTATTTTAGCTGCTACTGGCATAATATGCTCATTAACGAACGCATTTAAACCTCCACTTGTTTTTTTGTTTGTCATAATATATTCCTCTTCGATCTACTAAAACTTAGCTTTTACAAATTTGGTATATACCTCTATGACACTATAATACAATGAAAGCGTTAAAACGCTAGCTGATTTAAAATGTTTTTTACTTTATTTCTTCAAACTAATGAATAACAATAAGAAAACGAAAAATGAATACTATATCTTTGCAGTATATAGCTTAAGTGCTATAGTTAAATTGTATTTTTTAATAAAAGCGAGGAAAGTAACATGAGTAAATATGTTGTTGAATTAAACGAAGAAGATTTACAAATGATCAAAGATTGTCATTCAAAGAATCCTTCAATCATGAAGGCTATGAACGAAGCTAAAAAAGTCGAAGATTAATTATAATTCTAGATCTCTAAATCGAATTATCTATATTTTAGATAATAAAAAGATCGAAATTCTTATTAACGAGAATTTCGATCTTTTTTATTGAAAATCTGTTCCTTGTTGATTCTTCCAATTATAGATTTTTACAATATCACCATTGCCACTTAAAACCACAACATTACCATCATTGTGCGGATAAATTAATGGATCAGAATGTGACCCACCATCTGTAAAAATTCTTGCTGCCTCGCCAGGATACTGCATTTTTCTTACTATACAATCATCTGGAGCTGTCTTTTTCATTATTCTTCCGTCATCATAAATACCTTCTAGTGCACAAGTCGGCGTATGCCCCGTAATAATTGTCTTCTTCGTTTTATTATGAGCAATTGTCTTATTTAACGTATCAGAGTACCAGTAACTCTCTCTAGCCCATAATCGATAAAAGTCATAGTCAATTGTAAATCCATGATCAACGCTATTATAACTAGTAGGATCATTATATCTTTCATCTGGTCTGACACCGCCATGAACAAAAACTAATTTAGGTGTTTCATACATAATTGGGCAAGTTTTTAAGAAACGATAATACTTACTCATACGTAATTCTTTTGGTGAAGCATCCTGGCCTACCATTTGTTCTAAACTTTTTCGTCCACCATTGTAAAACCAAATTCCATCTTGATGTTCACATTCATTAGCATAATTAAGCATCATTAGTTCATGATTGCCTAATAAAATTATTGCCCCTTCACTTTTTTGTTCAATTAAAAAATCAAGGACTTCTTTTACATGGTCGCGACCATCAATATAATCTCCCCCAGTAACCAATTGAGCAGCTGGAAAATCATGCTTTGCTTGTCTGATTAAATCCAGTGTTTCAAGGTTGCCATGAATATCAGAAATGAAAATATAATTGTCTTTTGTCCGATTGTCTACTAACGTATTATTAATAATTTTCTGGGTCATTTTTACCCTTCTTTATTTTTCTTCAATATTAGTGCTTTATTGCATTTAGCCTTGATTCCACACATCTTGTAAAATTTGGGTGAAATGCTTTATTTCTTCTTCGTCAAAAACAATTAATAAACCACTTCTGACAATATCCATCTTTTCGTCTTCATTACAGCTAAGTTCTAGACTAGATACAAATAGTTCTTCTTCATCTGGAGCTTTTAACAAAACATACTTTGCTTCATATGGATTTTCCTTACTGTCATCCAAATATTTTAAGGCAATTCGATCAAGCATTTGTTGAGAAAAGCCAAACGATTGGATATCATTTTCTTGTTCTTTTTTACCAATCCATTCTTGGTAATGATCTGGGGTTATCTCGTCAGGCATTTTAATTAACATAAATTTACTTTGATCTTTGTTAATAAACAATTGACAAAGTGACATTTTTATCGCTCCCTTTTATCCTAATGTTATTCGCTTATCTCTATTATAATCATAATTTGAACAAAGCTTTATCAAACTGTATATAATAAATGTAGGAAAAGAAGTGACTATTATGTTTAACCCAGAAAATGCGATTGATGCTTCTAACTTACATGTAGATGCTTTTAAGTATCAATCAACTGAAGATATGCCCAACGAAATCTACGAATCATGGCAAGAAAAACATATGGATGCCAAAATTTTTAGTCTACAATTTCGTAACATCGGCCAAAGCGGTGAATGGCAAGAAATGATTATTATTTGGGCTGATAAATTATAATCATTTCAAATTTCTTGATCTAGATCAATTATTTAAGACATGGTTTTTTGTATAATTTAGGTAAAGATTAAGAAAGAAGCTGAGGATATGCTTAACATAAAATTTACCGACAACGCAATTGATTATCTGAAACGAAGAGAAATTCTAGATAAAATACTTATTTTAATCACTGATGATGGCGGCGGCAAGTATTCTATTCAAGGCGGCAGCTGCAGCATGGGAGCACATTTTTCAATTATTTGGTTAGATAAGGTTGATCCTGACTATCCAGTAAAAATTGCTAATGAGCAAAATGTGAAGATTTATACTTCAGATTTTGATAAAACGATGCTTGGACCTAATATGGTAATGGATTATAATGCTGGCAGTTTAAGTTTAAGCTCTGATGAAGGGTTACTTGATGGCGGCGTAGATATCGGCAATGGTGCTGCACTACTTAAGGCCAATAAAAATGTACAAATGGGCATTAATAGACAATGCTAACAAAAAAAGACCTGCACGAATACTCAATCTTTGCGATTGGGCTTCGTTACAGGTCTTTTTGTTAGTACTCTGAGTGCTGAATGCCAGAGTCGAACTGGCGACCTTCTCTTTACGAGGGAGATGCTCTACCAACTGAGCTAATTCAGCAAGCCATATAACACTAGAATTATACCAAAACTATTTAAGGGATGCAATTTCATCAAAAAACTCTCATAACCTCGTGGCTATGAGAGTAATTAAAATCATCTTACTTCCAGTCTAAGCACAAACCTTGCTTATGAAGTTCTTCTGGTAATTCATCACGATCAGTTTCATGATTATCAAGCTTAGCACCGGTGATTTGCTTAGTAAATGAATCAATCCGACGATTAGAATCACGCAAATCATAATAAGTAGTAACTACTTGATCATAATCTTTCAAATCTTTTAAATTGAAGTCCTTATCATATTTACCTTCAAAACAGGTGAACTTTAAGGGTAAGCGTGGCTTCAATTGTGGTTTTTGATCAGGCACACCCACTTGCATCCCTAATACTGGAAAAGTCAATTCAGGCAAATCAAGCGTCTTAAGCATTTCAAGCGGATGATCATTAACTGTTCCAAGTGGTACGTAACCCAAATCCATACTTTCTACAGCATTAGCAACATTTTGGTAAGCGAGCAAGGCATCTTCCATCGCTTGGAAAAAGATATCAGTAGTGTGAACTCGTCCATCATCTTTACCAAGTTGCTTTCTAATTTGTTGATTACGATATAAATCAACTACAAAGATGAATAAATCACCTTCTGCACCGACATATTTTTGATTACATAATTCTCTAATCTTTTTCTTCTGATCAGGATCAATAATATGTACCAAGCTAGCATTTTGCATAAACATACTAGTTGGAGTTTGTGCAAAAACTGAATATAAAGTTTCTAATTGTTCTTTATTTAAAGTTATATCTTTAAATTTACGAATTGAACGGTGATTTAATTGTGCATCAATAGTTTTATTATGTATCATGTTTATCCTTCTTACTAATAATTAGTAAGTATATTATAGCAGATAATCACCATTATTTTTCTTCAAATTCAATTCCATAGTCTGCTTGTTCACCATGTTCTGCTAAATCAAGCCCCATTAATTCTTCTTCTCTTGAAACTCTAATAGGAATAAATTTCTTAAGTGGTAAAACAATTGCTGTAGTCATCACACCAACAAATACAATGGTAAACAAGGTTCCCAATACTTGAGTAGAAATTAAATGTAGACCACCACCATAAAATAATCCACTTTCAATTTGTGGGTTAACAATCTTAGTGGCGAATGCACCTGTCAAAATTGAGCCTACAATTCCTGAAACGCCGTGACAGCCAAATGCATCAAGTGGATCATCTAGCTTCAATTTTGGCTTAATCACATGAATGAAGCCGTAACTGGCTAGTGTACAAATAAAACCAATGGCAAAGGCTCCTGCCACAGTAACATAGCCAGCTGCTGGCGTAATACCGACTAATCCACACAAGGCACCCGTACAGAGGCCAATCATAGTAGTCTTTTCTTTAATAAACATATCCAAGAACATCCAAACCACAAATGACGTACCAGTTGCAACAGTTGTAGTTAAAAACGCTTGTGTAGCTACATCACTTACAGTTAAGGCAGAACCAACGTTAAATCCATACCAACCGATCCATAAAATACTGGTTCCCATCAAAACCCAAGGTAAGTTGTAGTGTCTTACCTCGCCATCCGGATCAAAGCCTAATCGTGGACCAACAAAAATTGATAACAGCAATGCGGTAATACCGGCATTAATATGGACTACCGTCCCACCTGCAAAATCTAACATTCCTGTTTTAGCTAAAATTCCACTTGGTGTCCAAACCATATGAACCATTGGATAGTAAATTAAAATTGACCAAATAACTACAAAAGCTACTAAAAATTTAAATTTCATTCTTCCTACTATTGCTCCAACAAATAAAGCTGGAGTAATAATTGAAAACATCATCTGAAACATTAAATACGTTAAAATCGTAATTCCTGAATCTTTAGAATAAAGAGATTTTAAATCAAAGCCATTTAAGAAAAAACTCTTACTAAAGCCAAAGATTCCGCCAACATCTTTACCAAAAGCTAGGTTATAGCCAAATGCAATAAACAAAACAATTGCAACACCTGTAATCATGAAAACTGAAATCATTGTGTTAACAGCATTCTTCTTTGAAACCATGCCACCATAGAAAAAGGCAAGTCCAGGTGTCATGAAGAAAACTAAAACACTGGCAACAAAAACAAATAGAGTGTTCGTTTGGTTAATCATCTTTTTCCCTCCGAATGTGAAACAGTTTCTAAAATAGCAGCTTTTGAAATAATTGGTATAGTTCTATTATTGTCTATACATAAACCGTTATTTCAAATTCATATAATATTGGTTTGATTAATTTTTATTTAATTATACACTCATTTTTATTTCTGTCATCATTTTTTTATAAAAAAAATAAAGACTTAGGGACGTAGGTCTTCCTTAAGACTTTACATGCTATTTATTTTCGTTTTCGATTTTATTAATTCCTGCTTCAACTAAAGCATAAGCTTGTTGAGCTTGGTTCTTCGCTTGAACATAGTCATTCAAGTTATCATCACCATCTGTAAGAACACGTGCAAATGCAATTTGCTCTGCCATTAAAAAGTTGAATAATGAGTCCCACTTTTTATCTTCAAACTTAATTTTTTTAGCTGAAATTTGGGGCATCATTTTACGCGTCGTATTAAACGATTTTTCTAAAATTTGTTCATCTGCATCTGTTAAATTACGTACTTGGTATGCTTGATGAATTTGGTGAACTTTTAAAAGGTCCTTTAACAGGGTTCTAGCTTGTGCATCTTTAGACACAGTTTGATTTATTTTAAGTGACATTAATCTTCTCTTTTCTATTTTGATCATTTTTTATTATAGCAAATAGTTATTTACCATTTCTTTTACGCAATGTTTCATTTCATTAACATCTAATATGCTATAAGCAAATTCTTTTCTTAGTAATTCCTTCGGTAAATACTGATCATATTTGTCAATTCCTGGAACTTCATTAGAGTATACCAAATCCAGTGGTTCAAAATCCTTAGCAGCTTCTTCACCTAAAATCCGCCAAACCTCTTCTTCACTTGCATCCATTGAAAAATACATAAAGTATGGTCTGGATGAATTAAAACTACGAATATTTAATTTTTTACCACACTTAATTCTAATCAAACGCTCTAATGCCAAAAAAGCATAGGTACCTGTCCAAGGAAACAAGCACCACATATTTCCACCAAGATTAATCAAATTCTTCTTTAACAAGTTTGCTGCAGAAGCAGTATCTCGCGTTTGAGTCAAACGCGCCTTAGCATTTTGCATTAAATATGGATACATTGTCTTTTCATTCAATATCTTTTTCATTCTTTGCAAAATTTCAGGTTGAATGTCTCCCGGCACATCACCAAAATATGCAGGAATTCTACCATCTACTTCGTGACAATAGACCTGATGATGCTTAATATCAATATCCTCAACCACCCATACTCGTCCAGCAATTGCTATCTTATCGCCAACAGGTGGCGGCTTAACGATCGTTCCTAGTTCTTCACTACCAGCATGCACGCTGAATTCCTCATTTTCTTGAAAAATAGTATAAAATTTAAAATTATTAACTACTCTCTCACCAGCTAAGCCGACAATTAGACCACCATTTTCCGTCCATTCAATATGCCCCGTCTTTAGTAAATACTTAAGCAAAATATGGTAATCTTCTTGGCTTACATTATGAAAATATGACAACGTTAATACCCGTGAAGCCAGCTCTGCTGGGGTCATCTCACCGCTTGAAGCCAACGTACTCATAGTTTGATGATAGAGCAAACTATAAGGCAAACGGTTAGGTTCAGGAGGTTCAACCCATTTTTGCTCTGCATAAAGCTGAACTAGCGCTATTCCTTGTAACAATGACCATGGCATCAATTCTGGCAGCATTGCTCTTGATTCAGGGTGTTCTTCTCTCATTACAAAATGCATCTCGGGCGGATTGTCACGCCGTCCTGTTCGCCCCATTCTCTGTAAAAAGCCCGACACAGTGAATGGTGCATCAATTTGAAAAGCAGACTCTAATTTACCAATATCGATGCCTAATTCTAGTGTCGCTGTAGCGCAGGTCGTCATATAAACATCTTCATCTTTCATTGCAGCCTCAGCGGTTTCTCTTAAAGCTGTAGAAAGATTACCATGGTGAATCATAAAACGATCAGGTTCGTGGTTATAGGAGCAATAGCCTCTTAATTCCTGGCAAACGGCTTCACATTCTTCACGACTATTGGTAAAAACTAGACACTTTTTACCGCGTGTATGTTCAAAAATATACCCCATACCAGGATCGGCTAATTCAGGCGCTTTATCTGTCTTAGGTTCAACGTAATTAGGATCAAAATCGTCACTGCTAGCTTGCGGATCGGTTTTATAAAAATGCTCCATAGATAAATGCCAAATCTGGGGCGCATTTTGCACCTTAGGAGCATTCGTCTTTCTATTTGAGCCTGCTCCTAAAAATTTACCAGCCACTTCTAAGTTTCCAATTGTAGCAGATAAACCAATTCTTCTTGGATTAACATTAGCTAATTTAGATAAGCGCTCGATTAAACAAAAAGTCTGACCACCACGATCACTTCTTAAAAAGGAGTGCAGTTCATCAATAACAATATATTTCAAACCACTAAAAAGATGCGGAATATCCATATGCTTATTAATCATGAAACTTTCCAATGATTCTGGAGTTATTTGTAAAACACCTGAGGGATGCTTCAACATCTTTCTCTTTTGACTCTATGATACATCCCCATGCCAGCGCCAAATTGGAATGTCTACATCTTGGCATAATTCAGTTAGTCGTTCATATTGATCGTTGATTAAAGCCTTAAGTGGCGCAATATATAGCACCTTAACAGAGTCTTGTTTTTCTTCATAGATATCCGAAAGGATAGGAAAAAAGGCTGCTTCCGTTTTCCCCGATGCAGTAGAAGCAGACAATAAGACATTATGATCAGTATTAAATATCTCTTCTGCTGCAGCTACCTGTATCGATCGTAAATTCTGCCAGCCATGTTCATAAATATAATCTTGGATAAATGGTGCATAATGTAAAAAAACATCCATATTTTATATCCTTATAACTTAAATTCGGTATAATCCTTTTCTTTGTTATCTGAAACAGCTTCAGATTTAGCATAGCTAAATTAATCTGAATTAAGTAAATCAGCAATCTTAGTATCAGGATTTTGCCAAACAATATCTAGAATTTCTATAAAATCACGAATTATCTCACGAGGGGTAATATTAGTGTCCGCACCTACTCGCGCATATTCAATTTTAATAAATTGCATCAAATCATCATCGGTAATGGTTCTTTCGTAGCCATACAAATTAGCATGCATATCGGCCAATTTTTCTGTCAAAACCATCATCTCTTCTGCGGTCAATGGTTCAAGCTTAATTACTGGCGCATACATATCGCGTGCTCCTACTTGAGTAAATTTACCTGAGGCTAATCTACTTCTTAATGCTTCATATGAATAAACGCTGCGGCAGCGATCCTCAATTGCCTGAGGTGTACCGCACATGATAATACCTAAGTACTTAGCCTTGCCCTGCAAAGTGTCGTTATACATAGTCAAAATCTTTTCATAATTATACTGACGACTAATTGTATTAGGAATTTTATAGATATTAACAAGTTCATCGATCATGATCATTAAACCAGCATACCCAGCTTGTCTAAAGAAGGACGCAAACAGTTTTAAATATTCATACCAGTCACTATCGGAGATGATAATATCAACACCTAAATCTTTTTTAGCTTCTGTGTATTTTCTAATTTGCCAATAACCATTGTTGTAACGATACTTTCTAAGTAAATCTATCAATTGAACTGGTAGCTTTTTTGGTTTGCTATAAAAAATGCTGGCTAAAAATACTTTTCTTTTTACGGTTTCAGGTTTAGCAACAAAGGCGCTGTAACAAACTATGCCATATTTTTTAAATAACAATAATTCTTGCCAAACACTTCTGAGAACTTTGGCAAACACTTCTGAATTATTTTTTATTGTTTTAGAAGTATTCCAATAAGAAGTTTTTCTAGCAAAGACCTCGGCCAACTCTTTAGCTGAGAAACTCTCTGGATCATGCAAGACTATATAATCATGGTCCTGCGCAATTCCATCTTCAAAATTCTCTTCGATTAATTTTTGATCTAGTTCATAGAACAAGACATAATCTTTTAGCCAATCGTTTAAATATGGCTCAATCGACAGATCAAATTTTTCAACATAATTTTCCTTAAAATCTATCAATTTCTGATATCCGTCTTGCGCTGATTTTACACCAATATTATTTAGTAATTCATAAATATAAACATAAGCATATGACGTACTTACCTTCTGATAATTTCCCTTACGCAGTTGCGTGCGACAAGCAAAGTAGCTACGTAGTTGTTCAATCTTCATATCATGATAAGTCGGATAGAATCTTCTAAAAGCTGCATAATCGGAATAATCATCTTCATAATCTGCCATGAATTTTCCTTGATTATAGAAATTCTTATATCTACCCACACTTGGCAAAACACTATAATCATATAATTCTTGCATCCGATGGATTCGATCAGTAGCTAAGGGCTTTTTATTAAAATTATTATTTCGCAGTCTAATTGGTTGAGACTGATATTCGTGTTCGCTATCATCAAGTGGAATATATAAATATTGATCTTGCGCAATATTATTCGTTTCACCATTCATTGCCAACTTAAATGCATAATCAAATGCTTTTTTGATTGCCGTTTCATTTTGTCTATCTAAAATTGCACCTACCCAGCCATCATCCTTAACTCGTACTGGATCTTCAAAACCCGGTAGATCTCGAATCATTGATGCAAAATCACCACATTTTAAGTCAAGAATATCTATCCTTCGCTCTTTAAAGCGAGAAAACATTGCAAAGTAACTCCCATCAATTGGTGACATTAATACATACACATCTGTTGATCCAGGAAGAACTGGTTCAAATTTTAAACCATATTTAGCATAAACATATTTAAAAAGTTAATTTGGATCCATTCTCTTCCCTTTCGCACGTATGTTCTATTGTATTATCTATTTATTTCTATGTCTTCCTCAAGACTATCGTTATAAAGTGTATATTTTTATATTTTGTAAAGCTTATATTTTTATATTTATGTGGTTATGGACAAATAAGTATGTTACTATAGATAATATAAGTAATGAAAGCGTTTTAATAGCTTCCTAGAGAGGACAAATCTTAATATGAGTACAAAAGAACGTTATTCTCAAGATGAACTTAGAAAAGCAAATCCAATGTTTAGTCGCACTCGTGCAACTATCGAAAGTGCATTTTATGGCAATAATGTGCATGAAGTAACTAGTGTGGCCGAAGCATATAACTTAGCTAAAAAACAATCAGGCGTTATTGTTACCGATTTACCAATTCTCCATACTAAGGAGTTAGGTTTGCCACATGATGCAACTCAATTAGTTTACAATCACGGCAAGATTTTAGGTAGAACAGCAAGTGCTCGCCACTTCATTGATAACCCTAATGAAGATGCTGAAGCGTTGGATGCTAATTTACGTGAAGATATTTACAAGGGGCATGAGCAAAAGTACTTAAAAGCCACTGTTTTAGTTGGACTTGATCCATCATACACTGTTAAGGCTCACATCATGATGCCAGAAGATCAAGCCTTCAACTTACTTTCATACATTTTAAACTTCCAATTCTTTGATGATGAAGCAGAAAAAATGTATAAGAAATCTAAGTTCTACAATGAACCTGATATTTACTTCTACTTTGATCCAAACGTTAATGATGCCGATTATCCAAAGGGCTTTGGTGTATTTGATGCTCCACATAATTGTGCTGCCGTATTTGGACTTCGTTACTTCGGTGAACTTAAGAAGGGTACTTTAACCTTAGCTTGGGCTATTGCTCACCGTAATGGTTACACTGCTTGTCACGGCGGTGAAAAGTCATTCCACTTCGATAATAAAGACGATAAGACATTCGCATTTTACGGCTTATCAGGTTCAGGTAAGTCAACTTTGACTCACGAAATGTACGATGGCAAATACGACATCACTGTATTGCACGACGACGCATTCATCATTTCACGTGAAGATGGTTCATCAGTAGCTCTTGAACCTTCATACTTCGACAAGACTCACGACTACCCAGCAGGTCACCACGAAACTAAGTATTACACCACTATTATGAACTGTGATGTAACTCTTGACGAAAACGGCAAGAAGGTTATCGTTACTGAAGACTTACGTAACAACAACGGTCGTGTTATCAAAACCCGTTACACTAGTCCACATCGTGTAGACTTTGAAAAATCACCAATCACTGCTTTGTTCTGGATTATGAAAGACGGTTCATTACCTCCAATTATCAAGATCGATGATCCAGTACTCGCAACTACTATGGGTTGTACTTTAGCAACTAAGAGAACTAGTGCTGAAAACTTACCTGAAGGCTTTGACATGAACACCTTAGTTATTGAACCATTCGCAGACCCATTCAGAGCTTACCCAGTTTCAGGTGATTACAAAGACTTCAAGGAATTATTTACTAAGCGTGGTGCCAGCTGTTACAGCTTAAATACTGATGCATTTATGGGCAAGGATATTCCTAAGGAAGTTACTAAGAAATTAATTGAAGATTTGGCTAACGGTAATATTAAAGACAGTGACTTCAAACCATTTGGTAACTTCAGGGGTGTAAGTTACTTGCCAATTGATGGTTATGAAGTTCACCTTGATGATCCAGAATACCAAAAGACTTTAAAGAACAGAATGCAAGATCGTTTAGATTGGCTCGAAAATTACGATAAAGAACATCCAGAAACTCCTATTCAAGATGAAGCTAAGAAGACTTTGGAAGCTATTATTAAAGAATTAAGTTAATTAAAAAATATAAAGTATACCATGTATAATTTCTTAATGATTTAAATAGCGAGAGTAAAAAAATTACTCTCGCTATTTTTTATTGGATAAGATAATTTTGAGCAGCTGTTAACAGTCTCATCTTATCGTGCTCCGTTAGATATTTCTTAGCTTCTTTTAGTGTTACCCATTTATTGGCTAGAACCTCTTCTTCTTGAACAATTACTTTTTGTCCTTTGACAAATTTAGCTAAGTAGTAAGTAACAGTTTTCGATTTTCGCTCTGTTAAAGCATACACTGTCTTTTCTATAAAGTTAAAATCAAAAATCGGCTTCAGCCCTACTTCTTCAAAAACTCCTCTTCGTGCCGCTTGCTCAGTTGTTTCATCATTTTCCAAATGTCCTTTAGGAAAACCCCAATTGCGATTTATGATACTCTGGACAATTAAATACTCTAACTCATCATCATTACGTTTTCTATAAATAACGGCTCCTGCAGAATATTCCATCATCATTTTGGTCACCTAACCTTTATTTATGATTATTGAATATCAATGAATAAAGGTTAAGTAAAAAGGAATTTGAACAATAATGCTCAAAATCCTTTTATTTTTAGTAGATTAATCTTTACCGTTCACTTTTTGATCAGCTTCGTTAACAATTCTCACTGCATTTAAACTTCTGGGATAACCGATAAATGGCACATTTTGCTCAATGACCCTCATCAAAAAGTCTTTATCATTACCCAGTTTAATATTAGCTTGTGCATGTGACAATAATTGTGGTTCACATCCACCTTGAGCAGCAAGGTAGCAAAAAGTAATCATTTCACGATCATTATCGCTTAAACCTTTTCTAGTGTAATAATCGCCAAAGCAATTATCAACCAACCATTTATTAACAATACCTTTTTTAGCAAAATCTTTCATTTGTGGTCCAAACAAACGAATTTGAGTTTCTTCACCTTTTTTGAGGCGGTCTTCCATGGTAGTAGTAGCTTGTCCTTCAAGGGGTAATTCTACTCCACGAGCAAGTAATACATCATTAGTTGCTTTGAAGAATGGGAAAACTCTACCTAAGCCTAAGTAATCAACTGATTGATACAAAACTTCTTTAGCTTCTACTGGTGTAACGCCATTATCAAGTGCTACCGGAAGCATAATTTTATATTCATCAATATCTTGCATCCCTAAAAGATAAGCAAGTGTAGAAAGCATTTTAATTCTATCAGGTAAATCAACATCTCTTTGAACTTCATCAAATGCAAAATGATTAATTCGCTCTAAGGCTTCTGGATCAGTTTTTTCTAATAAGTTTGCATGTGCATTTTGTGCACTCTTTTTAATAGACATAATATTTTCCTTTCTAAAACGCATCTTTTTAATACTTATTTAAATACGTTTTTTCAAGAAAGAAAAATACAAATAGTTTATTTCTAAAGATAACTTCCTCTTATGCTAAAACAGCATCTCTAGTCAAACGCATAACATCTTGAGCAATCATCAATTCTTCATCTGTTGGTACTACCATGACATGCATCTTAGACTCAGGCTTAGTAATAAAGCGTCTACCTTTTTTCTTATTAGCTTCATAATCCGGAATAACTCCCATATACTTGAAAGCATCCATTACATCTTTACGTACACCTGGATCCTTTTCACCAACACCGGCAGTAAATACAATAGCATCTGCTCCGCCCATTTCAGCAATATAAGAACCAATGTAACATACTACGCGATTAACAAAGATTTTACGAGCTAATACAGCGCGCTGATCTTTATTAAATTCTAAGTCACGCATATCTGATGAAATACCTGAAATGCCTAACAAACCTGAATCCTTGTTTAAAATATTAATCATTTCATCGATTGAAGCACCAGTCTTATGCATCAAATGCTGTAAAAGTGATGGATCAATATCACCTGAACGTGTACCCATTGTAACACCAGACAAAGGACTAAAACCCATTGAAGTATCATATGACTTGCCATTTTTGACCGCAGTAATTGATGAACCGGATCCTAAATGACAGATGATTAACTTTGAGTCGCTTGGCTTTTTATTCATCATTTTGGCGGCTTCAAGAGTTACATAGTGAACTGAAGTACCATGTGCACCATATTTACGAGCACGATATTTTTCATAATATTCGTAAGGAATTGAATATAAGTAATGTACTGGATCAAGAGTTTGATGGAATGAGGTATCAAATACTGCAACTTGAGGCACTTTTGGTAATACATGCATGAATGCTTCAATTCCGCGTGCTTCAGCTGGATTATGCAATGGAGCAAAATCAGACAAATCATATATTTTTTGTAAATTTTGTCGATCAATAATAGTTGAATCCTTAAAGTGTTCACCGCCATTAACTACTCGGTGACCTACACCAATAATTTCATCTAAACTTTCAACTGCATGATATTTCTTTAAAGCATTAATCAAAAAGCTTACTGCAGCTTCTTGATCTGGAATATCAATATTAGTAACATGCTCAGTACCATCATCAAGTAAAACACTAAATGAAGATCCTTTAAGCCCTACTCGGTCTGCCATACCTTGGGCAATTACCTTTTCATCAGGTAAAGAAAATAATTTAAATTTAAAAGATGAACTACCCGAATTTATTGCTAGAACTTTTTTCATTAAGTTAAGACCCTCCAATTTATTAGTTATATATTTCACAAGTGAATTTTCATCTAATAGTATAGCGCGTTATGCCTAAAATGAAAATAGTTTTCTGAAAAGAGTTTTCATTTTAGGCAGCTAGAAATATTGATATATCAATAAACTTAAACTTAGTCAATGAAAGAAAAATTGATTTAATAATTAATTTAAAAATTGTAAATATTACTATATTTTTTGATAAATTTTTATAAAATTATTGTATTTTGCTCACTTTATAACAAAAAAAGTAATAAAAAAGTTTAATCTCGATGGATATCGAAATTAAACTCATTTTTTAATTAATATATTCAATTTATTCAACAGTAACGCTCTTAGCCAAATTACGTGGCTTATCTACATCTAAGCCCTTGTCCTTTGAAGCGTAGTATGCAAGAAGTTGGGTTGGAACAACAGTTAACAACGCTGACATATAATAATTAATGTCTGGTAATACAATATCATCACTATCATTAGCAAATTCCTTGCCCACAATAGTAATTACGCTTGCTCCACGAGAAACAACTTCTTGAATGTTACCACGAGTAAGGTCAGCAGTTACTGGATCGTTAATTAAGGCAATTACCGGAGTACCATCTTCAATTAATGAAATAGTACCATGCTTAAGTTCAGCTGCGGCAAAACCTTCAGTTTGAATGTATGAAACTTCCTTCAATTTCAAAGCAGCTTCAAGAGCAACCGCGTGATCAATACCACGACCAATATAGAAAGCATTTCTTGACGGTACTAAGTATTCCTTAGCAAGTTTTTCAAGTTTCTCTTTACCATCAACAATTTGTTGGATACCTTCGGCAGCAATTGCTAAATCATGCTTTAAATCCCAATCCTTAGCTTCTTGAACTCCTAGCTTTTCACCCAATGCTTTAGCCAAAACCGCTTGTAAAGCTACTTGAGCAGTGTAAGCTTTAGTTGATGCAACGGCAATTTCAGGACCTGCACCTAAAAGCATAGTATAAGTTGCTTCACGAGAAAGAGTTGATCCTTCAACATTAGTCATAGTTAAGCTTGGAATTCCACGCTTATTAGTTTCCTTTAAGACAACACGTGAATCAGCTGTTTCACCTGATTGAGTTAAGAAAATAAAGAATGGATGTTTACTCATCATTGGGAAGTGATAACCAGCTTCTGAAGCATAACCTACTTCAGTAGGAATGCCTGTGTAATGTTCAAAAATTGTCTTACCAACAAGTCCAGCGTGGTAACTAGTACCTGCAGCGAAAATGTAAAGACGGTCAGCCTTTGAAATGGCATTAACAATTTCCGCATCTACCTTTGGTTCACCATTTTCGTCCAAGTAATTTTGTGACATGTGGCGCATAACACCAGGTTGTTCATCGATTTCCTTTAACATGTAGAATTCATAAGCGCCCTTTGAAGCTGCATTGGGATCAATGTTCAAAACATGTGGCTCACGGTCAACTTTCTTACCATCAACAGTTTCAATAGTATAAGAATCCTTAGTAATATCACCAACATCACCATCTTGTAAGTCAACGAAGGTCTTAGTTTGATCAAGAACTGAAATAGCATCTGAAGCAATAATATTAAAACCATCACCTAAGCCAAGCATCATTGGTGATTTATTTTTGGCAATAAATACGTGATCTGGTTCAGTATTGTCAACAAGTAAGAATGCATATGAGCCCTTAACCAACTTTAAGGTTTCCTTAAATGCTGAAAATGCATCCAAATTCTTGTCACGAGCAATTTTGCTGATTAATTGTACGACTACTTCAGTATCAGTATCTGAATGGAATTTAACTCCTTGTAAGTATTTTTCTTTTAATTCGGTATAGTTTTCGATAACACCATTGTGAACTAAGTAAAAACGCTTAGTTTCATCAAAATGTGGGTGAGCGTTATCAACAGTTGGCATACCATGAGTTGCCCAACGAGTATGTCCAATACCAACTAGCCCTTCTTCATCAGGAGTTAACTTTTCTTTTAAGTTGGAAATACGACCAACAGCTTTAGTCAAATATTCATTTCCATTTAAGTCATTTAAGTAAATACCAGCTGAATCGTAGCCACGGTATTCCAAATTAGTTAATCCACTTAAAATAATATCTTTTGCAGGCTTACCTACAACTCCTACAATTCCACACATATTTTTCTCCTTTGGTCTAGTTCAATATTTAATTAATGGACTAGTTTATTTTTATTGTTACATCTGCAATGATATTATTTTTATTGAAAGTGGTCAAGTAATATTATTCATAATTGGTATAATATTTTATGGTAAAAAATAACTCCCAGTTAGTTTAAAAACCGGGAGTTATTTTGCTTAATTATTTATCATTGTCTGAAATACATTTGCCTTCGTAGCAATCTTTCATTAAGACAACAATTTGTGTAATAAGTGGGGCTGATGGATTAGTTACAGTATTTTGATCACCATAAGCTTCAACTGCCATTTGATCAACTTTCTTATCAAATTCAGTCTTATCAACGCCATAATCCTTATAAGCCATCTTAATACCAACAGAATGAGCCAATTCAATAATCTTTTGAACCAGTTTTTCAACTAATTCAGCATCACTTGAACCAGTCAAGCCGATAGCTCTTGCAATATCAGCATAGTCACTTTCAGCACGATATACTGAGTAGTGAGGCCACATAGCAAGCTTTTCAGGACGTTTGGCATTAAAGCGAATAACTTGTGGTAAAGCAATCGCATCACTTACTCCGCTTGGAATATCAAAGGTTGAGCCAACAGTATGAGCAATAGAGTGTTCAAGACCAAGGAATGCATTTGAATATGCCATACCTGCAATAGTTGCAGCATCATGCATTTGCTTTCTTGCATCAAGATCACCATCGTATGACTTCTTCAAGTTTGCAAAGATCGCTTTAATAGCTTCAAGTGACCAACCACGAGTGAAATCAGTGGCCATAGTTGAAACATAGCTTTCAATAGCATGACCTAATGCTTCAAAACCTGACCAAGCAATTAAGCGTTTAGGCATATTTTGAACAAATTGATCATCAACAATTGAAACATCTGGAGTTAAAGCATAATCACAAAGAGTGTGTTTCATACCTGTTTTAGCATCGCTAATAACTGCAATTGGTGAAACTTCTGAACCAGTACCAGAAGTTGTTGGAATACATACAAGTTGAACACCATTAATCTTAGGGAAGCGGACTACTCTTTTTCTGATATCCAAAAACTTTTGGTAAGCTTCTTCAAAGCTCATTTCTGGATTTTCGTAGAATAAGCGCATTACTTTAGCAGCATCCATTACTGAGCCACCACCAATAGCAATAATTACGTCAGGCTTAAAGATGTTCATTCTGTGAACACCGTCTTTAATCACATCAGTATCAGGATCAAGCGTTACAGCCTTAAATACTTCATATTCTTTTTGACCACGACGCTTAGAAATAATATCAGTGATTTCGTCAGCAAAGCCTTGGTCAGCTACGCCTTCATCAGTAACAATGAAGAAACGGTTAACATTTGGCATGTGACGCAAATAATTAGCAGCATTATGTTCAAAGTAAGTCTTTGATGGAACTTTTACCCATTGCATATTGTCACGCCGTTTAGCAACCGTTTTAATATTAAGTAAATCTCTGGCACCAATATTGTGTGAAAATGTGTTAGCACCGTATGAACCTGTACCTAATGTAAGTGAAGGCAACATATTGTTGTAAAGATCACCAATACCACCAAGTGCAGCTGGTGAATTAACTAGAATACGACAAGCATCCATCTTCATTGCAAATTCATCAATTATATTTTGATCGCTTGAGTGAATTCCCGCGGTGTGACCACGACCACCATAATCAAGAAGTTCAGAACAAATCTTAAATGCATCGTCATGATTCTTAGCGCGATATAAAGTAAAGACAGGAGAAAGTTTTTCAGCTGAAAGTGGGAACTTTCTCCCAACACCTTTATATTCAGCAACAATTACTTTAGTAGTCTTTGGTACATCAACACCACAAAGTTTAGCAATTTCATAAGCTGATTTACCAGCTACAGGACCTGCAACAGTACCACGTCTTGGATCAATAAAGTGTTCTTCAAATTTCTTAATTTCTTCTTTATTTAAGAAGTAACAACCCCACTTCTTAAATTCTTCTACAGCCTTGTCATAAATTGCGTCATCTACAACGACTGAGTTTTCAGAAGCACAAACCATACCGTTATCGAAGTTCTTTGATAAAACAATATCATAAACAGCACGATCGATATTAGCTGATTTTTCAATGTATGAAGGACCATTACCAGGACCAACACCGATAGCTGGTTTACCTGATGAATATGCAGCCTTAACCATACCTGGACCACCAGTGGCCAAAATAGTTTGAACACCTGGATTATTCATTAAATCAGTGGTTGCATCCAAACTTGGCTCTTCAATCCATAAAATTGCATCTTTAGGTGCACCTGCAGCAACAGCAGCCGCTTGGATAATTTTACCAGTTTCTACACAACATTTTTGAGCTTGTGGGTGGAAACCAAAAATAATAGTATTTCTCGTCTTTAAAGCAAGCATTGCTTTAAAAATAACAGTTGAAGTTGGGTTAGTTACTGGAGTAACCCCGGCAATAACACCCTTAGGTTCAGCAATCTTAGTTAATCCTAGTTCCTTATCTTCTTCAATTACACCAACAGTTTTTTCGTGGCGTAAACTGTTCCAAATATTTTCACTAGCGTACATGTTTTTAGTAGTCTTATCTTCTACTACACCACGCTTAGTTTCTTCAACAGCCATTTTAGCTAGTGGGTAAGCGTTTTGTTCACCTGCAGTAGCAACTGCTTCACAGATCTTATCAACTTGTTCTTGTGTGAAGTTAGCCATTTCATCTAATGCAACATGTGATCTTTTTACTAAATTATCTACCATGTCGTAGATTTGCTTTTTCTTTTCTTCCTCAGTAGGAGTTTCATTTTGTTGTGCCTTAGCCATTATATATACCTCTAAGATCTACTATTCTTGTGAACTAATTTACAATGTCAACTATAACACATTAGACTTAAAAGTAAATGCTAGAATTTATGATATTATAACTGAGCAAATTATTGAATATGAGCTTATTTTTACTCGCACACATATGAAAGCGTTTGCTTAATTATTTGTTTGTGAATTAACAAACTTTTGTGTTTTTTTATAAATTTTCTAAATTTATTTTTTACGCACTGGTGCTTAAGCACAACAATGATAAAATATTAAGTATATATGAAAATATAGGGGAATATTATGAATGACAAACAGTCACAAAATAATTCCGGTTATAAGCGAACTCTAAGCAATGCTCATATTCAATTAATTGCTTTGGGTGGGACTATCGGAACCGGCCTTTTTCTTGGTGTAGGTGATAGTATTCACCGTGCCGGACCCAGCGTTATTTTGATTTACATTATTGTAGGTGTATTTCTGTTTTTATTGATGCGGGCACTCGGCGAGATGATCATGTCCGATTTAAATAAACATACTTATATTGATTTTATTGAACAATATCTTGGTAAAAATATTGGTTTTATCACTGGATATTTATATTGGATTAGTTGGATTACTTTAGGTATGGCTGAAACTACTGCTTTAGGAATTTACTTCAAGTATTGGTTTCCCACATTAAAGCCTTGGATTCCTGGTATTATTACGATCGTTTTGCTTTTATTAATTAACTTAATTTCAGCCAGAGTTTTCGGTAATTTGGAATTCAGTTTTGCAATTATTAAAATTGTAACAATTGTGGTCTTTGTAATATTAATCTTCTATTTATTAATTACAGGTGGTAAAACCACCTTTGGTCCTGTTAGCTTTGAAAACCTAGACGATCATGGTGGTTTCTTTGCACGTGGAACTAAAGGATTCTTGCAAGGATTCCAAATGGTTATCTTCAGTTTTATCGGAGTTGAATTGATTGGCTTAACCGCTGCTGAAGCTCAAAATCCTAAAGTTACTTTAAAACGTGCAATCAATCAATTGCCAGTAAGAATTATTTTATTCTATGTTATGGCAATTTTAGGGATTTTATTAGTTATTCCTTGGTCAAAAGTATCAACAAATTCCAGTCCATTTGTTCAAGCTCTTGGAGCAACCGGTATTAGAAATGCCAGCTCTATTATTAACTTCGTCGTTATATCAGCCGCTGTTTCTTCAACAAACAGTTTCTTATATAGTGCTGGACGTTTATTATTCTCAGTTACTTATAACGGTAAAGGTAAATGGAATCAAACCTTTGGTCATCTTTCTAAACGACAACTTCCACAAAATTCACTCATACTATCTGCTTTATTAATGGCCTGTGCACCGTTAATTACTATGGTTATTGGTGACCAAGCTTTTAATTTTATTTCTTCTACCTCAACTAGTATGTTTTTGATCATTTGGTGCTTAATGGTTTTAACCCATATTTCATTCCGAAAGAAAACACCAGAAAGTGTATACAGTGACTTTAAGATGCCTGTTTTCCCTTATGTAGATTACTTAATCCTTTTGTTCTTTGGATTAATGATTATTTTGCTTTTGATTCTACCAAGCTACCGTATCCCTATGATTGCGGCAATTGTGACTTTTATTATTTTATATATAATTTCTAAAATCTGGAGCAACGAAAAAACAGTTTAAAAAAGCCGCGAAAAATTTGCGGTTTTTTAGTGCTCAATTTTTTTGATAACTTTTGCTGGTACACCTGCTACAACAGAATTGTTAGGTACATCGCTTGTAACGACTGCTCCTGCTGCAACAACGGCGTTCTCTCCTATTGTTACACCTGGCAAAATTGTTGCTTTAGCCCCTATCCAGGCATTTTTCCTAATTAAAACTGGTTTTAATTCCAATTTTCTTCTTTTTTTAGGATCTAAATAATGATTTACTGAAATCAAATATACACCTGGACCAATTAGGGCATCATCTTCAATAGTAATCCCACCTAGATCTACCATCATTACATTTGCATTGATAAAAACTCGTTCACCAATTTTGATATCATGTCCATAATCTGAATAAAATGGTAATCTTATTTGTGTACTTGCTGGTATTTTTTCCCCAGTAATTTCACTAACCAATTGATTAATTTCACATTTGCAATGACGTTGTGTATTCAAATTTTGTAAAAGTCGTTGGTTTTGAGAAATAATTTTCTTAATAAGTTGTTGATCTTCTGCATTCATTTTTTATCACCTGTTCCTTTTTCTCTTGATCAATTACAGTTTAAAAGGTAAGCTATGCAATGTAAAAAACTTATTAAGTATTAAATATGATAACTATTTTTTATGGTAAAAAGATTATGGAATTACGAGTTTTAAATTATTTTGTAGCTACTGCACAAGAATTAAATATGACTAGAGCAGCTCAAAAACTATTAGTTTCGCAACCTGCTTTATCACGACAAATTGCTGACTTAGAAGACGAATTAGGAGTTAAACTGTTCAATCGACAGCCGCGACATCTATCACTTACTCCTGCTGGACAATATTTGTTCGAACAAGCTAAAGAGATCTTAGCTTTAACTGCTAAAACAAAAAGCAATCTACAATCTTCAGCTGTAATTAGTGGTGATTTAACTATTGCGGCTGGTGAGAGCATTGCTATGCAACGAATCATGAATATTATTAGTAATATTGTTCAAGATTATCCTACAGTTAAGATTCATATTTTAAGTGGTGATTACGAATTTGCGGAAAAGAAATTAAATATTGGTACGGTAGATTTTGCAGTAATTATTGGTAATTTAAATCTTTCTAACTATGCCTCTCTTCAAATGCCAGAAAAAGACGTATGGGGTGTATTAATGACTAAAGATGATCCATTGGCTAAAAAAGATACAATTACGCCTGAAGATTTGATAGGAAGAACTATTCTGAATTCACAACAAGCCGATACTATGCATTATTTTGATAATTGGTTTGGTAACTACAAAGATCAAATTAACCTTATTGGTACGGCAAATTTAAGTTTTAACGGTACGCTTTTGGTAAAAAACAAAGCAGCGTTAATGTTGACACTAGATAAAATTGCCAACACTTCTGATGAATCTGGTTTAACCTTTAGACCAATAACTCCAGCCATGAAGGAACCAATTACAGTCATTTGGAAAAATGAAACAAATATGTCACCTGTAGCAGAACTGTTTTTGAATCGTCTTCAGGCTTCGACTTCTGATGAATAACAAAAAAACTAGGTCATTTTGACCTAGTTTTTTTGCTTTAACTTTTTATTTCTTTGTACGAGTAAAATGTTGCTTAATTTGTTGCCATATACTCAATGCTTTTCGCATATGATCAGCCGGTACATATTTTCTAATTGCACGTAATACTTTCTTGGGATCACGAGCAGCAAAAATAAATTTACCATTAGATTTCGTTCTAATTTCAAACCGAGGAATATAACGTCCATGGAAATGGACGTCAGCAACTACATAAGTTACCTCTTTCCACGGAATTTGAACATAATCTTCAACATTTCTTTCGTTATAAAATTCAAAAGCTTTATCACCGATCATGATTTTTCCGTAAGATGCAATACCTCTAAACCAGGTACCATCTACTGTCAGATCGACTTTCGTATTAATTGATTTAGCCATTTTTTATTAAAGAATGTGCCATACGTGGAACAATACACCAACAACGAAGATACCAATAATAATCCAGATTGGTGAAACCTTCTTCTTTAACAACCACATACAGAAGAATGTTAAAAGAAGACCAGCAATACCAGGAATCAATTGATCCAAGTTGTTTTGCAAAGTAGTAACCTTGGTATTGGTCAAAGCTTTACCATTACCCATGTTCCATTGTTCAAGGGCAGATTGAATACCTTTAGCACCTGATGGAAGCTTGTCCCATTCAATATATCCACCTTTTTGGATAGGTGTTTGTGAAACTATTGGTGTAAACTTAATGTTTACCCAACGTTCAATCAAGGCACCCAAGACGAACATACCCATCATTGAAGCACCACGGGTAACTTTTTGAAGCATACCACCGGACATGTCGTTAGTGATAGCTGAACCAGCCTTGTAACCAAATTCTTGTGTATACCATAAGAATGCGAGTCTGATTACATTCCAGATAACGAAGAATAAGATAGGTCCCATAACGTTACCTGCGATGGCCATTGATGCACCTAAGGCACCAACAATTGGACGAACAGTGTACCAGAATACAGGGTCACCAACACCAGCCAAAGGTCCCATCATACCAACCTTAACACCTTGGATAGCATCATCAGTAACTGGTGTACCGTTAGCTTTATCTTGTTCCAAAGCCAAAGTAACACCAAGTACAGGAGATGCCAAGTATGGGTGGGTGTTAAAGAATACTAAGTGTCTTTGCATAGCAGCAGACAAATCTTTCTTGTCTGGGTATAACTTTCTCAAAGCAGGAATCATTGAGTAAGCGAAACCACCATTCTGCATTCTTTCATAGTTCCATGAACCCTGAAGGAATTGTGAGTGCCACATAACGTTAAAACGGTCACGCTTGGTTAATTCAATTTTCTTTTTATCAGCCATTTTATAAATCCTCCTCTACGCGTTCATTTTAATAATCATCAATGATATCGCCGAGTGGATCGCCGGTACCAGCAGAACCAGAGTTGTTTGAACCGCCGTTGCCACCTTTTGATTCAAGAGCTAAGTACATCAAAGCCATTGAAAGACCGATAGCACCAAGAGCGATCAAAGTTAAGTCCTTGATAGCAGCTAAAGCAAAACCAATTGCGAAGAATGGCCATACTTCTTTACTTGCCATCATGTTAATAACCATAGCATAACCTACAGCAACAACCATACCACCACCGATGGTCATACCTTCTGATAACCATTGTGGCATCATTGCAAGCCAACCTTTAACAGTTTCTGAAGGAATTGCCAAAAGAAGAGCAGCTGGGATAGCGATTCTCAAACCTTGCAAACATACAGCAATCCATTGCCATAAGTTGATCATACGCCAGTTACCCTTCTTAGCTTCTGCGTCCATAACGTGAACGATAGCAGTTGAAATAGTACGTACAATCATAGTTAAGAACAAACCAGCAACAGCTAAAGGAATAGCAATACCAGTAGCAGTACCGATACCCTTAACACCTTGACCACCTTCAACCAAGATAATAGCTGAAGCAACTGATGCTAAAGCGGCATCTGGTGCAACAGCGGCACCAATATTTGCCCAACCTAAAGCGATCATTTGTAATTGACCACCTAAGATAACACCTAAGTCCAAATGGCCTGTTACTAAACCAATTAATGTACATGCAACTAATGGTTGGTGGAATTGCCATTCATCCAAGATACCTTCTGTACCTGCAAGAAAGGCAACGACCACTACCAAAATCATTTGTATAGCGTTCATTTATTTACTCCTATTAATTTATTTCTTTTGTTCATCAAGTAAGTGCTGAGCTTTATTTAAGATAGCATCCATATTGCCTGGTGCGTCTGAAGGAACTTTTCGAACATCAAACTTAACACCCATCTTTTCAAGTTCACGGAATGTATCAACATCCTTTTGGTCCATTGATAATACATTATTAGCGTTAACATCGCCTTCCTTGTATGACATTGAACCAACGTTAACTTCTTTAATATCAATACCATCTTTGATAGCTCTTAAAACGTCTTCTGGATTTTCGAATAAAAGAAGTGCATGAGTATCACCAAATCTTGGATCTTTAGCAATTTCTGCCATCTTCTTAAGCGGAACAGTATGAGCCTTTACACCTGCAGGTGCAGCTTCACGAATCATACTCTTACGCAAATCATCCTTAGCTACGCTATCAGAAACAACGATAACACGATCTGGTTTCATTGCTGGAATCCATCCAGTAGCAACTTGACCATGAAGTAAACGTGAATCAATTCTTGCTAAAACATATTTAATATGGCCATCACCAATAACAGTGCCTTCTGGAATAGTCTTCTTATTACCCTTAGCTTCGCCAGCGTCCTTAGCTGCTGGTGCAGCAGCTGATTTAGGCATCAAATCTGCTGGCTTTGTCTTGATACCATCTTTACCAGGTTCAACAACTGCAGTAGCAATTTCATGTGCAGTTGCATTAGCATTCATCATTCTTTCAGTTAATGCTTGTACAACCATTGGTAAATTCATACCGGCTACAATTGCCCATTTATCATGTTTTTCAGCAAGACCATTTGCCTGGTTGAAAGGTGTACCACCCCATAAGTCTACCAAGAATAAAACTTCATCTTGGTTATCAAATGAAGCAATTGCTTTTTCCATTTTGCCACGAATATCATCTGGACCTTCATTAGGCTTTAAGATAACATGTGCAAAATTATCCTGTTCACCGAAAAGCATTTGCGCAGATTGCGCAATCCCATCAGCGAAGCCACCATGGCTGGCTAAAACAATTCCTACCATGTAATTTCCTCCTCTAGATCAAAAAAATGAATCCGCTTTTATTATACGATAAATACACACTTTTACAAAGTACTTTTGGAAATAATTTCATACAATATAAATAAATTTCAAATAAGACGAAAAGCCTTGTGGTTCAAGCCAAATACTCAAATTGGTCTAATAAAAAAATCCCTTTTATTTTGTCATAAAAAGGGATTTTTTTAAATTAGGCTTCCTTATTGTGTTGTAAGGCGTTAAAGACAAAGTAGTACTAAATTAACCAAAAAAAGGAGAAGGCCATTGCCTTCTCCTCTGCTTTACTCCGGCTGTCAGACTCGAACTGACGACATCTTGATTAACAGTCAAGCGCTCTACCAACTGAGCTAAGCCGGAATATTAAAAAAGAGCACGGCAGCTTCCTATCCTCGCAGGCAGTTGCCCACCAACTACTTTCGGCGTTAAGAAGCTTAACTTCTGTGTTCGGCATGGGAACAGGTGTATCCTTCTTGCTTTCGCCACCGTACTCTTTTGAGCTACTACGCTCAAAACTAAACATAATCTCTCGCAAAAAACCTTACAGTTTGCTTCGCTTTTGGTCAAGTCCTCGACTGATTAGTACTGGTCCGCTCCATTCTTCACAGAACTTCCACTCCCAGCCTATCTACCTCATCGTCTTTGAGGTGTCTTACTGCTATTGCAAAGGAAATCTCATCTTGAGGGGGGCTTCGCACTTAGATGCTTTCAGCGCTTATCCCTTCCGCACATAGCTACCCAGCGATGCTCCTGGCGGAACAACTGGTACACCAGCGGTGCGTCCATCCCGGTCCTCTCGTACTAAGGACAGCTCCTCTCAAATTTCCTACGCCCACGACGGATAGGGACCGAACTGTCTCACGACGTTCTGAACCCAGCTCGCGTGCCGCTTTAATGGGCGAACAGCCCAACCCTTGGGACCGACTTCAGCCCCAGGATGCGACGAGCCGACATCGAGGTGCCAAACCTCCCCGTCGATGTGAACTCTTGGGGGAGATAAGCCTGTTATCCCCAGGGTAGCTTTTATCCGTTGAGTGATGGCCCTTCCATACGGTACCACCAGATCACTAAGTCCGACTTTCGTCCCTGCTCGAGCTGTTTCTCTCGCAGTCAAGCTCCCTTATACCTTTACACTCTGCGAATGATTTCCAACCATTCTGAGGGAACCTTTGAGCGCCTCCGTTACACTTTAGGAGGCGACCGCCCCAGTCAAACTGCCCACCTGACACTGTCCCTGACCTGGCTTACAGGTCGAGGTTAGAGCATCCTTCAAACAAGGGTAGTATCCCAACATTGCCTCCAGCAAAACTAGCGTCCTGCCTTCCTTGGCTCCTACCTATCCTGTACATGTTTAAAAGATACTCAATATCAAGCTACAGTGAAGCTCCATGGGGTCTTTCCGTCCTGTCGCGGGTAACCCGCATCTTCACGGGTATTATAATTTCACCGAGTCTCTCGTTGAGACAGTGCCCAAATCATTACACCTTTCGTGCAGGTCGGAACTTACC
>SKEM01000182.1_pt1 | contig 49503 bp, 43 predicted proteins | sample 4826731 | NCBI WGS metagenome assembly SKEM01 (sample SAMN11008809, study PRJNA524170) | human gut metagenome | biome: Human fecal sample; material: Feces; isolation source: fecal sample from pouch patient p37 | host: Homo sapiens | place: Israel: Tel-Aviv | collected 2015-07-27 | reverse complement strand
ATATTTAGATTTTCTTCCCATAGAAAAAGCCCTCCGAGTACAAGATGAATTTTCTATTTCATCTGTATACTTAGAGGGCATTATAACCAGCAAGCTGATTTGGGACGTTTGTCTTCGAACCTCCGCAAGGATGGATAGGTTGGTCAAGCGCTGATTTATCAGCGCTTGAACTGCCAGCCAGCTACTGCGCTGCGGCATTATTAATCTATAAAATAGTTAAGAGGCTGAGTTAATTCCCAGCCTCTTGGTTCTTACTTTTGCCTATCAAAGTTTGCGTTACAATAGACCTAACGCATTTTCAAGGGAAGTTAGAGATTGATGTCAAAGTTTAAGAAGCATACAAAGCACGAGATGGCTGTCTGGGAGCGGACCCAGGCCAATGAGCTGGCGAAGATTCGGGCCGCCCAACGCCACTTGGTTTACAATGTGGTGGCCTACCTGGTTATTTCAATCATTGAATACTGGCTAGCGGCTATCAGTAGGTCACAGACTTTGCGGGCTGATGCCTTTAATAACTTATCAGGAATTATTTCAACAGTTCTCTTGATGATTGGCCTGCACATTGCCCAGGACGTTGATGATGACGACATCATTGGCGCCAAGCTCCCAGCTGGCAACTACCAGGATCACATGGGCTCTGACCAGCGGGTCCAGTTCGTCCGCTGGCGTTACGAAACCATCTTTTCACTGGTGACCGCGGTCGTGATGATCGCCATTGCCCTCAGCGTTATTATTGACGGAATCAAGGCCCTGCTGAACCCGAGCAGCCGGGTGGTTCCCCAGCCAGTGGCCCTGATTGGGGCTGGCGTGGCCTCCGTCATCATGTTGGTGGTGTTGTACATGAACCGACGGACCGGACGGAAGCTGCAAAACGCGGCCCTGCTGGCGTCGGCCCAGGACAGCCTGAGCGATGCCTTTACCAGTATTGGGACGATGGTTGCCATCGGCGGCGCACTTCTGTTTGACCTCGCCTGGCTTGATGGTGCCACCAGTATTGTCGTTGGTTTCTTTATCCTGTATTCCGGTTTAAAAATCTTCTTTGATAGTAGCCTCAACCTGACGGACTACTTTGATCCCCGAGCCGAAAAAGAGTACCGGGACGCGATTCTCAATGTTGCAAAGGTGCGTCAGGTGGTCGAACTCAAGGCTCACTACAACGGCAACGTAGTCACTTTGGACGCTACCCTGATGGTTAATAGTAAGATGACGGTGCTGGAGAGTTTCCAGCTGTCGGAACGCATTGAGAAGATGCTCCGCGAGCAGTTTGGGATTATTGACGCCGATATCTCCTTTATTCCGGACCCGAAGTCGTTTAAGGATAAAGACGTTAAGGGGCGAATATAATCGTTTTTAGATTACAATGCCTCAGCGCAGTAGATGGCAGGTTAAATACTGCGTTTTCTCCATACAGCATTGAAGGACGAAGACCCCCAATTAGCTAACAAGCTAATTGGGGGTCTTTCTTATTCCTTAGGTTTTATAACATAGCTAGTTTTGCTCTTTTTTGCCAGCCCATTTGAGCCCGATACCGGTGAACCCGCCCAGGATGGAGAATACCGGTGAGAAAAGACTGAAGAAGACGAAGGGCAGGAAGTGTAAAACGGGAACACCAAGGGTGGAAGCGGCAAAGGAGCCGGCAACGCCCCATGGGATGAGGTAGTTAATCACACTTCCACCATCTTCGAGTACCCGACTGAGTGCTAGCGGCGAAAGGCCAATCCGTGCAAAGGCGGGTTTGAACGCCTTCCCTGGCAAAATAACGGAGAGGTACTGTTCACCGACGAAGAGGTTGATACCAATTCCGGCCAGGATGGTCGTAGTAACCAATGGTCCCGGCTTGCGCAGGTGCTTGACCAGCGGTTCCATCGCAGCTTGAACTACCTGGAACTTCATTAGCAGGCCCCCAAGGGAGAGGGTCACGATAATCAGGGAAACGGTGGTCATCATGCTGGAGATGCCACCCCGTGATAGCAGGGTGTTAACGGAACTATCACTGGTGTGGGCCACGAAACCGTCGGTAATTAAACCAGTCAGTGAGGATAATGATTCGTGCGGGTGTTGGCAGAAAATCATGATGACCGTAACGAAGATATTGATAAAGAGGGTTGGAATTGCCGGGATGTGCCGCCAAGCGCAGATAAACATCAGGGCGATTGGCAAGAGCGCCCACCAGCTGATGGTGAAGTGCTGGGTCAAGACGGCCGTAGTCCGGGCGATTTTACCCGCGTCGATATGGGAACCCGCGCTGCCGAGCAGCCAGAAGAGGATTAGCGAAACGACAAACGAGGGGATGGTGGACCACATCATGTTCTTAATGTGGGCAAAGAGGTCGCTGCCAGCAATTGCGGACGCGAGGTTGGTTGAATCCGAAAGGGGTGACATCTTATCGCCAAAGACGGCCCCGGAGATGATCGCCCCAGCAATTAGGGCTGGGTTGATGTTCATTGCGACCCCCATCCCAAAGAGGGCGATTCCAATCGTGGAAATAGTGGTAAAGCCGCTCCCAATCGACAGGCCGACCAGTGAGCAGACCACAAATGTTGAGGGGATAAAGAACTGACTAGAAATCAGCTTGAAACCAACCACCATGATGGCGGGGATGATTCCGGCCTTAATCCAGACGGCAATCAAGGCCCCAATCAGAATAAAGATGAAAATCGGGATGATGGCCGTCCCAATTCCCTCCTGGATTCCCTGGTGGATATCCTCCCAGGATGCTCCCCGAAAGCGGGCCCAGAAGATGAGCAGGGCAATCGTAAACAGGACGGGAATCTGGGGTGACAGGCCGAACTTAATGACGGCGGTTCCCAAGATGATCAACATAATAATCAGAATAATAACGGCTTCTTTAAAGTGTACTTTTTTCATAACCTAGGTCCTCCTTAATCGTTAGCGTTGCAGTTTAGCAGCTAAGATAACGGATGACCCCACCACAGTTGCTCATGATAACTTCCTCCTTAAACAAAAAAACGTCCCGTTGAACTAAATCAACGGGACGATTATTTAAACCGTGGTACCACCCAGCTTACGGACTATTGCCGCACTCTTATCAGGTGGTAACGGCACTGATCATGGCCGGACAATTGAGATTTCGTGATAATTCAGCCGCTCCGCCTGACCGGTTCGCACATCACCACCGGCTCTCTGACACCCAACGCAGGACCTACTAGAACGAAAATTGTTGCCATTATATTATCGTCTTGCTAGGCGTTTGTCAACGGCCAATTATTTTTCTGTTGCCCAGCGGTGGTTGAAGAGCAGGTTAAGCAGGACTGCCGAAATGCTGGTGACGACGATTCCGTTGCCCAGGATAATCTGGACTTCGGTCGGCATGTGCTGGAAGAGTTGAGGGTACATGGTAATCCCGAGTCCTAGCCCGATGGAAACGGAAGCGGTCAGGAGGTTCGAGTTTTTGGTGAAATCAACTTTGTGAAGAATCTGTACCCCCTGGACGCCGACCATCCCAAACATGACAATCATGGCACCACCGAGGACGGGTTCTGGAATTACAGTTGCCAGCGCGCCGACCTTTGGCAACAGGCCGAGCAGGAGCAGCAGGAAGGCGGCATAGTAGACTGGCCGCCGGGTTTTAACCCCGGACATTTTGAGAACCCCAACATTTTCCGAGAAAGTTGAGTAGGGGAAGGTGTTGAAAAGTCCGCCCAGGACCGCGGCAATCCCCTCGGCCCGGTAGCCCCGTTCCAAACCCTTTGTGGTGAGCTGGCGGCCGGTGATGTCACTGAGGGCGAAGAACACCCCGGTGGACTCGATCATGGTGGTCAGGGAAACCAGCATCATGGTGATCATGGCACTCAGGTTGAAGTGGGGCACCCCAAAGAAGAATAGCTGGGGCGTATGGAACCAGGCTGCTTCACTAACCGGGGTTAACGATACCTGGCCGAGGCCACCGGCGATAAATGAAGCCACTAGGATTCCAATCAGAATGGCGATTGACTTCATGAAGCCTCGGGCAAAGGCGCTGATGACTAGGATGATAATAATCGTCAAAAAGCCGACTAACAGGTTCGTTGGGTTCCCGAACGAAGCGGCGGTCGGGGTGCCGCCACCGAGATCTTGAAAGCCCACCGGGACTAGGGTGAAACCAATGATCGTAATTAATGACCCAGTAACGACAGGCGGGAAGAAACGCTTGAGGCGGGCGAAGAAGCCAGCAATCAGGAAGACGAAGATTCCGGCGGCGATGATGGCCCCGTACATGTAGGTGATTCCGAGCTTGCCACCGATTGACTCAAGGGGCGTCACGGCCTGAACGGCACAGCCAAGGACAACGGGGAGGCCAATCCCCGTCAGTGGCGTTTGCTTGAGCTGCAGGAGCGTCGCCACCCCACACATAAAGATGTCGATGGATACCAGGTAGGTCATCTGGAGGGCGGAAAAGTGCAGGTAGTGGCCAATGAGGAGGGGCACCAGGACGTCCCCAGAATACATAGCTAAAAGGTGCTGAAAGCCGAGCACCAGGTTGTGCCATTCGCTGGTAAATGTGCGGCGGTTGGCTTGGCCGCGATAAACAGATGAAGTTGCTTGCTTCACGTGGAATTCCTCCTAATAGTTTGGAAGTCAAATCACAGCCTAGCAAAAGAAGCTGCGGCAAGGAAATGCCGCAGCTTCTTTTCAGTATAAGTATTGAAACGCTTATAGTCCGGAATTTAAGGCTCCGGGTAGAAACTGCCGACCATATCTCGGCATTATATAGGCTATTAATTTGCTTGTTCGATGTTAGTAATCCTACCACCCTCACTGTCGTCGTGCAAGGGGGTTACTTCCACCAGCGGCGGTTGATGAGAAAAATCACGCAGGCGACCATCAGCACGAGAGTAATTACCAGGGTGAGGAGCCAGGAAAGGTTCCCATCAGCTAAGGGCAGTTTCACGTTTTCTCCATAAAATCCCGAAACAATCGTGGGAATTGACAGGACAATCGAATAGATGGTCAGGTACTTCATCGTTTGGTTTAGGTCGCTATCCAAAACCTTACTGTAAGCGTTGGAGACCCGCTCGGAGACATCAGAGGTCATCTGGGCCATCTCCAGCCCCTGTTGTGCTTCGACGATCACGTCGTCCAGGTCGTTGCGCTGCCGGGTCGACATCCGGGGGGCAAACCGCCGTTTGAACTCCTCAAGCAGGGAAACATTCCCCTTGAGGGAAGTTAACATGTAGACCAGACCAGTTTCGATTTCCATGAACTCGGTAATGGCGTTCCGCCCGGTTCGCTTTTGCAGGTTACGCTGGATTTGCTGCCGCTGCTGGTCGACCCGGCGGAGAGGACCAAAGTAGTTCGTTGAAAGCCGGTAAAGAACCGGGAAAACCAGGTTGAGTTTATCGGTAATTGGGCCCCGCTTCTGCAAAACTTTAAGCTGGTTGGCGATGATGCCGTTAACAAAGTTCGTCTTGGCGTTGGTGAAGGTAATAATGTTATTGGTTGTCAGCATGATCCCAATGGGGGCCGTCTGAGGAGCAGTCACCGCGTGGGTCGGGACGTAGACGTCGAAAATCAACAAGGTTACCCCCGCATCCGGGTCGACTTCAACCCGGGCTTTTTCGTAGGGGTCAATAGCATAGTCCAGCAGTTCTTGGGTCACTTCGTATTTTTTGATCAGGTCTGCCCGCTCGCGGGGGAGTGGTTCAAATACACTGATCCACCGACTGTGATCGTTAATTTCTTCGGTACTGAGCAAGCTATTCACCTCCTATAAGTGCTTACATTAATATTCAACGCTATAAACGGGGAAAAGTAAAGAGGACGCTTTTCCATTTCCTGGGAAATAATTATAAAATAAAACTAACGTATAAGAGGGGTGGAAAAATGACGGACAAAATTCGCTGGAAAATTGAGGAGTACCTGCCGGAGAACCAGGCTCGTTGCAGCCTACGGATTTTACTGCATGACCAGTGGCTGCTGCCGAACCGCTATGTTCACTTTTTACGCCGCCGTCACCATGTCCTGCTAAATGGTCGCTATGCCTATATGAACACGGCGGTCGCAGCTGGGGACCGGGTGACGCTGGCCTTTAACGGGGATGAGTTCCGAACCCCAGCGGCAAATGATTACCGACCGACCAGTAACCCACAGGTTAGGGTTCTGTTTGAAAATCGTGACCTGGTAGTGGTCAATAAGCCGCAGGGACAAAAGAGCCACCCAAATTATCACGGCGAAACGGGGACGCTGATGAACGACGTGGCGGGCTACCTAACGGCAAAGGATTGCGGAGCCTTTATGGTCCACCGCCTTGACCAGGAGACCAGCGGGGCAATGATTATTGCTAAAAATCCGGTGGTTGTGCCGGTCCTCAACCGCTTGATCAGCTCCGGGCAAATTCACCGTCGTTATCTGGCAGTGGTTGCCGGCAAACTGACCGGCCGGGGAAAGTTTACTGAACCCCTGGGTAAGGATCCACGGGACGTGCGTAAGTACTGCGTCGCTGGCGAAAATGCCAAACCAGCGCAAACCAACTACCAGGTGCTGGCAAGCCGGCACAATCGCACGCTCGTCCTCCTGCAGCTCGCAACGGGACGGACCCACCAGCTCCGGGTCCACCTTGCCTACCATGGGCACCCGATTATTGGTGACCCCTTGTACGGCCGGGATGGTTCTTCGCGGATGCTGCTGCACGGCGCCACACAGGAATTGGTCCTGCCCTTTTCTTTTAAAAGAATTCAGGTTACGGCACCTTTGCCGTCCTATTTTACGGATTATCTGGTAAAATACGATTTAGAAAAGTTAGATTGCAAATAATGCTACAAGGAGGACACTAATTGTCACTTTTAGAAAAGTTATATGGGCCGTTTTTTGACCCACATAACTGGGCAACGGTTATTACTTCAGGCCAGGATTGGCTCATTATTTTGTCGCTAGTAATAATTGAGTGCCTACTGTCAGTCGATAATGCGGTCGTTTTAGCTGCGCAAACCCGGGTGCTGCCAACCCTCAAGGAGCAGGAGGAGTCCCTCTTTTACGGAATTTGGGGTTCTTACCTCTTCCGCTTCTTAATCATCGGGATTGGGGTCTACCTAATCAACTTCTGGGAAATCAAAGTAATCGGGGCCGCCTACCTGATGTATCTGGTATACCGGTTCTTCCATAATCGCTACCACGGCCGACGACGGCGAAAAGTCCGCACAACTGCCGACCGGGCGACGGGCCGGAAACGCTTCTGGCTGGTCGTTGCCCAGATTGAATTTATGGACATCATTTTCTCCGTTGACTCGGTATTAGCTTCGCTGGCGGTTTCACCTAACCCGGTAATCGTCCTGATTGGGGGCTTGATTGGGATTGCCTGCATGCGGGGAGTAGCCGAGATTATCATGAAACTGATGCGCAAGATTCCGGAACTCGAACCAATGGCTTACGCCTTAATCTTTGTGATTGCGATTAAGCTCTTCTTAACGATTCCGGCAATCGACATTGAGATTCCGTCACAATACTTTGGCATCTTTATGCTGGTGGTATTTGGCTTGACAATTATTGTTCACTTTATCCGGCGCGGTCGGGAAAAACAAAAGGAGCAAAAGTAATGGCAATTGAAGCAACGCAGGAAAACTTTGACCAGGTGATTACGGGACCACTGACGGTTGTCGACTTTTGGGCGCCGTGGTGCGGACCATGCAAGATGATGGTCCCAATTTTGGAGAAATTGGAAGCACAATTTGCGGGGCGGATTAAGTTCGTGAAGTTCAATGTCGATAATGGTCAAGAACTTGCCCAGCGCTATAAGGTAATGAGTATCCCTTCACTGGTCGTTTTCCGCAATGGAATCGCTAAGGAAAAGGTCACCGGGGTGTATCCAGAGGCCAAGCTAGCGCACTATTTCAATCGGAAGCTAGATGAAGCGTGATTTACTACGCCACGAATTAATAACCATCGATGATAAAAAAGAGGTTGGCAGCGCCCAGCCTTTTTTAATTTTAAAGCAGGCAATGCCAGTCGCCCTTTTAATTCCTTGGTTCACTTATCCACTTATCAGTAAAATGACGTTAATTTAAATAATGGTGATAAACAAAAATCACAAGATAAGCAAAAATAATCATATGTCCTAAAAGATTCTTAAAAATATTTTCCAAACAAATGCTAACATAACGCCAATTCAATAATAAAAATCCCTATTTTTTATTATTTTTACTTGATAAGCAAACACAAGAAATGGTATAAAATAACCAATATGAATTTGGGAGGACTTTGGGAATATGTTATCAAGTCATAATCGAAATGAAATGTTAAAGCAGCAGGCACAGAAGCACCAACGTTTTGCAATCAAGAAGCTAAGCGTCGGCGTAGCCTCAGTTTTAATTGGTTTGACTTTTATGGGGGTCAGCTCAGTTAGCGCAGATGCAGATGCCCAAGGCACTGCGGCTAACCAGCCAGCGGTTGTTAACACTGCTAATGGTGCGCAGACTGATAACCACGCAACCACCAATCAACCGAAAAGTGAAGAAACTTCAGCAGCCGCTAATAAGAGCACTGCCAGCCAAGCGGCTAGTCAAAACAATGCTACCGCTACGCCGGCAGCTGAAAATAACAGCACCCAAGCTGCTGAAACGAAGGCCCCAGACTACTACAATGTGACGGTAAACTTCCACGATGTTACCCGTGGCGGCAACATCCAGGTATTGAACCGGAATACTGGTCGCTATGAATACAAGCAGCCATACCAGACAACCGTATGGGCTGGCCGGAATACCTACCAGATCTTCAAGGCCCCAATCGCGGGTTACCAATTACTGAACCCAGAGGTGTTAGACCAGTATTTCGACTTTGACCAATCTGGCTATGCAACGGTCAAGCAGGGCTACCCTGAACAAAACATCAGCGTTACTTTGAACTACGCTGTTTTGTCACCACTGAAAGTAGAATATATTGATACCGATAATGGCCATGTCCTGGCATCAATGGAGCTGCCAAGCTACTACATGGTACCTGAATCACAGGCACACAAGGATGGCGATGTTAAGTCTCCAGACGCTTCTAAGTACGAAGGGGCAGCGATCAACATCCCGGGTTACCAACTGGTTTCTGAACCGGTTCTGACTGGCCGGATTGATGGTCAAACCCAGAACTCCCTCACCGACAAGAACTACATCCACTTGACCTTTAAGTACAAGAAGGTAATGGATAGCGCCGAAGCCACGACTACGACCCCGGGCAAGGACAGCACGGGTGCGGTAATCGTTAACAAGTGGTCAAACCTGCCGGGAATGTTCGTTGTTCAGGGAGTTTATGGCCTGAAGAACAGCGAAGACGGCAACGGCAACGTTGAACAGCGGACGCAAGACCTGATTGACCGGTACAAGAAGCAGGGCTTCTCCTACATCGGTACGACGAATAAGCTGTTTAACGATGACTACTACAACTTCTATGCTACTGGTACTTACATCTACCTGATTCCGAACAAGCCGGTTCAAGTTAACTATGTTGACGAACAGGGTAACAAGTTAGCTGACAGTGACACTCTCGCTACAAACGCTGCTAACCCTGATCAAACCAACCAGGGGATTAACAGTGCTGCATACTGGAACCCGGCTGGTGAATGGACTGCTAAGCCAAAGGACATCCATGGTTACCACCTGGTTAAGACTGAGGGGGCAACGGACGGTGAATTTACCGCCTACCAATACGTAACAAACTTTGTTTACGCTAAGAACCCAGAAATCGTTGACCCGAACGACCCGACGCCGGATCAGCCAACTGACCCGACGAAGCCAACGGATCCGACTACGCCAACTACACCAACCACCCCGACGACTCCAGAAACTCCTGGCAACCCGACTACGCCGGTTAACCCTGGCCAGCCCGGTGTGGTTCCAGGGACTAACCAACCTGGTCAACCGGTAGTTCTAACCCAGACTAGCAAGCAGGTTACGCCTGCAAAGGACAGTCACAATGCCCAACAGTTGCCACAAACCGGTAACAATGACCAGGCAGCTGTCCTCGGCTTAGGAATGGGTGCAGTTGCTAGCCTGCTTGGCTTCCTCGGTTTGAACAAGAAGCGCGAAAACTAGTTAGCAAATAATAATAGTTATTAGAAAAGGAGCAACTCATAGCACGTGGGTTGCTCCTTTTAAGTGGCTCTTGAATTATCGTTACTTCTCGTTTTTATCAAAGTGGGGCCGGTAAAGCTGGTAAAAGACTAGTGATAAGATTAAGGTAAGCAGGTCGGAACAGGCTTGGGCAGCCAGGATCCCAGTGTAGCCAAAGAACTTCGCCAAGACCGCGATGGCAATGCCAAAGATCAGTCCCTGCCGGCTAAACGACAGCCAGAAAGCGGGGACCGCCTTCCCCATTGACTGGAAGGTCGTGGTGAAGACGAGGATGATGCCGGCGAAGGTCGTCGTCAGTGACAGCCAGCGCAGCATCAGGGCACCTTCGTGAACGATGGCCGGTCGGTTCATGAAGAGGGCAATGATGTGCGGGGCGAACACCAGAAGAATTATCGTCAGAATGAGGTTGATACTAATAATTACCCGCAAGTCGAACCGGATTACTTCGTTAAACCGCCGTTCGTCCCGGGCCCCGTAGGCGTAACCGATGAGTGGCTGGGCACCAAAGGCAAAGCCGACCATAATCATAATGATAATTGAGTTGGCCTTCATCGCGATCCCCATCGCGGCGACGCTGTTGGCTCCGTAGGCGATGAGGTACCGGTTGGTCATCGCGGTGGCAAAAGTCACCATGATGTTGGTCACGGAGGCTGGAATCCCGATGGCGTAAATTTGGCACTGGAGCTGGCGGCTGATTCTGGTTTCGTGGATCGAGGTGGTTAGCTTTTTACTCTTGGTCCGCAGGTAGTAAACCATCAGAATATCGGCAATCACGCTGGACGTAACCGTTGCTAGCGCTGACCCGCCAGCGCCCCAGCCGCAGGTGAAGATAAAAACCGGGTTGAGGAAGATGTTGATTGCTGTGCCGACCATTGAGGCAATCATTGACTGAACGGCCAGGCCCTCGGTCCGCAGGATATTAGCCGGCGAGAGGCCGAAGATGATGAAGGGCGCTCCCCAGGCGATTACCAGGTAGTATTCGCGGGCAAACCGCCAGGTCGTTGGGGAGGCGCCCAGCAGGTGGAGGATCGGGGTTTGAAAACTAAGCATAATAATCGTGACGACCACTCCGCAGACGATTGAATAGTAGAAACAGTAGCCAGAAACGTTGCGGGCAATCCGGCCCTGGTGTTCGCCGAACAGGCGTGAAATCAAGGAACTACCGCCTAGACCGAAGACGTCCCCGATGGCAATCATTAAGGTGAAAATCGGTGCGGCCTGGGAAACACCGGCGACCAGGTCTGGATTACCGGTTTTAGAAACGAAGAAGGTATCGACCAGGTTATAGATTAACGTGACCGCCATTGACAGGACCACCGGCATTGCCAGCGCAAAGTAGGCCTTTTTGATTGAGGTGTGTTCAAACAGTTCGTTCATGGCTGAGCTCCTTTAATGATAAATTAAACGGGTGGGAACGGCAGCGTTCATGCTGCCATCCCACCCGTTGATGGATTACCAGGGTAGTGGAACTGCCAGTGCGGCTGGCGTTCGTGTGTCTTTAGCCAGTAATCCCAAAATATAACCACTGTTACTATATCACAGTTAGCGGCGGTGTGTAACCTTAGTCCTCAAAATAATGGTAGAGTTTCTCAACTGTTAACTCCTGCTTCTCCGGGCCCCGGAAATCGGCCTTAATCTGCCCGTTTTGGAGGACCAGCAGGCGGTTGCCGTAAGTAAGGGCGTCTTCTAAATGGTGGGTAATCATTAGGGCGGTCAGGTGGTCATGGGTGATCCGCTCATTTGTTGCGTGCAGCAGGTTTAAGCTGGTGTGCGGGTCCAGCGCTGCCGTGTGCTCATCTAGCAACAGGATGTCAGGCCGCTTCAGGGTCGCCATGAGAAAACTCAGCGCCTGCCGTTGCCCGCCGGACAGGGCCCCGGTAGCGGTCGTCATCCGCTTTTCTAGGCCGTTATTCATCGTGGCCGCAAGTTCGGTAAAGCGTGCCAGGTTGGCCTTTAATTGGCGGTGGACCAGGTGCCGGCGCTCCCCGCGTTTAGTTGCCAGAAGCATATTTTCGGCGACCGTCATCCGGGGGGCGGTGCCGAGTTTAGGGTCTTGGAACACCCGGGCCAGGAAGGCGGTGCGTTGTTCTTCGGAACTCTTAGTAATATCGACACCGCTGTGGAGGATCTGGCCCGCGTCAACGCCGAGGTTGCCGCCAATAACGTTGAACAGGGTTGATTTCCCGGCACCGTTCGTACCGACAATCGTGATGAAGTTGCCTTCGTTGATCGTCAGGTTGATTCCCTTGAGAATCGTGGTTTCATTGGCGGTTCCCTTGTTGACAACCGTTTGGACGTCCCGTAGTTCTAATATTGGCTTACTCATGCGGACGGACTCCTTTCAAAATTGACTTTTTCAGGTTGAGGTGTTGTTCCAGCTGTGGCAGCATCATGCAGATTGCTAGCACGACCGAGGAAATCAAGTTGAGGTCGTTGGCGGAGAAGCCCAGTTGGAGAACGACCAGCAGGATAATCCGGTAGATAATGCTTCCCAGCGTCACCGCAACCAGCCGCTGGTTCAGGGTTAATTCACCGAAGGCCACTTCCCCAATAATGATTGAGGCGAGGGCGATAACGATGGTGCCGATCCCCATATTGATATCGGCGTAGCCATTGTTTTGGGCAATCAAGGCACCACAGAGGCCGACCATCCCGTTGGAAACCATTAGGCCAACGATCACCATCTTGTCGGTGTGAATCCCCAGCGACTTTGCCATCGTCGGGTTATCCCCGGTGGCGATAAAGGCCTGCCCGTAATCGGTGGCGAGGAAGAGCACCATTAGGATCGTGATGATGGCGATGACGATGATTCCCATGACGACGCTGTCAAAATACTGGGGCAGGCTGGTCATGAACCGGCCGTTAAATAAGGTTGGCTTGCCCAAGAGCGAGATGTTGGACTTGCCCATGATCCGCAGGTTGACCGAGTAGATCGCGGTCATGGTCAAAATTCCGGCCAGCAGGCTGGGGATTTTCCCCTTAGTGTAAAGGAGGCCGGTGACCAGCCCAGCCAGCATTCCCGCGCCGATGGCGGAGAGGGTTGCCAGCAGGGGACTGGCCCCGTGAGAAATCGCGGTTACCGCGGTTGCTGCGCCAAGGGGGAAGGTCCCTTCGACGGTCATGTCACAGAAGTCCAAAATCCGGAAGGTCAAGTAGAGGCCGAGGCCGAGCAGTGCCCATAAGAGCCCCTGCCCGATTGCTGATACCATTAGATTCATTGATAGATCTCTCCCTTCGTCTTTGCTTCGTGTTCAAACTGTTTGGGTACCTGGATGTGGAGCCGCCGGGCCTGCTTGAGATTTAAGACCGGGTCCCCGTGCCGCACATACTCAATTGGCATATTGGCCGGTTTCTTGCCTTTAAGAATTGCTACGGTCATCTTAGCGCCACGGACGCCCAGTTGGTACTGGTTAACACTGTACGTGGCGAGGCCGCCCTGCTTGACCATTGTTGCAGCCGCCGGGAAGACCGGTTTGTTAGCCGCGTTGGCATTTTTAACCAGGGTCTGCATGGCGCCGGCGATGGTATTATCCGTTGGGACGACCACCGCGTCGACCTCTTGGAGCATCTGCTCGGAAACCTGGTTAAGGTCGTTGCTGTTGGCAATCGAGTAGGATTTGAGGTGGATCCCCATCTTCTTGCATTCCCGTTCGATCTGCTGGTGGCCGGCTACGGCAGAGGCGTCACTGGAAGTATAGATGACTCCCAGCGTTTTTAAGTGGGGCATGAATTCTTTGACCAGGGTCAGCTGTTCCTTAATCGGTGACTGGTCAGAAATCCCACTGATGTTACCGCCGGGATGACGGTTGTTTTTTACCAGGCCCGCCCCTTTCGGATCAGTGACGGCCCCCAAAATGATGGGCACCTTACTGGTGGAGTTGGCTGCGGCTTGGGCAGCGGGGGTCGTGATACTATAAATGACGTTGCAGTTGTCGTTGACTAGCTTGGACGCCATGGTCTTGAGGTTGCTCTGGTCCCCGTTGGCATTTTGGTATTCGATCTGAATATTCTTGCCATCGTGGTAGCCCTCCCTGGCCAGTTCATCGACAAAGCCCTTATAGATTTGGTCCAAGGCGGGGTGGTGCATCAAAGTCAACACACCCACCCGGGGGACCCGGCGCTTGACCAGCCCGCCATTTTCGCTGAAGAAGGCGACACCGAGGAAGGCTAGCAGCAGGGCAATCAAGGTATACATTCGCTTCATTGATCTTCACACCTTTCCTAAATCAAAAAAACGGGAGCCCACATGACCTGGACTCCCGTTTTGCTCGGCAAAATAAAAGTCCGCATGTGGATCCATGCGGACTGAATGATCTGCAAAATCAGCCGGCACAGATGCAATCTGCTTTTCAGGTTGCATCCATGACGAATCAACCTGAAGTTACCGGCTTTGCCAACGGTTACTATGCTTGTTGAAATGACTCTGCTTCATTGTACTTACTCCCTTGCTAGTGATTGCTTTTAAGTATAGCCAAGGGGCAATCAGCTGTCAATAGGAAAAATTAAAAACCTCTCATTTTGTGCTCTCACCAATCAATTGCTGGTACCAGGCCGGCTGTGATACTATGAAATTAAGAGCTTGATAGATATAAAGGAGAAGAGAATGGCAGTTTTAGATGTCAAAGGGCTGACAATGAGTTATGCCGATAAGAAACTCTACGAAGACGCCAGCTTCCAGTTGGAAAAACACGAGCACATGGGAATCGTGGGCCAAAACGGGGCCGGCAAGTCGACCCTGATTAAAATCTTGATTGGCAAAGTCCTCCCGGTAGCGGGTTCCGTAAAGTGGCAAAACGGGGTCAAGATTGGCTACCTGGACCAGTACGTCGATATTCCCCAGGGGATGACGCTGATCCAGTTCCTTCACACGGCCTTTGCCGACCTGTACCAGCTCAACGACCGGATGAATAAGCTGTACGAGGACTACGCGACGAAAATGGACGAAAATTTGCTGACCCGGGCCGGCCGCATCCAGGAGCAATTAGACGCCAACCACTTTTACGAGATTGAAACGGAAATTGAACGGGTCATGAACGGGCTGGGTCTGGCCGAAATCGGCCGGGACCACATGGTAGCAGAGATGAGTGGCGGTCAGCGGTCTAAAATTATCCTGGCAAAGATGCTCTTGGAAAATCCCGACGTAATTCTGCTGGACGAGCCGACCAACTACCTGGATACGGCCCACATTGAATGGCTGATTGACTACCTCAACCAGTACCAGGGAGCCGCGATGATTATCTCGCACGACTACGACTTCCTTGAACGGGTGACTAACACGATCTGTGACGTGTCCTTTGGCAAGATTACCAAGTACCGGGGCAGCTTCCAGCAGGCGATGCGCCAAAAGGAAGAACGTAAAGAAGCCCAGGAGCGGGAATACGAAAAGCAGCAGGTCGTGATTGAAAAGGCGGAACGTTTTATCCGGAAAAATAAGGCTGGTTCTAAGTCAACGATGGCCAAGTCGCGGGAAAAGATGCTGGCCCGGATGAAGAAGATTGACCCGCCGGCGGATAACTTGAAGGCGGTTTTTCACTTTCCGTATGAAAATACCGGCTCGGCGAACGCCCTACGGGTCAATGAACTGTCCGTTGGTTATGGGCGGCCCCTGCTGGCCCCGGTAACCTTTTCCATGACGATGGGGGAGAAACTCCTCTTTACCGGCTTTAACGGGGTGGGGAAATCAACATTGATTAAGTCCATTTTGAAAAAGATCCCAGCACTGGCGGGGAAGGCCAGCTTCTCGCCATCCGCGAAGATTAACTACTTCGACCAGGACCTGGAGTGGGCGGATCCGCAGCTGACCCCCTTGCAAACGATTCAGAATATGTTCCCGACGATGCAGCCGCGGACGATTCGGACGAAGCTGGCCCGGGCGGGAATCAATGCCGCAAATACGATGAAGCCCCTCCACCTGCTGTCCGGGGGTGAACAGACCAAGGTCAAGCTGGCGATCTTGGAGTTGACCCCTTGCAACTTCTTGATTATGGACGAACCGACCAACCACCTGGATGATGAAACCAAGGAGGGGCTCAAAAAGGCCCTGCAAGAGTTCCCCGGCAACCTGATTTTGGTGAGCCACGAGGAGAGTTTCTACACCGGCTGGCTGGACAAGGTCCTCAACGTTGAAAAACTGAGTTTAAAGAACTAGGAGGCCCAAGATGCCCTATACACCTTCGGAAGTGATTGTGCTCTTCTTTACCTATTCCGTCGTTGGCTGGTTATGGGAGACAATCTATTGTTCAATTAAAGACCACCAGTACGCTTACCGGGGGTTCCTGTTTGGCCCCTACTGTCCAGTCTACGGCTTTGCCATCACCACGATTTTAATTACGACCTACCAGGTTCGCGACAACCTTTTCCTGCTCTTTATCGTCGGGATGATCGTGGCCAGCATTTTTGAATACGTCGCCAGCCTCTTTTTGGAAAAGGTGTTTCACATGAAACTGTGGGATTACTCGGACCTGTGGGGCAACCTGCAAGGGCGGATTGCACCCCAAATCTCCTTCTTCTGGGGAATTGGCGTCATCCTGCTGGTTCGTTTTATCCAGCCCATCGTCCAACGGGTAATTAACTGGGAAGAGGGGTGGACCCACGGTATGCTGGCTCTGCTAATCGTTGTCGTAATGGGGACCGACACCGTGATGACGATGATCAGTGTCAAGCATTTCCACATGACGACCAAGCAGTGGGACCAGCGGATTAACGCCTTTCAAGAGCAGCTGCGGGAACGGCTCAAGGAAGCGTTGCCCGAAGAGCGGGCATTGCGCCGCCGGCAGCTGGAGCACTGGGACCAGTCCTTTGTTGACCAGCTCAAGGAACATCCTGGCAAGTCGCTAGGCTGGAATGAACGCCGGATCATTAAGAGCTTCCCAAAGATGAAGGTGTTGGATGCCAAACGCTTTAACCAGGTTAAGCAGCACTTATCGAATAAGTAGTTTTGATGTTGATTTCCCGAAGATTTCCTAAAGTTTAGGCTCAATTACTCGTGCCAGGCTCTGCCGCTCCCTATAATAGATAAAAATTAAGGCAGGGAGGTGGCAAAGGTGAGCAATAAGCGGAAACTCGTAATTATCGTAAGCTTACTCTGCGGCGTCTTTCTATTCCTCGCCGCGGGTAGTTTCTCCTGGCTGCACAAGCAGCGGCAGACGCGGCAAGAACACTCGCCCGACATTACGGTTCAGCAGTTTATCAGGCAGGTTGCCCCGGCGGCCCAGCGGGAGCAGAAAAAATACCACATTCCGGCCAGCATCACGATTGCCCAGGCCGGCTTGGAGTCGAATTGGGGCCGTAGCAAACTGGCGGCTAAGTATAATAACCTGTTTGGTATTAAGGCCAACGGTAAAAAGAACCGGGTAAGGATGGATACAACTGAAAACGTGAACGGCAAGACGGTTAAGGTCAAGCAGTATTTTCAGACCTATTCCAGCTGGGCGGCGTCAATCAATGCCCATACCCAGCTAATCGTAAACGGTACGAGTGATGACCATGCCCGCTTCCGGGCGGTTCAAACGGCCAAGAACTACCGGCAGGCCGCACTAGCGCTGCAAACCGGTGGCTACGCGACGGACCCGGACTACGCCAGCAAGCTGGTTTACGCGATTAAAAAATTTAATTTAGACCGGTACGATAAGTGACCAGCTTAGGACGGCAGTCGTTTTTCGCTGCGGAGCCAGTCCTTAAAAATACAAGCAGGCCGCCAGAGTCTGAAGATTACGTCTTCAAACTCTGGCGGCCTGCTTCGTTGTTGTTGAACGTTAATTTAATTCGGTGTTTTCGTTTGCAACCCGCTGCCGGCGGAAGTAGTGGCAAGCCAGGCCGACGACCAGCCCGACTAGTGCCGGTACGACCCAGGAAAGCCCCATGCTGGCGAGTGGCATGGCGCTCCGCCAGCCGGCAACTACTTGACCGAAGTGGCTGGCGCTAACGACTGCCGGGAACGCGACAACCATGTCGCCTAGTGCTGGTACGACGGTGAAGAGAACCACGAAGAAGTAGACAACTCCGTCCCGGTGGAATAATGGTGAGCTAACCGATAACAGGATTAGGACCATTGACAGCGGGTAGAGGAACATCAGCATTGGCGTCGACCAGGCGATGATCTGGTCCAAACCGAAGTTGGCAGTTAAGAAGGAGGCCAGGCAGCTGAGGGCAAGCCAGGTGTGGTAGGAAACCTTTGGGAAGTGCTTGTGGAAGTCTTGGGCAAAGGCAGCTACCAAACCAACCGCGGTGGTCAGGCAGGTAACGGTAAGCAGGAAGGCGAGGACCACTTGACCAAAGGCACCGGCGTAGTAGTTAACCAGCTGGTTGAAGGCCACCCCACCATCTGCTGAAACCTTGAAGCGGCCGAGGGACATTGCGCCGAGGAGGATCAAGAGCAGGTAGATCAGGCCGATACCAGCTACGGCCATGACACCGGACTTAGCAACCACCTTAGAAACGTCCTTGGCCCGGCGCTGACCCATTGACCGGACGGCAGTGACCACCGTTACCCCAAAGGCCAAACCGGCGAGGGCGTCCATCGTGTTGTAACCTTCCAGGAAACCATTGGCAACGGCGCTGTGAACGTAGGCACTGGTAACCGGTGCGCTGGCCGGGTTACCGAGGGGGTTGGCGAAAGCGACAACAAATACCAAGAAGAGGAGTGCTAAGAAAACGGGATTCAAGACCTTCCCGACGTTTGCCAGGATGTTGTTTTCCTTATACGAGAAAGCGAAGGCGGCCAGGAAGAAGAGGGCGGAAAAGACTAGTAGTGCCCAGCCCTGGTTAGCCTTGGATAAGAACGGTGCAACCCCGACCGTGAAGGAAACGGTTGCCGTCCGCGGGGTCCCAAACATGGGACCGATGGTGGCGTGAATCAAAACCATGAAGACGAGTGCAAACCCGGCCCCCAGCGGCCGCCCAATGTCGTAGACCCCTTCGGCACGGGTAACCGCTACGGCCAGGACCGATAGCAGGGGGAGTAAGACCCCGGTAACTAAGAAGCCCAGGGCAGCTGGTCCCCAGTTAGCCCCAGCTAATTGGCCAAGGTGCAGGGGGAAAATCAAGTTGCCGGCACCGAAGAAGAGGCCGAACAGCAGTGACGCGACGACTAGGTACTGTTTGAATGACAAACGAGGTGATGTTAAATCACGCATGGTAAATCCCTCCTAGGATAAAAATAATGGCAATTATTCTGACCTAATAAAAAAGTCCCTTAACCAACTTGCATTGGTTAAGGGACGCCGTGGCGTGGTACCACCCTTTCTTCGAGCCGAAACCGGCCCCTTCACGTACGGCTAATCAGCGATACGCTGACACGATAATGGGTGTACCCACCTAATCTTACTGGATTTTAAGACTAGGACTCGAAAGTGATTTTCAGCTGGCTGGCAACCGATCCCCTCACACCTTACGGGACTCGCTGGCGGTGCCAAGCAACCTACTCTTCTTTCTCATTGCGATCAGATAATTAAAATGTTGTTTACTATTTTAACTAAAATCTAATGGTTGTCAACAGTAATTTTAAATTAATTTATTTTTTTACTACTAGCGGCGTAGGCGGGGTCACCATTTAACGCCCGGCCAATTGCCCGCTCGACGCCTGTATTTGAGCTTACATTGGCGATGGCCAGCGGCTTATCGTAACGCTTGGCGTGGTGGTTGGCCAGCTGGCTGATGCGGTGGTGAATAGCGTCAATGCAGACCACGACGATATCTGTGTTCCGAATCTCCCGCTTCAGGGTTGAGGAAGAGACCTTTTCTTCCGCTGAGGCATCGAGCCCGTGGAAGACCCCGTGGTGCTTGGTGATAACGGGTTTGAGACCCTGGACCTTATCCCGGACGCCGGTGATGACCAGCACGGTCCGTTGCTTCAGGTCGTAGTCCAGTTTCTGCTCGTAGTCGTGCTGGGGATGGGCCACCTTTTTAACTGGTTTTGGCTTTGCCGGCTGCTTAGTGGTGTCGTAGTCGTTCTTTTCGTGGATCCAGCGGATACTGCCGTCAGCGGCGTCCTTAAGGCCGTTACCACGGTCGTAGTAGGCATAGTCAATCACCATTCCGGCCTTGAGGTTGCGGCCGGGGTACTTGAAAGGATCGACGACAATTGTGTTTTCCGGTGCCTGGTCCAGCAGTGAGTTCTCTTTCAAGGTACTGCTGATCTGGAGGACGTCAGAGCCGGGAACGGCTTTGAGTTCCGCGTACTCAATTACCGTGATTTTTGCCGGCTGGTAGTCGGGCAGGTGGTCACCGCTGACCCGGCGAATGGCTGGCAACCCCCGGACCCGCTGCTGGGGGTCGACCTCCACTACATCCCCGTCAGCAACAGCAAAGGGCAGGCGGTGGAGGAGTGCTTCTGGGTAGTAGTGATGGGCAATCTCCGCACCGCTCAGCTTCCGGTGGACAACATAGCGGTTGTCGGCAACCAGCCGTTCTTCAGGAGTAACCTCTTGGGGAGCGGCGCCTGCTGGTGGCTGGGGAGCCGTTTTGCGGCGGGGCTGCCCTGCTGCCCGGTTGTCGGCGGCGGGACCGGTAAGGAGCGATTTTAATTGGCGCTTGCTATTTTCCGGCAACGGCTGACTAGGACGGTGGACCTGGTGCTGGTGGAAGCGGGGCCTGGTTTCATGGGGCTGGTCAGGGGCTGCGGGGGCATCGGTATAGTGGTTGAGCACGTGCACAATGGTGGTCAGGCTGCGTAAGGTCTGGGTGAGGCTAGCCGGCTCTGCGCTGGTATTTTTCAGCAGGTCAATGAGTTCCTGCCGGTAATCATAGATTTTCATTTTGAAATGGTCCTTTCTAAAAAGCTGACTACCTCAATCATACCAATTTGCACCGGCCCTGTCAGTTAATCCGCTGGTCCCGCAGCGGCGCCGGGCAAAAAATTGTATAATGAGCTTAAATAAATTTAATAAGGTGGTCACGAAAATGGTCAAACGGTTGATTAAACTTTTTTCACATAATGATTTGGATGGCTTTGGCGCCCCGATGCTCCTTCAGGCGGTTCAGCCGACGATGTTTGGGGATGTCGAGTTTGACATGACAAACTGTGGTGCGGGGCGGATCGATGATGAGTTTGCCCGCTGGCTGCGGAGTCCAGAAGCCGGGCGGTTTACGGATGTCTACATCATGGACATGACCCCGGACAGCGACTACACCTTCCAACAGCTGAACGCCAACTTTGCCAACCACTGGCTGGTGTTTGACCACCACGAGAGCGAGGCCGGATTGCGGCAAAAGTACGCTGCAAATAGTGTGCTGCCAGCGAACCCGCAGGTTAACCCCAGCGCGGCCAGCCTCGTCTGGGACTGGCTGAGCCGGCAGCCCCATTTTAATGACCTGCCGGAAGAGCGGCGACGGGAACTCGCCTACCTGGTGGAATTGATTCGAGCCTACGATACCTGGGACTGGCAAAACGACCCGGAGATGGCGGAAGCGGAACGGGTCGCCGCTGATGAACTCGACCAGCTCTTCTGGTTCTATCCCCTGCAGGATTCGGCAGCCTTTGTGGGGGACGTCTTTGCGGCGGGCTGGGATAAGTATCACGCGGCCAACCAGCTGCTGATCCGGACCCTAAACGAGCGGCGGACCAAGTACCTCAAAAGCCACCTCAAGGACGTCCTTAAAGCGGAATTGGCGGGGCACCAGTTTGGGGTTGTCTACGCGAGTGACTACAAGTCTGAAATTGCTCACGCCCTGTTGGAACAGCACCCAGACGTCGATGCGGCGCTGGTCGTCAGCCCGGTTAGCGTATCCCTCCGGAGCAACGGCAAGCTGGACGTGGCCAAGTTTGCCGAAAAATATTTTGGCGGCGGTGGCCACGCCGACGCTGCGGGTGGCCGCTTAAACGTTAACCTGATTAAGGTCGGGGAACAGGCAGTCATCGATGACCTGGCCCAGACGATTAAAAACCAGGCGGCGGAAAAGCAGCAGGAGGAGAGTACCCTGGCGGATAACCTTGATCCAGAAGTCGCCGCCAAGATGGCCGCCCTGTTTAAGAAGGATTAATCAAACGGACCGGGATTTGTGAAGTTGGCTCCACGGTACAGAAACGCCCTCCAGTATTCGGTAAAGCCGAGCGCTGGAGGGCGTTGGTGTTTTCTAAAGTCAAGTTCTCTAGCTTAGTCACTCGGGTAGGAAACCAGGTGCAGCTGACCATGGACGTATTCGCCCAGGTAGATGTCTTTGATTTCTTGGTAGCCGGCCTGGCGAACCTGCGCTAGCAGCCAGTTTTGGTCGCGGTGAATCAACTCAAGCACGTCCTGGTTGATCTGTCCGTCGTTAATGATCGGGAAGCGCACGTCCTGTTCGTTGTTTTCAATCACCACCAGCTGGCCGTTTTGTTCCAGGATGCCGCTTTTGACCTTGCTAAGCTCATACACGCCCTGGGTGCGCAAGCGAAACATTAGCTCACTAGCGGTCATGCCAGCACGCATACACGCTTCTACCCGGACCTGCCCGTTTTTGATCAGAATCTGGGGCTGGCCGTCGAGCACCTTTTGGAGGACCCGGTTGTGCTCCTTGAGAAACTTAACGACGAAGACAATCAGGGTCCAAATCAGGAGGACCATTACGAATTGGAGAACTGTAATCTCGCGGTTATAGATGATTCCCCCGATAATGCCCCCGAGGACGTAGTTTTGAACCTGGTCAACGGCGGAACTGGGGGCCAGGTTGCCCTTACCGAGAATATTAATTTGAAAAATTAAGCAGACCATCCCCAGGATAAACTTAATTGTGATTAGCCCATAGTCCATGGTATTCCTCCTTTATTTACGAACGTTGACGGTGTGGTTGACAACGTGGGCCCGGGTCAGCGTGTAGTTGTCGCCGTTTGGGCTCATGTTGACCCGGTAGTCGCGGCCCCGAAAGCGAACCAGGATGCCGTCGGTCAAGGTCGTGGAATTGACCACCACCTGGGAAGCCCGCAGGCCGTGGTCCCTAGCCACCGCCTGAATAAACGGCCGCATCTGTAATGACTGGGTGTGCTGGTAGTAATCGTGCTCCAAGTTGGTAATTTGCAAGCCCGTAAAAATTAGGAGGAGCAGGAAAAAGATGATTCCCAGGTCCCGGTTCCGTGAACGCAGCCGGTGGTGAAGGTACCGACTGGCGTTAAAAATAATCAGCAACAGCAGGATGATAATGACGACGTAGTTAATAATGCTTTCGAGCTGCTGTTGCTGCTTGAAGTAGCTTTCTGCGTAAAAGGTCATGTACTAATTCGCCTCCAAACAAAAAGCCCGCGAGATAGCAACCTGCACGGGCTTGATTTTTGACTAGTCTAACAGCATATCGCTGAAGGAGCAATCTTATATTTTCAAGAGGTCCAGCGGGCTGGCTAACGGATAGTCAGCATCTTTGATGGCCGCCGGATTGGCCGAACCGTAAAGGGCCCCGGCAAACTTGACTTCCGCCGCCCGGGCCGCCTTGAGGTCATTGATGGTGTCGCCAACGTAGACGCTCTCTTCCGGGGTCGCCCCCAACCGTTCTACCGCCGTCAAAATCGGTTCGGGATCCGGCTTATGCTTGGCCGTATCCGACTCAGTGATCGCCGCTTCAAATAGTTTTGCGAAGGGGTAGCGCTGGGCAAAATGCTCCTCATATTCCGACCGGAGCTTGGATGTTGCCACCCCCAACCGGTTGCCGGGGACGGCGGCTAGTGCCTGGAGCGCTTCCGGAATTTGGGGGATGACCTTGATCCGGTCCTCGCGCTGGTAGGACAAGTTAAACCATTCCTTTTGAATCGCCGCCCGGTCCTCCGGCTTGACCCCGAAGAGCTTCAGTGCATCTTCCCCGGTAATTCCAAAGAGGCGCTGCATAGTCGCCTGTTCGTCCTGGGGCGCGATTGGGTAACCGTGCTTGCGCAGGGTTTCGACCATCGCTGGCATATACATATCGAAGGTGTCGATCAGGGTGCCGTCAATATCAAAAATAAAGGTGTTAATCTTGGTCATTATGTGCTTCCTTTCTTAATCGCAGCCACTTGTCGAATTCTGCCACGAGCATAATCAGGCAGGAAAAGACCACCACTGCCAGCCATTCGGTCAGGCTAATTCCCGTTACGTGGAAGGCGGACTGCATGAACGGCACATAGGTCAGGATTAGCTGGAAGACCAGCATAATCCCAATTACCAGCCAGGCCTTGCCGGTAATCGTTTTAATCTGACTGAGGCCATACCGGTCGCTTCGGATACTGAAGAAGTAGAACAGCTTGCTGATAACGATGACGTTAATCATCATGGTAGTCGCGTTGACGACGCTGCTGCCGTGGCCGGTGAACCAGTCGTAGGAGACCAGGGCAAAGATCGCCATCAGAGCGGAAACGTAGCCCATTTGAATCAGGTCGTGGCGGCCCATCAGCCGGGCAGAAACTGGCCGTGGTGGGCGGTTCATCAAGCCCGGCGCGGCCTTTTCAAAGACAAAGGCGAACTGGATGGTGATGGCGGCCACCAGGTTGATCCAGAGCAGCTGGACTGGCTGCAGCGGGACCTGTTGGGCGGTCAAAATCGAAAAGGCGACGACCAGGCCCTCGGCAAAGGAGGTCGGCAAAAGGAAGAGGATACTCTTCTTGATGTTATCGTAAATCCGCCGGCCCTCTTCAATGACCGCGGCCATCGTGGCGAAGTTGTCGTCACCGAGGATCATATCGGCGGCGTCCTTGGCGACATCGGTTCCCTTGATTCCCATTGCAACCCCAATGTCAGCCTGTTTTAACGCCGGGGCGTCATTAACCCCGTCACCAACCATGGCGGTGACCAGCTGGTCCCTTTGCAGAGCGTTGACGATTTCGAGCTTATTTTGCGGGGTGGTCCGGGCAAAGACCTGGTTTTCTTTTGCGGCGGTTGCCTGTTCGTCAGGTGACAGCCGGTCCCATTCAGCACCAGTGATTGCGTGAATTTCGCCGAGGGCCAGTCCTAGCTGGTGCCCAATCGCCCGGGCAGTTTGCGGGTCGTCACCCGTAATCATCTTTACGGCTACGCCGGCCCGGTTCATCTGCTTCAGGGCGGCAATCACTTCTTCACGGGGGGCGTCTTGCAGGGCAGCCAGTCCCAGCAGGTGGATCCCCCGGTAAAGGTGGTCGTGTTCGACCTCTAGGAGGTTTTCGCCGGTGACGGTCTGGTAGCCGAGGGCGATCACCCGCTTACCCTGCTGGGACCACTCATCGACCCGGCGCTGCCACTTGGCGGCGTTGAAGTGCGGGTCCGCCTGGGCGGCCATCTCAAAAAGCTTATCCGGGGATCCCTTGACGAAGATGACCTGGCGGCCGTTCGTTTGGTCCTTCGTCAGCTCGGCGATGTAGCGGTAGTCCGAATCGAAGGGCAGGAGGTCCAGAGGTTCAAACGGGGACTGGTAGTCAACGCCCAGCACTTTCCGGTAGAGGGTTAAAAAGGCCCCGTCCGTCGGCTCCCCGTTGATGGTCCACTTACCATCTTCTTCGGCCAGAACGGTGTCGTTAGCCTGGAAACCTGCTTCCAAGAGGAGCTTGAGCTGGTCGGTCAATTCTGCGGGTTGCCCATTTGTCAGCAGCTGGCCCTGGGGTGCGTAACCGGTCCCGGTAACCGTGTAGTGGCGGTCGCCGGACCAAAGTTCGATTGCGGTCATTTCATTTTTCGTCAGCGTTCCGGTCTTGTCGGTGGCAATCACGTCAACCGAACCTAGGGTTTCTACCGCCGGCATCGACTTGATAATCGTCTGGTAGCGTTTGGCCATCTTAGAAACCCCAAAGGCCAGGATTACCGAGGTGGTGGCGGGGAGCCCTTCAGGGATTGAGCCCACCAGCATGGCAACGACGGCCAGGGCGAGGGCCGGCAGGGAGTAAATTTGAAGGAAGAAGCCGACCACAAAGATGATCGCCGAACCGATGATGGTAATGTAGGACACTACCGTTCCCACATGGTCGATTTCCTTGGTCAGCCGGGTCTTCTTCGGCTTGATCTGGGCGACCTCTTGGGAAATCTTCCCGATTTCGGTCTGCTCACCGGTAGCAACGACAATGCCGATCCCGCTTCCGCTGGTGACCGCGGTCGACGAGTAGGCCATGTTGACCCGGTCCGCCAGGGGAACGTCCGGGTCGGTTAACGCTTCGTCGGTCTTAATGACCGAGTTGGTTTCCCCGGTCAGGGCCGATTCTTCAATTCGGAGGTTGTCAGCCGAAACGATTCGCAGGTCGGCTGGTACATTGTCCCCGGCTTCAAGGAAGACGACGTCACCGACTACTAAGTCGGCGGCGTCAACATCCTGGCGCTGACCGTCCCGGTAGACGGTCGCGTGCTGGGCCATCATTTCCTGAATCTTGGCGAGGGCGTTGGCAGCGCTGGTTTCTTGGAAGTAGCCGATCAGCGAGTTTAAGATGACTACCGCCAGGATGACGATGGCATCAGTATAATGGCCGATTAAAATCGTCAGCAGGGTGGCAACGAGCAGGATGTAAATCACGATGTTATTAAACTGGCGCAGGAAAATCTTCCATTTTGGCGTTGGCTTAACTTCCAAAATGTTCTTACCGTCCTTGGCAAGCCGCTGCTGAGCCTCGTGAGCGCTCAGACCGGTAGTCAATTCTGTTAGACCGTTGGCTTGCATAATTTCGTCAGTAGTTAGTTGGTATGCTTGTTTCATTTTGCTCCTTCGTCAAGTAGTAAAGCGACATTACAACGGGCCAATCTGGCGGGTAGTTAGTGCGGCTTTATTGTGATGCGTTGTTCTCCTCCTATCTGAATACTTGCTAACCTTAGCCTACCATATTTCGGTCAGCGACTAGCTGCTGTTAAAAAAAATTTAACTTATTTTTGCTCGACGGCACAAAAAAGCACCAGAAATCGTTTCAATCCGGCTTCTGGTACTTAGCGATTGTAAAAACGGGGTGGCTTGAGAGGAGAACGCGGTCAGATACTAGTAAGCACCTTGCCTGTTTTTCGCAAGCAACGCCACTTACATGAAAAGGTGGGCGTATAAGGGGACCAAGATGTCCATTGCAAGAGAAATGATGAGGACGGACACCCCAGCCATTGCTCCTTGGACCTTACCAATTTGGAGGGCCTTGACGGAACCAACCGTGTGACCAGCTGAACCAAGTCCTAACCCAGTAGCGACCGGGGAAATTTTTCTAAGTCCCAGGTACTTGATTAAAATCCCCGAGAGGGCGTAGATGACCACGGCATTTAAGATACATGCCATTGCAGTGATTGCGGGAACACCGTGAACTCCAGCGGCAATTGGCATTGCGACAGCAGTCGTTGCTGCTTGGGGGAGCATTGAAGCGGTCGACGCGGTGGAAAGGCCAAATGCCTTACATACGAGTTGGATCAATGCCAGGGAGATAAAGCCGCCGACAAAACAGATTACGATAATGTCAAACCAGTATTTCTTGAATACTTTGCTGACCCGGTAGATTGGGATCGCGAAAGCCACAGTTGCGGGATTGAGGAACCAGAAAATTAAGTTGCCGCCTGGCAGGTAATACTTAGTATATACGGCAGCGGTGTCCATGTGGGTGAGTTTTCCCCAGATCATCAGGGTGAAAATCCCCAGGAGCATCCCGACGAGCAACGGGTTGAAGAGGAAGAAGCCGTTGCTCTTTTTAGAGAGCCACATCCCAATCATGTAGGCGACGAGTGAGATTAAAATCCCGGTAAAGGGCAGTGTTAAATTAGACAAGATTGTGCTTGTCATGGTCAATGACCTCCTTTGGCTGCTGGTCTGGTTGCGAATTGGTGATTTTGTGGTGGATTTTCATCACCAGCGCACCGGTGTAAGCAATGACGACCAAGAGGATGATCGTTGAGATGATAATTACGATCACATCCTGCAGACCCTCTTGGCGCATAATATTCAGGTGGGCGGCGAGCTGCACTCCTGATGGAACGAAGAGGAACGCAATCAAACCGATCATAAAGTCACCGAATTTTTCAACCTGTTCCAGTTTGACGATTTTTAGTTCGAGTAAGATGTACAGGAGTGCCATCCCAATCAGCGGGGTCGGGACAACAAGGCTCTTTGGAAACATACTTGAGATAATTTGGGAAACGAAAAGCACTACCGCAAAAATCCCCATTTGGACAATGATATTGGCAGCTTTCTTTTCTCCTTCCCGGTGCTGATTTTTCATTTGGAACTCCTCCTTACATTGGCTTTCCCTGCTTATAACTTTACGGCTTTAATATAGTCTGTTTTAGCAAGCTTGTGGATACTTTCACGATGAACCGCCGCTGTACGGTGATCAAATGCTTATCTCGCCGGATTAAATACTTGGCTGGCGGCATGAATTGCTCAGCTGCATTAGTCGAACCAGGCTAGACAGCCCGGCCCGGAACATTTATCATAGACTCAACCAGGCCATCTTTTGGCTCGATTATTAAGAAAGGTGGAGAGCGTGTTGCTTGACCTATCAGTTTTGATGGCGGAGCGGGTCGGCTTTGTCATTATTCTGGCCTTCCTACTGGTCAACATTCCTTATTTTCGCAAGCTCTTGTTTCACCGGAGCTTTTCTTCAGCAGTCCAGCTAATTTTAATTTTTTCCTTATTTGCGATTCTCACCGACCTGACGGGGATTGAGTTAGACCCCAATAACGTCATCCAAAACCAGTCCCTGTTGACCCATGTCCCATCGACCTACTCCGTCGTCAATGCACGGATCCTGTCGGTGACGGTGGCGGGGATCATTGGCGGACCCTGGGTTGGCAGCACGGTCGGCTTGATTGCCGGAAGTTTCCGGGTCCTCCAGGGCGGACTCGCCCAGCAGGCGTGGTTTTACGTGCCGAGTTCAGTGTTGATTAGGATTGCCTCGGGCTTGCTGTATAAAAACTGGCGGACATCCTTTGCAACCATGACCGCCTCCAAGGCTTTTTTTGTCGGGCTAAGCATGGAATTGGTCCAAATGGTCTTTATCCTGCTTTTCAGCCCGACCGGCTGGAAACTGGTGCGGGTGATCGCCATCCCGATGACGATTATCTCTTCGATTGGGACGTCAATTTTTATTTCAATCATCACGATGTACCTGCGCCAGGAGCAGGAAACCAAAGCGACCCAGACGCAATCGGTCCTGCAGTTAGCCAGCGAAACGCTTCCCTACTTCCGTAACGGCTTAACAATGAAGTCGGCCCAGCAGATCGTGAAGATTATCAAGGAGCACACGAACTTTGACGCCATTAGTATCACCAACCGGGAAATAATCCTGGCCCACATTGGTGCCGCTAGTGACCACCATATTGCTGGCAAAACCTTAGTGACGCAGCTGTCGCAGTCGGTGATTACTTCCGGCAAGGTCCAGGTTGCCCGAACGGCCAAGGCCATCGGCTGCGCCCATCCTGACTGCCCCTTAGAAGCGGCGGTGGTAGTGCCGCTGAGTGCTCACCACGAAATCGTCGGCACCCTCAAGATGTACTACGTTGACAGCTGGCGCCTAACTCCCGTTGAAATTCAGCTGGCAATGGGGCTGGGAGAAATTTTTGCTGGTCAGATTCGCCTAGGGGAGGCGGAAAAGCAGGCCACCCTTCTCCGCAATGCCGAGATTAAGTCCCTCCAAGCCCAAGTCAACCCCCACTTCTTTTTTAATGCCATCAACACGATCAGCGCGTTGAGCCGCTTTGACGTTGACCAGGCCCGCCAGCTGCTGCTCCAGCTGGCGACTTACTTTCGAGCCAACCTGCTGGGTGCCCGGGCCACCCAAATTACCCTTGATGCTGAGATCAAGCAGGTCCAGGCCTACCTAGAACTAGAACAGGCACGCTTTCCGCACCGCTATCAGGTTAACTTTGAAATTGCAGTTGACCGCAATGTCTTGGTGCCGCCGTTTAGTATCCAAGTGCTGGTTGAGAACGCGATTAAGCATGGCTTTGAAGGACGAAAGTCAGGCAATGTGGTCACCGTGATTGTGACCCGTGAACAAGACCGGCTGGCGATTCGGGTTCAAGATAACGGGCGTGGAATTGCTCCGGCGATTCAAGAAAAGCTGGGGCGGGAAGTAATCAATTCGAGCCGTGGCAACGGAACGGCATTCTATAATCTCAACCAGCGCTTGGTGGGGCTGTATGACCAGCACAGCCGCCTGCAGGTTCAGTCAGGGAACGCCGGAACGGTAGTGGCGACAAGCATTCCATTCCAAACGAAGGAGCAGAATAATGAAAGTGTTGATCGTTGATGATGAGCCGCTGGCTTTAAGTGAGCTGCGCTTCTTGCTGGACAAACAGTCCAATGTGGATCAAGTGGTCGAGGCGGATGGGGTGACGGCCGCTAAGCAGCAATTAGCAAAAGAAGCGCCCGATATGATGTTTTTAGATATTCGTTTAGAAGATGGCAACGGGATGGCGTTTGCTAAGCAGCTCAAGGAACGCCCTGACTGCCCCTACATTGTTTTTGCGACTGCCTATGACCAGTATGCCCTCGATGCCTTTGAAGCCCAAGCGGTTGATTACGTGATGAAGCCCTTTGAGCAGGGACAGATTGATGAAGCGGTCAACCGGGTCCAAAAACTGCTTGACCGGTCTGCCAGGACGCCCGGGGGCCGCCAGGTTAGTCAGCAAAATGCAAACCCGCGGCTTTCGCTGAGCAGTGATGACCGAACGTTCGTCGTGCAAAAGACCGCGATCTACTATATCGAGGCGGTCAAGGGAAAGACTAAGGTGGTGACGGACCGGGAAATCATCAGCAGCCAGGCCCTGAAAAAACTGTATGCCCAATTAGACCCGGGTCAGTTCCTGCAGGTTCACCGAAGCTATATCGTAAACCTCAATCAGGTGCGGGAAGTTCAGCCGTCTTTTAATCAAACCTATGTCTTAACGCTGGAAAACGGGGCCAAGGTCCCAGTCAGCCGCTCCTATGTAGCCGCAGTTAAGCTGGCGCTGGGAATCAACCAGTAGCAGCGAGGGCTTCCGCCTGGGCACGGATAAACTCAAATCACCCTCCAGAAGTTGGTGTTGCCAGCTGCTGGAGGGTGACTTGTTTGCGAGCTTGTCGCCAGATATTGAAATGTTAAAAATTAGTCTAATGTGGAAACTGGTTACTTCCCCCGTTATGCTTATAGTTAAGAACTAGCAAGCGGCTGGTAAAATTTCTCCCGGCTGCGCACCGCTGGCTTAGTTTTTCACTGACTGGTTAAATGACCTTTCCTCTACTGACCGGATAAAGTCAGCGAGGTGCTTGTAGTACACATCCGGGTTGTCAACCATGTGGTGGTGGCCCCCGTTAGGCGTCGTCACCAGCTTGGAGTTTGGAATCAAACCGTTCATCGTCTTGGCGGTTCCTAGCGGCATGGTTTCATGTTCGCCAAAGGTCAGCAGGGTTGGGACCTTGATGTTCTTTAGCTGGTCGCGGAAGTGCCAATCCTTGAGCTTTCCAGTGATGACGAATTCGTTATCGCCCTGGAAGACATTGTACACCGCGTCGCCGCCGAGGTCTTTCAGGTGGTAAAGCTTAGAAGGCTGCTTGCGGTCCACGTATTGTTCGTTCATGATTTGGACGTATTTCTGGTACTGCGGGTTGCTGTAATCGTTACGTTCTTCGCAGTCCTTCATGAAGGCCACCGCATCAGCCGGCAGGGTCTTTTCCCGGAGGGCGTTGACGTGGTCGACGTATTCGTCAATTTCATCCACCATGGAAGAAATGATGGCGCCTTTGAGGTGCTGGCCATACTTAACCGCGTATTCCTGGACGAGCAGGCCGCCCCAGCTTTGCCCAATCAGGTAGATGTTATCCAGGCCGAGCTTTTCCCGCACTTCGTCAACTTCATCGAGGAAGTATTCGTAGGTGAGGTACTTTTTGGCGATGGCCGGGTCAGAGTAGTCTGGTTGGTCAGAGTACAGGGAACCCAGCTGGTCGTACATCGTCACCTGAACGTTTAGTCCCTGCTTAGCGAGCTGGTCGGCCGCATCTTCCCAGTATTCATGGTTGCCACCGGGGCCGCCGTGGAGGGCGAGCAGGTGGATGTCACCGCTCCCCTGGGTGTTGGTCCAGAGGTGGTAGCCATTATCAAGCGTAATGATTTTTGTTCCTGTCTTCATTCTAATTCTCTCCTTTGCCAATTCATGGTAAACGTAGTATCAAGTTTAACGCATTTTGGCGCAGGATGCGAAGAACAGCACTTATCCTAGTCGAGCAGCTGACGGCCGGGAATGGTCAGCTTGGCCTTGGCAACCGGCAGGCGGTAGCTAATGTTTTCGTTGCCGCGGAGGGTAAAGGCGTAGTCGGTTGCGTAAATAATTAGTTCCAACTGGTGTCCGGCCGCCAGCTGGTGGAAGAGCGGCTGGAGGTCAAAGGCGACCGTCACGAGTTGACCGGCAAAGAGCTCGTCGGTCTGGCGGGCACTATGACGGTTCTGTAGGTTAATGTGCCCCCGGCTGATCACCTGGTAGTCCGTCGGCGTCTTTTGCAGCTGGAACTCCCGGAGGTCATCGCTGGCCCAGTGGTAGCCCAGGGGCAGGCCGCCCCGGTTGATAATGACTGGCGATGGGGTCAGCCGCTTGGCAGTTCCCCGGTCGACTAACTGGGCGCTGATCAGGCCGTGGTCAGCGGAGGAGGCCACCTGCAAGGTCAGGCGGGGGGTTCCCCGGAGCAGGGTATCCTGACTAACCGGGGCGCTGGTGAAGTGGCGGCTAAACCGGCCCTCATCGTGGAAGAGCGCGGCCTGCCACTTGTCCGGTGCCTGACACCAGCGGGTGTAGTCGGCTGTGGATTGCTGGTCACTAAAGCGCTGGATATCATTAGCGTCCTCGTTAGGGCTGGTGATCAGCGCCTGCCCTTGGAGGTAATAGTTGGCTGGCTGCCCCGCGGTCCACTGGTCGTAGCTGGTCCAGGTTGCCGGCGTGCGGTTGGACTGAACGAGGACGTTCGGCAGGCCCTCATCGGCGTGGTTGTCCTGGCCCCAGAGCTTGTTGGCCAGCCAGAGGTTCACCATTTCCGAAAAGTCAAGCGACTGGAAGGCGTTGATGTAGATGTGCTGTCCCTGGTGGAGGATCAGCTTGCTGGTGACCGGGAGCTGGGCCAGGCCGTCCGCCAATGCTTTGACGTTGCTGGGTTTGACGTTTGTATCGTTTAAGCCGTGGACCATCATAACCGCGGCCTTGATGTGGGCAATCTGCGGGCGGTAATCGCGGGCGGCCCAGAAGGCGTTGTAGTTGCCGGTCTGACGGTCCATCGCGTCCGCCATCTGGTCAACGTAGTTTTGGTAGCGGGCCTTCACCCGGGAAAAGTCGGCGGGACGTTTCGTCCGGCTGAAGGTTTCGTCCGCCAGGGTATCGGCGTCTTCACCCTGGAAGCCCCCGGCGGCCCGCACCAGGCCGTTTTCCCGGTAGTAGTCGTACCAGCTTGAAATAGCGGCTTCGCTGATGATTGCCTTGAGGCCGGCAACTCCGGTGGTGGCTACGGCCGTCGCCAGGGTTCCCAGGTAGGAGCGGCCGGTCATTGCCACCCTGCCGTTGCACCAGCCCGCCGCGATCGTATAGCCGCTTTCCTGGTCGGTAAACGCCCGGCGGTCACCGTGCAGCCACTCCACGACGGCCTTCATGGAGGCCGTTTGTTCTGGCGAGCCGCAGGTCTGGAAACCGTCCGAATCCTTGGTGCCGATCCCGGCTGCGTAGACGATCGCGTAGCCCCGGACCGCCAGGTAGTTGTTCAGCGTGTAGGCCGGCGTCCCAGTGAAGCTTGCGGTGGCCTCCTGAGCCTCCCCCTTGACGGTGTGGTAGGCAAAGTCGGTTGGGAAACGCTCTTCTGCTGGAGCCTGCTGGTCCGCTTGCTTGTGAGTAAGCGGGTAGTTGACCTTGTGGGTCGCCTTGACACCCCACTCGTCGTTGGTCCCCTGGTTATACGGACTGGCCGTAAAGACGGCCGGAACTTTCTTCACGTTTGATTCCCGCGGTCGCATGATCTCGACCTTGACCAGGTCGGCCTGGCCGTCGAAATCGGTGTCAAGGTCGGTTTCGACGTAGACGACTTCCCGGATAAACTGCTGGGGGTCGTAGCTAGCGATGGGCTTGCCGTTAAAGAAGAGCGGCTTTTGGTCGGCTGGCAGGTCGTAGGTCCAGGCTAAAAAGCTGTGGGCCGTCAGCAGGTCTAAGTAGTTTTGCCCGTTCTTGGTCCGGGTGTTGAGCAGGAGGTAGAAGGCGTCAACTACATCGGCGCTGGTCCAGGTCGTGTGTTCGCGGATTGGCAAATGCAGTTTCCGCCAGCTGGCAACGGGCTCGTCCAGTTGAAAATCAATTGCTGGTTCAAAGCGCAAGAGCTGGAAAGCGACCCGGTAAAAGACGGCGGTGGTCAGGGGTTCGCCCTGCTTAAACCAGTCATTGAGGGCCAAGGTCGGGGTAGCCAACAGGTCGTGCAGCCATTCTGCGGCGGTCAGGGGGCTGTTGATTGCCAAGCGGGTGCGAACCAGCAGGGTTTCAAAGAGCTCGGCGGGGGCGAGCTGCTGGTCTTCCTCTGCCCGCAGCAGGTGCAGCATTGCCAGCTCTTGGCGTTCCTGAGCCGGGCTCACGTCGATGATGCTAAATTGGTTAAATTTCATTTGATCCACCTCATTGAAAAAAACGGAGTGCTGATAATTTACTTCTTCCCTCTATTGTAAACATTTTCTCCGCCAGCGGGGCCGACTTTTTCACTAATTAACGGTATAATTTAGGTGCTGTACTTAATTCAGAACTTTGCGAGGGAATGGCTAATGGCGAACAACATTATGGAATTTCGGCACGTTGAAAAACGGTTCGATGATAACGTAGTTTTAAAGGACATTGATTTTACGATTGAAGCGGGGAAGTTTTATACCCTGCTCGGCCCCTCTGGCTCCGGGAAGACGACCATCCTCCGGCTGATTGCCGGCTTCGACCAGCCGACCAGCGGGGAAATCCGGTTTGCCGGCCGGCGGGTTAATAACGTCCCGGCCAACCAGCGGCAAGTCAATACGGTCTTCCAGGACTACGCACTCTTTCCTCACATGAACGTGGCCGAAAACGTGGCCTTCGGCTTGCAAATTCGGGGAGTTAAGAAGGCGGAAATCGAGCGGCGGGTCCAAGAAGCTCTCAAGCTGGTCCAGCTGGAGGGCTATGGTGAACGGGCGATTACCGCCATGTCTGGCGGTCAGCGTCAGCGGGTCGCGATTGCCCGGGCGATTATCAATAAACCCCAAGTGCTCCTGCTTGATGAAGCCCTCTCGGCCCTCGACCACAAGCTCCGGGTCAATATGCAGACGGAGCTGCGCCAGCTGCAGCGGCAGTTGGGGATCACCTTCATTTTCGTTACCCACGACCAGGAAGAGGCGCTGGCAATGAGTGACCAGATCATGATTATTAATGACGGCACGATCCAGCAGAGCGGGACCCCGGTTGATATTTATGACGAACCGCTGAACCACTTTGTCGCTGACTTTATCGGCGAGAGCAACATCGTGCCGGGAATTATGAAACGGGACTACCTGGTTTCGATCAACGGCCAGGACTTTGAATGCGTTGACGCCGGAATGCGGCCCAACGAGCGGGTCGAGGTAGTCATCCGGCCGGAAGACTTAGACATCACCACGGTTGAGAATGGCCAGCTGGTGGGCACCGTGGCGACCCAGCTCTTCCGGGGGGTGGATTACCAAATCACCGTCCACGACGTTCGCGGTCACGAGTGGAAGATTAATTCCATCCACAAGACCACGGTCGGGGCCCAGGTGGGAATCAGCTTTGATCCCGAGGACATTCACGTGATGCGCTACAACGAAACCGAGGCGGACTTCGACGCCCGGCTGGACAGCTATGAGGAGGACGACTGATGCGGCAGAAAATACTTTTTATCGTTCCCTACGCGCTCTGGATTATCCTCTTTGTCATTGCCCCGCTGGTTTTGATTTTCTACCAGTCCTTCTTTGACATCAGCGGGCACTTTACCCTGGGGAATTACGGCAGCTACCTGACCTCGCGGGTCTACTTGAAGATGACCTTCAACTCCGTCTGGTACGCCTTTCTGATTACCCTGGTGACCCTATTGATCAGCTATCCGACGGCCTACGTACTTAACCACTTGCCAAACAAGCAGTTCTGGCTCCTCCTGGTGATCTTGCCAACCTGGATCAACCTTTTACTGAAGACCTACGCCTTCATCGGCCTCTTTAGCCGGTCCGGGTCGATCAACCAGTTCCTGCAGTTCGTCGGCCTGGGCAGCCACCAGCTGCTCTTTACCGACGCCAGCTTTATGTTTGTGGCGGCCTACATTGAAATTCCCTTTATGGTCCTGCCAATATTTAACTCGCTGGCCGAAATCAGCCCATCACTGATCAATGCCAGCAAGGACCTCGGCGCCAGCCAGTGGCAGACTTTTCGCAAGGTGGTCCTGCCGTTGTCAATGCCGGGGGTTAAGGCCGGTATTCAGGCGGTCTTTATTCCCTCGCTCTCCCTCTTTATGATTACCCGCCTGATTGGGGGCAACCGGGTGATTACTCTGGGGACAGCGATTGAGGAGCACTTCCTGACCACCCAGAACTGGGGAATGGGATCGACCATCGGGATGATTTTGATTATTGCCATGTTTATCGTCATGTTCATTACCGGAGAGACTAAGCAGAAGGGAGGGACCCGCCGATGAGCAAGCGTCATTTTAACTGGTCGGGACTTTACCTGGCCCTGGTCTTTGTCATTTTATACGCGCCCATTGTCTACCTGGTGGTCTTCTCCTTCAGCGCGGGGACCACGATGGAACACTACCACGGTTTTTCTTGGCGCCACTATGCGGACCTCTTTGGGGATACCCGGATGATTACAATCGTCTTTAACACCATCATTATTGCCCTGCTGGCGTCCTTGATTGCGACCATCATCGGGACGCTGGGGGCGTTGGCAATTAAAAACACCCGGGGGAAGTGGCGCAACAGCCTGTTGTCCTTAAATAATGTTCTGATGGTGTCGCCGGATGTTATCATCGGGGCGAGCTTTTTGATCTTCTTTACCATGCTGGGAATTCGGCTCGGCTTTGTGTCCGTCCTGCTGAGCCACATTGCCTTTTGTATCCCGATCGTGGTGTTGATGGTTCTGCCGAAAATCAATGAGCTTTCCCCGACCCTGGTGGATGCCGCCTACGACCTCGGTGCGACCCGCTGGCAGGCCCTTTCCCAGGTCGTCCTGCCCGCCATCACGCCCGGAATTGGGGCCGGCTACTTTATGGCCCTGACCTACTCTTTGGATGACTTTGCGGTGACCTTCTTTGTTACGGGAAACGGCTTCTCGACCCTGTCCGTGGAGATTTACTCCCGGGCGCGGCAGGGAATTAACTTAGAAATCAATGCTCTATCCGCCATCATGTTCCTGGTATCGCTATTGCTGGTGCTGGGCTACTACTTTATCAGCAAGCATGGCGGGCGGCGGAACCGGATTGTAACCGTTAAGGAGGGGGACGCACAATGAAAAAACTCTTCGCGGTGATCTGCGGAATCGTCGCCCTGTGCGCGGCCTTGGCTTTTGGCGATTGGGCGCTCAACCACCGGCGGGGCGGCACGGACAACCTGCTGACAATTTACAACTGGGGCGACTACATTGATCCGGCCCTGATCAGCAAGTTTGAACGGCAAACCGGCTACCGGGTCGATTACGAAACTTTTGATAGCAATGAGTCAATGCTGACGAAGATCCGTCAGGGGGGAACTAACTACGATTTGGTGGTGCCCAGCGAGTACACGGTTCAGCGGATGAAAAAGGAGCACTTGCTGGCCCCGCTGGATCACCGCCGGTTGACCAACTTCCACTACATTGCCCCCGAATTCCGCAACCAGCCCTTCGACCGGGGAAACCGCTATTCGGTCCCGTACTTTTGGGGGACGCTGGGAATTATCTACAATGACCAGAAAGTCCGGGCCCAGGATGTCCAGCACTGGTCCCAGCTGTGGAATCCCCGGCTCAGGAATAACTTGATGCTGATCGACAGTGCCCGGGATGTCTTCGCCATGGCCCTGATTTCCCAGGGACAGTCGGTCAACACAACCAGTTACGCGAAACTAAAAAAGGCCCAGGATCATTTGAAGACTCTGACGCCAAACGTGAAAGCAATCGTTGCTGATGAGATGAAGATGTACATGGAACAGGATGAGGCAGCGGTTGGGGTCACCTACTCTGGGGATGCCCGGGAAATGATATCGGTCAACCACCACCTGCATTATGTCGTGCCGAGCGAGGGAAGCAACATCTGGTTTGATAACATGGTCATCCCCCGTGCGGCCAAAAACAAGGCCGCGGCCTACGCCTTTATCAACTTTATGCTGGAACCAGCCAACGCAGCCCAAAATGCGGAATACGTTGGTTACGCGACCCCGAACGCGGCGGCCCGGCGGCGGTTGCCGAAACGGGTGACGGCGGACCGGGCATTCTACCCACCCGCCAAGACGATGACCCACCTCCAGGTTTACCGCGACCTGCCTCTCAAGACGCTGGGCGTGTACAACGACCTCTTCCTGGAATTTAAGATGTTTGCTAAGTAGAAATAAAAAGGTGAGCCCTGGATGGCTAAGTCAGGGGCTCACCTTTTTGGTGCTTTATTCTTGCAAAGGTAAAAATTTAGTTGGCTGATTTTTGGTAGCGTGGTGAGGTTTCCGGCGCCCACAGCAGGCAGATAAAACCACCAATTATGAGGACCACCGCACAGACAATCATTGCCAAACGCGCGCCGCCGAGATTCGTGAGGATTGGCAGTAAGAATGTCCCGCTGGCGGCACCGATTCGGCTGATGGTAATGCAGGCCCCCACACCGGTTGCCCGCACTTTCAGGTCGAACAGTTCAGTCGGGTAGGGATAGTCAAGGACTAATCCAGCTGAAAGGGTAGTCGCGAAGAAGGCAAAGATTGCCAATTGCAGTCCCGCAGCAAGCTGGGTACCGAGGATCATTGCGACTAGGGAGAAGGTCGGCAGGAAAAAACAGGCCAGCAGCATTGCCCGCCGACTGAGCAATTTAAAGGCGCAACTCCCTGCCAGTACGCCAACCAGGACGCAGAGGTTGTAGATGATTCCGGAGAGGTGCCCGCTTCCTAACTTCATCCCAGATAAGAGTAGTGGCAGGAAGATGCTGATGCCGAAAAAGGAAAAGGCTTGGCAGGCATAGAAGAGGCCGCCAACGAGGGTTTGCCGGCGGTATTCCTTGGTAAGGAGAATTTTCCAGGAAATTTTTGCTGGGGCCTTGCTAGCGAGCAGTTTTTTGGAAAGTCCCCACTTCCGGCCTAGGTTTTCTTGAATCAGCTGCTGGGCCTCGTCATTGTTAACGTGGGTTGCCACCCAGCTAGGCGAAGCTGGGAGCCGGTAGAGGCTGCGGTAGATTGCGGTAATCAATCCGGGAACGGCAGAAGAGGCCAGGATTACCTGCCAGTTAGCGGCACCGAAGCCCGTGATCGTAATTCCGGCGATGTATGAGCCAATAAAACCGATTGTCCAGTAAATGATCAGGTGGCTTTGGAAACGGCCACTCACTTTTTCTGGCATCCATTCCACCAGCCAGGCGTTTCCCACGGTATAGTCAATGGCAATCATCAGCCCGATTAGAATTCGGAGCAGCAGGAGCAGCCACGGGTTAGTCGTGGTCAGCTGCAATAATGAAAGAACAGAGAAAAGGTACATGTTCACCATTAACATCCCTTTCCGGCCGAACCGGTCGGCGATTGTCCCCATGATGGCGCTGCCGGCTAGCCCAATCAGGCTGCCGGCGCCGATGAGGCCGACCCAAAAGTCGCTTAGCGGAATAACTGTCTGGGCTTGGGCCAGGCCAGTACCGCTGATGCCGAGGGCGTAGCCGCAGGAAATTTGCCCCAGAATCAGGGCAAGGAAAATACCGCGGTGGACGGGAGAGACAGGTGCTTTCTTGTAGTCTTTTTTCAAATTGTTCATAGAGTATTTGGCCGCAAGGCGGGGCCAAATAAATTGATTCCTCCTTGTGAAAATAATAGGTTTACCCTAACAAAAAATCAGAAGCGATGCAAATCTGCCTAGCGCTTCTGATTTTTAACTTATCAAATTACCGCTCCTGGTTGAGCTTGCTGTGCCAGTATCCGTAGCTGAAGTAGAGGATGATGCCGAGACCGAACCAGATGCCGGCGCCAATCCAGGTTTCCTTAGAGAGCATTGCCATCATGCCCAGACAGGCCAAACCGGAGATAACCGGCAGGACCGGGTAGAAGGGAACACGGAAGCCGCCCTTGTTACCGATGTCCTTGCGCCGGCGCAGGGGGATGATCCCGAAGGAAACGAAGAGGAAGGCCAGCAGGGTCCCAATATTAACCAGGCTGGTCAGCTGGTCTAGTGAAACTAACCCACCCATTAACGCGATAATGATGGAAACCACCCAGAGAGCTTGCTGGGGAACGTGGTGCTTGTCGTCGAGCTTAGCGAGAAATGACGGTAAGAGCCCGTCCCGGCCGATGGAGTAGATCAGTCGAGAACTGGAGTAAATCATCGTCACCATCATGGTGAACATCCCAATCAAAGCCCCGATGGACAGCAGTTCCGCAATCCAGTCCTGGTGAACCATTTCCAGGGCGTAGGCGACCGGGTTCGCCACGTCCAATTTGGTGTACTTGACCAGCCCCGTCAGGACGACCGAAACGGCCATGTACAAGACTGTGGCGACGACCAGGGTGCCGATAATCCCTGCCGGCATATTCTTCTTCGGGTTCTTGACTTCCGCGGCCGACGACGAAACGGCGTCAAAGCCGAGGTAGGCGAAGAAGACGACGGTCGCCCCGTGGAAGACCCCCTTCATGTGGTAGGGAAGGAAGGGATGGTAGTTGGCCGGCTTAATGAAGAAGAGGCCGACCACCACGAAAATCACGATGATTGCGATCTTGATGGCAACCGCAATGTTGTTAATCCGCATCGAGGACTGCATTCCCTTGGATAGCATCCAGCTGATCAGCAGGACGATGACAATCGCTACCAGGTTGATGTAGGTGCCGTGGGCCGGGTCAAAGGGACCGGACACCGCCTTGGGCAGTTTTATCCCAAAGCTGGCGATGAAGGAATTAAAGTAGGCGGCCCACCCAGTCGAAACCGAGGCGACCGCAAGCATGTATTCCAGGACGAGGGCCCAGCCGAGGATCCAGCCGAAAAATTCACCGAAGACCACGTTCCCGTAAGAGTAGGCGCTACCGGCAACGGGGAGGGCGGAGGAGAATTCCGCGTAACACATTGCGGCGAGGGCGCAGACGATTGCCGAGAAGAAAAATGATAAGGTCACCCCCGGGCCCGCTGAATTTGCGGCAACCGTGCCGGGTAGGATAAAAATCCCGGTCCCAATCACGGCACCGATGCCGAGGGCCATTAAGTCAACCGCCGTCATGGACTTAACGAAATCCTTGTCGACCCCGAGGTAACGATCAAGACTTTCTTTCCGCAGAATGTTTAAGCGCATCTTCAAACCACCTTTGCTATAATATAGTCAAAAATATCTTATTCCATGATACCCAAGAATAAGATTAAAAGTCAATTAGAGAATTAATTATTTATTAAAAGGATGGTTGAATAATGGCAATTGAAGTAACCAGTGGAGCAGTGGTTTACCGCCAAAATGCCGGTGAATTGGAGTACCTGTTGTTGGAGAGTCAAAATAAGGGCCATTTCTGGGGCTTCCCCAAGGGCCACGTCGAAGGCAATGAGACCTTAGAGCAGACGGCGGCGCGGGAAATCAAGGAGGAAACCCAGCTGACCCTGCCAATCGACACCAGCTTCAAAGTTTACACTGAGTACGACCTGCCCAATGGCAACCGCAAACAGATGACCCTCTTTACTGCGGACTTGACCGCCCAGGAGGATATTCACCTGCAAGCCGAAGAAATTAAGAACTGCGGCTGGTTTAACTACCAGGACGCCCGCAAACGACTGACCTACGACAACCTCAAGCAGCTGTTAGACCAGGTCAATGCTCACCTGACGAAGAACAATGACTAAGCAGGGACGGGTATTTGTAATTTGCGGGGCGGCGGGATCAGGGAAGACCACCGTCGCCCGTTACTTGCGGACGGAATTTCACCTCCACCGGGTCATTACCCACACGACCAGACTGCCTCGACCGGGTGAACGTGACGGGGTGGACTACCACTTTGAAACTGCCCAGTCGATGGCTAAACTCCACCTGCTGGAGGCGGTGACTTACGACCAGGCCCGCTATGGTTCTTCATTAGAGGGGTTAGCAGAGGGCTGGCAACAGGGTCAAGACGACGTGATTGTTCTTGACACTAAGGGGGCGGTGACCTACCACCAGCAGTTAGGTGCGCGGGTAACGATTATCTTTTTGACAGTCAGCAAGTTGGCGGCCTTAGCTCACCGGATGGCGGAACGGGGGGATGCCCGGCCGGCGATTGAATCCCGGCTCCATAGCCTGGAATACCAGCGGGACCTGCATTTGCCAGCGGAACTCCGGGGAATCGCCCAGGTGGTCACGAACGATGATTGGGCAACGACAACGAAACGCTTGCGCCAGATTGTGGGCAAGACAGTAACGGATTAACGGTAATTATGGTAGAATTGGTACTTCGGTAAGGAGGTGGCGTAATTGGATAAGCTAGTTGAACAGGCCCGGGCGAAGCTGCGTGCCCAACACTTACGTTGGACCAAGCAGCGGGAAATGATGCTTAAAATTATGACCGCGGACCCGGAACACTATCAAGACATTACGGTCATTGATGATGCGCTCCGGGCAGCGTATCCGGGCCTTAGTCACGACACAATTTACCGGAACTTAAAGGAGTTTGAACGACTGGACCTTGTGGAGCTGCGCCAGCATAATGACCAAATGCAGGTCAAGTACCGTTGTGATGCGGCCCACCACCACCACTTCATCTGTGAAGTCTGCGGCCGGGTGCAGGAAATCCAGATGCCACCGCTGGAGATGGATTACTATGCCCAACAGCTGCCAGGGGCCCAGATTACGGGCCATACCTTTGAGTTGCGGGGGATTTGTGCCGAATGCCGCCGCAAGCACTTACAATAAATTTCAATCTTCCTTAACATTTACATCACACAAAATCGGTTATGATATAGGTTGAGAAAAGGAGAATGTAATATGGCAGCAAAAATTCCACCGTTGGTAACGCCGTTTGCGCTGGTATCATTGGTCCTAGCGCTGGGAGCGACGAACGTGGTTGTTAATAAAGCTACTCACACGACGGAAGGGGCCAAAGTGGTCAGCACCTCTAGCCGGTCCGTTAGCCAAAACCCCGCTGATAGTCACAGCGATAGTGATAAAGACAAGACCAGTGATAACACGGCTGATGATAACAGCAGTTCGGCCAATAACCGGTCAACCGCTGGTAATGGTCAAGACACGCCGACGAACAGTACCCAGCAGTCGAATAATAATACTGACAGCAACCAGTCCCGGCAGACGACCAATAATAATGATAGTGGTAATAGTAACCAGACTAACAGCACCGGGGGCAATAGTACCGGGACGACTACTAACCAGCAGGCTGGAACGACCACTGGCAATGATCAATAAGGAGGTGTTGGGTTACCATGTTTAGTTTTCTTGATATGATCAACTCATCACTGAGTTACTTCAACTTGGATGCCAAGCTCAAGGCCCGTATCTACATCGGGATTGCGAGCGCCGGCGATATCTACCTGGTCTACGTAACTTTCCGGCTGTTTGCCAACCAGGTCTGGCTGCGGGGCTTCTTGTACTGCCTCGCAATGGTGGCAATCACCTACTTCCTCTACCTCAACTTTGTTTATTATTTCCTGGGAAAAACTTCGCAGCTTGATTTTATCTCGCCCCGCTTTGCGAAAATCACGGGACAGAAGTTTGATAGTAATGGTAAACGGGTGGGCAGTGGCCGGGCCGCGCAGGCTGGACCAGTAATTGCCAACCAGTCTAACGGTCTGTTTAGCGGGGATAACACTATTCCTGCGGTGGTGGCGATTGATGACTACGAACAGCACAACTTGCAACGGGTTGTCGACCAGCTGCTGACAAACGGCATCTTTGTTAATGACTATAACGGCATGGATGAGGCCCAGATTGTCGCACAGTACAACGAGACTGGAAAGCCAGTCCAAGCTCTGAATACCCACTCGGTCCCACCGTACTTTGAACTGGAACATGACCGGTTGCGGCACCGCTTGGAAATCTACATCGGGATCAACCAGATGGAGCGGCGGGCAGTTGGTCACATTGTCCGGATCGGCTTGACTGACGTTCATTCAGCCCACCAGAAATACCGGATTTACCTCGCCGGGCTAGCAGTTACTGCCGGACCGCATAAAATCGCTGGTCGGCGGGGCTCAACGATCCTGACCACGGCGGATTACCGGCTGAACGCCCAGGTAGCTTACCGGGAACGGAATGAAGAAGAGTAAAAAAGCGAGTGAGAAAAAACGCCAAAAATCGGCTAATAAGCTGATTTTTGGCGTTTGTCTTTCGACGCAAAGCTAGCCTATTTGGGGTCGGTCAAGCGCTGATTTATCAGCGTTTGAACTGCCAGCCGGCTACTGCGCTAAGACATTACTAACTTTAAAATATTAAAGAGGTTGAGTTAATTCCCAACCCCTTTTTTAGTTACTTTTCCTTAAATTCACCGTCAACCGCGTCGTCATACTTGCTTGGTTCCTGGTAATCCGGCATGATGACCGCTGCCACCAGGTAAATGATGGTCAGCGGGAAGAAACCGGTGCAGGCAATCAGGACGACCGCAATCAGCCGGATCATTGTCGGGTCAACACCGAGGTAGTCAGCAATGCCGCCACAGACCCCGAGAAAGACTTTGTCCTTGGACTTAGTTAGTTTTTTCTGCATAAGATAACCTCCAATTCCGTATTAAGCGAAGTAGTCATAGTGAATTTGATAGTGTTGCGGGTAACCTGGCCGCAGGGAGATGTCACCGAACTGTGGGTGGTGCGGTGTGTCAGGAAGGGTCTGCCCTTCCATCGCCATGGCAAACCATTGTCCAGCAGGACGGTTGAAGCCATCCGCGTGCTGCCCATTGGCAGTGTACACGACGAGGCCGTTGCGGTCGGAATACATTTTAATTTTCCGTCCCGAAGCGGCGTCCATCAAGGTTGCCACTGGCTCGTGGGCTAGCCGGTTGCTTGGCAGGACAACAAAGATGTCGTCGAAGCCGCCCTCTGGAACGTGCTGTTCCTGCATTTCTTGTAAGGCCGTCCCCATGACGGTCGGATGGGAGAAGTCAAACGGGGTGTTCTTATTGAGGAGTTTCCGGCCGGTGGGAATCTTTTCGTCATCTAGCTCCAGGTGGTAGGTCGAATTTAACGTCAACACGTGCCCTTGAATGGTCTTTGCTTCGCCGGAAAGGTTCCAGTAGGCGTGGGTCGTGGGGTTAAAGAGGGTCTTGGCGTCGGTTTGACCGTCAAAGTCAATCGTGACCCCGTTATCATTGTCCAGGGTGTAGGTGATTTTAACGGTCTCGTTACCGGGTAACTGGTCAACTGCCGTGCCGATGGTGGTCGTCAAAATCACCTGCAGCTTTTCCTGATCCTGACTGGTCGTGACGTCGTAGAACTGCTGGCTGAGGCCATTAGCGCCACCGTGCAGACTGTTATCGCCCTCGTTAGCGGGAATCTGGTAGCTGTTGCCATCGATGTCGAACTGGCCCTTGGCAATTCGCCCGCCGAAACGGCCAACAATCCGGCCGACATACAGCGGTGCGTTATTAGGGTTGACATAGGCTTCGATGTTGTCGGCACCGAGCAGCAGGTTGACCTGCCCGCCCTCGTTATTGGGAACCATGTAAGCCTGCCAAATTCCGGCGAAGTTGAGTACGCTGATGCTAACGCCGTTGTCATTAGTCAGCGTGTACTTAATCACGTCGCGGTCCTCATAGCTGCCGAACTTTACGTTTTCAATCTTCACGATAAGCGCCTCCTGGAAGAAGTTGGAAATTCTTCACTAATTTTTAAAATGGAAATGCAACAGTGCAGCAGCTGGCTGGCAAGTCAAACTATCTTGCTGCGCGTCGTCCCACTCTCACTTAAATTGTAGCATATTGCCGGAGAGGTGCCGTGTTTTGGCAGAAAATTCTTGGTATGTCAACCGGTGGTGATTTTTCTGAAACATTTTCATTGATTTGTATTATGATGATACTTGTATACCCAATTAATTCTGTTGTCTTGCTAACGTACGGTATACACTGTTCTTTATTGAAATGCTACAAGGGGAGGTGAACGTATGCGCGTGACACGGACCGTTCGGGATTTCCAGAATGCTTTGTTAACGCTCTTGGAGACGAATTCCTTTGACCACTTGACGGTTGACCAGATTTGCAACGAGGCGCTGCTGCACCGGAGCAGCTTTTACCGTTACTTTAATGATAAGTACGATTTGTTGGAGCAGACGATGGATGCACAAATCAGTCAAATTGCCGACTCTGGTGAATCAGAGGAGGACGTCGTTAAGCAATTTGTCCTCTATATTGATGGACATAAGGATATGATTCGCCACCTGGCATCCAGCAATTCCCACAGCTCGCTGTATACGGAAATGCTGCAGGTGTTTAGCCAGGTGCTGCTTGACCGTCGGGACCACGGGACGAAGGACACCGTGATTAAGGCCTTACAGCAGGCCAGCAATCCCGAAATGATGGCCTACGTCTTTAGCGGGTCGATTATCGGGGCCTTCTATTGGTGGCAAAAGAATAATTATGATGTTCCAACGGAAGAGTTCATTAACTTTGCTAAGCAGTCTGTGCTTTCCCTTTCAGCAAAGTAAGTTAATTAGATGAGGTGAGGAAAGAAAATGATCAAGATGATCAAGGCAGAAGTACAGAATCTTTTTCATAACCATATTTTGCTATTATCTATTTCTGTAATTTGCCTGTTACCGTTTCTATACAGTATCTTCTTCCTGAAATCGGTTTGGGATCCGTACGGAAGTACCCAGGACCTGCCGATTGCGGTCGTCAACCGGGATGTACCGGTGGAGTACCAGGGAAAGAAGATGGCAGTTGGTCAGCAAACGGTTGACCAGCTGCGGAAGAACCACCAGATGAAGTGGGAGATTGTGTCCAAGAAGAAAGCCGACTATGGCCTCCATCACCGGCAGTACTATGCCGTAATTACGATTCCCCAAAACTTCTCTGAAAACGCGACGACCGTGATGGATAAGAACCCGAAGCAGATGAAGCTGCACTACGAGACGAACGGTTCTTTGAACTACATCGGTCAGGTGATGACGGAAATCGGGACGAGCCGGCTAAACACCAGCATTCGTTCTCAGGTGACCCAAGCCTATGCAAAGGCGATGTTTAAGGAATTAGGCGTTGTTGGCAAGGGGATGACTAAGGCTGCGGATGGTGCCCACCAGCTGAGCGATGGAATCGTGACACTGAACGATGGGGTAAACCAGTACGTCGCTGGAGTATACCAGGTCAATAACGGTGTTCAGCAGATGAAGGTAGCCGTGACTCCATTAGCCAGCGGTGCCCAGCAACTGGCTAACGGTAGTTCCCAGCTCGCCGCCGGAATCCAACAGTACACCGGGGGCGTGGGCCAATTAGCCAGCGGTCTGGGACTCTTGCAGTCAAACTCGGGCCAGCTGAGTGGCGGTGCCGGTCAATTGGCGTCCGGTCTAAACACCCTAAACGGCCGGTCCGCCGAATTGCAATCTGGGGCTGGTCAATTAGCCGCCGGGAGTACGGAGCTGAATAATAAAGTTAGTGGGATGATTCCCGGCTTGCAACAGCAGCTTGGCTCCCAATCCACTACCATTATGGCGCAGGCCAATGAATTGCAACAGGCTTTGGCGCCGGTTGCCCAGACTCCCCAGCAATTAAAGGAAGTTTCTAGTCAATTAGGGGCGATTAGCACTACTTTAGGCAGTGTTAAGAACCAGCTGGAATCAAATAGTGGTCAGGCTTCGTCAACACCAGCCAGCGCAAACAACAGTCAGCAGCTCCAGGCGGCATTGGCAGCGTTAAATGGTGCGCAGGGGAAGGACGAAAATAGTCAAAACCAGATTAACAGTGCGAAGTCTGCTATCCAGGCGGCAATGAACAATGCTTCTAATAACACAACTCCAGCAAAGAGCGGCAGTCAGGATAACAGCAAGGTAATCGCTGAAATCACGGCAGTTCAAAGCGGAGTTGATAAGCTAAAGAGCACGATTGACGCTTCTGCTAGCTCAGCAACTGCTAGTTCCCAAAAGATTGAGAGTGCCGCGGCGGCCTTGGAAGCAACCCTTAAAGGGATGGATGCGACGACCAGCGCGACCCTTGGCTCCGCTTCAGCCGAATTGCAGGGCGCTACTGGGGCCCTGGCTGCCGGTGCCAACAAACTGAACACTGGTGTTAACGCGTACACGGGTGGTGTTGCCACTGCTGCCGCCGGTGCTAACACCCTGAACGCGGGAATTGGTCAATATACTGCGGGGGTTGCCCAGGCGGGGGCCGGTGCCAACCAGCTCGTTGCCAACAGTCCAGCCTTGATTTCTGGTGCTGGCCAGCTAGCGAGTGCGCTTGCTCAATTGAACGCGCAAATGCCGAGCCTGATCAGCGGGATTAACCTCTTAGCTGCTGGGACCCAGCAGTTAGCTGACAACTCACCAGCGTTGATTAGCGGAATTACCCAGCTGAACGATGGTGCCAGTCAGCTGGCTAGTCAGTTAGGCAAGGGTGCCAAGACCATCAACGGAATCAAACCGACTGGCAAGACGGCAAAGATGTTTGCTGAGCCAACGACGGTCAAGCACAAGAATTACAGTTACGTGCCAAACTATGGGCACGCTCTGGCGCCATATGTTCTGTCAGTTGCCTTGTATGTTGGTATCTTGGTATTTAACTTCATCTACCCAATTCGGCGGGTGGCTGAAAAGGGTCACTCTGCGGTTGCTTGGTGGGCAAGCAAGGTCTTTGTCGGTGCCGTCGCGGTTACGCTGATGGCGGTAATCGAAGACGCCATCATGCTGGCCTGCGGTTTAACGACCGACCATATCCCGTCCCTCTTCGCAACGAGCATCTGCTTCGGGCTCGCCTCGATGGCAATCGTGATGTTCCTTTCGATGACCTTCGATAACCCGGGCCGGTTCGTTGCCATGGTTCTGCTGATGCTGCAACTGGGTGGTTCCGGTGGGACCTTCCCAATGCAGGTCACGATGAAGTTCTACAACGTTATTCACTGGTACCTGCCAATGACTTACTCCATCTTAGGATTGCGGCAGTCCATCAGTAGCGGAATTGGTGCCCACTATGCACTGTTCTGCAACCTCGTTCTGCTTGGAATCGCGGTTGTCTTCAACCTTCTCCTACTGGCGGGGATGCTTGGTATCCACCACCACTTCTTCAACATCAACCCGAAGTTGGAAAAGAACCAGGAATTCCTGGACGAGATGGAAAATGACGGCGGTATTCAGTCAAAGAAGGATTAGTCCTTTAGCGTATTAAGTAAAGAGAGTGAGAAAAAACGTCCCAAATCGGCTGGCGGCACTATGTCCAGTCAAGTATACAGGTTAAATAGATAAAATTAATTTAGGCGGCTTGATTGCGGAATTGTTCCGCGGTCAAGCCGTTTCTGCTTGTATAAGCACGTTTAGTATTAAAGTATTCAAT
>SKEM01000181.1_pt1 | contig 49505 bp, 49 predicted proteins | sample 4826731 | NCBI WGS metagenome assembly SKEM01 (sample SAMN11008809, study PRJNA524170) | human gut metagenome | biome: Human fecal sample; material: Feces; isolation source: fecal sample from pouch patient p37 | host: Homo sapiens | place: Israel: Tel-Aviv | collected 2015-07-27 | reverse complement strand
CGGAGTTTAGGAACGTGTAGTTCTAGAGACCCTACGCGGGTGGTAAGCTGACGAACCCGATAACCATTCCGTGAATTGGTTCGCTCATCCGAACGTTCATAAGCCTTAGCTTTAATCTGCTCAGTCGCTTCGGACTTAAGAATTTCATCAAGGATCTTGGCCATAATTGATTGCATGGCCTTATCCCGATCACCTAGTAATAGCTCCTTTAATTCGTCATCCTCTAAATTTAATTCAACTTTTGGCATAATGAAGTTCCTTTCAGATTTCACAAAGTCCTATTTAGAATTTACACCAATTATACGGACATAACCCGAACTGGCTGGTGCCTTGGCCCCAGAAGTAGATCGGGGCGATGAAGGAATTCAGCCCTAATCCCCCAACCGTGTAGGCGGCGCGCAGGCCAGAAAGGGTGGTGGCCAGTGGGGCACAAACGATGGCGGCGACTAAGGACGGAACCATTTGCCATGGGTTCAAGATCAGGTTGGGGAATTGAACCTTTGGCGTTACGACGAACTGAGCAATGTTTGCTCCCGGCGTGTTTTGGCGCCAAGACATGGCCGTGTAACCAACGAATTGAGCGGTCGTCCCGATGGCAGCGGCGGCCGCGGAGATCGGGTCCAAAGTCAAGGCGACGGCCAGGGCGGCCGAGGAAGCTGGGGTCATTAAGAAGAGGGCCCAAACGGCGGAGATGACCATCGAACCAAGGACGGTGTTAACCTTGATGGAGGCAGCGATCCAAGCACTAGTGGCGGTCAAAGCGGGTGTCACTACGGAAGCCAAACCGAAGCCGACGAAGGTACCGACGAAGGTGACCACCATTGGAACCAAGACCATGTCCAGCGGCGTCTTACCGGACAGCCACTTCCCTAAGAGGGCCGCCAGCAGGGCCGCGGCCACGGCGGAAACGGGTTGTCCCGTGGAGAAGACGGCGTTACCAACGACCAGTGGGTGAGCAGCGCCCCCCACCGATTGTATGGCCGTCGCTGTGCTGGCCGTTTGCACGAAGGAAACGGCGTTGGCGGCCACGGTGGCTGAAATGATGGTGGAGAAGGTAACCAGGGTGGTGACCTCCAGTTGGGAGGCAACTGCCAATCCCAGGGCCGGGGCGAGCAGGGCTTGGGCCAGGGTGCCGGCTTCAAAGAGCGGTTGCCAGTGGACGAACCCAGCGACGGTTTGCATTAACAGCCCCATCCCCAGGGTAACCAGGATGGCGTTGGCAATCGCGGCTGAGATATTGTAGGCGTAATCGCGGACGGTTTTCTTGGCTTCTTGAACGTCAACGCGGTTCATGGCGTTTGTAGTTGCTGCTTGTTCCATGTTGTTCATCTCCTAATCTTAACGGTCCAATTTCAAATAAAAAGACCCGGGGCTGATCACCACCCCGGGTCTCACGATTTTCTAATCGAAGATAGCTAAACTTTACCCACTTAGTCGTGTAGGGTCTCCCTCACGAATCCGTGCGTGTAGTTTTTGGCCGGGATGTTCACTTGTGCTAGGCGTAATAATGACTAGAATTAGGCTAATAATAATGACTAGCATGGTGGACACCCCTTTCGGTAAAAAGTTGTTATCTCTTAACTTTTTCTAATCTTAACATCGTTTTTTAATTTTGCAACCAGTTTTTGAAAATAAAATTAAGTTTTGACCAGGGGCTGCTTGCAGAAATTAGGACACACCGGTGTTTGACGAGCCTAAAAAAGATGAGCAGGGTGCACTTGTTTAATTAATGTTGCGGCGCCCTGACGAAAAGATAGTAAAAGGCCAGGAAAAACGCCTTTCCTAGCCTTTGCAATTAATTTGATTCAATTAAGTGGGGGATGACGGCGTCAAGGGTATCCTGGTAGGGACCGATGATAAAGCAACTATTGGGGCCCAAGGAGGCGCTTTGCGAAGCCGGGGCGGCAAAGAGGTAGCCGCCGGTGTGAGCGTAGTTGAAGGTGATGATGTCGTCAAAGCTCTTGATAACCTCGTCGGCCAGCACGATCGGGTTCTCCTTTAAGTAGCGATCGATTTCAGCGCGGTACTCCTTCCATGCCCGCATCACGAAGAGCGGGGCGACGGCGGTTGAGACGGATCCCTGCCAGTAATCCACGATCCGGCGAATGATGATACGGACCGTCAACTGGGTCGCCTTACTGCGCTTAAGGTCATTTTCCTTAAAGGGGTGCTGGGAGCGGTAAGGGATCAACTCGAGATTAGAAATTTTCAGACCATAAAAGGATTCCTTGTTTTGGGGATCGAGCGGTTGCCCGGCAATTTCTTCGAACCGGGAACGGAAGGGACCAGTCAGGTATTGCTTGATGTAGTAATCGCCAACCGGTTCTTTGAAAATGTTGTTTTTAAAGTTGTAGATTAAACGCTTAGCCGCTACTTGGTCAGCGTCTTTGACTAGGTCTTCGGCCCGCGCAAAGTAGTCTTGTACCCCGGTAAAGGGCTCTTGTTCTGCTTCAACCGGGCAACTCGGGTTCTTTAAGCAGATGAAGAGGTTCGCCGTTTCCGGGTCGCCCGTCACCTGCTCGGGGATCCCGTAGTGAACTGACGCCGGGATGATGCTCTCATCAATTCCAGCGAAGGCTTCCTGATCAAATGCTGGCCATCCCGCAAAATTCGGTTTGTTCCGCCAGTGCCTTCCGGTAGGCGGTTAAGCCGGGCTGCCAAAAGCGTTTTAAAGCGTACTTAATGTCTTCCCAAGTGTCATCGTAAACCATGTGAATACTCCTCCTCAAAGCCACCCGGAAGTGTAACCCCCATGAAAAGACTGGCGGGTAGCCGTTAAATTTAAGGTCTATCGTTGGATACATATATCAACCGATAGACCATACTTTAGAAGTATAGCACAGGTTACTAATATTGATTCACAATTTTGCACAAAGGGGGCGGGTGGTTAAGCCAAAACGTTTTTGGAGCATCGGCTGCGGTAGCTTAATCATGGTAAAATTAAGCTAGGCGTGGATTGGTGGGTCGCTCCCACCATGAAGGGCTTAGCAGTTTTGCGTGACAAGCCACCTCTCAACCATTCTGAACTGTGGAGGTGGAGATCATGTCAAATTGGGAATGGCTGGGGGTGAGTGTTAATCACCACAGCGTTAATTATCGTGGCACTTGGCAAGTTCGTTAAGGACTGCGCCATTGCCTATGCGATATTGAAAAAAGCTAGCCGAAACGACTAGCTTACCCTCAGTCACCTGAACTGTGATTGAAGTCACCGACTCGCACTCGGTGACTTCTTTTCGTTTATTATGATAGCCAATCTAAGGGCGGATTGCAAATGATTTAAAGGGGAGCTACAAGGTTATTCAGCGAGCTTACAATTTTAAAGTAAGGCGCTTTCGGGTATAATAAGGGGCAGTTAATTGATTTAGGAGGAAGCATCATGAAACTTGCCTTTATTGGAACCGGAAAGATTGTTTCTGACGCGTTGGGCGCCGTTGAACCAGTGGAGAACTTGGAGCGGACGGCGATCTTTGCCCGGCCAAGGAGCAAGGCCAAGGCCCAGGCCTTTGCCGACCAGTACCAGATTCCAGAGGTTTACACCGATTACACCCAGTTGCTTGAAGAATCGACCGCCGATACGGTTTACATCGGCCTGATCAATAGTGCCCACTACCCGTACGCCAAGCAAGCCCTAGAACACGGCAATAACGTGATCCTCGAAAAGCCCTTCACCGGCTTCTATGACCAAGCGGTCGAATTGCGTGACCTGGCCAAGGAAAAGGGGCGCTTTATCTTTGAGGCCGTGACTATTTTACACAACGAAGTCTTCACCGAAATGAAGAAGAACGTAGCCAAGCTGGGCAACATTAAGATGGCCCTTTGCAACTACTCACAATACTCCAGCCGCTACGATGCCTACAAGGCCGGTGGGGAAGTGCCACACGCCTTTGACCCGGCCTTTTACGGGGGCGCTTTGTATGACATCAACGTCTACAACGTCCACTACTGCGTCGGCTTGTTTGGGGAGCCAAATGACGCCACTTACTACCCGAACCTGGGGCCAAACGGGGTTGATACCTCGGGGACCTTGGTGCTTAGCTATGACGGCTTTAGCGCGGTTTGCACCGGGGCCAAGGATTCCGACAGCCCGTGCTACCTGTCCTTCCAAGGGGACCAAGGTTTCATGCACGTTGCTAGCAAGCCTAACATCGCAAGCGAGCTGACCACCACCTACGTTGATCCGAATAACCACGCTACGGTGCGCGACGCCGCTGGGGCCGAGGTGCGGGCAACGATTACCGAGGACTTTAAAGCTGGGGCCGTTTACCACCGGATGACCCAGGAATTCAGCGACTTTAGCCGGATGATCGACGAACAAGACTTTGCCGCCGCCTACCAGTTGCTGGACGAATCAGTTGCCGTCGTTGGGGTCTTAGAAAAGGCCCGGGTGAAGGCCGGCATTGAATTCCCACGTAACTAATTAAATTACAAGCAACGTCGTCGGGGCGTTGCTTTTTTGATTAACAAGGTGCCCCATGATAAGGAGGTTCCTATGGTAAGCCAGCCGCAAGTCAACATCGAAGACCGTCCCGCCGTTACCATCGCCGGAATCGAAATCAAAGCCACGGATGATTCTCAGTGCCCCAGCGCGTGGGTGAAATTGTTAGACCGAGTGGTTGCTAAAACGCTTACCCGCCAATCGCTATGCGGTGGTGAGGATTGCAGGCCCGGTTCCCGAAAGCATTCACCACGCCTGGTGCTACCTTTGGCAGACCTATTTCCTGGAAAATAGACTTACCCACACTGGCGCGACGGACTTGGAAGCCTACGGACCAGGGGACCCGAACGCCCCTTCTGAATTAGTCAGGAAGGGCGCTTTAATGTCATTCAGGACTCTGTTAAGATGGTGTTAGGCCGAAAGCAACGACTAGCTATCGTTGCGGCAAGCTTAGTGATTTTGGCATGACAACCACCCTACACCTATTCCGGACACGGGGGTGATGGACATGCTAAATCGGGAAAGATTGGAGGGCTACGTCGGTGTCAACCGCGGCCATTATCGTAGCGGTAGGCAGTTTAATTCTAAACTGTGCTAAAGCCTACATAGCGCAGTACACCAGTGGTTTCCATGGCCAAGTGGCCGATGAAAACCTACTGGTGCTTGCGGGGAAGCGACAACGAAATCTGAGATTTCTGTCGCTCTCCCAATAAAAAAAGCTAGCCGTAAAGACTAGCTAGAATCCAATCATACCGGCTCACGTTTGGGATCACCGAAATGTCCTTCGGTGGTCCCTTCTTTTATTATGATACAGATAAAGTTTGAAGAAGACAAGAAAAGTGGTTAGGGGAAATTATATTTTTCTAGCCGCTTACTGTATTTCTTACTATTTTTATTTAGTTGATAGCCATTTCCTTAGCACTCTTCGCCTTTATAAAGCCCATCAAAACGGCCAGGATGGTCACGATAAACGGGAAGAAGGCAAATGGGACGAAGGCGAGTGGGTTGACCTGGAGGGTAGCGGCGATGAAGACCCCGGAAACACTCCACGGGACGATGGCGTTGACGGCCGCCCCGACGTCGTTTAGGACCCGGGTCATCAGTTCGCGGGGAAGGTGGTGGTGATCAAAGGCTTCCTTAAAGGATTCCCCCGGTAAGATAATGGCTAAGTATTGTTCACCCACTAAGAGGTTGACCCCGATACAAGTCAGGGCGGTGGCCATGGTTAAACCACCCAGTCCCTTGACGCTTGCTTCGACCTTGTCGACGATCGCCCCAATGATGTGGAACTTAATCAACAAGCCCCCCAGTGATAGGGCGAAGATGATTAAGGACAGCGAGGTTAACATGCTGCTGATACCCCCCCTGGACAAGAGGAGGTTGATCGTCTTGTTAGGGGTGTGGGCAACGTAGCCGTTCATGATCAGGTGGGTGACCTTGGTGATCGTGGTGGTGGGGTCGTGGAGCCAGCCCAAGGCGATCGCAAAGAGGGCGCCCAGCCCCAGCGACGGGATCGCCGGGACCCGCAGGATCGCTAGGATGATCATGAACAAGGCCGGCAAGAGGGTGATTGGGGAGATCCAAAAACCGGCCTCCAGCCCCGCCATCATGACGTGAATTGAGTGCAGGCTAGCGGTCTTGACGCTCATCCCGACCACCGTGAAGATCACCAGTGAGATGATCCAGGCCGGCAAATCGGTCCAGGCCAGCGAGCGGATGTGCTTGTAGATGTCTAATTCCCCGGTGGTGGCGGCGAGGTTCGTCGTCCCAGAAAGCGGAGAAACGTTGGAGCCACAAAAGGCCCCGGAAACAATTGCCCCGGCCGTTAGCGGCAGGCTAATGTGTAAAGTGGCGGAGATCCCAATAAAGGCGATCCCCATCGTTGAGATACTGGTAAACGAAGACCCACAGGCGATCCCAATGAGGGTGCAAACGATGAAGACGGTGGGGAGGAAGAACTTAACCGAGATGATCTTAAAGCCAAAGTACATGATCGTCGGGATTGTACCCGAGAAGATCCAGGTGGCGATCAAGACCCCGATCGTTTGGAAGATCACCAGGGGGTCGACGCCGGCCCGTAGCCCGGTGCGCATCCCGTCGATGATCGTGTCCCACTTAAAGCCCCGTAGACGGCCGTAAAGTATTAAGATAACAAAGGCGATCAGCAGCGGCGCCTGGGGTTCTTGTTTTTTGACGATGATCAAAAAGCCCAGCAGGCCCAAGATAACGACTAGGACCAAGATACATTCGGTCAGGCTGAAGGTCGGTTCAACCCGTTCTTTAAATTTTTTCATGATAATTCCTCTTTTTCACTATTAGTCTCAAAGCGACTGGCAACAATCGTTTTGAAATAATAGCCCTTTCCACCGTTCTTGACTGGCATCGTTTTCACCTCCTTAAAATAAAAACGCCCCCTGCCTGATCAACAGGCAAGGGACGATTTTCACCGTGGTACCACCCAGCTTTGTGCATTGCACCTCAAATGGACTATCGCGCCGTGCGTGAGTCACCTTGGTTGGAGTGTAATTCGTGATCGCGTTGTGGGTTAACTTACAGTGCCGTTAACTCTCTTAGCCAGGGAGCGGATCACTACTGGGGTTCCGGTGAATCATTAGAATTTTTTAATGTTGAATGTATTAAAACACGGGCGCCCATTCCTTGTCAACAAGAAAAGTTAAGAGTTAATCAGCGGTGAAGCGTAGCGACAGGCAGGTCAGGCCGCCATCGATTTTTTTAAATTCGCTCATCGCCGCTTCAAAGACCGGGAAGCCGTGGTCCTCCAACAGCTGTTTGACCACCGGGAACCCCGCCGGCATGATGACACCGTTACCGGTATTAATGCAGTTGACGGCGTAAGCTTCTTCGGCAGGGACGACCAGTTGGGTGAAGTTAGCAAAGGCGGGGTGGTTAACGAACTCGCCGGTTACCAGGAGCTTGCCATCGCCCAGATAAGTCGTTCCGGTTTTGAGGTGCAAGAAGTCGTGGACGGGGACGGCAAGCGCCGGGTGGTTAAACTGAGCGGCGATTGCTTTAAACTGTTCGAACCCTTCCCGGTTGGTCCGGGCCGACAAGCCGACGTAATAAGTCCCGTCGACTTCCATCACGTCGCCGCCCTCCAGGTGCCCGGGGGCGTTAATCTCAAAAATGTGGTCCTGGGAATAAAAGTGTTCGAGGGCTGGCCGGATGAAACCACGTTCCGGGGTCCGGCTGGTGCGGGCCGGGTTGGTGATCACGGCAAAGTCAGCGGCGACCACCGCCGGGTCCTCCACAAAACAGGAATCCGGAAAGGCTTCTAGGGGGTCTAGAACGGTGACGGCCACCCCGCGGTCCTTTAACAGGGCGACGTAGGCTTGGTGCTGAGCGAGGGCGGTGGGGTAGTCGGGTTGCCCCAGGTTGGCGTAGTCATCGATCCCGTCGATCACCGAGTGGCCGGGGGTGCGGACAAGTGCGTTGGTAAATAGCATTACAATCCCTCCTTCTTCGATTATATTCAACTTGATCTAATTTTAATTTTATCACAAATGTTGTAGTAAAGGAGGATGCTGATGAACCAAGCAGAAGTGTATCAATACCTAACTGAGCACGGGATCGATTACGAGGTGACCAACCACCCGGCGGTCTTTGATATGGCGGCGGTGGCCGACTTTCCGATGCCCCACCCGGAGGCCAACGCTAAAAACCTCTTTGTCAGAGACGACAAGCACCGCCACTACTACCTGGTAACGGTCAAGGGGGAAAAACGGGTCGACTTAAAGGCCTTAAGCACCCAGGAGGGGACCCGGCGGTTGAGTTTTGCCTCCGAGCAAGACTTACAAAAGTACCTCGACCTAACGCCGGGCTCGGTGACGCCGCTGGGGGTTTTAAATGATGAGCAGCGCAAGGTTGAGGTGATGATTGACCAGGAATTGGCCGCGGGGTTGGTGGCGGTCCACCCCAACATTAACACGGCGACGGTGTGGCTAAAAACCAGCGATTTGGTGCAGCTGTTGGCCGACCACGGCAACCAGGTGAAGCTAGTCCACATTCCGATTAGAAACGCTGATTAAAGGGGTGCACCCTTTTAATTCGTTATTTAAAAATTTATAATGAAGGAAAGGAGGGTGATTTTGATGAATGAACCAGTTTATGATTCCTACTTTTACGATGAGCGAGCCTTCAACCTTCACGATGCGGCCTATAAGCCACTGAAGAAGGCTAAAGCACCCGCGACGCCCCTCAACATTCCGCCCCTGTTAACCCCAGACAAAGTGGACGGCGACGACGTTTACTACACCGTTACCGCCCAGGCGGGGGCAACACAGCTATTGCCGGGGGAAAAGACCAAGACCTGGGGCTTTAACGCCTCGATGCTGGGGCAGACGGTGGTCTTTGAGCGCGGCAAGACTTACCACATGCACCTGGTCAACCACCTACCGGAGGTGACGACCTTCCACTGGCACGGACTAGAGATTCCCGGGCCAATTGAAGACGGCGGCTGCCACGCCCCGGTTTACCCGGGCGAGGCCCGCGACGTGACCTTTAAGATTATCCAGCCGGCCGCCACCGCCTGGCTCCACGCCCACCCCTGCCCGGAAACGGCCTACCAAGTTTGGCAGGGCCTGGCGACGATGGCGATCATTCACGACCAAGAAGAAGCTCACCTGGCCTTGCCGCACACTTACGGGGTTGACGACCTGCCGTTGATCTTGCAGGACCGCAACTTCCACGCGGACAACCAGTTTGACTACCGGGCCGATTACGACCCCGATGGTGTCCAGGGTGACACGGCGGTGATCAACGCCACCGTTAACCCTTACTTTGACGTCACCACCCAGCGCCTGCGCTTGCGAATTTTAAACGGCTCTAACCGCCGCGAGTACCGGCTCCACTTCTCGGACGACTTAACCTTCACCCAAATTGGTTCGGATCTGAGCTTTTTGCCCCACCCGGTCAAGTTAAAGAAGCTGATGACTACCTGTGCCGAGCGCCAGGAGATCGTGGTCGACTTTGCCGGCTACCAGCCGGGCGACACGGTTACCCTGTACTCCGACGACAGCCCGCTGGTCGAGTTCCGGATCCACGAGTTTACGCCAATAACAGAGGAGTTACCAACCACCCTGACCAAGATTGATTACCCCGCCCCGGACCCGAGCCTACCCGTCAAGCAGGTGGTGATGTCCGGGATGGACGAGACGGTGATGATTGACGGCAAGAAGTTCCAGATGGACCGGATCGATTACACGATGCCGATGGGCAAGTGCCAGCTTTGGGACATTACCAACACCAACGACATGAACGGCGGGATGATTCACCCCTTCCACATGCACGGCTGCGCCTTTGAGATCGTCTCCCGTAACGGCCAGGAACCCTACCCGTTTGAACACGGACTTAACGACACCATCGCCGTTAACCCGGGCGAACACGTCATCATCAAGGTCTACTTCCAAGTGCCGGGGGTCTTTATGTACCATTGTCACATTATCGAACACGAAGATGGCGGGATGATGGCCCAACTAAAGGTTGTCGACTCGGCCGCCCCGGACCGGGAGTACCACTTGCTCAACCATACGACCCTGATGGAGGCCTTTGCCAAGGAGCGGGGCGTCACGATGGATGAACTCTGGCTTGGTGGGATGGACTCCTACAAGAAGATGGGGATGCACATGTAGCCCTTAATTAGCGAAAAAGCGGTCGGGTGACCCCACCGCTTCTTTTATTTGCATTAGTGTTACTAAAAAAGTTGCACTTTCAAAAAGTAAGTGTTATCCTAAGACCAAGTTGAAAGAGAGAAGAGAAAGGAGGGGGGCACGATCGCCAATACCCGCGTCAGTGATTTACTGCAGATCCTCGTTTACCTAAAGGTCCACCAAGGAGAAGAGGTATCTAGCCAGATTCTCGCCTCGAGTTTAAAAACCAACCCGAGTCAGGTGCGCAAGATGATTGCCCAACTACGGGCCGCCAATATTTTAGCGGCCCGGCAAAACAACCGCGACGATAACTTTGCCCGTGACCTTGATCAGATCACGGTGTTGGACGTTTACCGGGCCACTGAGCCCAAGAACCCCTTCTTGGTGCCGGATCAAGAAACCTCGGGTCAGTGTAGCGTCGGGGTCGCCTTTCCGGAGGTGATTACCAAGCACTTTGCTGAGGTTCAAGTCGGGATTGAACAGCGCCTGGACCAAATTACGGTTCAGCAATTAGTCGACGAGACATTAGCTAACATCGCAGAGCACGAAAACAGAAAGGAAGCTTAATCATGAAAATTACAATTTTTGGTAAGGGTAACATGGGGCAAGCCATTGGCCACAACTTCGAACTGGCCGGTAACACGGTGACCTACCTAGGCTCCAAGGATCACGCCGATAGCCTGGGCGACCTGGTGATCATGGCCGTGCCGTACCCGGCGCTAGCTGGCTTAGCCGACCAATACGGCGACCAGTTGGCCGGCAAGGTCGTTGTGGACATCACCAACCCGCTCAACTTTGAGACCTGGGACGAATTAGTGGTTCCCACCGACAGCTCGGCCGCCCAGGAACTGCAAAAGCGCCTGCCAAACAGCAAGGTCTTAAAGGCCTTTAACACGACCTTCGCTGCTACTCTGCAAAGCGGCCAAGTTGGCGGCCAGCAACAGACGACCGTCCTGGTGGCCGGTGACGATGATGACGCCAAGGCAACCTTCAAGGAGGCCTTAAAGGGGAGTCCCTTAGCCGTGCTCGATGCCGGCAAGCTCAAGCGGGCCCGCGAACTGGAAGCAACTGGCTTCTTGCAGATGACCTTGGCCGCCAGCGAACAAATCGGCTGGACCGGCGGCTTTGGGGTGATTAAGTAGGAAGTGCGACCCAACCTCCTCGACGGGCCGTTGGACTAAGCTAGGCCAACAGTTGAAAATTAAAACCGCCCCCCAGCAAAGTTGGCTGGGGGGCATTTTATTTCCCGGGAAATTGGTATAATTAGCTAAATAACTTCCGGAGGAAATAATGATGAAGCGTAGTGTTGATGCCCCGCTGGTCCCCATTTTGTTAGGGCTGGCCGGGATTTTAGAATTAGTGGCGGGAATGGCGGGTCACACTTGGATCACCGTCCCGTTAGCACTCGTATTTTTCGTCTGTACCGCTTTGTATTTGCGCACCTCGCTAGTTGGCAAATACAAGATCATTGACCGGGTGGTGGGTGAAACACGGATCGCCCCTACGGATCAGGTTTTAGACCTCGGCTGTGGTCACGGCGCCGTGATGCTAGCCGTGGCTAAGCACTTAAGGGCGCCCGGCAAGGAAACCGGGATCGACATCTGGAAGAAGGTCGACCAAGCTGGTAACCGCCAAGCGGCGACCCAAGCAGCGATTGAGGCGGCTGGGGTTAGCCAAGTTGCGCGGCTGCAAACCGCCGACATGACGGCGCTGCCCTTTAATGACAATCAGTTCGACGCCGTTTTTGCTAGCCTGTCGCTCCACAACGTCAAACCTAAGCAAGCGCGGCGCCAGGCATTGACCGAGGCGCTGCGGGTTCTCAAACCCGGCGGCCGGTTAGTGATCATCGACATTGAACACAGCGACGAATACCGGCGGGCGCTGATCACGCTAGGTGCCCAGCAAATTGAAGTTACCAACGCCGGCCTCGATGGGGTCTACGGGGTGATGGTAACGCGGGTGTTAACGGCAAGCAAATAAAAAGGATCGGGAGAAAAAATGGTTCTTCCGGTCCTTTTTAAATGCCACCAAAAATGTATAGGGACGCCCCAACTAAGACGACGCCGGTCACGATCAGGGCCGGCCGCATCGAAGCCTTAATTCCCAGCCTGCTGAGGCGTTGGAAAAGGCGGTTAGTGCCGGTTGGGTGTTCGATTTCCTTAGCGAAGACCCCCAGGTAGATGACGATGATGCCGGCGATCAAGAGCAGGGTGGCGATTAACAGGTTCGCGGTTTGCAAAAAAATCACTCCTCAATTAGGTGAATAGGGCAATCAAAGCGGAAACGGTGTTTAAGAGGGCGTGGATCCCCCAGCTGGTGTACAGCGAACCGCCACTACGGCGTTCGTTGAGCCAGCCCACGCAGTAGCCAATCACCATTTCGATTAGGACGATGATCAGGGTGACCAGCCAGTTCCCGGCGCCCGCCAGCAAGAGGCCGTGGACTGCCCCAAAGCAAATTGCCTGGGTGAGGTTGGCGGGCAAAAAGCCGAAGCGGTCCTGGAGGCGCTTGAGTAAGAAGCCCCGGAAAAAGATCTCCTCGGGCAAGGAGGTTCCCACGATCGCGTACACCAGCGCAGCCGGGATGCCGGCGAAGCCCCGGTGATTGAAAACGAAGGTGGCCAAGATCCCGTGGTCGACAATCAGGGGGAGGGGAATCGCCAGCAAAAGGGTGAACAAGACGACGATGACGGTCGTCAGCCAGGTGCGTTGGACCGGCGGGAGGAAAAAGCCCAACCAACGGCCAAAGTGGACTTGGCGCCGGGTGACGATTACCCACCACAAAAAGGGGATGGTCAGGGCGAGGACCAGTTCCCCAATGGCGTTAATGGCTTGGTGGATCAATAACACGGCGCGGACTCCCTTCTCTTTGCATTATCTTGATTATAAGATAAATAAAGGAGGGGCGCCTCTCCTTTATTCAGAAAAATTAGCCGGCCAAGAAAAGTCGCTTGCCAAATGCCCTTCTAATTCAAGTAGGGCGATTTTACGTTCTAAGCCACCTCCGTAACCGGTCAAGTTACCGTGCGCCCCGATGACCCGGTGGCAGGGGATGAACAAGGAGAGGTGGTTTTTACCGACGGCGTTGCCGACCGCCTGGGCAGACATGGAGGTCCGGTGGCGAAGCTTAGCTAGCTCGCCGTAAGTTACCAGGCGGCCGTAGGGGATCGTCAGTAACTGTTCCCAAACCTGTCGTTGGAAGGGGGTTCCCTGAACGTGGAGGGGCGGTAGCCAAGTCGGGGCTTGGCCGGCAAAATATTCGTCGAGCCAGCGGCGGGCCTGGTCTAGTGCCGGGCTGGTTCCTGGTTGGGCGTCGTCTTCAACCGTATCGGCATAGTAGCGACCGTCTTCAAACCAGAGGCCGCACAACCCTTGTTCGTCGCTGACCAGTAAAATGTCACCTAAAGGGGATTGGTAATGACAAGTAGTTTGCATAGGGGCGTCTCCTTTTTACCTAAATTATAGCTTACTTAATGGTTGGTTCGGTGATGAAATATGCGGCACCCATTGGGATGAGGGCAACCGCCGTCAGGATGAAGAAGACGGTGATTAAGCTTGTGGCATCGGCAACCTGACCCAAAAAGGGGGTGGCGATCCCACCGATACTGATGGCCAGGCCGAGGGTAACCCCGGAAGCCAAGCCCATCTGGTTAGCGCTGGCCCAGCAGGACAATCGCGCTGTAAGGGATGAAAATTAACATCCCGATCGGCAAGAGGAGGACGCTAGCAACGATAACGCTCTTGGTTAAGCTAAAGGCCAGCAACAAGAAGGACATGATGGTAAAGGCGAACCGAATCGTTTTGACGGCGCCGAGGTGGTCGACCAAGTGACCGCCGATGATCGTCCCGGTCGCCCCTACGATAAAGAGAACGCTGAGGGCTAAACTCCCGCTGGTGTTGAACTGCTTGAGAATGTGCATCCAGTAGAGGACCAAGAAGGTGTTAAGCCCGTAAAAAATAATTGAACGCCCGAATAAAACGCAAGCTAAAATGGCGAAGTGGCGCCAGTCGTCTTTAACCGGAACCGGGGAGTCACTTTCTCGTTGCCGCTTTTGTTGCCAGTGTTGGGCTGATTGCCGACGCATGGCGGGGAAGTAGTGCGCTAACAATAAGGCTACTCCGCCGCCCACCAGGATAAAGAGGCCAACCCTGGAAATCCCCAGGGCGTTAGCGACCAAAGTGACCGTGATCGGCCCGCAGGCAAAGCCCAGGTTACCACCAAAGGAGAAAACGCTCATGGCGTGGCCCTGGTTAACATCGACCAAACCGTTAACCAACTTGGCGGCGTCGGGGTGGTAGGCGGCGATTCCGACCCCGCAGACTAAGCAGCTGGTAATCAAGAGGAAGTATTGGTTGTCCCAACCGAGCGTTCCGAAGCCCAGGCCGGTGATTAAAAGGGCCGGGATAATTATCCAACCGGTGTGGAAACGGTCGGATAAAAAGCCAAACAGTGGTTGAATAATTGAAGAAACCAGGTTCATGGCAAAGACCAGGGTGGCGGCAATGGCGTAGTTGAAGTAGTGTTGGGCAATTAAGAGGGGTAACAGGGCGGCCAACGCCCCCCTGGTTAAAGTCAACGACAAAGCGGCCTAGCGAAAGGCCGTATACGTATTTTGATAACATGGTCAATTCTCTTCCTCGATTGAATTTTTTAGTAGTTAGTGTCATTCGAAGGGCGAAAGTGTCGCCGTTTTCCCCAAAAAGATCGTGATTTACCCAAAGGGAGGGTTCGGTAAATGCCTAATTACATCAACTCGGTTAATTTACGTGAGAATAGTGACTTTCCTTACCTAGTACTAGACGTGGTCGACCGTCACCCCACCCCGCGCAACCCGGGCTTTCACGTTTTCCACTGGCACCACGACCTGCAACTGCCCTATGTGCTGGTGGGGCGGGTTCGGGTTCAGACCCTAGCGGAGACGGTAACGTTAACCACCGGGCAGGGGTGCTTGATCAAACCAGAGGTCATCCACCGGATTGAAGGGACGCCAGAAAGTCATTACCGTAGCTTTGTCTTCCCGGTGACGATGGTGACCTTTTACCCGGGCAGCCCGGCCAAACGGCTTGTAGCGGAGACGTTAACGACAACGGAACGCTCAATCCTGCCCTTCCTAAACGACCAGGACTGGACCAAGAAGGTCAACGGCTTACTCCGTGGGTTGAATGAGCTCGAACAAAGTAAGGGTGAGCCCCTTTATCCCTATCAAGTGCTGACCGCCTTAACCCAACTTTGGCTAGTCATCGAAGAGCACTTGCCCACTAAAAAATTGGTGAAACCAACGATCGCCCAACTCCGGATGCGGCAGATGCTAGCCTTCATTGATGACCACTACCAAGAACGCTTGACCCTAACGGAGATTGCTCACGCCGCCCACGTCGGCCGTTCGGAATGTAGTCGGTGCTTTCAGAAAACCCTGGCGACTTCGCCAATACGCTACTTACAAGAGTACCGGTTGGAAAAAGCGGCTAAGCTCTTAACCACGACGCCCCTACCGATTAGCGTGATCGCTAACCAAGTTAGCTTTGGGGCGGGACCCTTTTTCAGCCAGTGCTTTAAGCGCCGGACCAGGGTGACCCCCCGCCAGTACCGAGAGCGGGGTCCCAAAGTGTAAATTACTTCGGTGACGAAATAAATTGACTTCCCGCTTCGCTGGGGTTATCCTAAAATCATCGGTACCGAAGTAAATTAAAATCAACCTACAACGAAGGGATGAAGTAACATGACGGAAATCAACGACCAAGAGTTAATGCATAAGCTGATGAAGACGGTAAAGGGCCTGCACAAACGGGTCCAAGGCTCCGGTCCAATGGGGGGCAAGTGCCACCACCACGAACACGGACCAAACGGCCAGGGCTGCCCAATGCACGGCGGGATGGGCCCGGGCATGATGATGGGGAGGCACCACATGCCGCCATTTGCCAAGCCGGGGCTGGGGCACGGCCACAGTCGCGAACACCTCTTAGTGTTAATCGGTAAGCACCCTGACGGCATTCGGCAAAAGGAACTGGCCGAGGGCTTTGGTATCAACCAATCCTCGACTTCCGAGCTGGTTAGCAAGTTAGAAGACGACGGCTACCTAAAGCGCGAGGTTGACCCGAAGGATAAGCGGGCAACCCTGCTCTTCTTAACCGACCTGGGTAAGGCACGGGCCGCCGAAGTGGAAGACGCCCAAAAGACGATGTTTGAGGGGCTCTTTAAGAACCTGACGGCGGAAGAAAAGCAAACCTTTGGTGACCTGTTAGATAAAATCCGCGGTGACCAAAATTAGAAGAATCTGGGACGCATCTGCGAATGGGTGCGCCCCTTTTTTAATCCCGTAGTCGATGTCCGTTCGCTGAACGCCCGTCAGCTCGCCTTTTGACTGGTGAAAAGTAAGTAAAGACCTTACGGATTTATTAAAATCACCGGGCCAAATTGACCACAATTAGATGATTCTGATAAAGTGGTAACGTTAGTAAAAATGTTATATCACTGTTGAGGTATTGTAGTTATGAACGAAGAAAACGAAACGCGTGCCGACTACCGGCGCCGGGTAAACAACCAACCCGAGTCTGGTACGAACGGCGCCGGAATCGGTGGCAACGGGCGCAATCCCCACCCGCCATACTACCGGGGCGGTAAGAAGTGGTTTAAGTGGGTGAAGCGGATCATCTTCTTGATCCTCTTGTTAATTGTGGCCGGGGGGGCCTATGAATACCACCAAATCAATAGCACCGCTAAGAATGTCTTCTCTAGCGGGAGCGGGAAGATCTCAGCGAAGTTAAAGGCCGGTAAGCCGATCTCGATTTTAGCGATGGGGACCGACGTGGGGGCCTTAAACCGGGGGAATACCGGTGGGAACACCGATACCCTGGAATTGATCACGATTAACCCCAAGAAGAAGACGATTACAATGACCTCGATTCCGCGTGATACCCTGGTTAAGGTGAACACCGACGAAGGGGCCGATTACGTTAAGATCAACGCCGCCTACCAAATCGGCGGTGCCAAGCAAACCGTCAAGCAGGTTAAGGAATTACTCGGCGTACCGATTGATTACTACGCTGTGATCAACATGGGGGTCTTGGAAAAGGTGGTTAACGCCGTTGGTGGGGTCACCGTCGACAACCCATTCGCCTTCACTTACGAAGGGCACCACTTTAAGAAGGGGAAGCAACACTTAAACGGGGCCAACGCCCTGAAGTACTCCCGGATGCGTTACGACGATCCAAACGGGGACTACGGCCGGCAAAAGCGCCAGCAACAAGTGATGGAATCCGTCATCAAGACCTTTAAGAAGTCCGGGAGCATCACCGCGGCCAACGACATCTTAAAGGCCGTCGGGGACGGGGTGAAGACCGATATTCCGATTGACAACGTGGCTGCTTTGTACACCAACTACCACGCCGCCATGGATAACGTTAAGACCTACCACATGCAAGACCTGGATGCGACGATCGAAGGGGTTTCCTTCCAAATCGCCACGCCAAAGGAAATTAACCGGATTTCTAAGTTAATTCGGACCCAATTAGGCTTGAAGACCAAGACCGTTACCAACGCCGAAACAAGGATGTACAACGAGCAAACGACTTACGATGGTTACACCAACGTTAACTTTGTTCTGCCAAAAGGGGCTTCTTACAATAGCCCGGGCAGCGGCACCAGTTCTTCTTCGACCAGCTCTAGCTACGGTACCAGCTCTTATGGCACTAGTTCATACGGGACTAGCTCCTACGGGACGGGGACCACGGGCTCAACGTTCGGTTATTAGTGAAATTAAGGGGCAGTGACCAATGTGTCACCGCCTCTTTTTTGATGCTTTTTTTCCTACCGTTGGGAAGGTCGGGAGCCACTTCCAGTTTGAGGACAAAGCTGCAAATAGGACAGGACAAATCTGCAAATTTGCGCAAAATGGAAGTACGACCCAACGGCTTGTCGAGGAGGTTGGTCGCATTTCCAGATAACGTGCTCCCAACCACAGGCCTAGTGGCTAAGTACGGGCAGAGAACAGTGCGTACCGCACTAACCCCCGCCCTAGCTTAGCCCAACGGCCTGTCGAGGAGGTTGGTCGCACTCACTTTATTGCACAAATCCAAACATTTGTCCTGTCTCCCCTCCGCAGTCTGGTTCGTTTCTTTCCACCGCTTTTGCTTATTCTTGATTCTTATCAATTCACTTTTGGGCCGCAAGCGCTACAATGATCCCAGATTGGGAACACTTAAAATTGGATTGGAGGAATTTTGATGACTAAATACCGTGCAGAAATTATGCCGCTCAACGCCGCCAAAATTGGGACCGAGGCGCACGGCTACGTAGAATTCACCACCGAAGGCGATAATCTCCACATTAAGTTGGAGATGTTTGATACCCCCGCTAACATCCAGCACTGGGAGCACTTCCATGGTTTCCCGGATGGCAAGGACGCCAGTGTTCCAACTGAGGCCCAAGACGTTAACCACGATGGCTACATTGACCTACCGGAAACCGAGCCCGTCTCCGGGACGACGATGGTGCCACTGGATGCCGCTCCCCACGAGATGAACATCCCCAACGATAACTACCCGGTGGCCGACGCAACGGGCTACTACAGTTACGAAAAGGACGTCCCGTTGGCTAAGCTAGAGGCTAAGTTCAAGGAGGTCTTCCACGACCAAGCACTAGCCCTTGATAAGCGGGTCGTTTACGTCCACGGGGTACCGGCGGAATTAGAATTGCCGGCGACCGTGGCGGGTAAGCTTAACGATAAATACGAACAACACGTCACCTTACCGATTGCCGCCGGTAAAATTGAACGCCTAGACTAGGGGCGTTGCGCGTTTAAGCAAAACATTTGAAAGCGGTTTTAAATGGTGTTACCTTATTCACGTAAAGGGAGGTTCAATTCATGAAATACGAAAAGACCAAGGAAGCACTCAACCAACTCGTTGCTGACCTGAGCCAACTGGTGATGGTGGTTCACCAAACCCACTGGTACATGCGCGGGGAGAACTTCTTGAAGCTCCACCCGCTGATGGATGACTGGATGGACGATTTGAACGACCAACTGGACGAAATTTCCGAACGACTGATTGCCCTTGATGGTTCACCATACTCCACCCTTAAGGAAATGGCGGAACACACCAAGATTCCCGACGAACCAGGCAACTGGAACAAGTCAACGCCCGAACGGCTCGAAGTACTGGCCAAGGACTACCGTTACTTAGCCGATCTCTACCAGCAGGGGATCGAAATTAGTGACGATGAAAAGGACTTCTCTACCCAGGACATCTTCATTGGCTTCAAGACCGCCACGGAAAAGCGGCTTTGGATGATCCAAGCGGAACTGGGGAAGGCTCCGGAACGGGACCTCTAAACACAGCGCACAATCTAAGCAACGCTCGCCAAGTGGTGGGCGTTGCTTATTTTATAGAAGATTAATTTTTGGTGACGCCCGGTTTGATTGAGTAGGGAGGCTTGCCCGGAAGCGTTGGTTCGTGCTAAATTGGTGAAAGCAAAATTTTAGAAAACACGAGGAAATTGCACGTGATTACCATTACTGACCTGAGCCTGAACCTGTCAGGCCGGACCTTGTACCGCGACGTTAACCTCAAGTTCACGCCTGGCAACTGCTACGGGGTGATTGGGGCGAACGGGGCCGGCAAGTCCACCTTCTTAAAGCTGTTGGAAGGGAAGATGAGCCCGACGACCGGGACGATTTCGATTGGCCCTAACGAACGGATGACCTCCTTAAACCAGGACCACTTCGCCTTTGACGACTGCACGGTCATGGACACCGTGATTCAGGGCCACGCCAAGCTGTATCAAATCATGCAAGAAAAAGACGCCCTCTACGCCAAGCCGGACTTCTCCGATGAAGACGGGGTGAAGGTGGCCGAACTGGAAGCCGAATTTGCCGAAATGGACGGCTGGAACGCCGAAGCCAACGCCTCCCAACTCCTCCAATCGCTGGGGATCTCGGAAAGCCTGCACGACACCTTGATGGGTGAGCTAGCCGAAAGCGACAAGGTGAAGGTCCTCTTGGCCCAAGCCCTGTTCGACTCGCCAGACATCCTCTTGCTGGACGAACCGACCAACGGGTTGGACGTTCACACGATCGCCTGGCTGGAAGACTTCCTGGCCGGCTACGACAAGATCGTGATTGTCGTTTCCCACGACCGTCACTTCTTAAACCAAGTCTGCACCCAGATGTGTGACGTGGACTTCCAAAAGATCAAGCTCTACGTGGGGAACTACGACTTCTGGTACGAATCTAGCCAACTGGCTGCCCAATTAGCCGCCAACCAAAACGCTAAGAAGGAAGAAAAGATCAAGGAGCTCCAAGAGTTCATCGCCCGCTTCTCGGCCAACGCCTCCAAGCACAAGCAGGCCACTTCCCGTAAGAAGCAGTTGGAAAAGATCACCTTAGAAGACATCCAACCGTCAATGCGTAAGTACCCCTACATCAAGTTTGAACAGGACCGCCCGCTTGGAAACGACTTGTTAAAGGTGGAGCACATTTCCCACACCGTTGACGGCGAAAAGCTGTTAAACGACGTCTCCTTCTTGATCCGGCCGGGCGAAAAGGTGGCCTTCTTGTCCCGCAACGACATGGCAACGACCGTCTTAATGCAAATTATTGCCGGGGAAATAACGCCGGACGAAGGGACCGTTACCTGGGGCCAAACGACCTCTACTAATTACATGTCCCGTGACTTAAACGCCGCCTTTGATAACGATGAATTGACGATCATTGACTGGTTGCGCCAATTCGCCACCAAAGAGGAAAACGACAACACCTTTTTGCGCGGCTTCTTAGGGAAGATGCTGTTCTCCGGGGAGGAAATTGATAAGCAAATCAAGGTCCTTTCTGGGGGCGAAAAGGTGCGGTGCCTCTTATCCAAGATGATGTTGCAACACGCCAACGTCTTATTGATGGACGACCCGACCAACCACCTCGACCTGGAATCGATCACGGCGCTAAATGACGCCATGGAAAGCTTCCCGGGCTCGATCCTCTTCACCAGCCACGACCACGAATTCATTCAAACGATTGCTGACCACCTGATTGAAGTGGGACCAAACGGCTTTGTGAGCCGCGCCGATACTACTTACGATGACTTCTTGGCCCACCCAACGGCCCAAGAACAAGTGGCCGCACTGTACGAATAGTAAACTAAACACCCCCCAGGAACGTTGCATTCCTAGGGGGTGTTTCAGTATTATCCATCAAGGGGGATGAGAGCTCCCGCAAAATAAAAGGACCCCAGTCATGTTCGTGAAGCGAACTACTGGGGCCCCTTGTTGTACTGCGCGTCTTCCAGGCGCTTTCTATGATGCTGATGTTTGGCTCATTCGTTTTAGTATTGCTAGATTACATCGACACAAATAAAAAGATTCCCCACAGTACAACTTTGGCGAGTTATATACTTAGTATAACAAGCCATCGCCTTTCTAGTTACATTATAGCACAGGGATTGGAATTGGTAAGGAGTACTGAATTAACTTGGTTTGCATCTCGCCTTCCCGTATAATGGAAGGGCAGAAAGTTATAAGGGCGGTGGCTGTCTTTTCCTAGTGAGGTGATGACTATGGAAACATGGACAAATCTTCAGAAGGGTTTCACAGCCAATGAGTGTTTTTCAAGCACTTACACTGATGCTGATGTTTGGCTCGTTTGTCTTAGCATTGCTAGACTATATCGACAAACATTGGCACAAATAAAAAAAGCCGTCCCACTTCATAACTTTGGCAGAGTTATGGGACGAACTTAGTCACATATAACAACGCCATCGCCTTTTTAGCGACCTGCGTCGGAGTCCTGTTGGTAGCAGGGCTCCTTTTTGTATCTCTATTATAACATGGGAAATGAATAATGGCTAAGTAGGTTCTTTTGGAAATAGATGTCTTTTCCTAACGAGGTTTCACAGCCAATGAGGGAGCGTGACAGAAATTTTTAATTTCGTCGTCGCGCCCCAGCAAACAACAATAGGGCTCCAGTCGGGTACGTAAAGCGACCCACTGGAGCCCATTGTTGTACTGCGTGTCTTTCAGGCGCTAACCTTGATGATGATGTTCGGCACGTTTGTACTAACGTTGCTAGATTACATCAAGAAGTATCACAAATAGAAAAGCCGTCCTACAAAATAACTTTGACCGGTTATAGGACGACTTAGGTTTCTTATAACAACGCCATCGCCTTTTTAGCGACCTGATTGAAAGGCTGGTTCGCACCTGCTCCTTACGGCTCCGTCTTGGAAGGGTGGGCGTGGGTGTCTAGCTTAGAGCCGTCGTTGGGGGTGTAGAAGTAAACGGGGCCGTCGATGGACTTGTCGTAGTCGACTTGGACGTCGAGGCCTTCGAAGAACCAGTTTTCTGATTCTTCGATGTAGTAGTGAACGCCGTCAACGACTTGGTCGACCAGTGGTTGAATTGGTTGGTCGTGCCGGCTCATCCCGGTTGAGAACCCTTCGTGGGCGTTGGTTTCACCGTATACCCGGCCGAAGAAGTGGACCCCGCCACCTTCGGGAACGCCCATGCCCTCACGGAACCACTTACTTGCTTCGGGGGAGATGCTAATCTTGGAAACTGCCATGTCGAAAACTCCTTTGTATTCGGTTTCAAATTAACCCTAGGATAGCATATTTACCGGCGGGCGCCAAATGAATGGCTCAACTTTAACTTACCCCAGAATTTGCTATAATAAATCTAATTGGAAAAAAGGGGTGGCAGATCGATGCGAGCGTTAGCAATCTTAGCGTCACACAAACAAACCGGTATTTCCGGACAGATGTTGGCGGCGACAACCGCGGGATTGACAAGGGATCCGGCGTGGGAAGTGGAGACCATTTACCTGGCGGATTACCAGATTGGACCGGATTATCCGGGGCACCCCAACCCGGTGTTGCGGGAGTTAGAAAAGAAAATGCTAGCGGCTGACGTGTGGATCATCTCATCACCCACTTATCTAGGGAACATGAGTGGACAATTAAAGAACTTCTTTGACTGTTTCCGGCGCCGCTTTTACCGCGAAGACCACGTTGGACGCTTATTTCCCGGGAAATTTGCCGGTAAGCGTTACGTTTCGTTGACCTCGTGTTACGCCGGCCCCCTCAAAAACTTCATCTTTCGGGCCTCCAACCCGCCCCTGGAACAGGTCGATAAGGTGCTACTCGATGCCGGCCTCGTTAAGGTGGGCGAAGCGGTACAGACGGGGACCTGGAAGATGAAGGAACTCCCCCAAGCCAAGGTGGCTGAGTTAACCAAGTTAGGCCAAGAAATTACCAACCCGCACGTAAAAGAGAGGTGGACCTTAACCGTGTTCAGATACATAGTTTTATTCTTTACAATTGCCTTGGTCACCCTGGTCACGATGGGGCTCCAAGCTTGGCTCTTTAGTTTCTTAACCGTTGCGGTGACCTTCTGGCTGTCCTGGGCCGTGTTCGTGGTGATTTTCTTTGCCATCCTGTCGGTCATTTTGCATATTTTGACCGTTATGCAACACAAGTTTAAGTAGGGGCGGTGCGTGATTAATCGTGAAAACGGTGTCGCCCGTTCAAAAACAAGTGCTATAATGAACTCCTTGAGGAAAAATTAATTGAAAAGGGCCCCCGGGCCTTGTGAGGTGACAATGATGGATCGATGTGCGGCAATGCGAGAAGCAATGCATGAGCCAGAATTACGGGCGAAGTTATTTGCGGGAAGCTTTGGGATGCGGATGCAAGCCCACCGTGTGTTAACTGACGGTCGGGCGAGCCGTTACCCTTACCCGAGTCAACTGGGTTCACGGGTGAAAAACCCCTACCTAACGAGCGGGATTTCTGATAATTTGATGGAATTCAACGCCGTGATTATGAAGGGGAGCGAGGCGGCCGTCCGCCAGCTGCAAATCCTTCAGCAGATCGTTGACCGCCAGATGGAAAGTCAGGAACGCTTGTGGCCGTTAACGATGCCCCCGGCCCTGGTCTACAAGGACGACCTCGATTTTTTGAGTTATAACTGCTCACGCCCCGACCAAAAGGATTTTTACTACTACCTGATTGGCAAGTACGGCATTAAGTCGCTGTTGATGGGGGGAGTTCACGTCGGTTACGGCCTGGACAAGCAGCTGCTAGAGAAAATCTACCACCGCTTTTACCAGGACAAGTACCGGCGCCAAGCTGATTTCCAAAACCACCTCTACTTTAAGCTCGCCCAGGGCTTTTACCGTTGGCAGTGGCTCTTCACCTACCTGTTTGGGGCCAGCCCGGTGGCGACCAGCGTCAAAGACATTGTGGCGCCCGAGTTAGAACACCAGGTCCGGTCTTTGCGTAACTCCAAGTATGGCTTCACCAACTTGCCAAACGAACAGGTCGATTACAGCTCTTTAGACGCCTACATCAATAGCCTGGCCGACTACCTGGAAAACGGCACCTACCAAAACTTCCACGAGTACTTTGGGCCGGTCTGCTTACACGGGCGGACCAGCAACTTGGAAAAAACGATCAACGATGGGGTCCAATACATCTCAATGCGCGGCTTTGACACCGATCCGTTCTCCAAGGCCGGGATCTCAGAGGATACCTTAAACTTCCTCGAACTGGTCATGATCTACACCCTCCTGACGGAAACGCCGGATGACATGGCCGACAAGGTAAAGGTCGCCACCGAACGAAACGAGCAGGCCGCCCTCCAAGAACCGACCGCCCAAGAGGACTGGATGAAAGAAGAGGGGCTTGATTTCGTCAACCAGCTGGAAGCCTTCTGCGAGGAGTACGACGCCCCGCGTAAGTACCGGTTGGCCCTGAAGTTCGTCCAACGCCGGATTGAAGACCCGAGCTTAACGATTGCCGGGCAGATGGCTTCCAAGATGGAAAATGGCACGATGCTTTCCTTTGGCCTGAAGGTGGCTAACGACCGCTACTTGGAGCTGGTACAATCCAGCCAACCGCTAGCCGTGATTGCCAAGGGGTACTCGGTAACCGCCCAGGAGTTGATCCGGGCGGCGATCGTGCTAGGGATCCAAGTGTGGTTAGACCACGGGGTCCGCTTCAACGTTGGCGACCACGAGGAGCTATTGCCGGCGGACGTTGACCTGCCCCTGGAAGAAGGGCCGCAACAATACCTGTTAAACCTCTTCCCGGAAGTGGGCAACGAATAAGGAAAGTGACCAATCAAATAGGGGCTGGGAGCAGGGAGTTCCCAGCCCCTTACTATTATTCTCAAATCTTAGACAGAAAACGTGGCCAATCACCGCAGGCCTAGCTTAGTCATCCGGCCTGCCGAGAAGGTCATTGGCCACGCTTGTTAATTGGAGGAATCATCATGCGAACCATTGCCGTGATTGGCTTAACTAACTTAGGAGTCACCTTGGCGCGGCTGTTAGCGGCCACCAACCGGGTCGACCGCCTGATATTATTGGACCAAGACGATCAAGTTGCGGTGGGCCTGGCCGCTGACCTGGCTGCCAGCCCGGCACCCCACTGTGAAGTGGTGATCCAAGATCCGGCCGCTCTCAAGGCCGCTGACGTCTTGGTGGTGACAATTGGGCAGCGTTTCTTGGGCCAACCGGATGCGTTTGCGCAACTAGCCGGCAATGCCCAAGCAATTCAAGAATGGCGCTCCGCCGTTACCGAAAGTGGCTTTAGCGGGGTGGTCTTGAACTTGGCGACGCCTAACGAAGCCTTGACCGGTTTGATCCAACAAGAGTGGCAGTTACCGGTCCAACGGGTACTGGGAACCGGTTCGATTACCGATACGGCCCGCTTGCACCAGGTGGTGGCGGCGGCAGTGGAACAACCAGCCAGCTCGGTGACCGGCTACATGCTGGGCCAGCACGACGGTAACTTAGTGCCAATCTGGTCGAGCGTCCGGGTCAACGGGCGGTCGATTGAGGAGCCGATTAACGGCCATTCCCTGGATACCGCCAAGCTCTTGGTGGACGTTCGAGAAGAGGAGTACCGGGTGTTGACGACGGTTGGCAAGGGCAGTTACACCCTGTGCTCGTGGGCGTTGGCGATCCTAGATGTTTTATTACAAAACGGGAGCGCCGTGCTACCAGTTGCGGTCTATCAGCCGCAGTATCAGTGCTACATGTCCTTCCCGGCCCAAATTACCCGGGCGGGGGTGGGCCAGTTCTGGTTGCCCCGCTTGTACCCGGTTGAAGAAGCCCAACTAAAAGTGGCCGCCACCGCGATTAAGACGCAGTTGACGGCCATGCAGGGCTAGTTATTCGTAAGTACGGATCGCCGGAGCCTGGTAATGATTCATGAAGTCGGCGACCTCATCAAAGTTGGTGGCGAACTTAATTGCGTTGACGTAGGGCGGTTCGGTAAAGCCGGTCATCTCCATCGTGGCCAGCATGTCCTTTAAGGGTTGGTAGAAGTTGCGGTAGTTGTAGAGGGCGACCGGCTTAGCGTTATCGCCCAGGGCGGTCCAGGAAAAGGCCTCGCTAACTTCTTCTAGGGTTCCCAGACCACCGGGGAGGGCGAGTAAGCCGTCCGCCATTTCCATCATGTGGTTCTTGCGGGTGTTCATGTCGTCAACGATTTCTAGGCTAGTCAGGTCCGGGTGGCTAGTGCCCCGGTCGGCCAATTCTTCGGTAATCACCCCGTGGGCCTGGCCACCGGCTTCCAAGACGGCGTCGGCCACCGCCCCCATGAGACCGAAGCGACCGCCACCGTAAACTAGGGCGACGTCGTGTTCGGCCATCTGGTGGCCAAAGTCAGTTGCCATTTCCATAAAGGAAGGGTCCTGCCCAGCGCGGGCACCGCAATACACTGCTAATCGTTTTAACATCCTATTCTTCCTTTCCGCAAATCAGATATTTTCAATTATACAACAAGGGAGGGAGAGTGGGAACCAACCTGTTTGGCAGGCCGTTTGACTAAGCTAGGGCGAATGGTTGGTGCATTTCGCACCGTTCTTCGCCCGTACTTAGACACTAGGCCTGCGGTTGGTGACCACGTTATCTGTGTAATCATTGAGAATAGAAGAGGGGCCGGGAAGCTAACCTTCCCGGCCCCTTTATGTTATTGCACTGGTTCGATTTGGTATTCTTGGTCGTCCGCTTCATCGATCAGGCGGGTGGGCCGCTGCTCGTTGGCCTTGATCGTGATGTGGTAACCAAATTTATCGAGGTAGACAAGTTGATCGGTGCTAACGTGTTGAACGTTGGCCGGAATCACCTGGTTATCGATCCCCAATTCGAGTTCAGGTGAGATGGTAATGACGTGGGTCCGGTCCCGCTCCTCATCGTAATAGCGCCAGGTGCCGGCGTAAAAGATCGGTAAGGAGGTTGAACGTTCGTTTTTCTTTTTTGAGTGGCTGAAACCAAGCGAACTAGTGATTCCAGCCATTAGTCCCGCGCCGAACAGTAACATTCCCTTTTTCCGCATTTTACATACTCCTCACTTTATAAACTTGCCTTATCATTCGATAGCATCGGCTTTAAACAACATATATTATACACAGAATGTTGATGAGGAAAGATTTCATTTCTGTTAAAAACCAGGGGAAGTTGTTAAAATAGTAGTAACATGAGAAAAAAGGAGAATTTACGATGCTCAAGCTTGGAATTATTGGAACCAACATTATCACCGATCAAATGTTAGACGCCGCTAAGACGACTGGTCAATACCAATTGACGGCGGTCTACTCCCGGACCCTGACCCGGGCCAAGGAATATGGGGAACCGTACGGCGCCACCGCCTTCTACGACTCCCTGGAGGACTTCTTTGATGAAGGCGACTTCGATGTGGTTTACATCGCCTCACCAAACAGCAAGCACTACGAACAGGCCCGCCTGGCGATCGAAAACGACAAGTTTGTGATCCTAGAAAAGCCGGCCTTCGTCAACCCGGAAGAATTCAGCCGGATTGAATCGTTGCTGGCCGCCCACCCCAAGGCCCGCCTGGTCGAAGCCGCGCGCCACATTCACACCGGCCTCTTCCACGCTGGTGAAGACCAATTAAAGAAGATGGACACGATCCAAGGGGCGAACATCACCGTGATGAAGTACTCTTCGCGCTACGACAAGGTCCTAGCCGACGAGAAGCCGTATCCGAACATCTTCACGCCGGAATTTGCCGGGGGGGCTTTGATGGACCTCGGGGTTTACGCCGTATACGGGGCGGTGACCCTGTTTGGCGTGCCGGACAGCGTCGTTTACTTCCCAACTATGACCAAGTCTGGCGTTGACGGAATGGGGACGGCCATCTTAACCTACGACCAGTTTGCCGTGACCCTGAACTTCGGTAAGACCGCTAACTCCCACCTGGTTTCCGAAATCTACGGCCTAAAGGACACCCTGGTCTTTGATTCGATCTTTGACACCACCAAGGTGACCTACTTCGATGCCAACCAGGAACCAACGGAACTGGAGGCGCCGTACTTTGAAAACTCGATGGTCGATGAATTAAACGACTTCGCCGCTCTGTTTAACGCTCCGGACGACCCAGAACAAGTGGCCAACTACAAGCGTTGGCAAACCCTAAGCCGGGAAGTGAACGCCGTCATGTACAACCTGCGTGAATCGGCGGAGCTCACTTTCCCAGTTGACAACAACCGCTAGAGGATGATTGATTTGATTGAACAGTTTCAAACCCACTTTGAAGAACGCAACTTCAAACAACTGACCGCCATTCAAGAGGCGGTCCAAAAGCCCTTAGAAGAGGACAAGACCGTCTTTGGGATCGCCCCGACCGGCTCGGGGAAGACCCTGGCCTTCACCTGGCCGCTGTTACCCAAGGTGATGAAGGGGCAGGGAACCCAAATCCTGGTCCTCGAACCGTCACAGGAATTGGCCCTGCAAACCACCCGGGTGATGCGGGAATGGGCGGCCTTACTGGGGCTTAAGGTCCACTCCGCGACCGGGGGCGCTAACCTGCGCCGCCAAACGGAACGGTTGAAAAAGGAGCGCCCTGAAGTCGTCGTGGGGACGCCGGGGCGGATCCTTCACCTGCTAGACACCCGCGACCTCAAGTTAAACAACCTGGCCACGTTGGTGATCGACGAAGCCGACGACCTCTTGCGCGACGACACCCAAGCGGTGGTCGAAGACATTGAGCGGGCAACGCCACTAGACACCCAGTTGGCCTTTTTCTCCGCCACCCAATCAACGACCTTGGAACAGCTCGACGTCTTGTTTGGCCGCAACCTGGTCAAGATTGACGTGCGGGCCCAGGATCACTCCCGTGGCCCGGTTAAGCACGGGTTGGTGGTGGCCCGGACGATGAGTGACAAAGCGGTGATGCTGGAACGGCTCAGTCAAACCAAGAACTTCCGGGCGCTGGTCTTTTTCACTAGCATTAAGACTCTCCACTACACCGCCAGCCGCTTGCGCCACGACGGTATTTCATCAGCCACTTTGGGCGGGCGGCAGCGCCAAACCGAACGGGAAACGGTGATGCGCCAGTTCCGCAAACACCAAGTTAAGCTCTTGTTAACGACAGACGTGGCGGCCCGGGGCCTGGACATTCCTAAGCTCCCGGCGGTGGTTAACTTCGAGCTGCCGAACACGGCGGATGGCTACGTTCACCGGACGGGCCGGACCGGGCGCCAGGGGGAACCAGGCCTGGTGGTCAACCTTGGGGACGACCACGACTTCCGCGACCTCAAGAAGCTTTTGGCCGACACCGACTACCAGCTGGAGCCGATGACGATCGACAAGCGCCAGTTGGTTTCCGGCGAGGACGCTAAGAACGCGGGGAAGTCGGTTGAAAAGGCGACCGTCAAGGCGGTGCAAAAGCGTCAACACGACGCCAAGGGCAATCCGAAAAAAGAAGTGGTACGCACGCTAGATTCCTTCAGCCAGCCTGCCAAGGCCAAGCACAAAAAGAAGAACCGCAAGAACAAGGGGATTCGCTTGAAGCACCGGCGCAAAAACGAAGAGCAACAAAAGTAACAAGAAGATGATCGCACCTTTACAAGTCCGGTAAAGAATGCGATAATTTTTCTTGTGTTGGTCCCATAGTATAATTGGATAGTACGTCCGCCTCCTAAGCGATTGATCCCGGTTCGATTCCGGGTGGGACCATAAGAGCAATAGGTTAGCCGTAAACAAAGGCAACTAATTCTCCCAATTTGGTATTTCGTGCTATAATGAAGATACAAAAAGGAGCCCTGCGCCAACAGGACTCCGACGCAGGTCGCTAGAAAGGCGATGGCGTTGTTACGAGAATCTAAAGTCGTCCCATAACTCGTCCAAAGTTATAATGTGGGACGGCTTTTTCTATTTGTAATGCTTTTTGATGTAATCTAGCAACGTTAGTACAAACGTGCCAAACATCAGCATCAACGTAAGTGCCTGAAAGACACTCATTAGCTGTGAAACCCTTCTGAAGATTCTTCCATGTTTCCATAGACCTCACCTCACCAGGAAAAGACAGCCACCGCCCTTATAACTTCCTGCCTTTCCATTATACGGTAACTTCAGCATAAAACCAAGAACTCTTGTTTGTTATATGATCCCTATGACATTTGGAAAGACTTCCTCAAAAGAAAACTCCGGTCAATTCGCATTTCGCGGACTGACCGGAGTTTATTTGGTTAGCGACTACTACCGCTTAGCAATTTTTTCGTTGTCCTTAAAGATCAGCCACCGCGAGAAGATGTAGTTGGCGACCACGACCACCACGTTATCAACGATCTTCACCATTAGTTCTTGGATTGGGGTGTTGAGCTTTAACAAGGTCACCCCTACGAACATGAAGGCCATGTCGATCAAGAGGGTGAGGCCCCGGTAAAAGAAGAACTGGGAGATCTCAATCCAAAAGGCCTTCCAAGTGGTGTAATGGGAGTTAAAAACCCAGACCTTGTTGGTGAGGTAGGCAACTAAGACGGATAAAAACCAGGCCGTTACATTGGCCACCTGGTAGTTCCAGTGGACCCCTGAGGAGAGGAACTGGAACGACACGATGTTGACCAGGGTGGTAACCACACCCCAAAAGAGGTAGGCGATCACTTGGCCGTACTTGTTCCAGAGTTTGCGCATGACGGCCTCCTAGCCTAGCTTAGCCACGAGGTCCTTGGCAAAGCTGGCCAAGCGTTCCTCGTCTTCGGCATCTGGGGCGAGGTTGATGTGGACGTTTTCGCTCCCCTTGGTGGCACCCGCTTGTTCAAAGGCGGCGCCAAATTCGTCAACGGCCTTGCAGTAATCATCACCGTAGAAGGTGTCACCGGAACCAGCGACCCCGTAGACTTTTCCAGCTAAGTCGGCTTCCTTTAAGTCATCAAAGAAGTCGAGCCCTTCGTCAGGCAGGGAGCCTTCGTCGTAGGTGTAGGGGCACACCACGCAAAGGTCGACGTCATCGAAATCGGCGACGTCGGCCATCGTCATTTCGGTCATTTCAACGTCAACGCCGAGGTCCTCCAGGGCGCCGGTGACCATGTCGGCGACGTCCTCATTGTTTCCGGTAATGGTGGCGTAAACCACGAGTGCTTTTGCCATGATTATCCCTCCAAAGATTTGAACGATTTGTAATTTTAAAACCTTCGATAGTATAGCACACTCAAACGGTGCTATACTGGTAAGAGTTTATAAAATGTAAGGAGTAGTGTGAATGATTAGCTTAAAATCACCACGGGAAATCCGTGCGATGGAAAAGTCCGGCGCCGTTTTAGCCGGGATGCACCTGGGGATTCAAAAGATTATCCGGCCGGGCATTTCGAGCTGGGTAATCGAAGAATTTGCTCGTGATTACTTCAAGCAAGCGGGGGCGATCGCCGCTCAAATCGGCTTTGAAGGGTACAAGTACGCAACCTGCGTGAGTGTGAACGATGAAATTTGTCACGGTTTTCCGCGCAAGAAGTTGATCTTAAAGGATGGCGATTTGGTTAAGGTTGACACGGTGGTCAACCTCGACGGCGCCTTTTCCGATTCTTGCTGGTCGTACGCCGTGGGCACCCCGTCACCGGAGATTGCCAAGCTGATGGACGTCACTAAGAAGTCCTTGTACATGGGGATTGACCAGTGCGTACCGGGTAACCGGATTGGCGATATCGGTGCCGTAATTCAGCACTACACCGAAGACGAAAACGGCTACGGGGACGTCAAAGAATTCGTTGGTCACGGAATCGGGCCCACGATGCACGAAGACCCAATGGTACCTCACTACGGGGAAGCCGGCCACGGCCTGCGCCTGCGCAAGGGGATGACGATCACGGTGGAACCGATGATTAACACCGGCACTTGGCAAGCCGACACCTCCGATCCGTCTGGCTGGCTGGCTAAGACGGCCGACGGTGGCTGGTCGTGCCAATACGAGCACACCCTGGTAATTACGGAGGACGGGCCAAAGATCCTGACCTCCCAAGATCCGGAAGCGGACGCCAAGTACCTGTACGATGATGAGTACGCCAAGGAATTGGCCCACTACGGCGAGATTGCACGGCGGGTGGCCAAGAAGTACGAAGAATAGATAATTAGGGGATGGAAACCACTCTTCAATGTAGGCCGGCCTTAGGTGGTGGAGCTACGGAGGGTTTCCACGTTATCTAGGGGACAATAAAATAGAATTAGGGGTTGGAAGAAACGGTTATTTTCTTTCAACCCCACTTTTTATGAAGGTAGCAACATGAAAAAAATAATAGTGAACTCTGGTTGGCTAATCGCCCTTCTCTTGACGGTGATGAACCTCTGGATGTGGGATTCACAACTTCAGTTTAGTAATTACTCGGAAAACAACCTCAAGATGGCGGTTCTCCAGTTAGTCCACGTGATTTTGATTATTGCCGAGCTGTGGCTGTTAATGCAACTTGGGCGAACTTTGAAGCGAAACCGGCTTGGCCGCACCCGCGTCATCACCACCTGGTTAGTCCTGGTGGCCTATGGGGCCGGTTCAGTCCTCCTTCAACTAGTTTGGAAGAACCAGTTTTACTTCAGCGACCTTTTAAACGCCGTTTTCCCAATCACCCGGAATATCTTTCCGCTGGCAACGGCCTACATTATCGCCATGGCGACCTTTCCTCGGGTTAATGAACTGTCCGAAGTTAACCGACGCTTCCTCGGAAAAGTACTAGTGGGGATGTTTCTGGTTGCGACGGTCTTTTACAACGATTTGTGGGGGATCAAAGACAGCCAAAACGTCCTCTTTTACCTAATGGTGATGATGGTCGGCGCCGCCTTTGATGGGATCGAACTGCCGGACCACTGGCGCCGGTTTGTGAAACGTTGGGGAACGGTAACCCTGCTGGTAACGGCGGTGTTGGCAATGTTAATGCCGACAATTTCAGTAACGATTCACTATGATATGTCAACGGCAAACCGTTTCTCTAACCTATCAGATGGCTTATTGGTGCTGGTGGCACTGGGGATGTTTCTCTTACAGAAGAACCAGGTTATCGGTGAGCACCAAATTTTAAACGGAGGGATTTACAGTAGCCTTGTTTTGGCAGGACTGCCTTTATTGCGGAGCCATTATGTTGGATTTGCCGCTGGCCACGTCGGCAATCTGGGCTTGAAGATCCTTTTGGTAACGATCATTGCGGGTGCCGTTATGGCGGTCGGATTCGTTGCTAATTGGTGCTTAAGAAGGCTCTTTTCATCTTTAGCGATCACCCAACATTACAAGCGGTGGGTTGAGGAGCTGCCGTCCCACTTGATGGAGTGGCCAGCGTGGCTGAAGAAGTTTTGCCATCGTCACTGGCCAGCATTGACGGCGGTCGGGGTAGCGTATGGGTTGGCGGTAATTTCGAACCTGTTGATGTTTACAAGTTGGAAAGTAAATCCAGCTGGTTCAATGACCTTTGATAACTATATCTACCTTTTAACTGCTCGCCAGGGGACACTGCTTTTTACGGTCTTATTAATTTGGTTAGTTTTCAAGCTAGTTCAATCACTGGTGAAGAGGTATTGGCTAGCACTATCGATTGTGGTCCCCCTCATCATAATATGGGGGATTGCTAATCGGATTAAGTTGATAACTAGGGAAGAGCCGATCCTTCCGTCAGACGTGATGATGTATCAAGCATACGGAAACATGCTTAAATTAGTGAGTGCATGGATTCCGATCACAGTTGCAGTTGTCTACGTAATTACAATTGGACTAGGGATTTACCTAGATCGAAAATTACCTGTTCCCGCCCCAAGTACAAAAAGACGTTGTATTTGGACTGTGCTCACCGTCCTTTCCTTTGGAAGTAGCATCTTTTGGAACCACACCGACTCAAGAATTAGTACAGTTATTGAGGGGCTAGGGGATCATCCAATTTTTTACAACCAACAAGACGGAGCGCGAGAAAATGGACCCATCATCCAGTTCCTGAATAATATCGACATCACCGTGATGGAAAAGCCAGCCGGCTATTCGAAAGCCCGGATGGAAAAGATTGCCCGAGAATATCAAGTGGTGGCAGAGGAGATAAACAAAGATCGGAAAAATTCGCTATCATCGCAAACAATCATGTTTAACCTGAGTGAAAGCTTCTCTAACCCCAAGCGGGTGCCGGGAGTTAAGATCAAGGGAAACCCGATTCCATGTATTCTTTCCTTGAAGAAAACGACCACCAGTGGCCTGATGATGTCCTCAGGTTACGGTGGGGGAACGGCCAACATGGAATACATGACCTTAACGGGATTGGTAACGGCTAACTTCTCGTCAACATTGCAAACCCCATATACCCAGATCGTGCCACGTTTAACGAAAAACTGGACCTTTAATCAATTGTTTGACTATGCCGTTGGAATTCACCCGTACCAAGGGGTGTTCTACAGTCGGGTCGCGGATTATGCTAAATTTGGCTTCAACCGTTTTTACTATCTGGGAAGTAAGTACAAAATTATAGATAAGAAAAAGATCGGTAAAAGCCCATATCTGTCTGATGAAACGTCTTATGCGAATGCTTTGACGCAACTGAAGGCTGATGAAAACGGTACTTTTATCAACTTGGTCACGATGCAAAACCATATGCCTTATGATACTAAGTACTATAAAAACTACTCCAAGTGGCTCCCAACTTCGGTAAGTGAAGGGACAGATAAGGGGACGGTTGCAACGTATACAACGGGGCTTACCTACACCGACAAAGCAGTTAAGCAGTTCATCAAGCAGATTAACAAGATCCAAAAGCCCATTACGGTTGTCTTCTATGGTGACCACCTGCCGGGGATTTACAACAACAGCATGGCAAAGGATGGGACCAAGCTGCATGAAACAGATTACTTCATCTACTCCAACACCTACGCCCGTGAACACGGCGCCCGGACTTTGACCAGTAACACTAAGGTGGTCAGCCCGAATGACTTCATGGCGATGGTAGCGGAACAAACTAATTCCAAGGTCACGCCATACCTCGCTTTGATGACAAAGGTATATGAGGACTTACCAGCCGTTTCCATTAACACTGGCCAAAACAATAGCACTGCTAGCCTCCAGTTCACAAATAGTAAGGGGCAAGTGGTTAAGAACAGCCAGTTAACTAAGAAGCAAAAACGACTCTGGCAAGATTACAAGCTGGTTCAATACGATTTGACGGCCGGTAAGCAGTACCTGTACCAGTTGCACATGATGAAGTAGGAAAGTGAGCGGAATCGTCAAGAAATAATGCGCAGCTAGAAAGACAAAAGAGTTCCTTATGGGAGCTCTTTTTGTTTTCGCCGTTAGAAACTGCTAAAATGGGCCTATTAACGTGTGGGAGGGCATGATGAAATTTATTGGCACCAAATTGAAGCGCTTTGTGACGGCCTTTGCCGAACACTTCCAAATGGCGCAAGTAACAACTTCGGCGGCCGTGCTGGCCTACTATACCTTACTTTCCATTTTTCCGGCGGTGCTAGTGGTGGGAAACCTCTTGCCGATGCTGGGGTTGGATGCGAAAACGGTCCTCCCGTATCTGCAATCGGCAATCCCTAGTTCGGTCTACCAATTCATTCGACCGATCATCTTTGACTTCTTACGCCGGGGGAGCGGGGGGATCCTGACCACTGGGGCCTTGGTGGCCCTGTGGTCAACTAGCCAGGGTATCGCGGCCTTTCAGCGCTCGGTTAACGGTGCCTACGGGGTGGCTAAGAACCAGAACCCAATCATTAACCGGGTCCTGTCCTTTATTTGGATGATCATCGTCATCATGATCATCTTCGCCTTAGTGATTATGTATGGGCTCGGGGAACAGGTGCTAGAAGCCTTACAGCCAATCTTGCACTTCCCGATTAATTACGTCACCCTCTTTAGTAGCCTGCGTTGGCCAGTGACCTTTGGAGGGCTTTTTATCTTCTTAACCCTGCTCTATTACTTCGTTCCTAACGCCCGGGTGCGCCTGAGGTACGTGGTAATTGGCGCCCTAGTTGCTACCTTGCTGTGGATGGGCCTATCGCGCCTCTTTTCCTATTACGCCGTCGTGTTCGCCCAACGGTTAAATTCCTACAAGACGATCGGGGCCTTCATCTTGATGATGATGTGGCTGGACTTTTCCGGGATGATTGTGATGATCGGGGCGATTGTCAACGCCACCTGTCAGGTGTTGGTGGATGGGCCAGTTAGCCAACGCCCCTACTTTTGGCAGTGGATTCATGAACGAATCAAAAAAGTGGGTGGGAAATAACCTACTCGGCAGGTCGTATGACTAAGCTAGGACGAACGGTTAGTGCAGTATGCACTGTTCTTCGGCCGTACTTAGGCACTAGACCTGCGGTTATTTTCCACATTTCCTGCCTAACTTTCGTGAATACAGCAAAAGGCTAGGAGAAAACACGGTTTTCTCCCAGCCTCTGGTCGTTAGCAATTAAGCAAAGAGTACTTCTTCGTCGGTGTTGACCACCTTAGCGGAAACGGGCGTGACGAACAGATCTTCTTCGCCCTTCTTAAACAGCTTTAGGTTGGCAATTTGGGTCATGGCTTGGCGAACGGTAGCTTCGTCCAGTTGGCCATTGGCGTAGTTGATCTTTAGAATGTGCGTCTTGTTCAGGCTGCCCTTGTAGGTGAGGTTTAAGGTCTTCATTTAAGTACTTCCTTTCGGTTGGTTAGTGGTTATGGCTATTCGTTAGTTAAAGTCGTGGCGGTCGTCAGGGTGGCTTCTTGGACGGTGCCCCCGGCTAATCCTTCAAGGATGGTTTGGAAGCTGGCGATCTGCTCATCACTCGGTTGGGCAACCAGGTTGTTAAAGACCCGGTTTAAACCTTCAGGGTGATCGCCATCGATCAAGGTGACTTGAAGCTTAGTGGATTTGACGTTATGAAGCATAGTTGGAATCTCCTTTAAATTTGATTGGTGTAAGTTGTGATCACTGCTTACACCTTATACATAGAAACCAAGCGAAAATTTGTAAGGGTGGATCATGGAAAAAGAATCGCAAATTCGACAAATTACCGCCATTGTGGCCCAAAAACGGCCGGGGCGCTTTAACGTCTTTTTAAACGGTCAGTACGCCTTTCCGGTGGACGAGAGTGTCTTGATCAAATACCGTCTTTATAAGGGGATGGGGGTCGATCAGGGATTACTGCGGCAGATCTCAAACGATGATCAGGTGGCGCAAGCCTACAATAAGATGCTGGATTACCTGTCCCACCAACTACGGACCGAACACGAGGTGGAACAAAAACTAGTGGAGATTGACACCCCACCGGAGTTTGTCCCGGTGGTGATGGCCAAGTTGCGGGAAAACCGCTTGTTGGATGACCGGGAGTACGCGGCTGCTTACGTGCGGACGGAGATGAATACCGGTTTGAAGGGGCCGGGGGTGATTCGCCAAAAACTTCGTCAAAAGCGGGTGGGCGAGTTTTTAATTGACGACGCCCTTACCCAGTTCACCACGGAACAACAGGTTGAAAATGCCGCCAAACTGGTGCAAAAGCTGGCGAAGCGGTACTTGAACCAACCGGCACGGCGCCGAAGCGAAAAAATCCACCAGGGGGTGCTAACCCAGGGGTACGGCGATGAGATTTACCAACTGGTGAAGGAAAACGAAATCCCGTCCCAAACGGAGGATCGCCAGGCGGAATTACTGGAACGGGAAGCGGAAAAAGCTTGGCACCGTTACCGCCGGTTTGAAGGTTATGAACGAAAGATGAAGACTAAGCAGGCCCTTTACCGCAAGGGGTTTGACCTCGATGAAATTGATCATTGGCTGGCCAAGAAAGAAAATCTTAACAACTGATGAAAGGGGTTCCGGACGAAAAGTTCTTTTTAACGCCCTAATTTATTGGTATCATTAGAGGAGTATTTGTAAATAGAATCTATTTACAATGGGTTGCGGTTATCAACAATGAAGTGAAAAATGGGGCGACTAGAGAGCCCAAGTTAATTTGAAATCGAGAGAAACGCTAATGGTTGAAAACATGATTCACATTGATGCGGAACGATTAAACCGCCAATACTTTTACCGGGGGATCAAGCGTCTGTTTGACGTGGTGGCCTCGGCAATCGGGGTGGTGGTCATCAGTCCGGTACTGTTAATCATTGCAATTTGCATCAAAGTTGATGATCCCCACGGGCCGGTATTTTACACCCAAACCCGGGTGGGGAAGGACGGACACGAATTCAAAATCATCAAGTTCCGCTCAATGGTTAGTAACGCAGATGAGCTCCTCGCCAAATTACAAGATCAAAACGAGGTTGATGGGGCGATGTTTAAAATGAAGGACGACCCCCGGATCACCCGGGTTGGCCGTGTGATTCGTAAGTACAGCTTGGATGAGTTGCCACAGTTAATTAACGTGGTGACCGGATCAATGAGCATCGTTGGGCCCCGGCCGCCACTGGTTTCGGAGGTGGAGCAGTACACGGAGTACGATAAGCAACGCCTCTTAGTGACCCCTGGGGCCACCGGAATGTGGCAAGTGGGGGGCCGAAACGACGTGGACTTTGACGAAATGGTCCGCCTCGACCTAACCTACATTCAAAATCGCTCCGTGTGGTTGGATTTAAAGATCATGCTTGAAACCGTGAAAGTAATGATCAAACCAAACGGAGCCTACTAAAGGAGAACATTGTGCGAGTAAAAGTATTAGTTGCCGCCCACAAAAATTACGAGATGCCGACAGATCCAATGTATCTGCCGGTTTTTGTGGGTAAGGACCTACACCCAGATGTTAACCACACCTTCCAAGGGGATAACACGGGCGATAACATTTCCCAAAAGAACCCAACTTATAACGAGCTAACCGCCATTTACTGGGGTTGGAAGAACTTAGACGTAGATGCCATGGGGTTGGTGCACTACCGCCGTTACCTGAGTCTACGTCACCATAAGTCGCTTCAAACGGTGCTGTCGGAAAAAGAAACCGTGGCGCTATTAGAAGACTACGATATTATCCTGCCATCTAAGCGGAAGTACTACATCGAGACTAACGAATCGCATTACTTACATGCTCACCACCACGAACCATTTGAGGTGATGCGCCAGGTGATACAAGAGCAATACCCAGAGTATGCACCAGCCTTTGAGCTAGTGATGAAGCGGACTTGGGCACACATGTTTAACATGTTCATTATGAAGAAAAAGCCCCTCAATGAGTACTGTACTTGGATGTACGACGTCTTGGCTAAAGTGGAAGCCCAAACGGATATCTCCAACTACTCAACCTACGAACAACGGGTCTACGGCTTTTTAAGTGAGTTGCTACTCGACGTTTGGCTGGAAGTGCACCCAGAGTACAAGACCAAAGAGGTTAACTACGTCTTTATGGAGCATACCAACTGGTTGAAAAAGGGCGGTAAGTTTATCCAACGTAAGATCACGGGACACGCATAGGAATTGAAGAATGAAAGCAAGAATAGCTGAAATTTGGCGGGCACCGATTCAGGGGCAGCATGTTTACTTACTGGCCTTCAGTCTATACTTTGTCCCCGCCTTCTTAATTGATTCAACCTATACAACCTTGCTGAGTTGGTCCGAGCTCCGACTAATTACTTACCTCGCCATCCCACTGCTAATTTTTAAAATTTACGTGATGGATGAATGGCAAGTGTCCGGTAAATTAGTAATAACGGCCTTGTTTGTTGCTAGTATTATTTCTTGGCGAACGGCCCAGTATCCGGAACTAATGGTAACAATGGCCTTTGTGTTAGGGGCGCGTGGTGTTGACTTCAAGCAGGTGGCTAGGTGGTACTTATACCTATCGGCGACCCTGTTACTTGTGATTGCCGCCACTTCATTGGTGAATATTGTTCCTAACTTAGTCTATGTTTCTAATCTACGTCCGAATCGCTATGGGCTTGGGATGGCTTATACAACCTTTGTGGCGTCCCACCTGTTTTTCTCGGCACTAGCATATTGCTACGTTCGCTTTGGCAAGCTTAAGTGGTTTGATTACGTCGGGATTGCGGTTGTTGCAACAATTGCGATGATCTATACCGATACCCGGCTGGACTTCTATGCAATGTTGTTGATGATTCCGGTGATGTGGGTCACACAACGAGCTGCAGAAGGGAAAAGATTCTCAAGGGTGATTGCTTCCTTTTGGTGGATGGCAATGCCGGTGTTGGCTGTGATCACGATTACGGCTGCCTACTTCTTTGATGATAGTAACCATATCTACCGGAAATTAAACGAGCTGCTGTCTGGCCGACTAAGTTTGAGTAGAAAGGCCTTCCGGTTGTATGATCCAAATTTATTTGGACGTTTTATCCACGAAAAATCGTTTGGTGGTGTGAAGGGGAAGACCTTTGCTAACCAAAACCAAAATGGATTGAGTGCGGACTACTTTTATATCGATTCGTCCTTTGTTCGGATGCTTCTATTATGGGGGTTAATCATCTTCGTGCTCTTTATTGTGATCATGGCCTTCATCGCAATTGTTAGCACGGTTCAAAAGGAGTACGCCCTATCGGCAATCGTAATGTTGGTTGCCATCAATTCGATGGTTGAACCACACGCCGTCCAATTGATTTATAACGTCTTTATTCTCGCAAGTATTCCACAGTTAGAATGGGTTTTGAAAAATATAAGGGGAAAGAAATATGGCAATGAAAATATCGCTGAGTAACCTTACTAAAGTGGTCTGGAAGAACATTTTAGTAATCTTGATCTTTGCAGTTTTGGGTGGGGCCGCTGGTGGCTTTTATGCTCACACCAAAAAGCACACTACGTATACCGCGAGCCGTTCCTTAATGGTTGCTCACCGTTATAATAACAGCACGGCTAACGAGCAAGTTCAAGCAGACCTAAGCTTGACTAACACGTACAAGGATATGATTGAAAGTAGTGATGTAGCGGCGGCTGCGCAAAAAGAACTGCCGAAAAAGCTTCGTAAGCAATACAGTACGGAAGACATCTTATCCATGATCAAGGTTAAGACCGTTATGCAAAGCTTAGTTCTCACGGTTTCTGTAGAGGCGGGGAATGCCAAGGAGGCAACGCAAGTAGTTAACGCTGTTGTTGATGCTGCAAAGACCGAATTACCGAAGATTTCACCGTCAACCGGAACGATTTCAACCTTTGCCAAGGCTAAGGTTAAAGACGCCGATAGCCAAACTAGTCCTTCAACAAAGAAGTACCTATTAGCAGGGGTGGCAGTTGGGTTAATCGTTGGGATGGTGTTAGCATTTACTGTGACGACCTGGCGAAACCTTATTTAAAAAACACTTAATAAGCTCTAGATTAGCTACTAAATAGATCATAATGGATATTGTTGTAAAGCTTAATTTGGGCTATGATTGTTTAAACTAATTACATGTGTGAAAGGAATATACAATGTCTAAGTACGATTATCTTGTAGTTGGGGCCGGTTTATTCGGTGCCACCTTTGCTTACGAAGCTGCCAAACGAGGCAAGCGGGTGAAAGTGATTGAAAAGCGTGATCACATCGCCGGAAACATCTTCACCAAAGAAGTTGATGGGATCCAAGTGCACCAATACGGGGCCCACATTTTCCACACTTCCAACAAGGAAATCTGGGATTATGTTAACCAGTTTGCAACCTTTAACCGTTACACTAACAGCCCGGTAGCCAACTACAAGGGAACGATTTACAACCTTCCGTTCAACATGAACACCTTCAACAAGATGTGGGGCGTTCGGACGCCGCAAGAGGCAATGGACAAGATCAATGAACAACGCCAAGAAATGGCCGGCAAGACGCCGCAAAACTTGGAAGAACAAGCCATCTCATTGATTGGTCGTGACATCTACGAAAAACTGGTGAAGGGCTACACGGAAAAGCAATGGGGGCAAAAGGCAACCGAATTGCCGGCCTTCATTATTCGTCGCCTGCCAGTTCGCTTGACTTACGATAACAACTACTTCAACGATGACTTCCAAGGGATTCCGGTTGGTGGTTACACACAAATCGTTGAAAAGATGTTAGCCTCTGATTTGATTGATGTGGAAACGGGCGTGGACTTCTTTGCCAAGCGCGAAGAATACTTGGCTAACTACCCGAAGATCGTCTTCACCGGAATGATCGATGAATTCTTTGACTACCAACTGGGGGAACTTCAATACCGGAGCCTGCGGTTTGAAACCGAAGAACTGGATGTTGATAACTACCAAGGGAACGCCGTTATCAATTACACCGATGCGGAAACGCCATACACCCGAGTGATTGAACACAAGCACTTTGAGTTTGGTAAGGGTGACAAGAATAAGACGATCGTGACCCGGGAATACCCAGCTGACTGGCACCGTGGTGACGAACCATACTACCCAGTTAACAACCAACAAAACAATGATTTGTACAAGCAATATGCTAAGCTTGCCCAGGAAAAGGAAGCCAATGTGATCTTTGGTGGCCGGTTGGGCCAATACCGCTACTATGACATGGACCAAGTACTTCACGCGGCCCTTGTATGCGTAGAAAAGGAGTTTAATAAGTAAGCATGAAAGTGATCCGAAACTATTTGTATAACGCGGGCTATCAGATTCTTTTGATGATTGCCCCCTTAGTGACGACCCCTTATGTGTCCCGCGCCTTGGGTGCACACGCTAGTGGGATCAACACTTATACAAATGGGTGGGTCACTGTTTTTTATTTAGTCGGTCAAATGGGGATTGGCTTATACGGAAACAGAGAAGTTGCCTATCGCCGGGATGATAAGCGGGAACGCTCGCGAATCTTTTGGGGAATTGAAGCACTTCAACTGTGCACGATTAGCATCTCTTTAGTTGCCTACCTCGTGGCGGTGTTCTTATTTTCAACAACCTTCCGGGAATACTACCTCCTTCAAACGCTTTGGATCGTTGCTTGTGGGATCGATGTTTCCTGGTACTTCATGGGGATGGAGGACTTTAAAAAGACGGTCGTCCGGAATACAATCGTCAAGTTAATCACGATTGTATTGATCTTTACTCTGGTTAAGACGGAAGCTGACCTTTGGAAGTATATCCTGTTGATTGGGGTTGCCCAGTTAAGCGGAAACCTAACCCTATGGCCGTATCTAAAGTCCAATATCCAGTGGGTGTCACCAAAAGAATGGCATCCCCTCCGACACTTTTACCCTTCCTTACTCCTCTTTATTCCAACGATTACGACCCAAATTTACTTGGTGGTTAACAAGTTAATGCTAGGGAAGATTGGTCAACCAACGGCCTTAGGGCAGTTTGACTATGCGGATCGCCTGGTCAAACTAGTCTTAGCGATCGTAACGGCTACGGGGACGGTTATGCTTCCCCACATTGCCAATAAGTTTGCTAAGGGTGATTTGAAGGGGGTTCGGGAAAGCCTCTACAATTCCTTTGATTTTGTGACGGCGATGGCAGTTCCAATGATGTTTGGTCTAATGGCAATTTCGGGAAAATTCGCCCCGTGGTTCTTAGGGAATGGGTACCAAGATGCCGGTAAGATTATTTTCTTCGAGGCCCCAGCAATTGTCTTCATTGCGTGGAGTAACGTAACTGGTGACCAATACTTGATGCCAATTGACCGGGTTAAGGAGTACACGGTTTCCGTTTCAATTGGGGCGGTGGTTAACGTGATTGCCAACATCCTCTTGATCCCATTTTATTCGGCCAACGGAGCGGCGTTAGCAACCGTTATTGCTGAGTTCAGTGTGATGGCAGTACAGATGAATTTTGTTCGTTCAACCATTCGGCGGCGCCAATTGTTTAGAAGTAGTTGGCGGTACTTCTTAGGGGGACTAATAATGTTCCTTGTAGTTAACCGAATCTGTGACGTAATGACAATGAATATTGTTAACATGGCGATCCAGATCTTTGTGGGGACGGTTATTTATGTTGTCTGCCTCTTTATTCTTAAGGCGCCGGTGATTGAGCAAGCAAAACAAGTTTTAGGAAAGTAATGTTTTGATATGGAAAAGAAACGCTATCTTTATATCGACATATTGAATTGCATGGCAATTTTCGCCGTTTTAGTCCAACATACTGCCCAGATCGCCCATCAGGGGAATCCAAATGAACAAATTACAATCATTGGAAATATTCTGCAAACGATCTTCCTACCTGCGGTGGGGATCTTTTTTATGAATTCTGGTGCAATGTTGCTAGATTATCGCTATCGTCAATCCACGAAAGAGTTTTTTAAAAAGAGATTCCTTAGGGTTGTGGTACCGTTTTTAATCTGGTCGGTTTTCTACTATTGGTATAGCTACCACTATTATGCTTTCCCAGGGATTTTCCACCGGAATGTTTTTTCCCTACGTGACTTTGTTCAATCATTTGTGGATGATAAGATCAATAGTTTGTTCTGGTTCTTCTTTTCGATCATTCAGCTCTACTTGGCCACCCCAGTCTTTGCGGTGTTAGCGAAAAAATATAAAGATATACTTGCTTATGTGGTCGTGGTAGGAGTAGCTTGCGGGATTGTGGTGCCTTATATTGCAGTACTCAAAGGTGTTAATCTCAGTAGCGGCAATATTAATGTGCCTCTATTAAATTCGTCGTGGATAACATACTATGTGATGGGCTATCTAATTAAGGAAGATTATCTATCGGATAAAATTCAGATGACGATCATTGCTTTAGGTACTTTAAACTTAGGAATTGATATCTTAAATAATATCTTCGTGAATAAGATTGTTTACTTTAACAACCTAGGAACGATGTTCTATACCTTTGGCCTATATATTTTAATTAAGCGACTTACCAATCATGCCCAATCAGAAAGGGTGACGAAGTTCTTTGCGGTGTTGTCTTCAGCATCACTAGGGATTTACGTGTTGCACCCGCTGTTTATCCAGTTATTTGACTGGTATCTATTCCATGTAACACCAAAGGTATGGGATAGTTACTTTGAGGTATTGCAAAACCCAATTCATATATATGTATACCCGTTTGTTCTCTATCTTGTTATGGCACCGATCGTTTTGCTTATAAAGAAATTCAAACTCATGAAGTACATCTTGCCGTAACCTTTTGCAAGAATGAATATTTCCAAAAGATGTCAAACATTATCTTTTGTTGACAACTTGGGGTTAAGCAAAACTTGCTGAATATAAAGTGTTAAAGTAGATAACAGTGATAAAGAATTAACATATTTAATAAAAAGGTAAGGTCATGGAAAGTAAAAAGCACTATAAGTTATATAAAAGTGGAAAACAATGGAAGACACTCGCCATTACTGTAGCGGTTGCGGTAGCTGGGGTGGTTTCCCTTAACAATGTAACTGCAAATGCCGATGTTACCTCATCTGCGGTTACAACTGTGGCAGTAGCACAAACTAGCAGTGCCTCCTCAGTAGTACTGGAAAGCAGCACTTCAGCCGTAGCTACGTCGTCAACTTCAGAAGCTAGTGCTGCGGCTTCAAGTGCTGTTGTCTCTTCATCAACATCCAGTTCTGTAACTAGCGCTACTTCATCCGTGGTAGACGCTGCTAGCGCAAGTACGGTTGCAAGTTCAGCTGACACTGCTACAACTAGTACAACGTCAAGCTCTGAAGTGAGTGTAACTTCTGCAGCATCAGAAGCAAGTGCCGTTAGCGATTCGTCTTCGGCTGCAACTTCTACTACTTCTTTAACAAGCCAATCAACCGAAAGTGCTACAAGCGATAGTGCTGATTCATCAGCAACTTCAACTCAAGATAGTAGCGTAACTTCTGCGGAAGTAGTTACGCGTGAAGTGGCAGCTATGAGCTCAACTAAAAACGGTTGGGTTAGTGAGAACGGTACCTACACATACTACACGAATGGGAAAGTTGCTAGCGGTGAAAACTACTCCTATTTACCATCAATTAGTGGGACTGGCTACAACTGGTACCTAGTTAAGGATGGTGTAGCGTTATCTGGTGTTCAAAAGTGGTACGGGGGTTACTACTACTTTGATCCAACTACTTACTTGAAGTTAGATCACCAAGACTACGTTAAGTCCCAATGGGGGCTTTGGTACATGGTAGGTAGTGATGGGATCGTTCAATCAGGGGTTCAAAAGTGGTATGGTAAGTATTACTACTTCGATCCAGTGACCTACTTAAAGTTGGACCACCAAGATTATGTTAAGTCCCAATGGGGGGACTGGTACATGGTAGGTAGTGATGGGATCGTTCAATCTGGGTTAGTTCAATGGTATGGTCATTACTACTACTTCAACCCAGTAACGTATCTAAAGGCAACTAACACGACGTTTAGTTACAATGGAATGTCATTAACTGCCGATAATACTGGTATTATTACCGGGACTACGACTTCTTCACAATTCCTATTAAAGATTTACCAGGCAACCCTTGATGGTTGGAAGGAATATGGTGTGTTACCATCCGTGACGGCTGCTCAAGCAATCCTTGAAAGTGGTTGGGGGCAATCAGCCTTAGCTACTGAAGCCAACAACTTATTTGGGATTAAAGGATCATATAATGGTCAATACGTTATCATGTCGACTGCAGAATATGGTAGCGGTGGTTACTACTATGTAAATGCAGAATTCCGAAAATACCCAAGCTTCTATGAAAGTGTTGTTGACCATGGATACTTCTTATATAGCAATAGTCGCTACAGTAACTTGTTACATCAAACTAGCTACGCTACTGTAACTTCGTTATTACAATCTGATGGATATGCAACTTCACCGACGTATGCTTCGAGCCTTAATAATGTGATTACAACTTATGGGTTGCAATCATGGGATACGGAAGCTGGAGTATAGAAACTAATTAACTTATAATCCCCCTAGGGGTAGCAAGCGCCACAATAGTTTGTTATCCTTAAGGGGATTTTAATTTACCTAATTATAAGTAAGGGGGATTCAAGGACTGTCACGACACGCTTGATTCGATGTTTTAGAATTGCCAATTCATGCGGGCGAAGTTTCTTTTTTACACAACATTCTTGACACTCTCGAATTAGCTGGTTGGCGTGAGATCGCTAATAAGCATGACCTTCACATCTACTTTACGTAGGTAGGTGCGCTCCCAATCAGCGTGGTCTAGGCTAGAACAACAATGGGATTTTACGGCGCGATGGCCTCAGTAAGCGGTTGGACTTCCACCATCTATCCAATGAGCTCATCACCCAGCTGATGCATTGGCGAAACAACATTCCTCGTAAGTCATTCAACTACCGCACACCACTTGAAGTATTCATGAAGCACGTCACATATGAATAACTATCTTTTTTCTAACTTAATTTGACATTTCGGGGTAATAAAATTTGAAGATCAGAGTAAATAAAAATATCTTAAAGTTCCTATTAATATATGTAATTGTCTCACTTATTTTCATATTTCCTTTTTGGAAATTAGGAAGTGTCTATACAGGGTGGGATATGATTTTTCATTTAAGACGAATTAATGAATTGGCCCTAAACATTAAGAGCCTTAATTTTCACCCCTATGTATATACATATGACTTTAAAAGCATTGGATTTCCAGCAGGGATATTTTATCCGGATATAACTTTAATTCCATTCGCTCTGTTAAGATTATTAACTGGGAATTTTATCATCACTGCCCTAGTGGGAGTAGGAATATATACATTTGCCACATTGGTTGTTGTTCATTGGGTAGTGTATAAAGTAACGCAAAATAATTTATGGGCATTTTTCACTGCAGTTATCTATGCTTTTTCAACATATAGAATCGTTGATATTTGGACAAGATTTGCATTAGGTGAATTTATCGCACTAACTTTCATTCCTCTAATTATATATGGCTTATATGCTATCATAGTTGGTAATTACAATGATTGGCCTTTTCTAGCATTCGGCATGGCATTAACAATGCTCACACATGTTCTTTCAACATATATTGATATATTGTTTTGTCTGATTATAGGTATGCTAAGCATTAAGACTATCTTAAATAATAATTTTATTGGTAGGGTATTTTCTTTGTTAAAAGCGGTAGTTACTTCTTTTTGTGCGTCAGCTATATTTATATTACCGTTTGTTGAACAAGAATATACTGGAATATTCTCCCAACCAGCACCAATGAAGGTATCCTTTTATGCCTCACCGTTATTTAACGTAGTGAAATCTATGCTAAATAATAATTTATTTGGAAATTATAATTGGGGGGGAGACGAAGCTTTCACCGTTGGCTTCATTGGCTTAGTCGTTTTGGTTGTAGGTGGAATAGTTTTTAGTCATTTTTCAAAATTAGAGAGGATAATTTATTTTATTTGTATAGTACTTGTTATTTTTCCGACAACATTATTGCCGTGGACCCTCTTTAACCATGTATCCTTAATCAACGTCATTCAGTTTCCATTTCGAGAATTAGGTATTGCCTCTTTCTTATTATCGTTCTTGGGTGGGAAAGAAGTTATTTTTGTAGTTAATCATTTCGAAAAATATGGTGAATATTTAACGGTAATCTTTGTGCTATTGTTGATTATCTGTCCATGGTACTCTTCTATAACTACATTGAGGGCAACAAATCAACTTATGAATAATTGTGCGATTATTGAGAGTATGAAAGGGAATGAATATAGTACGCTTAATTTGGACAATTATATTCCAACACGAGGATTGTCAACCTTGAATGATGTAAGTAATGATCATCTTGGTAAAATTAATAATCATAATTATTACTTTAAAAATTACGTTTCTTCACCGAATTTAATTACTTATAGGGGCTTAATGATAAAGAAAGACGATAAAGTTGAATTACCTTTTTACAATATTAAGAACATTCAGGTGATTATTGCTGGTAAAAGACAGGCCGTTGGCACAGATAATAATGGTCATGTGACATTTAAGCCGAATCGAGATACTAATCGAGTGGAAGTAAAATATATTCCGTCGATATTAGATAGGCTTGGTGAATTAATAACTGTCATAACATGGGGGAGCTTAATTATAGTACCTCTATTTAAAGGTAAATCTAGAAATTAATATTAAGGACAGCAGATAGTAAAAGACCGCCACCCAACAAAGGTGACGGCCTTTTTATTTGGTCAAGTCCAAAATGTTGGTGTAAATTAAATTGGCTCTACACTAAATCTTGTTGATGGATTACCATAGTGGTGATTCGTTGACAGGATTTTTTGGTTTTGAGGGCGACGAATTTACAATTGAAGTGCAACAAGTAAGAAGAAAATAAAAAAGAACTCATAGCCTGAGTCCTGTAAAATGAAGTCACCACAACAAACATCTAAAGGAGATCTTAGGCTATGAGTTCGTACAACCATCTTACCTTAAAAGACCGAGAATGCA